>Ga0307515_10010607_pt1 | contig 17629 bp, 17 predicted proteins | sample 17_EM_MG_FD_194513 | JGI IMG/M metagenome (GOLD analysis project Ga0307515, IMG submission 194513) | Populus trichocarpa ectomycorrhiza microbial communities from riparian zone in the Pacific Northwest, United States - 17_EM | ecosystem: Host-associated > Plants > Roots > Unclassified | place...
TCGGCGGCATCGACCAGCGCGCGGACGATCGGGCTGTCGTTGGAGGTGCGGTAGAGCGTCTGCTTTATCGCCAGGACGTCAGGATCGCGCGCAGCCTGGAGCAGAAACTGGACCACCACGTCGAAGCTCTCATAGGGGTGGTGGACGACCATGTCCTTTTCACGGATGGCGGCAAGACAGTCTCCGGCATGTTCGCGGACGCGTTCGGGAAATCGCGCATTGTACGGCTCGAAGCGCAGATCCTCGCGCGGCGCCTTGGTGATCTCGGAGAGCGTGTTGAGCGCCAGAAGGCCGGGCAGAACCGCGACGCGGTTTACCGGCACGCCGAGTTCGCCGACGACGAACTGGCGCAATTCGAGCGGCATCTCCGAATCGATCTCGATGCGGATCACCGAACCGCGGCGGCGGCGCTTCAGGGCCGTCTCGTAGAAACGCACGAGATCCTCCGCCTCTTCCTCGACTTCGATATCGCTGTCCCGGATGATACGGAAGGTGCCTGAGCCCTTGACCTCGTAACCCGGGAAGAGCCGCTCTATGAACAGGCTGACGGCGTCTTCCAGCGTGATGTAGCGGATCACCGACTTGGCGTCGGGCAGGCGAATGAAGCGATCAAGCGCCACCGGCAGACGCAGGAGCGCCGTCATCGGCTCGCGGCCGCGCTTGCTGGTCAGCTGCAGGCCCATGGTGAAGCCGAGATTGGGAATGAACGGGAACGGATGGGCGGGGTCGATCGACAGCGGCGTCAACACCGGGAAGATCGCCTGCTCGAACTCGTTGGCAAGCCATGTCCTGTCCTGCACAGACAGCGAGATCGGCCGGACGATGAGAATGTCTTCCTTGGCGAGATATTGCTGCAGGACGGCCAGCGAAGCCTGCTGCTCCATCTGCAGGTTGTCGATTTCCTTGAGGATGTCTTCCAGCTGTTCGGCGGGCGTCTTTCCGTCCGGGCTGCGAACGACGACGCCCTGTCGAACCTGGCCTTCGAGGCCTGCGACGCGGACCATGAAGAACTCGTCGAGGTTGGCCGCCGAAATCGACAGGAAGCGCACGCGCTCCAGCAGGGGATGGGCGGTGTTGAGCGTTTCCTCAAGGACGCGGCGGTTGAACTGAAGCCAGGAAAATTCACGGTTGATGAAGCGTTCCGGGCTGGTCATCAGGTCGATCTGATCGGCCACAGGCTCGTCGGCAATTGTCGCAGATGTTACAGTGTCCATGACGAGACCGCCCTTTTATTCTTCACGATGCAGCTAACGCAGTTTGACGACCTAACTATGACAGTCAATCGATTTCGCGTGTCTTTCCAAGGGCATTCAGCACTTCCAATGCGAGCGCCCGGTTGATGCGCGTGCCGCGTGCGAGCGCCAGGTGATCGAGCCTCTCGACGACGGTCTGGGCGGATTCGAGCGAACGTTCCATGCGCGCCACGATATAGCCGATCAGCCGGTCATCGACGGCGAGCTGGCGGTCGGCCAGGAGCTTGACCAGAACCTGGGCCAAAAGCTCGTCGTCCGGCTCGCCGATCTCGACCACCGTCGCTGCCTTCAGGCGCGAGCGCAGGTCCGGCAGCTCGACTGGCCAGGACATCGGCCAGAGCCGGCTGGTGATCAACAGGCTGGTGCCGTTTTCCCGGACGCTGTTGATGACGTGGAACAGCGCCCGGTCGTCGAACCCCCGGCGGTCGGCGTCCTCGAACAGGACCGGGCCCGCCGCGGCGATGTCGGCCGCATTGCTGTTCGCCATCGGATGAATGGTGACGGCAGCGCTGTTTTCCCGCCAGATCGCCGCAAGGTGCGATTTGCCCGAGCCTACAGGTCCGGCAAGGATCACCACGGGCGACGGCCAGCGCGGCCAGCTGTCGATGATGGAAACGGCCGCCTTCAGCCGTTCGGACACGAGCAGGTCGTCACGGCCCGTCTGGGGCTCGTGCTCGAAAACGAGCGGCAACTGTTCGAACTTGCGGACCATACGCTGTTACTCTGGAAGCTTGTGCTCTGGGCTCTTGTGTTCAGGCTCGATCGTCAGGATGTGCCGGTGGCCGTGGTAGAGCGCGCTGTCAAGGTACCGCCCGATGCCGAAGCGGACAAGCACGCCGATGGCAGCAGCGCAGGGGACTGCGACCAGCAGACCGACGAAGCCGAACAGGGCGCCGAATGCCAGAAGCGCGAACATCAGCCAGACCGGGTGCAGCCCGACACTTTTGCCGACAAGCCGCGGCTGAAGGATGTTGCCTTCGAGAAACTGCCCGGCGAAGAAGATCGCGGCGATAATGCCGATATGGATATAGTCCGGCCAGAACTGGACAAGTGCCACACCGAGGGCAAGCACCAATCCGACCATCGAGCCGACATAGGGAATGAAGCTGATCATGCCGGCAAACAGGCCGATCAGCAGGCCGAAGTTCAGGCCGGCAAAAGACAGGGAAACACCATAGAACAGGCCGAGGATGATGCAGAGCGAGCCCTGGCCGCGCACGAAGCCTGCGATCGTCAGGTTCATGTCGCGGGAGATCTGCCGCACCGTGGCGACGTGATCGCGGGGGATCCAGCTATCGACCTTGTCGACCATGCGGTCCCAGTCGAGCAGCAGATAGAAGGCGACGACCGGCGTGACCACGAACAGCGAGATGATGTCGAGCAGCGCCATGCCCGAGTTCCACAATTGCTGGAACAGCGTGCCGAGGAAGCCGGCGCCCTGTTCGAGCAGCTTGGCGGAATTCTGCTTGATCGTGTCCATCTGCCCGGAAATCCAGTCTGGCAGCCAGGCAGCGTCCGGGCTGGTCAGGAATTCCTGCAGCTTTGAAACATAGCCCGGCATCTTCTGGATGAATTCGGACGCCTGGGTGAAGACGATGGGAATGATAATCACCAGCGAAAGCGCGAAGACGACGATGAAGCCGATCAGGATGACGACGGTCGCCATCAGGCGGCTCAGGCCAATTCTCTCCAGCCGGTCGGCGACAGGATCGAGGAAATAAGCCAGCGCCATGCCGGCGATGAACGGCAGCAGGATGGTCGAGAACACCATCAGAAACGCGATGAAGGCGGCAAGGAAAAGCAGCCAGAAGATGATCTGGCGCTGCAACCCGCTGCCGCTCAATTTGTTGACCATGCCGCTTGTTCCGATGTGTTGCCGCTGGCACTTCGCCGCGCCGCTTCCACTGCTGGAGATAGGATGTGGCACCGACCATGGTCAAGCCTGTGACGGCAAACGGCCGACAATGGCGGGCAAAACAGCAAAAAAGCGGGAGTATAAGGGGCAATATGCTTGCACTTGCGCCACCACCATGCCAATCGCAATCCAAATATGACGAGCCGGCGGAGATCAAGCCATGAGCGAGCCAGGAAAGAACGGTCTGACCTACAGCGATGCGGGTGTGGATATCGATGCCGGAAACCTTTTGGTGGAAAAGATCAAGCCGCATGTGCGCTCGACGCGGCGCCCGGGCGCCGATGGCGAGATCGGCGGCTTCGGCGGCCTGTTCGACCTGAAGGCGGCGGGTTTCACCGATCCGGTATTGGTTGCCGCCAATGACGGCGTCGGCACCAAGCTCAAGATCGCCATCGATGCCGACAAGCACGATACTGTCGGCATCGATCTCGTCGCCATGTGCGTCAACGATCTGGTCGTCCAGGGCGCCGAGCCGCTGTTCTTCCTCGACTATTTCGCCACCGGCAAGCTCGATCCGGACCAGGGCGCTTCGATCGTCGGCGGCATTGCCGCCGGTTGCCGCGAGGCAGGCTGCGCGCTGATCGGCGGCGAGACCGCTGAAATGCCGGGCATGTATGCGGGCGGCGACTATGATCTCGCCGGCTTTGCGGTCGGCGCGGCCGAACGCGGGCAGCTGCTGCCGGCCGGCGATATCGCCGAGGGCGACGTGATCCTCGGCCTCGCCTCCTCCGGCGTCCATTCCAACGGATACTCGCTGGTGCGCAAGATTGTCTCTCTCTCCGGCCTTGCCTGGGACGCGCCGGCACCGTTCGGCGAAGGCACCTTGGCCGACGTGCTGATGACCCCGACGCGCATCTACGTGAAGCCGCTGCTCAAGGCGATCCGCGAGACCGGAAAGATCAAGGCGCTCGCCCATATCACCGGCGGCGGCTTTCCGGAGAACATTCCGCGCGTGCTGCCGAAGCACCTTGCGGCCGAAATCAACCTCGATGCGATCAAGGCACCGGCGGTGTTCTCCTGGCTCGCCAGAACCGGTGGCGTTGCCGCCAACGAGATGCTGCGCACCTTCAACTGCGGCGTCGGCATGATCGCCGTCGTCAAGGCTGAAGATGCCGAGAAGGTAACAGCGGTTCTTGAGGCCGAAGGCGAAACCGTCTTTGCGCTTGGCCGCATGGTCGCCCGCGAAGAGGGTGCGGCCGGTACGATCTACAAGGGCACGCTGGCTCTATGAACGATACGGCGAAAACGGCCCGCAAGCGGGTCGTGGTGTTCATTTCCGGCGGCGGCTCCAACATGCTGGCGCTGGTCAAGGCCGCTGGCGAACCGGATTTTCCGGCCGATATCGTCGCCGTGATCTCGGACAAGGCGGATGCCGGCGGGCTGGCGAAAGCGGCGGCGCTCGGCATCGCGACGTTTTCGTTCGTGCGCAAGGATTACGCCAGCAAGGACGCCCACGAAGCCGCGATCCTCTCGACGCTCGAAAGCCTTTCCCCGGATATCATCTGCCTTGCCGGTTATATGCGGCTTTTGAGCGCCACGTTCATCAACGCCCATGAAGGCCGGATCATCAATATCCACCCTTCCCTGCTGCCGCTGTTTCCGGGCCTGCATACCCATCAGCGGGCGATCGATGCCGGCATGACGCAAGCCGGCTGCACGGTGCATTTCGTCACCGAGGGCATGGATGAGGGCCCTGTGATCCTGCAGACAGCCGTGCCGGTGCTGCCGGGCGATACAGTGGACGACCTTGCGGCAAGAGTGCTGGTCGAGGAACACAAGGCCTATCCGAAGGCGCTGCGGCTGGTGGCCGAAGACAAGGTGCGGATGAACGGCGGGCGGACTTTGCGTGACGAAGGCGGCCTCACGCGAGACCTATCGTAAATCCGGTCATCACCTTGACCCTTTTTACGATCATTCTTATCCTGTTGAAACCCAGGTCGGTCAACGGTGAGAAGCCCACATGACCATAGAAATCAAAGTGGCGCACGCCGAGACGCATTTTTCCGAGTTGCTTTCCAAGGTCGAGGCCGGAGAAGACGTGGTGATTTTGCGCGGAAACGAGCCGATTGCCCGCCTTGTCCGGATCGACGCCCGCGAGAACAGAATCGCTGCCATTGAGGCGTTGAAAGTGGAACGCGCGCGTCACAAACCCGTGAGCAGCGCAGAAATCCGCCGATGGCGCGACGAAGGCCGCCGCTGGATATGATCTGACAATCAATCGCCAGAGAGATCCTATTTCCGAGGAGCTCCCAAGACCTGGTCCAATTGTGTTCCCAACAAGATCGGCACCGTAGTGACATCATCGTTGTTCAAAATATTGAAACGCCTCGACGACGCAAACATCCACTATTTTCTGGAAAGACACCGACCCGACACCGTCAACATCACGGCAACAGTCGTCGGTCAACGGATCGAGATATCAGTCTTCGAGGATGACCATGTTGAGGTTTCACGTTTCATAGGAAACGAGGACGTGCTGGAAGAGACCATCCTCGACGAAATAATCGACAAAGAAATAAGGGACGAACTCAAATTTTCACGAGGTAGAAGGGCGCCGAAGTCCCCGATAGCCAATACGTAACATCACTTGCCCAACCGCTCCCGGTTCAGCATCGCCCATTGCAACAGCATGATGGTCTTGCCGTCGCAGATTGCGCCGCTGTCGATCATCGCCATGGCGTCCTTGAGCGGCACTTCCAGCACCTCGATATCCTCGTCCTCGTGGGCTGCCCCGCCGCCGTCTTCGGCCCGCACCGTCACATCGATGATCGCGGCAAAGAAGTGGATGGTCTCGGTCACTGCGCCCGGCGACATGAAGGCCTGAAAGACCGGCTGGACATCCGTGACCAGATAGCCGGTTTCCTCCATCACCTCGCGCTTGATCGCCTCGGCCGGGTGGTCGCCGTCGAGCAGGCCGGCAGGCGTTTCCAGCAGCCAGCCGGAATGGCCGTTCAGATGCACCGGCATGCGGAACTGCCGCACGAGGATGACGCTGTCGCGCCTGGGATCATAGAGCAAAATAGTCGCGCCATTGCCGCGATCATAGACCTCGCGCTTCAGCGTCTTGGTGACGCCGTTCGAGCCGGTATAGTTGAAGGTGACGTTGCGCAGGTGGTACCAGTTTTTCGAAAGCGTCTCGTCCTTGAGGATTTCGACCTTCGCATTCTTGAATTTCGTCATTCCCAGTTCAATCCTTGCGCAGCCATACGTGATTGTCGTGGAACGCCGCCCCGCCATAGGGAGCCGCCGCATCGGCGCCGGTCAGCACGTTGATGCCCTCGCCGTCGAGATGCGCGTCGTTCGGCCAGAGGCCTTCGGCAATCACCACGCCGCGCCGCGTGCCACCGCCGAGCTTGGCATGCAGGCGGATTTCACCGCGCTCGTTGCCGATCCGGACGATATCGCCGTCGCTTAGGCCCAGTGCCACCGCATCGTCCGCGTGGATCATCACTTCCGGGCGGACTTCCTTCTGGATGGAAGACGGCGTTTCGGCAAAGGTCGAGTTCAGGAAGGAGCGCGCTGGCGATGTCGCCAGACGGAACGGATGTGCGTCGTCGGCCACCTCGATCAGGTCGACATGATCGGGAAACTCCGGCAGTTGCGCATGCGGGCCGAAGACACCCAGGGCCTTGGGCGGGCGGTTCGGTGCTGGCGTGCCGGTCCAGTCGGCCTTGAAGCGGAATTTGCCGTCGGGATGGCCGAACCCCTTGATGAAATGCGCCGTCTCGAAATCCGGCTGGACATCCAGCCATTTCTCGCGCTTCAGGCCTTCATAGCCGATGCCGTAGTTGACCAGGATATGGTCGATATGCTCGCGCTCGCTCAAGCCGAAACCGGGCCGTTCCGACACACCGAGCCGCTTGGCCAGTTCCTCGATGACGAAGAGATTGGTGCGCACGGTCGACGGCGGCTCGACGACCTTGGGGCCGAGCAGAATGTGCTGATGGCCGCCGCCGCGATAGAGATCGTCATGCTCGAGGAACATGGTGGCGGGCAGGACGATATCGGCGACCTTGGCCGTATCGGTCATGAACTGCTCGTGCACGGCGACGAACAGGTCGTCGCGCAGGAAGCCGCGCTTCACCAGCCGCTGCTCCGGCGCGACATTGACCGGATTGGTGTTCTGGATCAACAGCGCCGTCACCGGGCCGCGATGGCGCAAAGCCTCGGCGTCACCGGTCAGTACCCGGCCGATCTGCGACTGGTCGAGCATGCGGATATCCGGGTCCAGCATGGCGGAGCCGACCAGTTCGCGCTTGTCGAACTTGAAGATATCGTTGTTGGTGTGGAAAGCGCCGCCGCCCTCGTGCTTCCACGAGCCGAGCACGGTCGGCACCGAGGCTGCGGCGTGGATGGCGACTGCCCCATTGCGCTGGCGGGTAAAACCGTAGCCGAGGCGGAAATAGGTTTTCGGGGTCGTGCCGACGAGCTTGCCGAAGGCCTCGATCTCCTCGACCGGCAGGCCAGTGATGGCGGAAGCCCATTGCGGTGTGCGGGTCTTCAGATGGTTTTCCAGACCGGCCGGATCGTCGGCATACTCAGCCAGATAGGCGCGATCCGCATAGTTGTCGCGGAAGGCGATGTGCATGATGGCGCAGGCGAGCGCCGCGTCGGTGCCGGGCTTCAGCACCAGACCCATATCGGCCTGCTTGATCGTCGGATTGTCGTAGATGTCGATGACGACGATCTTGGCGCCGCGTTCCTTGCGCGCCTTGATGGCATGGGTCATGACGTTGACCTGGGTCGAGACCGCGTTGGTGCCCCAGATGACGACGCAATCGGATTTCGCCATCTCGCGCGGATCGGGCCCGCGCAGCGAACCCGTGGCCATCGTCAGCCCGGTCCAGGCGAGATTGGTGCAGATCGAGCCGAAAAAGCCAGAATATTTCTTGGCGTGGCGCAGGCGGTCGATCGAATCGCGCTGCACCTGCCCCATCGTGCCGGCATAGAAATAGGGCCAGACAGCTTCGGAGCCATGCGTCTGCTCCGCCCTGACGAAGGCGCCGGCGATCTCGTCGAGCGCGTCCTCCCAGGAAAGTTCCTGCCAGCTGCCCTCGCCTTTGGCGCCCTTGCGGCGCTGCGGCACCATCAGACGACCGGGGTGATAGATGCGCTCGGAATAGCGGGCCACCTTGGCGCAGATGACCCCGGCGGTGTACGTATTGGCGCCGGCGCCGCGCACCCGGCCGATCCGGCCTTCGGGCGTGACATCGACCTCCAGCGCGCAGGCCGAGGGACAGTCGTGCGGACAGACGGTGTGGCCGACGGATTTTTCTGGTTTTATAGGGGTCGCAACGTTCATGGCTTTTCTATATTGCATCGCGGAAGGGTCTCAAAGTCCCCATCGCCATGCATTCCAACATTTCATCCGAACGATCAGGGACGCGAATGAATTACCGTCACATCTATCACGCCGGAAATTTCGCCGACGTGCTGAAGCATGCGGTGCTTGCCCGGCTGATCGCCTACATGGCGCAGAAGGACAAGGCGTTTCGCGTGCTCGACACGCATGCGGGCATCGGCCTTTATGACCTGTCGAGCGAGGAAGCGCAGAAAACCGGCGAATGGGTGGATGGGATCGGCCGCATTCTCGATACGGATATACCCGCCAAGGCAAAGGCGATCCTCGAGCCTTATCTCACGGCCGTGCGCGACCTCAATCCCGACGGCGGCCTGACGCTCTATCCCGGCTCTCCAAAACTCACCCGCATGCTGATGCGGCCGCAGGACCGGCTGTCGGCGATGGAGCTGCATCCCGACGACTATGAGACGCTGCACCGGCTGTTCGACGGCGATTTCCAGAGCCGCATCACCGAGCTCGACGGCTGGCTGGCGCTCGGCGCCCATCTGCCGCCGAAGGAAAAGCGCGGCATCGTGCTGGTCGATCCGCCCTTCGAGATTGCTGGCGAATACGAGCGGCTGGCTGACGGCCTGCACAAGGCGTACCGCCGCTTTTCCGGCGGCACCTTCTGCCTGTGGTATCCGCTCAAGCAGGGCGCACCGATTGCCGAGTTCCATGCAGCCCTTCAGGCGCTGGAAATCCCCAAAATGCTCTGCGCCGAACTCGTTGTTCGCAGTGACCGCGACACGACCGGGCTTTCCGGCTCCGGCCTGATCATCGTCAACCCGCCCTTCACGCTGAAGGGCGAACTCGACATCCTGCTGCCCTTCCTCAAGGACCGGCTGAAACAGGATCGCCATGCGTCGGCCCGCGCCTTCTGGCTGCGCGGCGAGGAGATGCCCGAGCGGGATTGAACGGGGCTTGACGGTCCGGCTGCAAGAGACGCAATCTGAATGTCATTCAGGGCTGAAACGGGGAAGACGATCATGAAAGCGATGCTTGAAACCGCCTTCCTCTTCTCGCTTGCCGCCATGACATGCTTCGCAGCACCGGCGAAGGCTGGCGACTATCTGAATTCCGGCACGGGACGCGTCACCGATGCCTGCCGCAGCCGGGATGTGCTTGCCTTCATCACCTCCGACTTCGGCTATCGGGCCACTCACTACCTCAAGAGGGATATCGCCATCGCCGAAATCCGCGACATGCGTCAGGATAGGCTTGTCCTGCGCGACGAAACCCGTCCCGTCCAGCGCGAATATTGCAGCGCTACCGCCATCACAACGGACGGAAAGCGGCGCGGGCTCTGGTATCTGATCGAACGCGGCTTCGGCTTTGCCGGCATGGGATCGAACATCGAATTCTGCCTGAGCGGCCTCGATCCCTGGCATGTCCATGGTGCGCAGTGCGCTTCGTTGCGGTGAAAGGCGTGATGTCCGGTTTCCGCCGCATTGCCCTGTCCCTGCTTGGTGCGCTGCTGCTCGCCGCCTGCAATGGCGAAAGTGAAGCGCAGAAGGCCCCGCAGAAGGCCAATACCTCGATCACGACGACACCGATCGCCGGCAATCCCGTCAAAACGCCATCCGGCGCGCAACCGGTTCCGCTTGGCAGCGGTTTCGATTTCTACGTGCTGTCGCTCTCATGGTCGCCGAGCTGGTGCATCGAGAACGATCCGTCCGGCCGCACCGAACAATGCGACCCGGACAACGGCCATGGTTTCATCGTCCACGGCCTCTGGCCGCAGAACGAACAGGGCTATCCGGAATTCTGCCGGACGCGCGATCCAGACCGGGTGCCGGACGCACTGGGGCGGACCTTGTTCGACATCATGCCCTCCATGGGCCTGATCGGCCATGAATGGCGCAAGCACGGTTCATGTTCGGGGCTCAGCCAGAAAGACTATTTTGCCGTCCTGCGCGCCGCCCGGGAAAAGGTGACGATACCGCCGGCGCTGCAATCGGTGGCATCGCCTCGGCGAACGAGCGCCGCCGACATCGAAACCGCGCTGACATCAGCCAATCCCGGCCTGCGGACGAATGCCATGGCTGTCAGCTGCGCGGCCGGACGCGTCGATGAAGTCCGCATCTGCTTCAACAAGGACTTGAGCTTCCGCGCCTGCGGCGAGATCGATCGCGCCGGCTGCACGGTGAAAAGCCTCAGCCTGCCGGCCACACCCTGACCATCACAGAAGAAAGAAACCGCGCATGAAAATTCTCTATTCCCCCGCCTCCCCCTATTCCAACAAGGTGCGCATGGGTGCGCACTATGCCGGGATTGCGGCCGAAAGCGTGCTGACCGACACCAACGCCAATCCGCCCGAACTGATCGGCAACAATCCGCTCGGCAAGATTCCGACGCTGATTACGCCTGCTGGAAAGGCGATCTACGACAGCCGGGCGATCATGCATTTCATCGACCGCGAGACAAAGGGCAAGCTCTATCCGCGCAATGCGGAAAAGCGGACCGAGGTGGAAATGCTGGAAGCGCTGTGCGACGGCATCTGCGACAGCCTGCTCGCCATTGTCTACGAAAAGCGCTTCCATCCGCCGGAAAAGATCCACCAGCCGTGGATCGACAGGCAATGGGAAAAGGTCGTGCGCGGTCTCGATTACCTCAACGCCAACATGCCGAAGACCGGCGCCAAGCTGCATGCCGGCCATTTCGCACTTGCCGCGATGCTGCGCTACATCGAGCTGCGTTTCACCGGAGAATGGCAGAAGGGTCGCCCGAAGCTGAAGAACTGGCCGCAGAAATTCGAGAAGTTCTTCCCGGACTATGCGCAGTTCAAGGTCTGACGCCTCACAATCTGGCGCCGATGGCGACAGTGGGGTGTAAAACGCAAAAAAGGCCGGATCGCTCCGGCCTTTTTTCGTTGACTTTCCGATCGATCAGAACTTGACGCCCATACCGACGCGGACGCTGTGTTCGTCGTAGCCCGACGAAACCTTGCCGCCCGGCAGGCTGAAGTCCTTCGAACCGTAGTCGGTGTAGCGGTATTCAACGCGAGCCGTGACGTTGTCGGTCACAAAGGCTTCGGCGCCGGCACCGGCCGTCCAGCCGAGCAGCGTGTTCTTGTCCGAGCCACCGCCATTGCCGGTTGCCTTGACGCTGGACGCGGCAATACCGGCGGTACCGTAGACGAGAACGGGGTTCAGGTCATAACCGACGCGGCCACGGACCGAGCCGTTGACGCCCTGCTCCATCTTGCGTGCCGAATTCCTGGTGTCGTTATCGCCGTAGTTGATATCGGTTTCGGCACCGTAGACGATGTTGCCGCTCTGCATGTTGTAGCCGCCATAGAGACCGCCGCCGAAACCTGCGGCGCCACGGCCGCCGGTTGCGTCATACTGGCCGTGTGCCCAGTTGGCGGTGCCGCCGACATAGGCGCCGGACCAGTTCTTGACAGCCGGCTCGCTATATTCGGCAGCCGGAGCAGCCGGAACTTCGTCGATCGCGTCAGCGGCCTGAACGGCGGAGAAGGCGATGAGGGATACGGCAGATGCCATGAGAGTGGTGATGAGAGTACGCATTAAAGTCTCCTTTCGAACCGATGCTCCGGACCCTCGCGGTCCTAAACTGATACATCGGACAAATTGCAATTAACCCCGCCCGGTTGAGGAGAATTTGGTCGTCAAATGCGGATTCTCAAGAGCCAAATTGTGAAATTTTAGTGGCGGGAGGATGGCTGAATTTCGATGTTGCTCTGTAGCCACAGGGTAATTATTAACCACAAATAAAGAATAATGAAATCTATACTATAAACGTCGAAATCAATTCAATTTAGCCGTTTTCCGTTAAATTTTCCGAAACGAATTCGTGGAGCCCGTTTCGCATTGTCTGCCCGGCTCCTATATCCTTGCCGGATGCAGACATTTCGAATCGCACGGCGGGGACACATTTGAGGCAGCCTTTGAAAACAGCGCTGGTGACCGGCGGCGCCAAGCGCATCGGCAAGGCGATCGTCGAGGATCTGGCCGCCCATGGCTTCGCCGTGGCCATCCACGCAAACACCTCCCTGTCGGAGGCTGAAGCGCTTGCCGCCAAAATCCGCTCACAAGGCGGCAAGGCTTCGGCGATCATGGCTGATCTCGCCGACACGGCTTCCGTCCTGACAGTGATCGAACAGGCCGTGGCGGCGTTGGGGCCGATCGGCCTGCTCGTCAACAATGCCTCGCTGTTCAAGAAGGACAGCCTCGAAGACTTCGACGAGGCCATCTGGGACCAGCATTTCGCCCTTCATGTCAAAGCGCCATCGCTGCTTGCCCGTGATTTCGCAGCACAATTGCCAAAGGAAAACTCGGGCCTGGTCGTCAATATCATCGATCAGCGCGTCTGGGCTCCAAATCCCCGATTTTACTCCTATATGTTGTCGAAGTCGGCGCTGCTGACGGCGACCGGGACGATGGCCCAGGCCTTGGCGCCGGAAATCCGCGTCAACGGCATCGGCCCCGGCCCGACCCTGCCGAACGAACGGCAGAACAAGGCCGATTTCGACACCCAGGTCGAGGCGGTGATCCTGAAACAAGGCCCGCGGCTCGAGGAATTCGGCCGGACGATCCGGTTTCTGTTCGACACGCCCTCGATCACCGGGCAGATGATCGCGCTCGACGGCGGCCAGCATCTGGCCTGGCAGACGCCGGATATTTTGGAGATTGTGGAATGAACGGGCGCGTGCCCACAGACGGCGGCATTCTCTATGACGAAAATGCCAGCGACGACGAGGACCTGATCGAGGTGCCGGACAACGGCGCCCCCGCGCCCATTCTGGACTGGGCCGAGACCAGCGCCATTCCCGACGGCCTGCGCGGCGCGGAGCTGATCCAGGCCTTCGTCAAGCTTCTGCCCAACAGCCCCGGCGTCTACCGCATGTTCAACGAGGCGGGTGACGTTCTCTATGTCGGCAAGGCGCGCAGCCTGAAGAAGCGCGTCAGCAATTATGCGCAAGGGCGCGGGCATTCCAACCGCATCGCCAAGATGGTGCGCGAAACCGCCAATATGGAATTCGTGACGACGCGCACCGAGATCGAGGCGCTGCTGCTCGAAGCGAATCTCATCAAGCGCTTGCGGCCGCGCTTTAACGTTCTGCTGCGAGACGACAAGTCGTTTCCCTATATCCTTGTGACCGGCGACAGCCGGGCGCCGGCGCTTTACAAGCATCGCGGTGCGCGCAGCCGCAAGGGCGATTTTTTCGGCCCCTTCGCCTCGGCCGGTGCCGTCGGCCGCACGATCAACTCGCTGCAACGCGCCTTTCTCTTGCGCACCTGCACCGACAGCGTCTTCGAAAGCCGCACCCGCCCCTGCCTGCTGCACCAGATCAAGCGCTGCGCCGCTCCCTGTACCCATGAAGTCAGCGACGCCGACTATGCCGAACTGGTCACCGAAGCGAAGGATTTTCTCTCCGGCAAGAGCCAGGCAGTGAAGGCGACGATTGCGGCGGCGATGAGCGAGGCATCGGAAAATCTCGATTTCGAGCGGGCCGCCCTCTACCGCGACCGGCTGGCGGCGCTGTCGCATGTCCAGAGCCATCAGGGCATCAATCCCTCCGGCGTCGAGGAAGCCGACGTCTTCGCCATCCATCACGAAGGCGGCGTCTCCTGCATTCAGGTGTTCTTCTTCCGCACGGGCCAGAACTGGGGCAACCGCGCCTATTTCCCCAAGGCCGATCCGACGCTGACGCCGGCCGAGGTGCTTAGCGCGTTTCTCGCCCAGTTCTACGACGACAAGCCCTGTCCGCGGCAGATCCTGCTCTGCGAAACGGTCGAGGAACAGGACCTGCTCGGCGAAGCGCTCAGCGAGAAATCGGGCTACAAGGTTGCGATCCTCGTTCCCCAGCGCGGCGAGAAGAAGGACCTTGTCGACCACGCCGTCGCCAATGCCCGCGAGGCGCATGGCCGCAAGCTGGCCGAAACCGCCTCGCAATCGCGCCTGCTGGAAGGGCTGGCGACGACCTTCAAGCTCGAGCGCATCCCGCGCCGCATCGAGATCTACGACAACTCCCACATCATGGGCACCAATGCTGTGGGCGGCATGGTGGTGGCGGGACCGGAAGGGTTCGTCAAAGGCCAGTACCGCAAGTTCAACATCAAATCGACCGACATCACCCCCGGAGACGATTTCGGCATGATGAAGGAAGTGATGACGCGGCGGTTTTCGCGCCTGTTGAAGGAAGAGGGAAAACCCGACCGCAGCATCGAGACCAACGAGGACAGCGCATTTCCGGCCTGGCCAGACGTTATCCTGATCGACGGCGGCCAGGGCCAGATGACGGCTGTGCGGGCAATCCTCCAGGAACTGGATATCGAGGATTGCGTCGTCGCCATCGGCGTCGCCAAGGGCGTCGACCGCGAGGCCGGCCGCGAGCGCTTCTTCCCGCCTGGTGGCAGCCGCGACGGTTTCACCCTGCCGCCGCGCGATCCCGTGCTCTATTTCATCCAGCGCATGCGCGACGAGGCGCACCGCTTCGCCATCGGCTCGCACCGGGCGCGGCGCAAGAAGGAAATGGTCAAGAACCCGCTGGACGAGATCGGCGGCATCGGCCCGACGCGCAAGCGCGCGTTGCTCCACCATTTCGGCACCGCCAAGGCCGTGTCCCGCGCCGGCATCAACGACCTGATCGCGGTCGAAGGCATTTCGGAAGCCGTGGCGCGGATCGTCTACGATCATTTTCACGAGGACGGCGCGAAGTAGAGCGTAAACCAGGGTGGAAGAGGAGCTTACCCTTAAGGCAAGACGCATCTCATCCGGTTCACCGTGCGTTCAGACGAATTCCGCCATAATTCAGGCCGATCCCTCAATGACCGGTTGACGCAGCTGTCACAAAGTCCTTCATCTGTAGCCACGAACCCGCAGAGAACCCGAATCGATGTCCACGACGCCTGCCGCCTACAACATCCCCAATCTCCTGACCTATGCCCGCATACTGGCCGTGCCGCTGATCGTCCTGTGTTTCTTCATCGAGGGCAGGCTGCAGAGTTCGGACTTTGCCCGCTGGACGGCTCTGGGGCTTTTTGCCTTCGCCTCGATCACCGACTTTTTCGATGGCTATCTGGCGCGCATCTGGCAGCAGACCTCCAATATCGGCCGCATGCTCGATCCGATCGCCGACAAGCTTCTGGTCGCCTCCGTCCTGCTGCTCGTTGCCGCCGACGGCACGATTGCCGGCTGGTCGATCTGGGCTGCGATCATCATCCTGTGCCGCGAAATCCTCGTTTCCGGCCTGCGCGAATATCTGGCGGCGCTGAAGGTCAGCGTGCCGGTGACCCGTATCGCCAAGTGGAAGACGACGATCCAGATGGTCGCCATCGCCTTCCTGCTCGCAGGCCCCGCCGGCGACAAGGTTCTGCCCTACACCACCGAGATGGGCATCCTGCTTCTCTGGGTCGCCGCTGCCATCACGCTCTATACCGGCTATGACTATTTCCGCGCCGGCCTCAAGCACATGGTCGACTGATGACGACCGTCAACCTTGTCTACTTCGCCTGGGTGCGCGAGCGGATCGGCAGGGCCGAGGAGACGCTGGAGCTTCCAGACGGCATTGTCACGGCCGGCGACCTGCTCGCCCATCTGAAGACGCTGGGCGAAGAATACGAGGCGGCGCTGGAGCATGAGAATGTCATCCGCGTCGCCATCAACCAGGAACATGTCGAGCACGACGAGCCGATTGCCGGTGCGCGGGAAATCGCGCTTTTCCCGCCGATGACCGGAGGCTGACGCCGTGGCCGGCGTGCCTGTCACCGTTCGCGTCCAGCGCGAAGATTTCGACCTCGCCGCCGAGGTGCAAGCCCTGTCCGCCGGTCGCCACGATATCGGCGCCGTCGTCACCTTCTCCGGGCTCTGCCGCGACGAGGCAGGCGCGCTGAGTGCCCTTGAGCTCGAGCATTATCCCGGCATGGCCGAAGCGGAAATCACCCGCATCTGCGAGGAGGCTGCAACCCGCTTCGGGCTGCAGGCGGTCTCAGCCATCCACCGCTTTGGCAAGATCCTGCCCGGTGAAAACATCGTCCTCGTCGTCACCGCCTCGCCGCACCGGCAGGCAGCTTTCAACGGCGCCAATTTTATCATGGACTTCCTGAAAACATCGGCGCCGTTCTGGAAGAAGGAACACGCCGCCGATGGTATCGCGCGCGGCTGGGTCAGCGCCAAGGACGAGGACGACAGCGCGCGGGATCGCTGGTCGAAAAACTGATCAAGGCTGGAATTGCTCCTTGCGCGTCAGCACCAGAAGCAGGACCAGGAACGAGAAGATCGCAAAATCCCGCCAGAGCATCGGGCCGTAGGCGCTCCACAGCGTTTCGCCCAGGCCCATCGCCGCCGCCCCCACTGCCGCCAGCACAGGCGCCGTCTGGCCGCCGATCGCCGCGATGAACAGCACCTTGACGCCGAAGATCAGGCCTGCGCCAAAATCCATGTTGCCGTAGTAGGACGTGGCGAGAATGCCGGCGATGGCAGCCAGCAGCGCCGAAAGCCCATAGGCCGCAACGAACACCCGGCTGCCATCGACGCCGCAGAGCGCTGCCGCGCCCGCATCATCCGATACCGCCCGCCAGGAGCGACCCCAGGCGGAGCGCGCCAGAAATACATGCCCTGCCCCGACCATGGAGAGCATCAACACGGTATTCAGAAGCTGGATCACCGTCAGCGTCACCGGGAATTGCGGATCGGGCCAGAGGATCAGCGGCGTGTTGAGGAAGGGCGGCAGCCAGAGGCTGCGGGTCTTTGCCGCGATCCGCGACAGTTCCATCAGCACCAGCGCCACGCCGAGCGAGGCGACCACCACCGTATTGGCCGATGTCGTCACCAGCCTGCGCATGATCGAGCGGCCGATGAACAGGCCGGCACTGAGCGCATAGACCAGCGCCGAAATGGCGCCGATGGCAAGCGCCGCCGGCAAAACCAGCCACAGCCGGTTCCAGGCGAAATCCGAAAACAGCAGGAAAATCTGACCAGAAAAGCCGAACAGCGCGCCATAGGTCAGGTCCGCCCTTCGGGTCACCGAAAACGCGATCGAATAGCCGAAGGCCAGCAGCGCATAAAGGGCGGCGATCGGCAAGGCGCTGGCAAGCTGCTGGAGAAAATAGGCCATGACACATCCACTGGTGACAAAATCATTATAACTGGTAAAAT
>Ga0307515_10010608_pt1 | contig 17627 bp, 14 predicted proteins | sample 17_EM_MG_FD_194513 | JGI IMG/M metagenome (GOLD analysis project Ga0307515, IMG submission 194513) | Populus trichocarpa ectomycorrhiza microbial communities from riparian zone in the Pacific Northwest, United States - 17_EM | ecosystem: Host-associated > Plants > Roots > Unclassified | place...
GTCCAACTATTATTGTCTAACTGTTGCTGTCTAAATATTAAATTGTTACTGTTCAACTGTTATTGTCTAACTATTACTGTCTAGACATTGAACTATTAATGTCCAACCGTTGTTGTCCAATTGTTACTGTCCAACCGTTGTTGTTTAGACATTGAACTGTTATTGTCCAACTGTTGCTGTCCAACTGTTACTATCTGAACACTCATCACATTTTTAACTATATCTAGAGTTTTAGAACTCCGTTTTAAGTGAGATTAATCTCGTTAGAAAGCTAAGACACGAGGCTACAAGTTCTTTGAAAGAAGGAGAACCCAGTTCTGCCTCCAAGATAGTCAAAATTACTCATCAACTAATCAGTTCTACTGCCCTACAGAATCAGTCACGACTCAGTCTCGATTGGTAACCCATAAATGGAGTTCTACATCTCTAAATTGAGCAAGACCAGTTTCCTTGGTTAGCTAATATCCAAATCTACAATTTCTATGAAGGAACCTGATCCTAATTTTCTCATCCTCCTACCCGAAATCTCACCGAAAATCAGGAGACGAGCCTGTCCAGATTCGCTACCCCCTTCCCTTCACACAATACTTTCATACACTATATACCACACATGAATTAACTTAATTTTAACAACAAATATTTTTTCCCCAATTCATGTCTAAGAACCCTAACTTATAATTCAATATCAAGGCATCAATTCATCATCGAATTTAAAATGAATTTTTAAGATCATGTTTAGAACACCTTACCCGATACGAATTAAGATTTTGATCTTCAACCAGTTGAAGATTTTCAACTCCCTCCTTTCTCTTTTTCTTGTTCAATTTTCTTGTTAATCCCTTGCACACAAGTTTTTATCCCATCTATAAACCCTTAATCTTAGATGGGTTCTTGAAATTTTAGTGTTTCTCTCTTGATTTTGCAAGAATGGATACAAAACTCCCTGTTTTCTTTCCTTATGGTTCCTGCAGATTTTTGGTGAGGAGAGGGTATTTATACTCTATAATTTCCCTTATTTGCATTTAGGCCCCATTTCCTTTAAGTGTGTTATTCTCTTCAATTAAATCTAACCCTTAACAGTATCGGGTTTATTATAATGTTTCGAATTATTTCGTCCGGAAATTTATATTCAAAAATTTCTGAATTCCTGTTTTTATTTAACCATATGCATGAATTTCTTCACTTTTATTTATTTATTTATTTATTTCCTGGGGTTTACAAAAGTTCCAAAGCCCAAAAAGGCTCAAGATAATGATAAACCCACCAAGGTTTAGCAAGAAAGAGTCCAACAAGACACCAGCAAAAGGGACCTGGCAAGGCTTTGAGCCCTGCAACGCTCTCAGCAATTAAAAACCCAACAAGGTTTTTGATAAAGAAAGAGTCCAACAAAAGGGCCTAGCAAGGTTTTGAGTCCAGCAGGGCTCCTAATAATTAAAAACCCATCAAGGTTGTGATAAAGAAAGAGTCCAACAAGACTAAAAAAAAAAGACTCACCAAGGTTCTGAGTCAGCAAGGCTCCCAACGATGAAAGACCCAACAAGGTTTTAGCAAAAGAAGCGTCCAGACCAGCAAGACTCCAACAAAGAAGACCCAGCAAGGTTATGAGCATAGTAAAGCTCCCAACAGATAACAAGAAGTCTAACATGGAAAAATTAGGAAACGAAATCTCTATTCAACCCTGTCATAAGAAAATCAACCATGTAATCACGAAGTCTTCACTCTACGATCAAGAAGTTTTAGACTCAACCATGCAATTAAGAAATCTCTAGCCAAATCCTCTCGCCAAGTAAGTTGTTTTTCACTTGGGCAGGTCGCCCATGAAAATTTGACAATTTTGAAAAATCTTCGTATTTTTAACCCGGACAGATCGCTCATTACAATGAGATCATTTTGAATAATTTTTATATTTTTCCACCCGGAAAGGTCACCCATTATAATGAGACCATTTGGAAAAATCTTCATATTTTCACCTAGGCAGGTCATCCGTGACAATTTGATTATTTAAAAAACAAATTGTATTTTCCATTTGGACAGGTCACCTATTACAATGAGACCATTTGAAAAAATCCTTGTATTCTTCACCATGGCAAGTCACCCATGATAATTTGACCATTTAAAAAATCTTTGAATTTTACCAATTGGAAGGTCGTCTAGTACAACGATACCATTTCGAAACATCTTTTAGTTTTTCACAAAGATCATATTTTTCTTTACAAATTCTATCTCTTTCCTTTTTGAGTGTATTTTCTAGCCCTCACATACGAGATAGTGCACTTGTAAGCCTTATCTTTTCCTTTTTAAGTGCGTCTTTGAGCCCTCGCCTCTTAGATAGTGCATGAGCAAACCCTATATTTTTCCTTTGAGCCCTTGCCTCATAGATAGTGCGTCTGTGGGTCATATCTTTTTCTCTTGAGTGCACCTTTGAAACCTCATCTCCTAGATAGTGTGTCTTTAAGCCCTATGATTTTTCTTTTGAGAGCACCTTTAAGCCCTATCTTTTCTATTTTGAGTGTGTCTTTAAGCCCTCGACTACCAAGTAGTGCGCGAGCAAGCCCTATCTATTTCCTTCCATGTGCACTTTCTAGCCCTCACATACCAGATAGTGCGCCAGCAAGCCCTATCAATTTTCTTCCAAGTGCACTTTCAAGCCCATACTGCTAAAACTTTCATTAAAGACCAGTCAATCTTTGAGGTATCTATAAGTATCTCAAAATTTTAGAAGGATTGACCTTTTTTTGATATGGTAAGTCCATATCCTTTTAATCTTTCTTTCTTTATAAACTTACTATCTAAAGTATCTTACAAGACTTTCTGTCGTAAGCATTATAAAGAGGGGGATAATTGTCATAGCCTAAAATTTGACCCCTTATTTTTTATAATAAGAAAAATAAAAAATAAAAAAATTTGAACAAAGGGACCAAAATGCAAAGGAAGAAAAATGAGGGATCAAAGTGTTTTTTAGTTGCTTGGGGACCAAACAATTAGGGAAGAAGACAACATTTTCCACCTATAAATAGGTGGTAATCTTACAAAAAAAGAGGGGAAAGACTAGAAAACAAAGGAGAGAAAAAAAAATGAAACAAAAAGTTGTTCCTACATTCTCTCCCTAGACACACACATAAAAAAAAAAACCCTTGCCACAATCTTTATATCCAGCCATCACTCACAAAGTAAAAAACACTGACCCACACTTATATCTTAACATAACCGCCACCATTCCAATGCACCCAATGCCACCATTTTCAATCTCAGTAGCTCCCTCACACGCCAAGTTCATAGCTTCTCTATCCATGATCTCTCTCCCATTTTTTCCCCCATAAATAAGCACCCATCTTAACCTCTATTATTCCACAAGTCACAGCCAACTCATACATAACTACCTCAACCCATGAAAGAGCACTATAACTGTAGTTGTTGAGCCATTGTTTTCCCTCTCTCCAGCCAACAGCCCCTTCAGCTGCTTTGGACCTTCATGGCTTCATCATCCATTCACACCATTCACACCATCCACCCAAACCACCATATCAATGCCTTTCCTTATACCTACGGTAGTAATCAATGGCAACCACCAAGCCAAGATTAGCCCCCGTAGTTCCCCTCATAAAAGTAAATGTAACTATCCAAATAATGAATAAAACAGCAAATTAAACCTTTAAATAATTCAGATTAATATAAAGAAATGATTCATTCCAAAAGTAATATGCCATTAAATACTTCAGTGCTCTTGTCCTTGTGTAGTTAGGACAAATAAGTAATCCTTGTAAGAAAATGATTTTTGAATATTAAGGAATCTTGGCCACACTTGAAAAATATATTGTTGTCTATTAAAGAACCTTATAGAACTAGAAAACTCCAAAAAATAAGTTGTTGAATATCCTTGCATTATAAGAAAAAAATTCATCTCCAAATAAGAAGTCCATAACTCAAAAAATAACAAGTAACAAAATTTGTATTGCATTTGCTGACCTGTATCACAAGACCTTACTGAACTGTAATTGACCTGAACTTTTAATCCTATGTGGAAAAATATATTTGGACACTGTGAAGTAACATGGCCAACTCCCAACCAACAAAAATAGTTTATGTCATAATTATGAGATGTAAGAGTTTTAACTTTACCTTTACTATCAGTGAAGGTGTCATTTTTTTTAGGATCTCGGTTATCCCACATTAACCTTCCAATTAGATTTTCAAGGTGACAAAGAACCCAACGTTTGGTTTGGCCATAAACTACCCTTACGCTTGAGTTAATTGTCTCTTCATTTTTATTTCTATATACACCACATCCTCTAACTCTATAAAGTTTTGAAACTCCATAATATTCATTATCTCGTGATTCAGACCATTCAAGAACCTTGTTATAATGGCCTATCTATCCTCCACTATATTAGCCCAAACCATCGCGATCTTCATCTTCTTACGGGACTCATCAACACTCTTTGTACCTTAGCTCAAACACAACAACTTTTGGTACAATTCCCTATAATAATGACTATTGATAAATCATTTCCTCACAATAGCCTTCATATCCTCCCAAGTCTCAACAAGCCACTCATGATTCCTTCTATGACTTAACACAAGTTGATCCCACCATATAATGGATATTTTGTGAACTCATTTACGATAAGCTTAACCTTCTTACCCTCCAAATAGATATGACAATCAAGTATGAGCTTCATCTTCTTCTCTCACTCCAAATACACTTAAGGATCATTTTCCCCTTAAAATAAAGATATTTTCATCTTAGTGTTACCCAAACTCATATCTACCCCATCATGGTACCCAAAATTACCCAAATCATCTCCTTGTATGAATTGCTTATCTCTCGAGCTAATTAGAAGGATTATATATTATTTTCTTTAATGTAAAATTTAGCAGCTATGATGTTTTGAATAAACGTATGTTTTATATGATGCAATACTTTTCTCTTTGCCGGGACAAAGAACAAATTTGACTTATCAAGATATAATTGGCCTTGTGGTGTCTTAATTATAATTTTTGTTTGCAAATTTATATTCGTTTGGTAAGGGTTCATTCTAATAGTGTTAGTACTTTGGTTCATGTAATCTTTGTGTCACACTTCTATCAAATCTGATTCTTTGGCTTTCTAGTATTTGTCTTTTTTACATGTGGGTTACGTGACCACGTGATTATGGGTTCACATCAAAATTTAAAATTTAAAAGGCCAAGGACTACAATGGAAAGGCAGATAAATTCTAGTTTTTAATTGAAATCTTTTCAAACCGCATTGTTTCAAACCTTTTGTGCATCTTCTTCTCCTAGAAATAGAAAACACGCTAAAAATTTTGATTTTCAGCCTTTCTCATGAAATTTTTAGAACTGAATTTTATCTCTAATTGATCCTCCCATAAAATAAAAAACTTATCATTCTTATTCTTCGACATACCAATTACTATCATGATGTATACAATCTCATTTTATTATCACAATTAGCTAGCCTTAATCAAACCAAGATACCACAATTACAAGCAATCAAGTCATAAAACATTGCACAATTTTAAGATAAGATTGATGGAGATTTTAAGCTATATTTTTTGCCTAAGCATTAAAAGACCTTTAAGAACCCAACAATTAGCATATAAATAGGTTAGAAATCCTTACCAAGGGGTAAAAGTGAAGAAAAGATATGTTAGAAAGCTAAAATAGAGTTAACAACCTTGATATTGTTTAGTTTCCAAGTTTTTCTAGATTTATATCATTTAACGAGGAGAACCATTTTTATGGAAGCGAAGAAAGGGATATCATTCAACCTAAAAGCTTTGTTTTTGGTTTTATAAAACCAAGTATGATGCAATCTTTTGTTTTCATGATAACATGCTATTGAATTTTGAATATATATCCTACTTTTGTTTTTGGCTTTATGATATAACACTTCATATTAACTTTATTTAAATCCTTATGATTTCCTTCTTTTCTTTCTGTTCATGGATGTCACAAGTTTTGGATTTTGGAATCCAGTAGGTATTAAGTTCAGTCCCTCACTTGCTTAGATAGTTTTCTAAATTCCTTTAATATAGAAACCTTAAATTGTATGTTTATGGTATCTCTTATTGTCCCTAAGGGATCACAAGAAACTGGTGATAATTGTGCTATAATGTCATTATTAGTGTATATCCTGACAAAAAATAAGCAAGTATGATATAAACCTAGTGTCAAAATGGTAAAAATTGATGAGCAAAATATCTTGTTTTTCTTCTATTAAGGTTGTAAACCCCATGATTAATATTACAATCTCATACAAAAGAATTCCTATGATTGATGGCTTAAAAAATAAATAAACATGTGTGATATCTAATGTAAACCCTATGTTCCCAAATGTGACACTCTAAGTCAATTAGTAAAAGCCTTGGCAGAAGATAAAAATAAACTTGTGTGCAAAAGATATTTATGATTGAAGACTTGACAAAAACAAAATAATATGTGCACATAACTATGGGTAATTTTGTAAATTAAATAGAAAATTATCTCCCCATTTTTTTATATGGTTGGTGACATTGATAAAATAGGAGGCTAGCAATGTGTTTTTCTTCCCTTCAAACTTATGGCATAAGAGGTAGTGAAAGTGTTTTAGTTCTACAAAAATTAACACAAACTTGTGAGATTACAGATAAATTGAAAGATTAGGGTAGTTAGAGAGAGAGAGAGTTCTTCAAAATAGAGGAGAGGTGGAAAAAGGGAAAACAAGTTAAGGTTTTCTTTTTGGACTCTAATCAAAAGACCCATCAAATTTGAGTTGTTTATGAGGGGTAAGAAGCATTAAATTCCTTTGATTTCATTTCTATCCTTTAAGTTCAAAGATTAAAAAAAAAAGATATGCTAGGTTGTTGGTATTGTATGTAGTTGGAATTAAATGATGGAAATGTTAAATTAGATTGAAATCTTAGATTTTTTTTTCTGCTAGGATGGTTTGAATAATATGATTAGTGAAGTATATGAGGCCAAACATGAATTTCAAAACCCTTGGATGGTAGGCCATGATGGTTCAAATTAGAGATGATTTTGTTTTGTAAATTATAAGTTTTGATGATACATTTAATAGGTAATTATGATTATAGTTATTATGAATTGAGTTATGATGTATGAAATTTTTATTGGTGTGTTCTAGAAGAATATGTATGTATAATTAGTGCTGGAATTTATGTTGACTATATAACATAATTATGAATTAAATGTATAATTGGGATTAAAATCATTGTGAATTGACCTATGATGTGTGGATTCATGGTGGGAATGATTGTAAATTGATTATGATGAGTAAAACATAATTGTTATGTTTTAAAAAAGATGAAGTATATATATATGTCCTTATGTAAAAGATGATTTATTTTAAATACACAATAGGTGTTTGATAAATTGTGTGAAGAAAAATAGACTTATTAAATTGAAGTTTGACAATGTTAATGGTGATTAACTATATGTCATAAAAGGGATCCATGTATTGACTACTAAACTTTTAATAAAAGATTGAGAAGAAATGATGTGAGATATTTAATTACTTGGGCATGATTAATATGCAAAAACTTTGGTCATTAAATTGGATTATGAAAATTAGGTAACAATAAGCTTAGACAATAAAATGGACTCTAAAAATCACTACACCATTAAACAGTTTTACCGACAGATTCATTCCGTCGGTGTGAGGCACACAAAAAGTTGGTAACATTTTTACCAACGGCTTCACCGACGAAATTTGTTCGTTGAAATATTGATCGTCGGTAATTTTTCATTTCGTTGCTAATTCTGTCGGGAATTAAAAAAAACCAAACACCGACGGTATTACAGACGGCTAAGCGTGCCAAAAAGAAAATTTTCCACGAGAACTTTACTGACAAAATCATTCCATCTGTATTTTCAACGGTAATCACCGATGGAATACCCGTCGGTGATTGTGGCATTAGCGGTAAATATTTCAGAACTCTTTGTCAAATACCGACGGATATATTCTGTCGGTAATAGTAATGGTAAACACCGACGGAATATATCTGTCGGTAATTGTGGCATGGGTGGCAATTTTTTTGCAACTCTCGGTAAAATACCGACGGCTGGTTTCCGTCTGGAAAGCCGTCGGTATTTATTTAAAATATTTTAAAAAAATTATTTATTAATAGTAAAAAAAACTTAATAACCAAATAAAATTGTATTAAACATTAAAAATATAAAAATAAAGTTAAATAATATTCATCCAAATATTCATTACAAATTTAATGTGTTTAAAAAACAAAATTAAACTAGAATAGCGGCGGAGCTGGAGGAAGAGGAGGAGGAGGCTGGTTGTTCCCGGGACTATACGGCCAAAAAGGGGCTGCACGTGTATCATCACCCATCCTTGATCTAATATCCATGACCATTTGACGGAGCTAATCATAATCTGTCGAGAGTCGTTCATATTGTTGTTTCAAGGCCATGAACTCCTCAAACTGGGTACTCGATATTGATGGACAGCTCCTAACGGTGGAGACACTACGGGTCAACCGCAAGTTTTTGGCCGTAGTGTTGGAGAGCCTGTAGACCTGATTTTTATCAGGTCCACAAGATGATCCTACCTCCATCCACAAATCCGGATCGAAATCCGGATAGGTCAAAGGATCGTCCCCATATCTCTCCCTCAACCGGCTATTATAGGTCTCCTGAATTTTTTTTAAAAAAGTCATCATATTCAATTTAAGAAAATAATAACTTACGAAATAAAATGATTGAACGAACATACCACGAAGTGCTGAGCACGGTTGTCCACGATCTGTTACACCCTCTTTTGCCGGTCTTGACTCCACACGTGCGTCTCTACAAACAGCTCCATTGGACTCAGCTCATGTCCAAGAGACGTAGCCTGTAAGGAAAAAAAAGATTGCAAGTTAAATATATTTATAAGCAACAACAAATTAATTAACGATATATTTCATTTAAATTAATCTTACCATCCGCTTCGCATGTGCACTGAACGGGACGGAGCCGCCGGTGTGTGTGGTCACCGAACCAATTAGAATTTAGAACATAAAATTATAAAATAAAAAGAAATATTATTTTCGATATTACCTTGTTGTCGCGTGATTCTCCCATACCCTCCTCACAACATTGTTGTCCGTGCTATCCCACTCAAATTTATGCTGTGTATATAAATAATTCATTTAAAATAAAAATAGTACAAGATATAAAATTATAAAAGTAATTTATTAAAAATAAGTTGGAAATTAAAAGTTAACACCTACCTGAAATCACCGAAACCATGCATCGATATTAGGTCTCCACTCAGGATGTCTGGAAACTTAACTCCATTGAAACAATGGAATCTCCATCGATGATTTAAACCCGATGTTATTGTCCTAGCAGCCTCAATGTTTGTGAACCTGAAATTAAATAAAATTAATAAAATATTAATTAGTTGTTCATAAATTATGTTATAAGTATAAAAAAAACTAAAACCTAAACAAACTTACATTGAGAGGTCATCCTTCCATTGTGCCTGGTATTTGCAGGTGAATTGACCCCGCTGTGAAGGCACACCGCCTATGCGCTGTGAAGGCACACCGCCTATGCGTTGTGAAACCGCGCTAGAAGAGGCAGCATCATAAGTTGGCGCAGATGCCTTGTCGTGATCAACACCTAAGGATAGGTTCTCCTCGCTGCTAGAAGAACTAGCTGCAACCGTCTGCTGATGACGTGCTGTAGATTTCATTCTACGCATCTATATAAATTTATACGAATAATTACATAATTAACTTTGATTATTTTAAAAAAATTCGGCAGCACCTCCCCTATACTGGAGACTACCCATAATTTTCAAACATGCAAATCTTTACAATAACCACAACCCAATTGACTCCATTGGAATATCTTATATACAACCTAACATCTATAGAAATTCAACATCTATATATTTTCAACTAACATCTATAGAAATGCATAAATGACAATTAAAATTAATGGAAATAAAAAAAAAACATAACAATCAATAATAGAATAAAATTGAGATAAAACAATGAAATTTAATTCTTCATTTCCAATTACCATTTCAATGGAAAATTCAACAATAACAATTAAAAAAGACTAAATTATCAAATAATTATTACAATAAAAACAATAAAATAATTAAATTTTCATTCAACACATCTACACAAATTTATAAGAATAATTAAATAATTAAATTCATTTATTTAAAAAAATTCGCCAGTACCTCCCCTCCCCTATATTAGAGACTACCAACAATTTTTATACCTACAAATATTGATAATTACACAAATATTGCAAAATCAACTTTATACAACCTAACATCTATAGAAATTCAACATCTATATATTTTCAACTGACATCAATACAAATTCATAAATAACAATTAAGATTAATCAAAATAATAAAAAACATAACAAACAATAATATCATAAAATTAAAATAAACTAATTAAATTTAATTCTATATTTCAATTAACATTTTAAAGGTAAATTCATCAATAACAATTTAAATTTAACAAAATTTTCAAGGTATTATGGCAGTACAAACAATAAAAGAAATTTAACAAATAAAAAGAAAAAACTAAAGAAGACTACACAAAAGAAACAATAAACAAACAATGCACAAAACTAGAGAACACTACATAAATTCAAAATAAATTTAGGAATGAGGTGCAGAGAAAAAATGAACCACGGAGGGGGGGGTTTTATACTACAATTTTTCCAACGGATTTACCGACGGGCAATAAAATAATATTTTTTGGGCGGTGGCATTAAATTCCGTCGGTACTTTCCGTCGGTATTTAATTGATTTTCGCACCAAAAATTCAAAAATCCCTCCAGATTTTTCGATGTGCGTCGGCAAATCTGTCGGTAACTAAGCCGACCGACTAGGCAGTTTGACAGTCGTGCACTTTGGAATTTGCGCCATCCGTCGCTGAATATGTCGGTATATCCGTCAGTGATGGTGGCAGGGGCTGCAATGTTTGTGCAACTATCGGTAAAATACAGATGGGTACTAGTCCGTCGGTGAGTGTGGTAAAATTCTGTAATTTTTTTGCAACTCTCGGTATAATACCGATGGGTTCTAGTCCGTCGGTATAGCCGTCGGTGAGTATGGCAAAATTCCGTAATTTTTTTGCAACTCTCGGTATAATAGCGACGGGTTCCAAGTCGTCGGTCTATTTGTCGGTAAAACTGTCAATCTTTTTGCAAATTTTGTTTGTATGCATGTCTATCCTCCTGCACAAAAGCTTGAATTGCAAACTTACAGCACGCACAACACAATAACAAGAGCTGACAATTATAAAATAAATATTTCATGTTTCAAAATATCATCCTTAATATTACATTATAAAAATAAGGCTTTACAACATATTTAGTAATAATTTTCATCTTCGTCCTCAATTGAATTGTTATCAGCTTCATCACACTCTTCAATGTAGTTATCATCTTCTTCATCAACATTCTCTAGTCCACTAGAGATCAAAACAACATTCAACTCTTCTGTGTCAACATCAACAAAACTATCGTCGAAAACACGAAAATTCAAATTTTCTTCTAAGTCAATCGAAAGAGCAACTCGGTATGGTTCAACCAACTCACTAGCTTGAAAGACTTCATCTATCACACTTGTGTCTTTGTTCTCATCTTGAACAACCTCGACACGACCCCTATGTTTGATTTTTAAAACGGATAACCAATCAACTCTTGATCGGTCCTTTCTAAAGGAAGGGGTGTATGTGTAATAAACTTGTTGGCATTGCTTTGCGAAAACAAAGACATCGTTTATATTGCGGTGTCTAGCTTTTGAGTTGATTTCAACGAGACCATAGTGAGGATCTACTCTGATTCCTCTGTCAGTTGTGTCATACCAATAGCATTTGAATAAAAACACTCTATTCTATTCGTTATGATATTGCAGTTCGATGACCTCTTCCAATCTACCGTAGTAGTCAACTTCAAACTCACTTTGAAGTCGATCCCTTAATACAAACACCGCTGTTGTATATCTTTCTTCCATGCCCGTATTTTTCAGTATGAAAGACATATCCATTGACAAAATACCCGTTATAGCATTTGACTTTTCTTTCAGGGCCCAAGCTTAGTAAAGACAGTGAAATAGCAGCACTACCTCCCATTTGATAAACCTTGTATATCAAATACAATAATAATCAATAAACGAATATTATGTAATATTGACGTACAATTAATTACATTGCAAGAGATAATGAGTTTGTGATAAGACTTACATGTGTTCTAAACCACGTGGCAAATTTTTCATCTTGTAATTGAAAGATTTGGGATTCGGTCAGCTGTGAGTTATTAGACAGTAAGTATCATCGATGTTGCTTACAAGGTTATTCCAAATTATATGAGTTTATGGTATCACAATATATAAATAGTACACTCTTGGTAAAGTTTAGGTCGAACATCTACTTAATAAAAGGTCTTAGCTCATCACAGTTAAATAGGACATAATTTTATGCTTGTCTGAACTCTATTTCAGACAAATATCTTTCCCTCACGGCATTTTTAGTTGTGGGTCGTTCAGGATTGAAGAATATTGACAATTTCTCACTTGAAGGCACTTCACCACCATCATCATGCCATGGAACACGATTGATCCTCGTTCTCAAATGAGGTTTGAAATAGTATGAGATAAATGTTGAGATCTCCTCAACAATATAGGCCTCACATATTGACGCCTCAACATGCGTCTTGTTCTTAACCTTTTTTTAAGATTGAACAAGTACCTGCATATATATAATTAATAAAAAATTATCAATTAAAAAAAATGAAAAAATATTAATTATGAATTACATAGCAACTTTAATATCTAACCTCTCGAATGGATACATTCATCTGTACTGGATCGGTCCTCTAACTTTTACCTCAAACGGTAAATGTACGGGTAGATTCTTCATTGAGTCAAAAAATGATGGAGGGAATATCATCTCAACTTTGCATATTGTCTCGACGATATTTGTTTCAAGCCTTTCAATGTGATCAACATTCAACTTGTTGGAGCATATATCTCTAAAGAAATGACTGATCTCCGTGAGTGCATCCCATATCCCCTTTGACAACAAATCACGAAAAGCTAATGAGATGAGTGTTTGCATAAACACATGGCAGTCATGACTCTTCATTCCATATAATCTGCATTCCTCCGTATAAACCAGCCTTGATATGTTTGAGGCATGTCTATCGGGGAAACGCAGACTCTTAAGCCATTTATAGACTAGTAGTTGTGCGTTTTTCTCTAACACGAAGCTTGCTCTTGGTTTGGCGAGCCGTGACCCATCACAAACCAACTCTATATTTTTACGGTTACAGAACAACGCTACATCCAATCTAGCCTTGATATTGTCCTTTGTCTTCCCCTTCACATCCATGACGGCGTTGAAAATGTTCTCAAACATGTTTTTTTCAATGTGCATGACGTCAAGGTTATGGCGGAGAAGATTGGTCTTCCAATAAGGAAGCTCCCAAAAGATACTTCGCTTCACCCAATTATGTGTCAAACCAAAACAAGGAAACTTCTGCTTACCTGATTGGAGACCAAACACAATGTCACCGTACTCTGACACAACATCATGCAATTCTTCACCAGAAAGACACGGGGTGCAACATCCTTTTCAACCCTGCCAACAAAAAAATCCTTTCTATTTTTTCTATACCTGTGATTCGGTGGTAAGAAACGACGATGATAGTAAAAAAAAGAAGCTTTACCCCCGTTTATTAGCGTGAATGCCTTGTTGTTCTCCATACAGTATGGACATGCTAGTTTTCCATGCGTGCTCCAACTAGAAACCATTTCATAAGTTGGGAAATCATTGATAGTCCGTATCAAAGCCGCTCTCATAACAAAATTATGTTTCCTCGAGATATCATAAGTCAAAGCTCTAGAGGACCAGAACTGCGTCAACTCATCAATCATCGGTCGAAGACAAACATCTATATTCTGCCCCGGACTGCTCAAACTTGGTATGACCATAGATAAAAACATGAACTCCGGCCTCATACACATCCTCGGTGGCAAGTTATAAACCGTCAGTATGACCAGCCAACAAGAATAAGGAGCAGTAAATGACCCGAATGGGTTGAATCCGTCTGTACACAACCCAAGATGCACGTTCCTTGATTCAGCTGAAAAGTGAGGATGCACACTGTTAAAGTGTTTCCATGCTTTGCCGTCAGAAGGATGCACCATCACTCTATCAACCTCATGATGTGATTTGTGCCATGTCATGTGCTCAGCAGTCCTTGGTGAAATGAATAACCTTTGCAGTCTAGGTGTGATTGAGAAGTATCTAAGTTTTTTATTTGCCACAAGAGTCTTTCCTCTGCCAGTTCTGGGTTTGTAACAGGAATGCCCACAAGTCATGCACTCGGTCAGCTCAGCAATTTCAAGGTAGTATAACATGTAGAAGTTAGGGCACATGTCAATTTTCTGGTATCCTAAACCGAGGGGTTTTATCATGGACTTGGCAGCATAAAAGTTCATTTTTAGCCTATTCCTTTCAGGTAAAATGCTTCTCGCCCATTTGATAATCTTGTCATAACCGGCCTCACTCAACCCGTGATCTGACTTGATGGTGAACATCTGTGCTACGACCGATAATTTATTGTGGTTCGTGCATCCATCCCATAATGGTTCGTTAGAATCTTTCAACAGATCAAAAAACCTTGTTTCATTTGCATTAGGTTCCTCTTCTACGATTGGACATTCACTGACATTACCTTCACTCATTCTCATTGCATCCATAACCATATTCCTATAAGGATTACTGTTGTCATTTCTAACTTCATGCATGTTGCTAGCACTAGAAGTTGACCCAACCACCCTTTCTACCATGCTCTCATTAGGAACAAATAGTTCTCCGTGTGCATACCAACACAAGTAATCCTCCATGAACCCTTTGGTTAGAAGATGCATCGTTATAACATCTTGATGCATAAACTTTTTATTTTTACACTTCTTGCATGGACACCTAAAACTGCCATCAGTAAAATTCCTCGAGATAGATGTTGCGAAATTAATAAAACCCTGAACCCCGTTACAATAATCCATCCTCCGTAATTTTTGGGGTGAGTCCTGATACATCCATGAACGATCATCCATGACTTCTATTGAACCTTTATAAAATTATGACGACAACATGTATTAATTAACTATGTTACGTAAATAAACATAACAAAAATATTGGTTTGCCCCGACATTGTCCAACAAACTAAAAAAACACTTATGTTAAATATTCATTATCAATTATCAACTATCAACGTCCATACAAATTTATACACATATAAATTTACGGAAATCACAACTTCGCAATAGAATTGATAAAAATTTAAACGGACTCGTTAAACAAACTATTATGTATTTCATCACAACACATCTAATTCGGTGTAATTCAAACAAAGTTTCAACAATTTACAAACAAATATAATTTGACAAAATCTAAAACAAACTATAACAACTATAAAATTATACATTCATACTACAAGTTTCTTTGACAAATAACAATCAAACAAGTACATACGTTAACAAAAAACATATACTAAAAAAAACAATAAAATTCACATTTAAAGGTTAAAACTAAAAAGGATAGATTTACTTACAAAAAATAATAAAATCCACAAGAACTGATGTTGTGACCATGTACAAAAGTATAAGAAACTTGAGTGCTTGTGTTGAGAAAAGAGGGAGAGTTGGGATGGGTGGTTGGCTACAGTTTGGGAGGGGAGAGGTGGGATGGGGAAGAAAAAGGGGAAGAAGAAGGAGAAATAGAGGAAGAGAGTGTCGGCAGACTGGGTATATATTGACTTTTACCGATGGAATCACCGACGGAACGTGTCCGTCAGTATACCCGTTGGTTAGTCCGCTGGTGACAGTGCCACGTCACTGTATGGAGATCCCGGTTTGAATCACTCGGTCATTCCGTTGGTAAAATCGTCTGAAAAAAATCCACGTCATCACACCGTTACAACTTTCCAAAATAACTATATAATCCGTCGGTGATACGGTCGGTTATACCGACCATATCGCCGACGGGTATTGTCTGTCGGTATATACCGACAGAATTGGAGACAAAATTATTTTCATCAGTAAAAATTACGGACAAAAAAATTTTGTTGGTAATTCTGTTGGTTTTTGCCGATTTTTTGGTAGTGAATAGATGATGAAAGGTTTATTCATTGAATGTTAGTGAGTAAATGTGAAAACCCTGGAAATTTATAATTTAAATATGTAGATGTGTAAACCCTCATGTAAACATAAGACTGAAAGTGGTAATATTTTAATGAGTGATGGAAACCAAGATTAGAAATAATAGATAAATAATGATATATAATGGAAGAGATGACCTCCATAAAATGAATTTTTGGTTTAGAATTCATAAAGACAGAGAAACTGGTAACGTATTTTGATGGATAAAATAATGAGAAAATGACAAAATATTTTTAGGAAATAAGTGAGGTAATAAAGAATGCATTATAATAAAGGATAATGCAATGAAAAGGGTAGGACTGAAGGTGCAAGCACCGATTAAAAATCAGTGATGTTATTTTGAAACAGTAATAAGCCCGATAAAGAAATAAAGGTGGAAATTAATGAATACGTTCCAAAATAATAAAATGACCTTAAAGGTTTAGAAAGATAATTGATATGACTTTTTGTGAAGACTGAACAAGAAAAATCTAGATTGTTTATGAAAAGTCATGAACTGAACAAGTTTGCATTAGGAAGCAGAGCTCTCAATCCAATCATTGGATCAGGATGAAATTTTGCATGAAGTCTATTAATATGTTTTCCTACCTTGGTTAAATATCTCATCCCAATCAGAGTTTGGTAAAGAGTAACGATTTAAGCAGAAATAAACCAGATAGTTTACATGAAAAATAAAATAAAATACATAAAGGCATGAATGAGGGATAAAATTGTAATTATGGAAAAAAGTTCCTATAAAACTGCAAAGAGGCCACCAGTTAAAAAAAAGAAAAAAAAGAGAAAAAAAATAGAGAAAAGCGGATAGAGAGAGAGCTGCAGATTTTGGAGAAAAACCAATAATGCGCTAGTGGCCATATCTCTGGCATCCACCGTTGGATCATGTTTTGTTTTAGATATGTTGTTCTTATTACACTTCTCTACTAACTGACCGGAGAGATTGGAAGGAAAACAATCCGTTTGACAGAAAGCATCATTGGATATTTCCTGGAAAACAAAAAGGAAATGCACCTGCAGGGCAGTTTGGTCGCCGGCCGATTTATCCGTCTTCCACCGTTGGATCATGCTCATTCTTGGATATGTTGTGCACCTAGATGTTGCCTTCATTCTGGATGGTGGAGCTCGGAAACGCATTCTCCGGAAAGTTTTCGTGCATGTTGAACATTAACTTGTCCATTTTTAGGTGAGCTCGGTTTTATGCAAATCTAGGGAGATCTAACCGTTGGATCATTATGCTTTTGAGATATATTATGAACAACCCTATGATATGTAGTTTGACCGTTGGGTTTGAAACAATAATAAGAGGTTAATGACTTATTGCTTTTTGAATCTATTGCTAGTTTTGGCAAAATGTAGTAAGCTTGATTAAATACATGTTTTGATGAAATTAGAATTGTGTGGGTGTAGGTTTTATGGAAGATGTAATGGTAAAA
>Ga0307515_10010609_pt1 | contig 17626 bp, 7 predicted proteins | sample 17_EM_MG_FD_194513 | JGI IMG/M metagenome (GOLD analysis project Ga0307515, IMG submission 194513) | Populus trichocarpa ectomycorrhiza microbial communities from riparian zone in the Pacific Northwest, United States - 17_EM | ecosystem: Host-associated > Plants > Roots > Unclassified | place...
CGCAGCACTTATATACTAGGAAGACTCTATAATCGTCTACACGAACGGCTCTATAAACGTCTATACGATCAATTAACCAAACGCCCGTACGAACGGCTTTATAAACGTCCATACAATTGATTAATCAATTAGTCACCCACACGAACGCCCGTACGAATGTCTGCACGTCTGCAATCTACACGTCTGCAATCTACACGTCTGCACGCCTGCACATGGCTCTGCACGAAGCTCTGCACATGGCTCTGCACGAAGCTCTGCACGAAGCTCTGCACGAAGCTCTGCACGAGGCTCTGCACGAAGCTCTGCACGAGGCTCTGCACGAGGCTCTGCACGAAGCTCTGCACGAAGCTCTACTAAAGCTCTGCACGAGCCTCTGCCCAAAGCTTCCCCCCTACTGCAAAGCAAATCCATACCTACTAGTATAGGTATAGTATAATTAGGTGAGCTGTTTGTAATAAGGTATAAGAGGCACCTCCGTAAATTTGGAAGGAAACAGAGTGGTGGTGGTAGAGTACAGCTGCTGTGTCGATGCGGCTGGTGGAAAGGGACCAGTTTCAAAAATGCATCTTTAAACTTTGAGGCTGTATCTTGCCCCCTAATACAGTAGTTAGCTAGTTATAATTATTATAATTAAATAAAAGAAGAGATTACAATTTAAATGCATCGCGAACTAAGACTATAGCTAGTATATTCACGCTGCTAGAGTTGTTTAAAATTAACATATGTTGGAAAAAGGACCCAGTTTACACCAAACGCGCGCCCATAATCTCTCAGACGCTTCGCAGAGGAACATTTGGGGGTGGCAGGGGTAGTAGGGGGTAGCGCGGCGTTCTATTGGCTCAGGAGTTAGTGCGCGCCATGCAACGCCACAAATTCCTCAAAGAAGCGGCTGAGGCACCTGAGATAAAACGAATCTATATACAAGCGAAGCTATCACGTGATCGCAGGAAGCTCCTGTAGATATACGCTTACCCCCCTACCAACAGATATCACGGCCATGTCTTTGCGCTACGTCGATCACCTCTGATGAAGATGTGCACTGCTTAGACATCAGCGTTTTACACTTTTTATAAAGCATTTCCAAGATTTGCAACGCACCGATGCACAAGCCACCGAAGTTGTTTCAGCATTTTCTCCATTCTGCTCATGGCGCCCATCCAACCTTTGTCCCATCTTTACGTCGCAAATTCATCTCTTCGAATCTGACTAAATTATCGCTGATAACTTGATCCACGCCCCAAGCTCGCAGCAGGCGAGCTACATTTAGGGTCAGCTAGATGCTAGCTCCAATCTGTTTCATTGTTAATAGCCATCTTTGAATTACAGAACGACATAATTGGAGGTCATACTTCGCCTAGTTCTGGCGTAGCTTCGAGGACGGTAACATCAGTGCCAGCACGAGCAATCGCGATTGCTGCAGCCAAACCACCAATACCTGCACCCCAGACCAACTTTAAGGGTTTATTGTCCTGGTACCTTCACATCATTCTCATTAGCTTTAGATTGTAACAAGATATTTATTAAGGTTATAAGTGTGCGCACCATGTTGGAGAGCAGTCCTAACAGCAAATATAAGTCCTTAGATGTTCGTATACTCTTTACCAATCCAAGTTCATTCTGGTTTCAACGAGTTTTTCGTCCTCTTCTAATACTTCAACTATGTTCCCAATGTTGTCTCTCAGTCCCGCTAATACCGCCCTCTCGCGAAGTCTTGTGTAAAACACTGGGCAATCCCCGCTGTCACATCTCACCTCCTCGCCGAACGGTAAACCCGAGCAGCTTTGGCATACCATGTCAATTCGCTGCGCCCTGGCTTCTGATTTCTGAATTCGCATACGCAGGGTGAATAGTGTATGACTTGGTTGAGCCATACACACCAAGCAAAGAGGTAATAGGATGGTTGGTTCTATCTCAGTAACGTTTGGAGGTGGCAAGGGAAGCTTTTCACGGCATACTATACAGGAGGAGCTCTTCATGTAACTCTCCAGTGTTTTCCGTAGTCCGGTCTGGCCACCAGGTATAAGCGTATTCCAGGTCTCTGCTCCTTGTTGCTGTACCGGTTTCGTTTGAGCTGTAGGTACATTTCGTATGCGCTGAACCTTAGGCATTTCGTCATACCAATTCTTGATATTTGCACCAACAAGATTGAAAATGCGTTCTAGAGGGGGGATCAGGTTTTTCAAGATATAATACTCTGCATCGAGTTCAAGATGATCATCGAGAAGTAGCGTCTCTGGGCTGACGCAACGATCGATAAGCCTAGCTCCGGGAGCTCCGGTAACTACTACATACGGCACGCGCTCCCCATATTGCGGCTCTGTGCGTGGGTCTATAAGCATGCGTTTTGTGGCTACTAGGGCACCAGGCGGCGGCGGACCCTTATCAGAATAGTTCCCTAGTTTCACTTCCTTTGCAAAGAGGAAGTCTTGGATACTGATACGACCTGTCATGATTTTTGTGCATTGGTTTTGGAAATACCTCTTCACCTCGGATAGATCAGAAGTGCGAAAAAGTATCTTCAAGGCCTTTTCTTCGATTTTTTGCTCCGCGGGTGTGCCGTCTCGTCTTACCGTTTCGGTGCCCTTCGCTTCAAATTCGGGAACGGTCTGCGATGAGGACTCGTATTTAAAGCCGACATAGCGTTTCTTTGCTAGAAGTACACATGGATGGTAGACTTTTTCGAACTTTAGTTTGACCGGACGAGGGTTTGCATCTGTAACGGTTTCTGCAATCTCTTTTCCGATGACGAATGCTTGATCTCGAGTGCGTCCTTTTAAATAAATAAAAAGAGAGTCGGTATCTCCATAAACAACCTCCGCCCCCCATCGCTCAACAGAGTGGATCAGCGCAATCGCTTTCTCTAGTGTCTCTCGGCTGGTCTGAACAATACTATCCGCGATCTCGGAGCAGGGCATGCGTCCCGAGAAAGATGCCGAGGTGTATCCATACGTGACATTGGCAATGAGTTTGAGAGCTAGCTGCCTGTTGTTCAAGAGTTGCTGTAGAGCCTTGTCGTCTTTATCTACCTTCATGCCACTTTTCACCATGACGCGCGTTTCCAAGATCTCTCCAAGCATTTTTGCCAGGAGGGATTTTCGCATCTCCGGTTTTACGTACATGATGCCGTTCGGCGCGATATTGATGTGCTCCTTCATAAGCTCAAGGAGTTGCGGTTCGCGCTGGAAGTCCTGAAAGCCCATCTTGTTCTGCCGCCCACGCCAACTGACAATCCGGCCTAGGCAAGTTGAATAGCAGTAGTTGTAGGCGATCATGACACTGGGATACAGCGACTGGAAATCTAACACTAATAGTGGACTACTGTAAAAGGCGCTTTGCGGCTCCATGACCAATGGTAAACACTCCAGCGCGTTTTGTTGACCAACTTGTTTGCGACTTGGGGATACCAAGATGAAATTCTCAGGTTTGGCGATTCTGAACATTAATGACTCAACTTTAAATTGGGAACCACGAGAGAAGACGGAAAAGAAGTCAACACCGAGAAGGCGAGCTTGCTCGCTCGTTCTTGAGATGAGCTCGTTGACCTCCAATATCTCAAGATTCAACTGGACACGGGAGAGAAAGTAGTCTAGTACTTTTGCCAGATCTCGAGGTCTAGGACTTTTATACCATGATGTAAGATCCTGGAAATTATAGTGGGGTATTCTTTTGTGTAAGAGATGGAATACGACATTCTCCATCGTGTACTGGAGTAAGTTCAATTCTCCTCGCATAGCTCGCCAGATATTGATCATGTGCCGACCAGTTACTCGAATAGTGGAGGTATGTGTGAAACCCCAGCGGTCTGTACCTTTTCCAAACTGTCCATGAGACTGCGACTTCATTCTTGAAAATTCGTCACAAAGGTTGTATTCGTACTTGAGTCGAGCGCGTTCAATCACATAACCCCAAGAGCCGTTGTGGACCTCGTATCCTGTTAGAATATCAGGGTCAAATTGGCGCACAATGTCCACTACTCTGTTGATGAGATCTAATTCGTCTTCCTCGTATTCTACTTCCACAAAGACTTGCTTTGCAATTTTTCTTGCGATGCCATTCTCGTCAGATATGGCAACAATACCAAGGCGAGATGCGCTGCCAAGGGCCTCGTCGTCAGATTGTATGCACCAGAACACACAAGCAATCTCGTCTTCAGTAGGATCTGGAACAAAAGAGCCTCTCGTATTGACGTGAATTTCAAGGCTCATAATACTCATGTACTGCGTCTCATACTTGACACTGGTGGATTTTTGCTTCTGTGAGTACTTGAAGCCATGAGCGTTTTTCTGAGTTGGCCCATCAACTTGTGATAGATCTTTGTGCTGTGACTGTTCTTCTGCTTTGGCACTTGCCCTGACTGCGCTCAGATTATCACGCTTTTGTTGCACGTCAACCAGTAACCACTGTTCAACTTCGATTAGTGACGGAGGAGTGGCGGCAATTTCCCAGTTGAGCAAGTTACAAGCTTTTTTTCTCCTCTGATGGGTGAGCGTTTCTTTGACCTTATCAAGTACGATAGCTGGCTTTTCTCCAAAATTTGCTAATGAGGTACCAGACGGATCAAACAAAGGTAGATATGGCAAATTCGTGCTTTCCAATTTGAATTCTCGCCCTGCATACTCTCGAGGTCTTTCTGGGACATCCTTGTCATCACTGTAGTAAGCATCCTGATAGATAACGGGAGGCAAACCATGTTCAATCATCGTAGATTCAATCATACTTGAGCTCGGGGGTATATGACCATAGCATAGGATTTTGCAGCTCGTAGCAAAAGTGCGGACAGTACCAAGTTGTGCGGCTATCGAGAGACTTTCAGAAGATACACTTAATCCACTGTTACTGACTGCCGAACTCTTCTGATTATTCCAAGGAGCCTTGGAATGGTCTGTCGAAGAGCCAGATGAGCCAACTTTGAACGTGGATATAGTAGGACTGTTCTGAGTGTTCGAATATCCGGTTTGACTCAGTCGCATTATAGTTTCTGGGTTATTCGGATTTTTGACGACAGGGAAAGAAAGGGTGGTAGCTCCATTTGCACCATCGGCTTTGATGCTACCCTGTGATGACTGGTTTGTTTGTGGAAGATCACTTTCTATATCTTTCTGGACGGTCGTCACAGCCTCCTCGTAGTCTTCATTCTCGCTGCTTAGATTTTGAAAAGAGACGCGTTTTATTGAATCATCTTTCTTCCAACCGCGGCTGCTGCTATCGTCTGGGATTTTGCCATGGAGCACCTTCACTAGGGATAGCTTAAGTCGCTTGTTAGGTTGAAGTCGTTCCGGCGAGAAAGCCCTTTTCGTCTCCGTTATGCTACTACGATTGAGTTTGAGTACCGGACCTCCCTGAATCTCATGTACCTCGCTACTATTTGCGGTTTTGAATTTAAAGTTGGAGTTATATGAGCGCGCTATCTCCATGGATCTATTTGGTACTGGGTTACGCAGCAAACCAGCAACGTGTGGATCTTTCGTAGATTCCTCTCCTATTTGATTGACGTCCTGAAGCATTTCCTGGACGTACAAGTGGTTGGGGTTCCGAAGATCAGATATAACATCCTCGTTTGCGTCCTGTTCAACTTTTTGCAAATCGCTATCAAGCTTTGGACTGGCCAAGTCATCCATGGGAGTAATGATGCCAAATTCAATGTCTTCTTCGGACAAGCTACTCATTTCAAGATTTTGAGGAAAGAGATCTTCCACGCTTTCCAATGCCGTTTTCACATACTCTCCAATTTCAGCAGGCTTTACCAAATTGTCAAAACTGGCTTTTGAATCCAACACTTTGCTTTTCTCTTCTTCAATTAGCTCTTCAACAAGCGCTCTGTACTCATCTTCGTGTATCCATCCGCCCCTTGCCGGATTCCTTGTGTCAGCAGACATGGAAACCAGGACCTCTTCCGGGAAAGGGCTGCTAGATGGATCCGTAAATCCCATCCGCTCTTTTCGGCGACGTGTTTCGTCACGCCATAGTCCCGCCATCGAGTGCACAAATTTGTAATCTGGCCCAAGATGAGTCAAGCGTTCGGCGAAATCGTGGTGAAGAGAGCGAGCGGATAATTCCTTCCTATTTAGAATATCTTGCACGCATACATCAACCTCAATCGAGCAGTGGCTTTGTCGGGGAAATCGGTCGGGGTTTGATACAAGGCTGCCTGGAACGGACTTTTCGTGCCACTTATGAGCCGTGCTATTCATGTCTAGATAACTTGGGACTGGGCCTCTGAATCTGACTCTGGAACAGTCGATATAAGCGCATCCGTAAAGATTGTAGTCGCACATCCATTGGAGCAAGTACTGCAAATGACTTTCATGAGGCTGAAGCGGCTTGTTCATGATCGCACCTTGGTTCAGCAATTCCGCTAGACGAGTCATGTGCAATGGATTGAGCATATACACTTTGAGGTAAAATTTATACCCAACATGATATCCATAAAATGGAACTCCTTTCACAAGTGTGATGTGTCCAACGAACATAGCATTACTATTACCAGGGTTCCGTCGGTAGCTCACAGCAAGGGCACTGTCAATAGAAACGCGAAGTTGATGAATGTATGCACCCACTAGGACTAGTTAGTTCTTATTCCCTCAGAGATCGGGCTACAAACCGGCTTTCCTGTCTAGACTACCGTCATACTCCAGGAACAAATATGGGAGAGCACCATGAATGTGGGCGCAGACCTTCTGGCCAGTTTCGGTTGCTCCAAAGACTCGGATGACGGGGACAGGAGGCGCATTGTGCCGCTGTGAAGGTTCTGACCCATGACGAAGTTGAGGGTCTAGCTCGGTGGGTGTAGCTTGGTAATGGTCGATGCAGTTCAGCCGGAAGCGGAAAGTGTCCATTAAGGGCCTGGCCAGTTGAGAGAGTCGAGAGAGTTGGTTATGTAGTAGTAATGCTGCATAGTGTTTCCAAAATGTAGTAAGCCAGCGCAATAGTGGAGGTTCTGGTTGATGTGTTTTAATGGATGCTCCTGGGCGCGTCCTAAATGAACAACAAGGCGCGACGCGGACATGCCTCGGTGACTATCGCCAAGCCTTGTCCCAGCTGTGAAACTCACCTAGGTGCATGGGTAGATCTTCGACCTCACTCAATTCTAGTCACAACGCTAAGCAATTACCACGACGCATCTAAGCAGCGGCAATACAATCTCGTACTAGAAGTTCTATCAATCATGCCTCCGGCTGCCCCGCGCAAACCGGCCGACGTATCGGCGGCGAGCAAGGAGCGCAACGAATATATTCCATCCTTCATATCCAAGAAACCTTTCTACGTCGACGACTCCTCTGAATCTACTAGCGATTATCTTGAGCATCAGCGTCTCCAGAAGTCAGAATCGGACTCAAAATGGTATGATAGAGGCCGGAAACTAGGTCCCGCCGCGACAAAGTTTCGTAAAGGCGCATGCGAAAACTGTGGGGCCATGACACATAAAGCTAAGGACTGCTTAAGTCGACCACGAAAACAGGGCGCAAAATGGACGGGAAAAGATATCCAGGCGGATGAAGCTGTTCAGGACGTGCAGTTAGGGTGGGATGCGAAACGGGATCGATGGAATGGTTACGATGCAGAGGAGTATAACGCCGTGGTGGAGGAATACAATGAGTTGGAGGAGATGAAGAGGCTAGCTAAAGGTGGTATTAACGGCATGGGCAAGCGGTCGGAAGAGGATGACGAAGATGGAACGGATGAGGGTGCGAAGTACGAGGAGGAGACGGATATGGGTAGAAAGCAGGCCACATCGACTAGGAATCTACGATTAAGAGAAGATACAGCGAAATATCTTCTGAATCTGGACCTGGACTCCGCTAAATATGACCCCAAAACTCGCTCCATGGTTGACAGCGGTGCAACTGCAGATCAGGCTGCAGCGCTAGTTGCGGAAGAAGGCTTCATGAGAGCATCAGGTGATGCTGCAGAGTTCGAAAAGGCACAGCGCTATGCTTGGGAGACGCAAGAACGTGGGGACAAAAATAAAATCCACCTACAAGCAAATCCTACATCTGGCGAATACTTCCGGAAAAAGGAGAAGCAAGAAACTGAAGCTCGACGGGAAGCGCAGAGAAAAGCTCTACTAGAAAAATATGGCGGACAGGAGCACCTATTGGATGTACCTCTGGGGGGTGCTGCAGTTATTGAGTCCGAACGATACGTAGAGTACGACGAAAGAGGTGGCATCAAAGGAGCGCCCAAAATTAAAACAAAATCCAAATACACGGAAGACATTCTCGTTAACAACCATACGTCTGTTTGGGGCAGCTGGTGGCTAAATTTCAAATGGGGCTATGCCTGCTGTCATTCAACCGTGAAGAACAGCTATTGCACCGGCGAGGACGGCAAGAGAGCCTTCGGGGAATCGAATAGAATGCGGGTAGCAGCAGATATCGACGGAGTTCCTAAAGTAGTGGCATGGAGAGAAGAAGCGGTGACTGAAGGACACATCCCTAATGCAGTAGAACGTAATAGGAAAGCCAAGGCCGATGCTACGGGAAGAAAGCGGACGCTGGGGGAAATGAAAGGAGGTATTACAGAAGAAGAGATGGAGGAGTATCGTCGGAAGAGGACAACAGCCGATGACCCTATGGCTACTTATTTGGGCCAAGATGGGACGATTCATTGAAGCGCCACAGTTCAAACAGTCCTGTTGGTTGGTGTTTTGACCGGCGTTCTGGAGATAATCTAGCATTTTCACGGCGTTGATGGTTCATTCCATGAATGAATGAGCCACGATAATCATTACTGTAAAACCCGACATTTATTCAAAAAGATAATGATTCCGAACTGGCGTATCTAACTGTATTGTAACAGTATATTGGGGCTCTCAACAGTTGCCCAAATGCTATTACCTTTTCCAACTTCTTGATGCGAGTCTTGGTTTATGGCGGAAATCCCTTCAAGTAACTAATAGAGTATTCAAGGTGATTTCTGTCTATGCACCAATCATTCCTTGGCTTCTTGAATGGGTATTATAATTACAAAGTTGAGATACAACAATTCAAAATTAAAATTGTCTAGCCAAGGCTGGTGTGGCAAAGAGCTTCGTAATCTGCCTGTTTTTGCGACCTCTAATGTAGCAAACATGTTGAGAAGAGTGCTTAATTAGTCAAAGAAAGATGAGTCCTGAAAAACTTTTCGATATGGTTTCGAGACTTTTATGATCAAATGAGATTCAAATAATTCAAGATAACAGAATTGTGTCTAAATAAATGCGTGAGTTATTTATTCGCAAGATCAAAATCTCTTGCATAGTTCTTCTCACAGCCGGCGACGCGCAGACACCTGCGTATTATGGTCCGTGCATAGATCACATGACCTATGACAAGCTGCCAGGCCCGCAGTTTGCTGATCGAGAGCTACCAAGACAACACATACTCGACAACACCACCTCCAGCCTTGCTTCTTCCTCTTTGTTGTAGTAGATATACAGTACTGCTAACTATATCGTCGTCTTGTCGTCCATAATATACCCACGACACCCATTTTCCTGCAAAGGAAAGCTCATTCAGCATGGCCATGTACGGGTCGTCACGCAACGTGGACATGGGGAAGTTAGTGCAATGCCCTTGGAGGAAGCGCCCTCAGAACACTGCTAACTCAGATTATCAGACAGGAATCGGAGCTGGCCATTAACATCCGCAAAGCAACAAGCATCGGTAAAATTCATCACCCTTACCCTTCTCAGCGGCTGCCTGCTGATACACTTGCGATTAGACGAGACAGCGCCAAAACGTATGGAGTTACTCGCGAACGACCTATGAACCTATGGCGAAGCTCATAGCATTATAGGAAAACATGTTCGCAGTTGCATTGTCTACACGTGGGACCACAAATCCTCGCAGTCCTTCTGGGCGGGCATGAAGGTGTATGTGGAAAGTCACCCAGCAGCCGTACGCTTAGGCTGATTATTTGAGCTTATTCCAGGCAGCCTATCCTCGCCGATGAAGTCCAGACATTCAAAGCTCTTATTACCATCCATAAAGTTCTTCAAGAGGGGCACCCAATAGCTCTGAAGGAAGCACAAGCCAACGTGAATTGGCTGGAGAGCTTAACACGAGGCGTTGCGGGCGGGGAAGGTCTACGAGGTACATAGTTACAACTTACGAGGCACCGTACGAACTGGTTTTGGAAATAACTGCTAATGAAAGAATAGGATATGGCCCGCTCATCCAGGAGTATATCTATTTTCTTCTTGCTAAGCTAGCTTTCCATCGACAACATCCTGAGTTCAATGGTACAAGCCAAGCCCTGACAATCATAAATTAAAAGCTAAATAAAATAGGAACCTTTGAATATGAAGAGTATATAAGCCTCAAGTCCATCAATGACCCGAATGAGGGGTACGAATTCCCCTAACGCAATGGGAAATATACACTTACACTGGACAGATACGAAACAATTTCCGACTTGATGACCCTTCAGGACCAGATAGATTCTTTCCAGAAACTCATATTCTCGCACTTTCGCAGTGGAGCAAACAATGAATGCCGCATTTCTGCTCTCGTACCATTAGTACAAGAGAGCTATGGAATTTACAAATTCATAACGAGCATGCTCCGAGCCATGCACACAAGTAAGGGAGCCATTATTTCCGCATAATTGATTGCATGGATACTAATTGGAGATAGCTCTTGGCGATGATGAGGCACTTTCCCCTCTTCGCGGACGTTATGATGCTCAACATTATCGTTTGATCAAATTCTATTATGAATGCTCTAATCTCAGATACCTCACTAGTCTAATAACTGTTCCAAAATTACCCCAAGACCCCCCAAATCTACTTTCTGAAGATGATGAGAGACCGGCGCTACCAGCGCGTCCAGCAAAAGAGATAGAGGCGCCTACACCTACCCCTCCAAGAGTGGCATCTGTTGACCCCGAACCAATCAATGAGTTTTGGAAGAACGAACAGAAACGCCAACAGGACGAGTATGCCGAGGAGCAACGTAGGCTTCAAGAACAGTGGGAAGCCGCCCAGCTCCAGCAGCAGCAGCAGGCACTCCAAGCACAGAGAGAGTTTGAAGAGCAGCAACGATTGCAAGCTGAACAAGCACGTTTAGCCCAAGAAGCGCTACTGCGCGAGCAGTATCAGCAGCAGACGCAAGGTCGCCTGGCTGAGCTTGAAAGAGAAAACCTCAATGCCCGTGCCCAATATGAGCGGGATCAACTGATGTTATCACAATACGACCAGCGAATGAGGGCTTTAGAGAACGAAATACAACAACTGAACGCCAATTTTGCACAGCAATCTGCTTCGAGAGACGATCAAATTAGGGCACTACAGGAGCAGCTTAACACCTGGCGGACAAAGTACGAAGCTCTTGCCAAGTTGTATTCACAGCTTCGACATGAGCATCTCCAGCTTCTTCAGAAGTTCAAACTTGTACAGGTTAAGGCAAATTCTGCACAAGAAGCAATTGATGGCCGGGAGAAGCTGGCTAGGGAGCTGAAGACTAAAAATCTGGAACTCGCAGACATGATCCGCGAGAGAGATCGAGCGCTACTTGAGAAAGACCGATCCACTGGTGGCCATCGTGAAGAAGTTGAGAAGCTAAAGCGTGAACTTCGCTTTGCGCTTGAGAAAGCGGAGAATGCTGAACGCGGAAAAGGATCTGAGCTTTCCGCAATGTTATCAAGGCACAATAGAGAGATTGCTGACCTTGAAGAAGCATTGAGGGCAAAGACACGTGCTTTAGATGAAATGCATATGAAGTATCGGGAGGGTGATTCGGACCTTGAGCGCCAACTGCGTGAGAAGGAAGACGAGCTGGAGATCTTTAAAGCTGGCATGGATCAGACGTTGCTGGAGTTAAATGAGCTGAAGCTTTCCCAACATGCTACCGACAATGCAATGGACGGCCAGCTCGATACCTTCCTGCTAGAAAGCATCCAGAAGATTAACGATATCATTGATTCAGTCCTTCAAAGCGGCGTCCAGCGCGTAGATGATGCGCTTTACGAACTTGATTCTTCTATGCAAGCTGGTAACCAAAGTGCCTCAGGCGCATATGTCCTCTCGCAAATCGAGAAAGCATCCAGTTGTGCAATGGAATTCTCTACTGCTTTCAATAACTTCATAGCGGATGGACCAAACAGCACTCACTCAGAGATCACCCGGACTGTGAATGCGTTCTCTGGATCAATTGCAGACGTTCTTAGCAACACCAAGGGTCTTACTAGGTTCGCTTCCGACGAGAACAAGGCCGATCAACTGATCAATGCTGCAAGACAATCAGCAACGTCAACAGTCAAATTCTTCCGCAACCTCCAATCTGTACGATTATATGATTTTGATCCCGAGCAGAAGACGAATATTGTTTTGAACAACAATAGCGAGGTCCTTGTGAACCTCCAGAAGCTGTCTAAGTTGGCAGACGCATTCGCGCCGAAGAGCAAGATCACGCAAGCTCAGGGCGACCTCGGAGAACTGGTTGACCGCGAGTTGATTAATGCCGCGAACGCCATCGATGCGGCGACCGAGCGTCTAACGAAATTGATGAAGAAACCAAGAGATCAATACTCTACATACGAATTGAAGATTCATGAGTACGTTTTATCCTATTCCTTGGGGTGACGACAGCTAACGATATATAGTTCTATCCTTGAGGCCGCCATTGCTGTCACAAATGCCATTGCACAGCTCATCAAGGCTGCTACTGCCTCCCAGCAAGAAATTGTCCGGGAAGGCAGAGGAGCCATGACTAAGACAGCATTTTATAAGAAGCACAACCGGTGGACGGAAGGATTGATAAGCGCTGCAAAAGCCGTGGCGACTTCTACAAATATGCTTATCGAAACGGCTGACGGCGTGATCAGCGGTCGGAACACTCCAGAACAGCTTATTGTGGCAAGTAACGACGTTGCCGCTAGCACCGCGCAGCTTGTGGCTGCTAGTCGTGTCAAAGCGTCCTTCATGAGCAAGAGTCAGGACAGGTTAGAGAACGCTAGCAAGGCCGTTACGAGCGCGTGCCGTTCGCTCGTGCGCCAGGTACAGAGTATTATTTCGCAGACGAACCGCGACCAGAACGAAGCAGTCGATTACAGCAAACTCAGTGACCGTGAATTCAAGGTCCAGCAGATGGAGCAGCAGGTATATCCACTTCTTATTTTCCTACCACCTTCATATCCCGCTGGTAACTAATCACGATTTCAGGTCGAGATACTGCAGTTGGAAAATAATCTTGCTCAAGCCCGGCAACGCCTTGGCGAAATGCGCAAACTTTCATATCTGGAAGAATAACCTTTTTTGCCCTCCTGAAGCGATATTTGTGGGATGACGGTGCTTAGTCCATTTCGTCTTTATATTCGCTCACTGGAAGGCCCTGCATCCCCGAGACTTGTATGCTTTTGAATTAGTGTAGGTGCATGTTCCATATAAAATTGTATACCAGGCTTTGCACGGGTCTAGGAATCAATTATTGACGCAACTTCAATTTCTCTTATTCTTCACTCATGTTCCCTGCAGCCTTGCTTGTAATCAAGAGTGATGCATGTGATGCCGAATGCTGTCATGCTGCTCCAAATATTCGACGAACCTGTTTATGGTATGAATAATATACACAGACAGAAGTTAATATCACCATGAAGAACCCTATTCCTGCACCATTACGGCATCGTCTGTCCGCATACATTGATCTCCTGCTTCTTACACAGTCAAAGTATAGTTGACATTGTTTCCAGGGACTCTCGGATACACCTCAATCATGAAAGTAGTCGTCTTCCCGGATGAGATGACATCCCTAATCGCTGCCGAAGTGATAATAACATGCGAAGAGTCCCATTTCCACTGCCTACCATAGGACTATAGTTACGTTAGCGGGTGCTCACGAATAAAAACTCGGCTGTTTGCGGTAAACTTACAGTTCGTCCTCGCTGCAAAGGTCCCAAGTAGACGGTCCAGGCATCCTCGAGATAAGTCCCATCGCTCTTTAGCGCTCTTACGGCTGCCGGCTTACCGATTCCTTTCCAGGTAATAGGGATGGAAAGGTCGGAACCGGAGACAGCTGCCGAGGTTGTTGAGCCAAGCACTGGGACATCCCACTGAACAATATTGACTAAGAGGTGTGCGCCAGCGGAAAACGTGAGCGTCAAGTTGGCAATGGAGCCAGGAGTTGTTGTGGAAGAAACAAATGCCGAGAGTAGGGAAGCTTTGAAGGTGATGTTCCTGCCGCTAACAATGTAATCGGTTTTGGCCGTGAGCGTTTTTGAAGGGGAAGAGATCGACTTGAGGGTGTTTCCGTTGAGAAGGAAAGGTAAGGTTTGATCTGTGACTGCAGTCCCAACCCTGTGAAAGATATACGCGCTTGTCCACTGGCTTGTTGCCATGTCATTCTCGGTGCAGTCCGGCAGACTGTTGGCCACGCTGGCAGTGGCATTCATTAGAATATTGATAGCCACCTGATCGCGCCAAGTATGTGCTGCGCGGTCAAGATAATCTGCGCCGTTATCCCAGAGCATCGGCACAGTGTTATATTTCCTAGCCATCTGGAGGAAGTAGTCAAAGTATTTCCAGCGGGCTGCTCTTTCAGTGACAACAGGCGAGGCAGACCATTCTCCAATGAGAAGAGGCACATTGGTGAAGTTACCTCTGACGGCTGCAATGTCGGCCTCAAGGCTGGCCTTGTCGGCGTCAGAACCCCAGATTGTATTTCCCCGGGCAAAGATAAATCTATCTGTACATTTGGATTAGAGACTCGAATGCCATCGTGCGCTCCAAAAGGCACACAGACGGAACACTTAAAACTTACCGGGCGAGTAGTAATGATATTGAATAGCCCAAGGGTTTGTGAAGGTTGGGTTAGGAGGCGTAAACCACTTAGAAGTCTTTACACCATCCTCACCTAGGCCAACGAGCGTGACAACACGTTTCGAGTTAAAGCCGCCTGCATCATTAATAGCTTTAAGGAACAGATTGTTGAGTTTATTCAATTCCGCAGCATGGGCGGCGGTGGTCCCCGGTGGCTCGTTGATGGGTTCAAAGGCTACAAGAGATGACTTGCAGGCCAATTTAGTTCCAACTTGGTACCAAAGGCGGTAGAACTTCTCTTCAATCATCGTATAATTTGCACCGGAAGCCGAGACATCAGCCCAGATCCATGAATCATGATGAGCATTAACAATCGTATAGAAACCTCTCGAAGTCACCATATCAATAACATCAGATACTCTCTGCAGCCATACTGGGTCGATAGTCCAGTCCGGTGAGCTCCCATGGAAGTGATATGCCCAGGTAACTTGCAAACGTTAGCTCGAAGCGTCTCCCTTCTTTTTATTAGTAATTAGGACCTCTCTACTCACCTGGGAGTCGGACACTCTTGAAGCCAGCAGCCTTGACATCATCAAAGGTAGCTGCGACGACTGGCGGATTGCTCCAATCACCCTCCGTTTGCGTTGCATCGAGGGTGTTTCCAAGATTCCATCCCGGATTCAAGGCCGCTACAAAGGCTGATGCCGAAATGGGGGTGAAAGTCTCTGTACACGTATTTCCGCTAGGTGCTGAAGCAGCGGAGGAACTTGATATGATGGATAAGCTTGTAGCACTCTTCTTAATGGTCGTGGAGGGCGATGAGCGTGTTTTAACAGATTTGGTAAGGGTTGTGCTGGTCTTCACTCTTGACGCTACTGCAGCCCTGGCAGTTGCTGCAGTACCGGTGACACATTGCCAATAATCTTTAGGAATGGGTCAGCTCTGCCATGTGGAATTCAACTTGAGGTTTATTTTACAATCGTTTTGAACATTGCAGTAGTAGCCAGAAACGCAATCATTTGAGGTTCCGGTAAACCCAATACCACCGCCTAAGTAACTTAGTAACTGCCGCCGAAAAGTGGGGAAACCAAGGAGCAAACTGACATTGCGCGTAAGCTCCATTCTGCGCTACTGCGTTCTGTAGCAGAGTTGCTATAAACCCCAGAGCTACGATATTTCTAGTCGCGAAGACCATGCTGACACGAAACTACTAAAGAAAAATGTGACAATGCCAACTCATATCCCCATGGACAGGGAAGAGTGCAGATTTATATTCATGACTGAAAATTCGCAATACGCTAATTAGCATCGGAGAAAAAATTGTCCTCATCAAGTCCTAGAAGTGCAGCCGTTATCCCAGTAGTAGTATGTCAGAGAAGAAGGCCCGACAGCCGCATAGAAGCCTGCTAGGCTTGACCATCATAGCTTAGCTATATTGAAGTATACCAATCAAGGATTTTTGGAGGTATGAACGCACACGCCACGGAACCGGGGCAGTGTCTAGGAATAAAATGAAGGACTGGAGCTAACAGACGTCTTACAAAACACTCTGATTGGCCAAAATAAGAAAATACGCCATGCTTAAGGGGAAAGGTGGCTGCTTTGATACTCGGTCCCGGGTATGTCAATCTGCAGGTCCCGGCGGGCGTTACATCCAAATAGCTTCTATGATTCGGGAGTTGATTGATACGTTTTTCCGCCAAGCATCGAGGGTCTGCTCTTCTCTTGACTTCTCGGTAGCGAAAGGAATCAAGATATATGGTGCAGTGAACTATGAACGTTAGTGTTGATTGCGGCGTCCCGATCTCAAGAGAGTATCCTCCCGATGAGTAGCGCCTCACATGCGCACGTAGGACTGTCGACGCGACGGTTCATTTGTGCGCCATTCCCATGAGACTAGCGGATCTGAGAACTTTTCGGCCGACGCTAGGCCTCGGAATATGACTGGCGCGTTCGATTTATCTCATCGGTGGACCGTTGGTACGTGCACTACGCGCACGGGCGGGCATACCGCTCCTTATCAACCAACGAAATTCTCCACCGAGGGTCAGAGCTTCTGGGCGTCACTTCGGTGAGAAGTGAATGTTTTAAGAATTGAATTTTGTATATTTCTATGAGTTACGTCCCACCATAAGAATTATATTATATTTAATTAATGTAATGGATTCTTTAGGTAATTATATCTACATATCTATATATTATAACCCCCTACTAAGAATACCAAGGGGCGAGAACATCGTCGTAAAACGTAAGTTGGATTTTCAACGGTATCTTCGTAGATTTTAGCCAAAACCGACCGACTATATCCAACTTCTCGTAAAAATAGAGCTGCGATATCGTCACAACGTAGAGGCGATAGAGAAGCTAAAGAGCTCCTACCTCGTAGTATTTTTATAATAACTGGACGTTATAAAAGAGTCGAGATACGGCAGTGAAAAAGGAGATTTTTGGTGTATTTTGACGCCCATAAGCTCTCAGACCTTCAGTGGAGAATTTCGTTGGTTAATAAGGAGCAGTATGCCCGCCCGCGTAGTGCACGGGTCTAATTCATGAGATAACGTTCGGTTGCAAATTTCAATCTGTCGCCCGTTTTATAATTAGTGGCGGCTACCACCGTGGCCCAGTTAAATCTGTAATTAAGTTAATTGTTTAGTAAGGCTCTAGAGATAAGGCCCTAAATTTAATTTCGCATAATGCGTGATTAACTTTAGTGAGCGATATAAGTAACCCCTCTACCACTCCCTACTTTGGTGTAGTAATAGAAGCTTCCTTAACTAATGTCCTCTCCTTAATTGTAACCGACTACGCGTGCTGCCGAGACAGCCTCAACGCCACCCAATATATTGATCGCAGATCAATATTGCTTGCAGATCACTGTTCCCATTTCAGCTA
>Ga0307515_10010610_pt1 | contig 17626 bp, 1 predicted proteins | sample 17_EM_MG_FD_194513 | JGI IMG/M metagenome (GOLD analysis project Ga0307515, IMG submission 194513) | Populus trichocarpa ectomycorrhiza microbial communities from riparian zone in the Pacific Northwest, United States - 17_EM | ecosystem: Host-associated > Plants > Roots > Unclassified | place...
GATAATCTAGAGCTATATTCTAGGATAAAGAAGATACTCTAGTAAGTATAGAAGGATCTAAAGGTGTTGGTAGAGTAGATAGAATAATATTTTATTGTCTTGTACTATTCTATGGCACGACTAAAGATTTGGGCGGCTAAGGCTAGGTAGTAGCCTTAGTCGAAACGCATATAAAATAGCGTAGGGTGGCTAAATAAACCCAGAAAAGCGGATAACCTAATCTTCCGCCAGATCATTAGGTCCCTACACCCTACCATCCCGTATAGGCTTTATTTTTCTATAAAATACGTAATCCACTCCCTAGCCTATTAGAAGCCGCCTTATGCCGCCTAAATAGAGGCCATAGAAGAATTAATCCCTTACTTTAGCTAATCCCCTACTTAAATAAGTCCCCTACTTAAACAAATCCCCTATAGGAGCCAATGCCTATATGTTTCGCCGCCCTATAGGAACTAATCCCCTACTCCTAATAATCCCCTATAGGATGTAATACCCTACTCTAATAAATCCCCTATAGGATCCACTTCTCTACGGGATCTACTCCCCTACGGAATCCACTCCCCTGCGCTAATAAATCCCCTACGCTAACGAATCCCCTACGGGTGCCAATGCCCACGTATTCTACCGCCCTATAGGAACCAATCCCCTATAGCTTATATTCCCGTACGGCTTTAGCTCCCCTACGGGAGCTACTAGCTACGTTTTTCTCTCCTATATAGGAACTAATGCTCTATGGCTTCCGTTTTCCTATTCCTAGATCTACTAGCAATTCGCCTATATAGTTTTTTATTTTATTATATAGTATAAACAGCTAATAAATATAATAATCTACTATATTTTAATCCTATATTAAAATTTAATTACCTAGATTTTATATCCTATTTCCTATAATATCCTATACAGAATAATTTAATAAAAAATCTTATAAAAACTAGAATTTGTGTTCTATTTTAAAAATATATTTATAAAAGATAATATTTTATACGGGATTTTTACTAAAATTCTCTTTTTATATCTGGCTTTTAAATACCTCTTTTAATATCCTCCTATACGGGAAAAGTGGCTAAAAAAATAATACTTTTATTATTTTCTATCCCGTACGGAACTTTATTTAAAACCGTTTAAAATTACTAGCTTTTCTTTTCTTATTTTCTACGCCATCCTATATAGATAGTATATTTAGGAAAATAATAAAGTTCTAGTTTTTCTATCTTATTTTTAATGGAAACCCGCTTACGTAACCAACTTTGTCTAGTAATATTAGATTCCATATTTTGGGATTAAGGCTATATATCTATATTACGTCAAAGCTGTATAACGCAAAGTTATTAGGATATATATGTATATATATTACTAGCCAATAAACAGTATAGTTAAGTAACGTACTGCCTCCAACTATTAATAAGTATAAATAGGAAAAAAGAAGAAAAGAAAAAGACAGCTAAATCCTAAACGTATATCTGCCTACACGCCAAAAAGGCATATATTCTGTAAACCCCTAATACCCTAGTAAATTTAAGAGAGCTAAGTGTAGGACTGCATATTATTAAACTTACCTCCTCCTATAAAATTACACTGAAATTCTACGTTCGCACTAATAGCGAATTCTAGATATAATAAGGATACTTACGTCTCTTTATGGCTAGCTAATGCTTAAGCCGTAAAAATAGCATTTTTAATCTAGATTAGAAAATAAATCAGCTTGGCTTTACTGTAGGCGTAAAGGCTCTTACCTCTTGGCCATTAAGATCCTTCCCTACTAGAATATTAAGGTCCTTTTCCATAAAATCTGCGGCTCCTTTTGTTATGCTTGCCTTGTTAAGGAAACTCCTCTAAATTACCTTTTAAGCGATCTAATCTAATGGACCGTATTAGAGCGTAAGGTATATTCTGCTTGCAATGGCTTCGTTAATTATCTTTACCTAGTTAGTTGTAAGAAATAAGATTCCTTTATAGTATTTAAGCTTGCGTAAGAATATATAAATAAGGGCATTGCGATAAATATTATTAGTAGCACGCTGTTTTATAAACACGTTCGCCTTGTTAAGGAGCAGAGTGGCTTTCTAGTGAGTTACCATCTTAAAGATAAGAGAAAGCTTCTCCTTAAGTATATCCGCGGTCGTGCCTAATTCTCTAGCAGAGATCTACTTGGTTAGGAAGAGCCGCAATTATAAAGGAATAGAGACGTATAACGTAAAGTGGTCTCCTAAGGTGTTCTAATATTGCCTCTACTGTTAAGGTCTTACCAAACACCAGGCGGCCTACTAATTTACTTATCTTAGTAGATAATAGTGTAACTAATTTTATAAGAGAGGGCATAGTAATATACTGTAGAAGGGTAATAAGTCTACGCCCTTTACCTAATACAAAGTTATCTAAGATAGGGTAAGAGTTCTAAGATAAGTAGGTATTACTAAGAGCTTAAATAATTTCCTTCTACTAAGCAGAAATCCTAAGGTTATTAAAGAAAGAAGGGTTCTATGTAATATTGCTAATATTAGCAACTGCGAACTTAACTATAACGCGTTAGTAAATGCCGCTTACGTATAAGTAAAGATAACGCACGCTAGAGCTTGTTACCTAGACTAAAACCTAGCATAGTTAGGCTGCTAACTAAGAAATCTTAATCCTTTATTTTAGTTAGATCTAAATCTATCCTCTTAATTTAGTCTTTTCTTTCTATTAAGCCCCCTACGAAATTAAAAATAGTTAACAAGTCTAGTATTTCCGGCGACTTATTAATTTTTAATCTAGCGTAATTAGGGTTAATTTGCCGGAAATACGCCGCATTACCTATAATTCGGCTCTTAACAAAGACTCTAATCTTGTTGCCGTTATTATCCTTATAGAAGGCAGTCCCTTAGTACTAGCGGTAATAGACACCTCTTAAGTTATTAAACGTTTAACTATACCCAATTAGCCATGCTCTAATCTCGCTTAATTTTCGGTAGTACTCTAAAGGAAATGCCTAGAGGAAGTCTATCCGTTTTATTCCGCGAAACTTCTTAATAGTAAGCCCAAGGGCGGCTTCCCTAAATACTTTCCTATTAAAATTAAAGTAGCGACAGTCTAGATAGAAGTACTTGGCTCCGCTCAGTCTTGCTTTCTTCTTACTATAATTAAATATAATGCATTTTGGTTTGCTAGTACCAGGACAAATAGTATATACCTCTAAGCTTAGCTTAAAGAGAGCCTAGAGTAGATTATATGTGATTTTATAATTCTTAAGAAGGGGTTAAAGGCGTTTAGTTATAGATGTGTAGGTAATTTTAATAAAGCTAATTAAGAGGTCTAGATGTTTTAAATATACTTTATTCTTAGAGTTAATATTTATACTACTTTAATATAATTCTAGTTCCGGGATAAAATTATATAGGACGTTCTGTTTAACCTATACGCGGTATAAGCCGGTAAGTTTTAATAGCGGAGATTTTCCGCACTAAAGGCTTATCCTCTCTTAGGCAGATCCTGCGGATATCTTTAAGGACCTTCCTTAGAACGTCTCGTAACCCCTTAGACTTAACATCGATATAAGATGTAGAGTCTTTAGTTTTCTTATCTATAATTTATCTTTAGTAATTAAAGACACTTATAAAAAGTGTTATGCCTATTAATTCGAATACGATTAACAAACACGTATTAGTCCAGTTTATTAACCTCTCCTATTAGGGCTACTAGCTTAGTAATCTTATACTAATAAGCTTTCTTATCCCAACTATAAAGAAATAGTGTTAGTAGGACTATATATGCACGACTATAAAGACATATACTTCGTTTACCGTCTTATACTCTAACCTAGAGGCTTATAATATTGCTTTAGTTTTAGGGTCTTTTGGGGCTAGTGGCTTGACAGCTAGGCCTTCTAGGGTAGAGGTAGAGGTAGATAACGTATTTATTGCTATAGCTACCTTTAGTAGCTCTAGAAATTGCAGAGTATACTATATAGTAAGGGGCTGCTAAGCTAGTAATAGAGTAGGGCTGCCTAAAGGAGTGTTTAGGGTCTTTAATATAGTTTGCATATTGCCTAAAGGGTAAAGCTAATTTAAAGTATAAGATTAGAGAAGTAGCTAGAGGAGGTTAATGGTACTAGTTTCTGGAGGAAAATCCACCTAATCTTATACCTTTCGATCTATTACTACTATAAAGCTTTAGTAACGTGATACTAATCTAAAGAAGGAGCTAAGTGGAAAGAGGAGCTAGATAGTATTGTTTTTTAGGCCAGATTTGCCCTTTTTTTATATAATATAAGCTGTGCCACAGGTGTGTCTGCACCCCTCTTTTGGTAATAGGCTACCCTCCCTAATTAATCCTAGCAGACTTTAGTTAAGATACATTAATATTATCTCCATTGTGGTAAATAAAGCTATAGTGTACGTGCTTGCCGTATTTATAGAAATAGTCCCCTAGCTTATATACGGGATTTCAACTTCGGCACTAGAGCGAGCTTAAAAAATAACATTACCTAAAGTATGGAAGTGCTCTAATTGATATACAGGAGATAGGCAATATCTTAGGTCGAATTAAAGATATAAGTATAAAATTAGTGCTAGTAATGCTAGCCAGATTGCAGTAAGCAATCCGGCTGTACATTGTTTAGCTAGGGGAAGTGGCATATAATTGGGCTAACCGTCCTGTCCCGTCTTGTCTTATCTCGTCTCTTCCCTTCCTCCCTCCCTTCTCTTCCTCCTTCCCTTTTCTTCCCCCCTACCTCCTCTTTCTCCTTCCCTTCCCGCCTTTTCTCGCCCCGCTCTTTCTTGTCCTAGCTCTCTTTATTCTTTTCTTTATTCTTAGTTAAACTTCTAATAGCGCTAAATAACTGGTTTTATAAGCTACTTAAGGAAAAAAGAAAGACGTTTAATGCTAATACGCATCTATTACCCTCCTATTAGAACAACGCGTTTAAATCGTGCCTTAAGGTGCTATAAGAAAACGTAATATCCTTAAAGAAACGATTAAGCTCGCGATAAAGTGTGAGGCTATATACACGCACTCTATTAACGGATGTTTTTATTGGCTTAGGTCCTAAAGTATTCTTCCTATATACTTTAGCAGCGCCTATCTCGAAGCTAGCAACGGTATTGGTAAAAAACCTCCTCTAAGAGCTTTAAGGATGGTGGGAGAATTACCTCTACCCCCGCGGTCTTATAGTTGCTACGAGTATACTTTATAAGGCCAATTCGATTAGTACGTTAATTCCTTTACCTCTAAAACGTCTGTCTTTAAAGGTAGAGCCCTCTACTGGTATAAAAGAGCCTTATATTTTAAATAAATTATTAATAAATATTATTAGAGGAATACCTAATATTAGCCTAAGATTTTTAGTTATTGGAGAGGTATTCTGAAACTCCGATCCCTTAGGACGCTTATTAAACGCTTAGTATATAAGTCTTAGGTGCTTATTAATTAGTTACTTATATATTTTAGAGCAAGATTTGTTATAAAAGGAAAGTATAATCTTATCTGATAATCCCAAAACCAACGGTTGGACACCTTGTTCCCTAAATTTAATATATTAATACTTATCTAAGATAGACGCCTCTTTTAAGAGTCCTCTAAGCGCTATTATGCTAGTGTATAATTAAGTTATAGATAAACTATTATTAAAGCGTCCCCGGTTAGGATTGCAGTAAACTCTAGGTCTATAAAATAACTTTTAATAAGATATCGCATCTGTGGTTAATATTAAGTAGGAAATCTAATAATGCTAGGGGAGGGCTAGTACTATTCTTTTTCATTTATAAGGCGCTATATAATTAAAAATCTCTCTAAGCCATTTTGTACTGGGATAAAGACGAGTAATTTATGGAGAAAAGAAAAGGAGAGAGGAGGACTAGCGGTTATAAATTGCCTGTCTGTGTATATGCTAGAAAAGACATATAAGAACGCTCTCTTTATAGTTAGGATCGGTTACAACAATAAATAGAATATCTCCAATTTATTCGGTTTAGGAGACTTAAATACTTTAGAGTTTTAGGGAAATATCGTAGAAGAAGCTAGAGATTAACTCTTATCTATAAATAAATGGCATATATTGCTTTGGATTACTATTTATTACTACCTTTTTTTAAACTTAATCCGTGCCCTTATTATATAAAATTTATACCTAGTAAGAACCTCTTTCGTTACTTATCTATCTTTTATACCTAATTCTTTAACTACCTTTCCTTCGCCATCTGTAATATTGCATAATCTGCCTTTAAATGTTATAGTTATATCCTCTATTATCTTAAATTTATAAGCTCTAATTGCCTCCTATTCCCCACTAAGCGCCTTATCCCTGGCTTTAGCGGATATAATCTATATAGCTAGAACTATAACTGCGTAAGTTGGCGGGACTAGTGGCTATAAAGGAAAGGTGTTCTATAGACGCGAAATATTGAGTAAATATTGTCTTTTATAAAGCGTTCTTAATTACGGATAGCCGTCTAAGGAGAAATGGCAGCTAATTTGGGAATTTGTTTTAGAATTAAAGGCCGTAAAGCGTATGCGCATTAAAGTATAACTATTATAGAAGATATAAGTAATTAGGCATATACTGCGCGGAACGGCTAAGCTAATATTTACCTTAATGGTAAGAATATAATTGCTAGATAACCGCGAGAGGCAGAATATAAGAAATATAAAAAGAGGTGGATTATAGGCTTAAACGGAGAGCAGCTTTACGGAACTGCGCTGCGAATAATTAGCGAAGTAGGGTTAAAGGAAATTTATAAGGGAAAATAGAAGTGTTACTGCAGTTAATAGGTTTATAGCTGCTTAGTTGTTGGTGCCTAATAGGAAGGCTTATATGAAAGAATTGCCAAGCGGGCTGAGCTGCGGCCGGATTTGCCCTGCCCTACTATTAAAGCTTTCTAGCGCAGAACATTATGTGTATAATTAGGCCACTAGCCAAATAGTAAAACGGGTAAGGCGTCCGCTATAACGCGCATTTTAGCTATATATTGGAGTCACTAGATATATATAACCCCTCCGCCGACTAAAATATCTTATAAGGATTAGATTCTTGTGGCTCGTTCTTATTTATAAGGTAAATTAACTGCAGCCAGTTTATGCGCCTTTACGTCATATGTATGAGTTAATTAATTATTAACGCCTGACTTTATATTATTCGGACTGCCGCTTGGTTTCGGCTGTGTTATGTAATTTAAATTAACTAGCCAAGTTATGTACGTAGTTTTAGCCTTGTATTCTTTATCGTTTATAGCGTTATAAGTAGTAATATAAGTGGCTCTTGCTTACCGCCCTTAAAAAAGTAATACTCTTACGGACCTTTTTATGTAACCCTTATATAATAGGAAATGCGTTATAAATAGATTAAGCTAGAAATGGAATATATAATAAGATATAGACCTCTAAGCTAAAAGAAGGGCAGTACTATTATTGCCGTTTCTTCCGCCTAGTAGGCCGGCCCCTTTTCTTCTATACAGTAAGCTGGGCCTTTAATTTTAAATAGTAATGCGCCCGTAGTGATCTAAGACTTCTTTTTAGAAAGTGGTCTTTAATCTATTCCTATAAAAGATCCTATTCCTTCTTTAATAAGTAGCGCGTCTTCCTCTTCCGTGAATTTTATTCTGGACTTTTTAAATCTTCTATACTAATAATATAATCACGCTAAGATAACTATTAACCGTAATATAAGCGCAAAGGCCATGCTAAGCTGGATTTTTTAGCCTATAGTTTCTACACTACCTTCTCGCACTGTCCTTTAAAGTATACAACACCGTAGTGTTATAGAACTTATAGATAATGAAAATTTTATAAAAACCCTATAGAAGCCGCCGAAGATCTAAGTCTCCTATAAGCCCTATAAGCGACATTAGAGAAAGGGAGGAAATTCTAAAAAACATAGCGGAGTTTGCTGCTAAAAAAGAGCGGCATTTGCGGATAACGCCTAAAGAAAAGATTGCGGAGAATAGGTTACGCTTACAACGTTAACTTAAAAGTAAACCCGTATTAACGGTCCTGTTATAGCTAACTCTACCTAGATATATAGCACGAGCACGATATTAAGCAGATTACTGTTTCTTTATAGAGAAAGTAAAAAGTAAGTAGGTTAAGATTAAGGATAAATATTAAATCGTGCTTAATATATAGCCACGGGAGTATTTCCACGTATCTTATCTTAAAAAAATACTTAACTTACCTTCGCTCGCCCCTATATACTTTAGACTTAATATAAATTATTACTAGTAGAATTAAGATTGGCCTTAGATATGGGGTTTAATATTACGGAAATGGTTTAAATATAGTAGCTGTATTAATGTATATAAGATTATAGGGTATATTAAGGCCTATAAAAGGTACGAAAAGGAAGATAATAATTATAATATAGCTTAGATTAAAAGGGAACTGGCGTACTAGCGCGAATATAATAACAAAAAGGGAGGGTGTAAATGCCCTCCGCTGCTAAAAGCACTAGTAGAACTATTTCTAAAGGAGTACTAAATGAACAAAGGCGACGTATGTCCCTTCTTTAAGGTACTATAATATCGGTATATAGAAAGGCTAGCGTTAGCAATTTAGGTTAATAGTCTTCTAAGCCTAGGCTTTTCTTTAGTGTTTCTAGAGTGGGAGGAGAACTTTTATTAAGTAGAGCTGGTGTCTAATTAGCATTAAGGCTGTTATTTCCAATCTAAATACTTTTAATTGTTTTAACTTCCTATACTCCGTTCTAACTAGCTATATATAAAAAGAATAGGATAAGTATATCGAGAAGATTGCAGGCCAGGTCTCTAAATTTTCTATAATATTATAAAACTTCGCCGCTCTAGATAAAATTAGATAATAAAGAGAAGAAAAAATTCCGGAAACTAACTCCTTTAGGGAGATTAGAATTATTTCTTAATATTAGTACGGTGTATATAATTCTATAGATAAAATAGTAAGGAAATCTAGCAGCAAATAGGATAAAGTGCTATGGTTGCAATAAACCTTACTTTATAAGAACGGTTTAGGAGATCCTAAGGATATCGCAGCGGCCTTAATGAATTACTTCCCTTATAATATGTGCTAGTGCGCCCGTACTGCACCCGGCGTTTAATCTAGGAAGCGACTAAATATATCGTTTTACTTTATACCCATCTTATTCTTATACGCGAGTAAGCGCCAATTATCTAACTTTAGCTACGGCCGATGTGTTCGGACTTATACGCGCCTATGCTCTCTATAGAGCCGCCCGTTATCGGCGGCGGCGGCGTTAGTATTAGAATTACTACCACCTAAGCTTTCGCTGCCTGAGCTTTGGCTACTATTCCCAAAATCGTCGTCTTTGTTATTATTGTCCTCGTTATCGTCTGGACCAACAGCATTATTATTAGCACCTTTGCCGTGCGGACTACGCGTACTAGTTTTGCTGGCGGTATAGTTACTGCTTTACTGCATTAAGCTCGGACTAGCGTATATGTTTAGCGCATCGTTATACCAATAGCCTACTAATAGCTATAAATCCGACGTTAACTGCGTTATATAGATAAGTTGCCCTACGTTACTAAGTAAGTCGCGTATAATTATTAACGGTTTTAAAGATAACTTTAACGTTATCTTATTCTAATGGATAATCGCTATTACTAATATTATGCATTTTAGCACCTAGTAAAGGGTAATATCGGTTAGCCGATAGTCCGTATAGTCGCTCTATCTATAGTTAATAGTGTAGTTATATACTACCTTCGCTCCTAAAGAGGATGTTTAAAGGGAGGTAAACCAAGTTATAATGTCTGCTTTAGATCCGGAGTAGCGGCGTGCTAGTAATAACTTTAGATGTCGCAATATTCTTATAGGCCTTATGCTCCCGTTAAGCCGTTTAAGACTTATTCCTATTAGACCGCGCCGCTTATCCTAGAATAAACAATTGCTACGTTTATGTCGCTATAAAGTTGCTACACTAGCCCTACGGGACACCTCCTGGTTACTATTAGGGTTGTCCTCGCCGCTCTTTCTAACCTTACCATCGCTGCCATTACTTCTATCTTCACCTGTATATATATCCTCACTAACGTGTTAATTGCCCTCTATTCGTCTATATAAAGAGACTAATTATCTTAAAGGCTCTAGCGGCCCCATATCTAGCCTATGCCCTTAGTATTTACTATCCCCACCATTTACTAAATTAAGAATATTGCTTTAAGGTAAGTCCGGGATATTTGCGTTATTATCTTTATTACCACTATCTAGGTTACTAGTATTTGGATTATTACTGGTTTTAAGAGGCGAAATCGGGCTGCCGCGGCCCGGTGGCGGCGTTAACTTTAGTATGTATATAGGACTAGATATAAGGCTCTCTCCCTATAGCTAGGCTAACTTTTGCTGCTTTACTAAACGAGAGTCTTCTAGAGCTAGTTCCGAGGTTAAGTCTAGCACTTCTATAAAGGAGATAGCTATATTGGCGGATAAAGTGCGCTTCCGCTTGCGTATTATAGACGGCTAACTTATTATACCCAGATCTTTATAAAGAGGTTTATCCCGCTCTAACAGACTATCTTTAAATACGTTAAAATAGGGACTCTATAAGTCTATAGAAAGATTATTTACTGTTATATACGCCTCCGGTATTCTCTATAGAGGGGGCGCGCATACTAGCTGTGTCTAGACCGTTATCCTAATATTCTAGCCACCCGCTACTAGATTGGATATCCCCTATACTATAGCTTACTCTAGCTACATCATCCTCTAGAACTAAAGGAAATTCTATTATTAATTAGTAAATAAGAGCCGCAACGCTATTAGCATGCCTACCTAGACTGCCTCTATTGAATAACCCATCTATAGCTAAGTTTATCTCCTTAACGCCTATAGCCTAGTTAGCCCCTTTCTGGCTGGGCTGGTAACTCTATAGTATCTGCGGAGGAATAGGGCTAAGACTACCTTCGCCGTCTATATATATGTATTAGCCAATATCTATTATCTTATACCGTTTAAGACGCAGATAATACCTTAATATGGCGAACCTAAAGGATTAATAGCTCTTACTAAAGCTAGTAGTCCTAGATCTGGAAAACGCGACGCTTTAGAGTCTAGTAGATTAGTTAAGAAGTTGTTAATATCGGCCTACTCTCTATTATATTTGGGGAAGCCAGCTTCGCTAAGGTTAGGTTTTATTATTTTAGGCTTTGCCTTAGGCTTAGCCTTAGATTTCGTCTTAGGCTTAAGTATTAGAGAAATATAAGGAACATATTTTATAGAAGGAAGTAAAGGGGTAAGTAAAAGAGTACTAAAAGAGGAGGCTATTTTGGTGCTAAGATCTGCTAGTTTCTCTAGTTGTGAGGATAAAAGCTAGTCTAGAGGTTAAAATATATGGCTACCTCTCCGAGCTAAGGAGTGTCACTTTATATACCACTACTGATAACGCCGCCTAAGGTAGGATCCTAAGGAACCCGTATAAATGCCGCATTTTAGCGTATAAGCTTAGTCGTAGGAGGCAGTGTAAGGGAGCCGCTATTAGGGGGAGTGAGGACCGGCTTAAAGTCCTATTACCCTTAGCGTCTCCAAGACGATCGTATATTGTACTTATAGGCGCCGCGGAGGCTCTATTGTAATAAGAGTATATACAGCTTCCTGGGTAATTAGCTAGCAAATGTTATAAGAAACCCTCTAGACCGTTCTTCGCATCTTAGTATATCTATCTGCGTTATAACCTACTGTCCGCATCTTTTAGCTAATTAAGAATCCATATTACTTTAAACAAAACCGCCGATTATTAGCCAATCCTTTAATTATTGGCCAACCTCTTACGTAGGATAAGGCTATATTGGATAACGCATTAATAACCAATTCTTACCGGTATTGCCCTACGCCGGTTAGATGGTTGGCTTAGAGGGCTCTATTTATATCTTATAGCGCGCCTAACGTTATTGCCAAGCTATTATCGGCTAACTTTTAGGCACTAGCTCCCTGCTAGTTGCATTATAACGTTATAACTACGCTAAATACTTTATATAAGGCGGAGCATCCTATAGGGGCTATAATGGCAACGTAAAGGTTATAAGAATGAAATTAATGCCTTATGCTAGTAACTTACTATATTACCACTAAGGGACCTAGCCCTAGTGGGATACGGATAACGGAGCACGGATTGGCTAGCGTATTCCACTAAAGGGCCGAAGTTAGAGAGTGCAATGCAAGGTAATTAGAGCTAAGATAATAGTATAAGCGCTATACATTCTTTAGCTAAAATATACATTAGGTAGTGCGCAGTAAATGCTATTAGTAACCCTAAGGTGGAGAATAAGTTCCTAAACGCATAGGTTAGCATTAACTGTGCAACTAGTAGGAGGTATTACTACTTTAACCGCAGCCGTAATTTACCTAAGAGGAAAAAGTAAAAGTTAATAAGAGAAGGATAGGGAGAGTATATAAGAGAGGAGAGGTATCTATAAACTGCTTGCGGGGATAAGTCCAGAAGTGGCTTCTCTAGTAGCGGCTTAGGATGCCTAAAAGTAGACGGCATAGTGTATATAAAAATAAGATAATAGGGAGGAATAGATTAACGGAAGTAGAGTCAGGGATAGTGTATATGCTGCGGTAGAGTTTAAAGAAGAAAAAAAAAGCCTTATAATAGATAATTAGGGCGTAATAAAGGGGGCGGCTGGAACGGGCGGAAAAAGAGCGTAAAGGGAAAAGGGGATAGAGTAGAGAGAAAAAGTTAAGAAGGATGGAGGATAAAAGACGGCAAAGGAGGGCCTTTTATAGTGGTCGTTGAGGAAAATTGCCAGTTGGGGTGTAGCGCAAAAGTCGTAAGCAAGGCGCGGATTACCTAAACGGGGAGCCTCCATTTCCTGATGCAGGCTTGCCGTGTAATTGTTTACTACTTTATTTAATTAGCGAAGTTATATACGTTAATTAACTAAATCCGTTTAATTATAGGTCCTATTATATTAATTATAGGTTATAGTTTAAATCCGAGTTAAGGGTTTTATCTATAGGTTATATAAAACGGCGTTACGCCTATTAATACGTTTATTATATTATTCGCGGTAAACTTAGCTAAGGGTAGCTATTTTTCCTAGTTATTTTATAGGTAGGAGTAGTATATTTATAGGTATTATTCTATAATTACGTTTATAATTTTAGTTTAGCTATCTATCTCCAGATAAAATATAGTTAAGAGTTATATTTAAATACTTAATTATTTATATAGAGCTTACTAGAAGTCTAAAACAAACTGGCTTCTATAATTAGATATTATTAAATTAAGAAGTCTATATAGCTTAAAGACGTACTTAATAAAATATTCGGCTACTAATATTGTATTAATTAAGTCTATAAAGATTATATATTGTATTTTTATAAGACGGTTAATAACTACTATAATATTTATAAACCTATTAATGCTAGGCAAGTCGACTATAAAGTTAATTAAGATGTCGCGCTATCTTTGCATTAGAATTAGTAGTAGTTAAAGTACTCCTTACTTCTTTATATAAGAGGTCTTTCTATATATATATATTCTGTATACTTAAACGTATTTTTATATATAGTTGTGTATTATAGGCTAGTAGTATACTTATTAAACAATCTTATAAGTCTTTATATGGCTAGGGTATCCTACTACTAGGGAGTTATATACAAATCCGAGTATCTTAAATTATAAAGGTTTAGAATTCGGAACTACTATCTTCTATTAATAGTATAATTAGTTATTACAGATTTCGCATTTAGCGAGTATAATATCCTTATATTACCGTTTCCCTATTTAAATCGCTTTTATTATATCTACTATCTAGGGATCGTTCTTATATTCGTGCTTTAGGTCCTCGAAATCGGACTCTGCACCTGTACGTGGTGAGGCCTACAAACCTACTAGTCTTCGGACTCAGTAGAGCCAACGCAGAGACGTCGCACAGCTGCGGATAGGACCTGGTGGTGGTTGTAAGCGTTCTGGGCGGTAGTGAAAAATTTTTAGATGGTAAGATCTCGAAAACCACTACTGTTGGCCCTCTACAATTCAGCTACACTGTTCTCCTATTCCAACCCTATATAATCCTCGCGGATACATACAGAATTTAACGTCCCCTGACCCCTAATTGAAAGCATTAACAACCTTACATTAATAAACAAACGCGGACGAATAAATAAACGAATAAGCAAATATACGGCCCCTCCTAACCCCTAGGGCGATCGCCCACGGAGCATACGGTCACTTGCCATTAACTATTAAATACTAAGAAAAACCTAGCAGCCTAGACGACACCATACGGTTTTCCTGTCTCCTCTTAAGGAGTAGTAACCCTTAGCAAGGGCCTAGTGACTAGGGCCTAGGCACAAAAGATACCCAGGCATACACGTCCCGCTCGCCTTATGGTATAGTATAGTGGTAGTTTATAGATAAATCCCCCTTACGCCTTTAATAGGCCCTAGGGGGGGGGAGGCATGGCGTATATAGCAATGGTTAGTAAGAGATAGCACATAGGGGACGGTTAATAATATAGGAAACGACAATAATAATACACGGCAATCGATCGGCAAGGCCTAGCTAGGACGTAGTGAACCCCAGCTTAGGATAAGCTAGAGAGGGAAGCAGTGGTACCTAAGAAGTTTAAAACATCCAAGGAGACAGGACGTAGCCGTAGGCCCGCAGGGCCGCCGCTACGGACGGACATGGCAAATCGGGGTTTTTTATCCTACTGAGGTGGCTTATAGGGTTTTTCCTCCCCTAACCTAACTGCAGGGTTTTCTTCCTGTAAATATATAAGTTTTCCCCCTGTGACGGAGTAGTTTGCGTGGGCCTAGATAGGATCCGTATCAGACATTAATTAAAGAACTACTACTATATTCGTGCTTTATTAATTTATTAATTTCTATATCCCACTTATTAATTTCTAATTTATTTCTATTAAGCTCCACATTTAGAAATATAGGGCGTAGTTTCTTAAAGTATTTAGGGGGTAGTAGAATTCGCGATTAATTTATAATCCGTTTATTAGAGGCGTTTATAGGTAAGTCCTATAATTATTATATTAATAAGTTAGGCTTTTAATTAAGTTTACTAGGTTAGTATATAATCTTAAAGTTAAATTATAAGAGGTATTTAGCCTAACGAATTTAGCGTTATATTAATTGCTTTATAGTTATAAAGTACTATAGGTTTTTATAGTCAGTTAATACGCGTATTAGGAATAACAATCCTTTAAGTTCTAGATGCTATTATTTAAAGCATTTAATAATTATAAGTAGTTCCTTAATATATATCTTATAGTTTAATTTAGTAGGGGTAAGTTTCTAGAAGAGAAAGGCTACTAGGCGTAGTTCGCCGTTCTTATTATATTATAATAACACTCCTCTTAGTATATAATCTAATAAGTTTATTTTAATAATGCATTTAAGGTCCAAATTAAAGTAGGTAAAAATTAAAGTAGTTATAAAATAATATTTCAGGTCGTTAAAAGCTTATTTATATTTAGTAGTCTATTTAAATTTTACGTTCTTTTTTATTAAGTTTATTAATAGCTAAACAATTTTTAAAAAGTAATTAATAAATTAATAATAGAAATTTGCAAATTCTAGAAATCCTTAGATATTTTATATACTATTAGGACTTTCCTAGTTTATAATTATAGCGATTTTCTTAGGGTCTATTTTAATTCCGTTATAGGATATAATTAGGCCTAAGTATATAACTTTAGATGCGTAGAACTTGTTTATCTTAATATCGTATTATAAGCCCGTGTCTTATAGGCGTTTAAGGACTATTTAGATATACTTCTAATGCTTAAAAAGCGAAGATAAATAGATTAAGATATTATTAATATACATGGTAATAAATATATTAAGGAATTCGCAAAGCGTATTATTAACGTATTACTAAAATATACTAAGACCATTTTTTACGCTAAATAGCATTACTAGGTATTTAAAAAGTCCCTATTATATACGGAAAGCCGTATACTTCTTATCTCCTTTATAAACACGGATTTAATTAAAGGTAGCAACTATATTAAGCTTTATAAAGTATTATACTTTTACTAAATAGTTAAGCGTTTCTTAAAGTAAAGGAATTAGATATTGGTTTTAAATCGTAATTATATTTAGGGCTTAATAATTAACATAGAACTTTAAGCCTCCTTTAGGTTTCTTAATAAATAGTATAGGTAAGGCGAATAGTAATTAACTAGGGTGAATAAATCCTTTCCCTAGGTGCTCTTTAAGGTATTATTATATTATAAGCAGCTCTTCTTACAATATACCGTATAACGGGCCAAACTTTAGCGTTATACTAGGTTTAAGTTCTATCTTAAAATTATACTTATCTTAATATAGGGGTAGTTAGTTAGCGAATCGTTTTTAAACGTATTAATTAGATTATAATATTCTTTAGGTATAAGAGGTTGGGGGTTAATATATTACTTTAGTTTTAACGCCTTTTTAATATTTTCTAGTGTTATAGTAAAGATCTTATAGTCTTATTTTCTTGCTAATAAATAAAAGGGTGCGGTTTGTATTATATAAATTTTAAGGGTTTTTAATATATTATCTTCGCATTCTTTACCGCAATTAGCAGTTATAACTTTATTATATTAGTTTAAGATTTATAGTAAGAGTAATTTATATTATATTAAATTTGAATAGTTATATACATATTTATAAGGTAAGTGGTATTTTAAGTAATAACTTCGGCAGTAGGTTATACGGAATTTTAGTGTTTTTTTAACCCAGCTAATTAAAGGATTGTGTTATTTTAGCTATTTATATCTAAGTATTACCTTTTAATACTTTAATAGTGTTATAAATAGGGAAATATATTTAAGGTATTTGCCTATCTATATCTTTATAAGAGTATAATACGTTAGTTTACTATATATTAAAGCCTTACTATTAAAGCCTTACTATTAAAGCCTTATAGGCCTTAGGGCTTATTAGGTTTCTTTAATTTTAAGCGTTAAGTTTTTGCGTAGTTTATATTAATAAAGCCTATACTAGTAGCTCCGCTATCTATAAGGATTTATACTTCCTTCTATTTTCTAAGTGTTTAAATTTTACTAAGTATATTAAGGGAGTTATATTATATATTAGCGCTAAAAAAACCTAGATACTTATACTCTTCTACTTTTTATTCTAAAGGGCGACTTAGCTCTAAGACGATTTATTTTCTAAATTAACTAAAAGTAAGATGCTTTATAGCAACTAAGTATAATTTATAGAATAGGTATAATTTAAGGATTGGGAGAAACTACGGCGGACCTTTTTAAAAGGGTAAGTTTAACAATTCCTTTAAATATATCCCTTTTTACTACATCTAAAGTATTCTCTATTTGCGGCTTAAGTTCTTTATTTATTAGTTCCTAAAAGTATATAGAATTAGGTAGCATTAAGGTCTATAGGGTTATATATTAGGCTTTTAGGTCTTAAAGATAGATCGCGCTTTAAGGTATATACCAGTTTTATAGAGTTTTAAACGCAAGGTATAGTTAGCTTTAGGAAGCGAGTCTATTTATTATATTAAAGGTCTTTATTAATTCGTTAACATATTATAGCAAATTTAGGTAAGTCCTTTAGCAGTTCTCTACCTACTAACTATACTCTAATTTTATCTAAAATAGCTTAATAAAGAGCAGTAACTTTAGCGGCTTTATTCTAATCTAGTTTACTAATAAGGCCTAAAAATTCCGAAAAGAAGCTAGTAAAGTCTCAG
>Ga0307515_10010611_pt1 | contig 17625 bp, 20 predicted proteins | sample 17_EM_MG_FD_194513 | JGI IMG/M metagenome (GOLD analysis project Ga0307515, IMG submission 194513) | Populus trichocarpa ectomycorrhiza microbial communities from riparian zone in the Pacific Northwest, United States - 17_EM | ecosystem: Host-associated > Plants > Roots > Unclassified | place...
GAACCCCCATCCCGCTTTCGGGTGGGGAGAAGAGTTCTCTTACTTGCATGACCAACTGCCGTGTGAGATTACCCCACATGTCTTGGTATAGTATCCGGGTGTGAACGAAGTCCCCTCACTTCGCGCGCCCAACATGTACTCTCCCCTCAGAGCATGTTGCTGACCACTTGAACGTTCACATGCATAGGTCTAATTCACATCATAGATATGTATGCATCTCGTATACTAATTCAAGTATCTTTATCGCTATCAAGAGATAACCCTTAACATCGGGATGCCGCAGTCAGCGTGTCGCTGTAGTTTTTCCCAGTAGAGGCTGCCAATATCTGTTGAATGTATGTGTGCAACCAATCGGAAGATAAATGATCCAAGATGCGAAGCTAAAAATCGTTGACGCTCTGTTGTTGCTCATTCTCAGAATAGGGCAGTGACTGTGTTGATGTTTCTTTTGATGATAAATGCTGCCAATACATTGGTTATGCATAACAGCGACCAAATTTCCGTGTAATTACTGGATTTACAAAACAACGATTCATTGACACTCTGTTGACACTCAATTCAATGTATTATCCTTTCAACATCTGCTGCCATCGATAATAGTTTTCATCCTGATATGGACATCTTGGTAGTCTTTTTCTCAGATTAATACTTGGCCCTGTGGCAAAGCCGTGTGCAGTATCATTCTTGCACTGTTCGCTCTCACATGACTAAAATTTATGTATCTTGTCAAAAGCTTCATTGCGCCTGCTATACATCTGTTTATCAACCGGTATTCACAAGCTACTTCTCACCATTCTCCCATAATATATCTCTAACTAAAACTTTCAGTCAGGATACATAAAGAAGCAGGTGAAATATTGACGCATCCTGTCCTATTTTTCTTCACTCCCATATTCCTCCACGTTTCTATTGCATTGACCGTCGTAAACACCATTTCAGCCAGTCTCTTTGACTTCCGTGTACGCCAAATGAATCTGGGAACATGCGGCACTGCGCTAACATCCCGCTGCTCAGGGCATTCCGGATCCTCGATGCTATTAGCTTTCTCTGAATCAGATTCAACGTCCGCTGTGCAATCGTCTTTGCTCTCATTAGGATTGCCTGCGTCCCCATTCCTGTTAAGCCAATCTTCAGTGTCCGAAATGATTTCGGGTGTGCACTCCTCATCACTTTCGATTGCATGACAGTTGATTCTTCGGATTTGGCAGCCATTCAATATTTGAGTTCGTCCTCCAGGGAGGTACTTTGCAGACCAAGGTGGTGGCAAAGGAGAACTTTCTGACAATGTAAATGCAGCCACACCATCATGTTGAAAAGTGACCATGAGGCCTTGACGATCTCTTCCGTTTCTGAAATGTATCCCACGGTGATCATATGCTTACTTTGAGCGCGAGATTCCTCCTGGGTAGCACTCAGGTTTTGGCTGCCCTGCCACATCTCCAAAAAGTTGTGAACTTTGGCAAGTCTGTGTATTTTCCTTTCCTCCGCCTCATTCTTCATGTCTGAGTTGTTCTCTGTATTCGTTGAATCCAACTCACGGTCAGCGCCTGCCAAAATCCTGTTATTGGGTCGAGCAAACTGCCTTACAATGAATTGTTGGCGAAGGGTCCCGCCTGTTGTTTTTGACTGCCTCCAGCCGATGACATCTCGGCCAATGGAAAAATGGGCCTCCACTCCGACACTATGTGGTATGATAGAGAATATTTCGTGCGCCACATTGGAAAGATGGGCGTGCTTTGAGTTCGTTTCCGCCTGTTGACACCACCGGTCAGTTATGTCTGGTAACCACAATGTACTGCTCATATCCATTGGATCGGAGTGGTACTCATTTAGATTTGGATTAAGTTGCCCCAAGTTCTTTGGTACTTCAGGTGGCAATATCAACGAGAGCCTGGCTGTGGTCAATAGACGTGCTGTGTGATCGCTTGGTCTGGGTGTCGTCTCAGCCACATTGTCAGGCGTTGAGTATTCTTCATCATCCATGGCCAGATCATAGGGATCGAAGGATGATTCACAGGATACTGAGTCCGTTGCAGAGGAGACGAGATTGCTGCTCGGTAAGCTTTCTTGCTCATAGTTTCTCACACGTCGATGTTTGGCACAGTATTCATTCCTCGCATACTTCAGAAAGGCCTCTTGGTATTGGGTAGTATAGGATATCTCATTCTCAGGATTAATATCCATTCCCTTGTCCCACTTTCTAAACAATCGTAACTTTCAAACAGGATCGAGAATATGTGCAGAAATGAAAAGCGTGCCCGTTGTTGGAGTCACTTCAGCATAGTATTTAGACAGCTTCTGTCGAGCTAACTTCACATCAAAGAACAAGTCTTCTTTCCATGGAGTCTTCTTCTTAGCCAAAGCTCACCTCACGCCATCCATATGATTGAACATGTCATTGTACACTATGATCACATGATGAAATGTAACTGTATGCCTCTTCAACATCCACAGGGTCCAATATCAAAATGGCCTCAATACTTCCATGACATACTTCACAAGAGTCCACTCATCTTGAGTTGTGAAAAGGGGCCGGTAATCAGAGTATTGTAGATTTCGGAGACACTCGCGTGTGAATTGCCGTAATCGGTATGCCCACTTGAGCAACTGCAGTGTTGAGTTCCCACATGTCTTCACGTCCATAATCGGTAGAACTGCGAAGTAAACTTTCGGTTTTTGAATGGCGATGAACTCGTTTCGACGCCCAGGTGTCAGCGTAATCAATTCAGCAAGCATTCTCTGCTATATGAAGGTCAAATTCAGGATTTGCAAAATATCATGAAATACGTACTTTCTTCATTATGTTTGCAAAACCTGGTTTCATGGCCGTCACCTGATCAATTCTAGCGTTGCTCTCTTTTCGAAGTCTTTGACTCTTCCCAATGTTTATGCCTTCATTCTCTCCAAATTGCTGATTGCACTCATGGGCTTCCAATGACTTGATGTGGCCTTTTACACCAAGACTCCTCAGGAATGCACCTAAAACGAGCTGTATGACGTGCGCCATGCATGGAATGTTGTTCCTCAACGCAGACCACTGGATTACAGATACCTCGAGTGTTGATTGCAGCTCGAGTGTCATCGAGTGATTTGAGGAAGCATTATCAGTCGTGAAACCAAGCAAACAGCCATTGGTACGCTCAAAACGATTGGGCACCACCTTCAAATGTATCACTAGGCTTGCTCCAGTATGTTGGCCCTTGACCTATCATTATTGATTTGCTTTCGAAATGGGAAATGAACAGGGGATCAACCTCATCGATAGCGAGTTGAACTTCACGTGATGCCCAATTGTGATCCACATGGTAAGCAATGACTGACGTTGGGGATAGTTTGCTCGGTGATGTCCATCCGTCCAAAGCTAAACTCACTATATTTCGTGACGGCAATTGCTTCATAGTTGCATCCATGGTCAGTGCATATTCCCTCTGGCGAACATTGCTAAGGGTCATAGCGGATCGCAGTGCTAGGTCATTGTGTAATGCCTGATATGACTGTTGTAGCTCTAGATTCGATATTGCGTTCCGTGGAGTATGAGCCGAATCAAAATCTAACATCTGGTAGCAATTGCACATGTCTGGGTGAAATTTGGAAGTTTCAAAGTCTCTAGCTGCCTGTTTGGAACGTTTCGTCTATTATTGTGGTCAATATGGATCAACCTGGATGTCAAATATGATCTTCCTCTGCGAACTTACAATTGTGATTCCTCGACTTCCTTGCCTTTTCAGCATGGCCAGAGCTGTTTCATCGACCGTCAAACTAGTCAATTCAGTAACCTCTGACTCTGTAAATTCGTTTAACTTTGTGATGTGAGCTTTTGCCAGCAAGTGTTTTCCCATTGAGCTGGTCCCATGTTCTGATTGATGGCGAAGAAGTTCATGGCAAATGATACATATGAGGCCAGGGTTGCCCGTCTCCTCATTTCCGCAGTGTAAATAGAATCGCCACAAAGACTCATGTCTAGAATTATTCCAGGCAATAGGCTGCGTCGAGCCTACATTCATTGAAGCCCACCAAGAATTGAAGATGATTTGTTTAGTAAGGTTGCTCAAATCACGAATAAAGAGACTTTCATTTCTGGAACAGATCATAACCTCGGGCAATGAGATGTTCAAAGATATTGATCGAGACATGGCTGTAGGGATCCGAATGCTGGGTAATCCGACTCGGACGACTGCTGAAAGTAATGATACACCAAAACACACTGCCAGTTCCTCACTATTGACTCTACAGCTACAAGCAAAACAATCAGATCTGTGAGACATTGCATGCATATTTGTGAAGATGTATACCAGGACATATTGAAAAGACTGACCACGTAAAACTCAATTCAGTAACAATGCGATGCAGTCCAATGCTTTGTAGCTTACTGAGCTCCCACAATAATTGTTGACGCTTGGTGGGCACACAATTGTTGGTGGGGGATGTGATATCGTCAGTAGCATCTTTGCGCGTAACGGCACCTTATAATATGATCAGAGGATACCATCGTTCCATAGCCCGTAGATTATCCAAGATACATGACCAAAAATCATTGACACTCTGTTGACGCTCTTTTTTAGAAGTTGGCAGCGATATCATCACTAGCATTGTGGCCCATAGAGGCGGCCGATGAATTGATTATTTGGTCAATGGCGATTCACAGCGCTTTGAGTGTCCAAGACGCAAGACCAGGAATTCATGACGCTACAGTGACACTCATTTTTAGGAGGTGGTAGCGATAGGGTCAATAGCATTTTTGCCCATAAAGACAGCAGATGCGTTGAATATGGGTTAACACCGTTCTGAAGCCCATAGATTGTCCACGATGCAAGACCATAAATCGTTGACCCTCAATTGACGCCCATTCATTGGAGCTGGTAGCAATATTGTCAGCAGCATTTCTGCGCCTAATGGTGGCAGATAGATTGATTATGGGTTAACGCTACTGCACAGTGCATTGAGTGTCCATGATGCATGACCAAAAACCGTTGACGCTCTGTGGACAGTCATTTTCAGGCGGTGGTAGCGATCTCGTCCGTAGCACCTTTGCACATAGAGGCGGCCGGGACTATGAATATATGTCGACGCGGTTGCATAGCCTTTCGATTACCCATGATGCATGGCCAAAAATTGATGATGCTCCGTTGACGCTCCTTGTTAGGTGGTAGCGATATCGTGACTACCATTTTTGCCAATAGAGGCAGCTGATGCATTGATTATGAAGTGACGCCAATGCATAGAGCTTTGAGTGTCCATGATGCAAGACCAAAAATTGTTGACGCTCCATGGACCCTCATCTTTAGGAGGTGGTAGGGCTATCGTTGCCGCTATTTATACCCATAAACGTGGCCAACACTTCTATTATAGCTTACTATCGTTGAACAGCTGTTTGATTGTCCTAGATGCAAGAACTAATATCATCGATACTCCGTTGATGCTCATTTTTGCGCCATAGTAGCGATGTCCATGGTAGAATTTATGGCCTTAAAGGTGGCCAGTACTTTGATTATGTGTTACAGCAACCATGGATGTTTTGATTATCAGACTCACAAGCCCGAAAATTGTGGACACATCATTGACGCTCATTTCCAGGATGGCTCAATGAGCGTGTCACTCTCCTTTTTACCTATAAAACCCAACAATTCAATCACTTTGGAAGGGTGTGACTATGCAGCCGTTTGTTAGCCGAATATGGAACGACAGAAATCGTTGACAGTCAGTTGATGCTAAACTTAATAACATACTATCAGTCAGTGGATGCTCAACAATTAGATGTAAAAATGCATATAGTCGTCATTGGCAGCTAATAAATCGTTTCTATGTATAATCATTTGTGTCCATAAGCTTCCAGGCCTCTCAATTGCTGATCCACCAATAGACATGTTATCTGAGTGATGAATGACGTTGGCCCATGATGTTCCAGCACTGTCGGCTGGCAACTAACCGCATATGAATCTGTACACTAGTCTTGGATATATTCTGCCCGACTTCCTCACCTTTCCTCATCCAGCTCATTCTCCGCGATTTTCCTGACCTACCATAAGCAATTTTCAACATCTCGCCAATGTGCACCAGGTCTGTGCAGAGAGTTATGCAGTTGGATGCATGATCGTATGCAGCTTGACAGTCGTCATTCATTCAGCCTTGCATTGTGCGTTGACCGCTGCATCTTTGAACTGTATGACATGACTGACTTAGATTTTGTTAGTGAGTTTTGTCTGTGATTTAGTATTCAGTGTCTAACTTAACAGTAACGGGCAAGACGATATCATGTTCATTGGTCGTCAGTCAATGTGATTTGAAGTCTCAACCATTGGCCCAGCCTATCCGACCCTTGCACATGCCGAGAGGAATTTTCATGTCTCACGATTTGGTCACTGAAATCAAGTAAAAGCTGACACAGAGCAAAATAGGTTCAGATAATGCATTTCAAATTGATTCATCATCAGAAATGCCAATTTCCGTATTCATTCCGCTGTCAACGCAGGAGCCCTCAGCATGTCTTCGTCGGAATCTGATTTCAATATGGTAATTAGCTTGGGACGCGATATGCAGGGGTTAATGCTTATGAGGTCAACGTGATTCGATTTCTGGATTGGTAACCAATCAGGCATCAGGGCGACCGGGCGGGACGGAATGCATTCGTGTGTCCGCGTTTCCCGCGAACCTTGCCTCATATAACCACTCACTGGTCGAGAAGTCACTTGCGGCATATGCAAATTTCCGGGGACGCTATCAAGAGTCTCCATAGGCTCACCAAATGTCATCGGCAGAGATGACACTGCATCATCGGCCATTTGAGGTTGAATGACAGCCGGAACCTTCAATTCGGTCATCTCCAACTACATATCCCTCTCACAGGAGGAGTCGGCCGAGTCTCCATCACCTGGTTGTGTCAATCCGTCAAGCTTCATCTGCTTCTGCCGAAAACGCTCCATGCCATACTGTACCATTTGAGAGATTGTGCCAATCACCCAGCTGGATTTGTCATCCTCGCTAAGCTTGCCCCCCGCAGGATCTTCTTCATCATCATCCTCGTCTTCCCTGTCCTCCCCATCATCCCAACTTGCAAGATCTCTCAGACTATCTCCGATGGTGTTCAACATCTCCTGACATGCTGTTTCAGGCTTGGTGGGTGTCAATCCCGCCTTTTCAGCATTTCTCATATCATCCTGCTTCTGTTTAATTGCTGTCACTGCATCTTCAACTCACTTTCTTGCCACAGCATTCTCTCTTTCCACATAATCCTCGATCTATTTCTCCTTCTCTTTATTGCTTAAGAAGTGAGTTTCTCGTGGTTTCCCCGCTGCAAGCTTCATTTTGAATCGCAAGCTATGCAAACCTCCAAAGGTGCAGACCCATTCTGCATCCAAGCCACTCTCTCCTTTATTCGCATGATGATGTCGTCGTGTTGGGCGCTTTGACGATGTGGCCAATTGGCCTGCCTGTAGTGGCGATAGGTTCTTTTTCGGAGAATTGACCATTGTATTTTGTGTTAACTTTGTAGATGGATGGGATGTTGGATGTTGCAAGATACGGACCACATAGAGGCAACCTGCGTCTTTTATGTTGAGGTTGGTACGGTTAATCCACTTGAACAAAGCACAATCAGCTTTTTCACCGCCACTACATGGGGAAGAGCAATGCTAACCGTACATCATGACATGAAGTTTAGCGTGTGTTTCATGTCAGATCCCAGGGATTTCTTGAGACAAACATCAGCAGATGTCCTGTATGTCAAAGAATGTACCATTTCAATCACACTATGACGAGATTTCGGCGGTTGTTCACTGTGACTCATCCCTGTAAACCAACACACAACATTCGACCAACTTGGTACAAATCGCAGGATGGTTGGCCACTCATGCAACTTGCAGTTATGCGCCACAGGATTCATCTTGTGTACAACAAGCAAGTTGGCTGTTACGCATGCCAGTTTGACTTGCAGCTAACTATATATTCCTCAGGACTTCCCACTTCTTTTCGTTATCTTCTTCTTCAGAACTCCCCACTTCGTTTCTTTATCATCATCTCTTCACTTCCACAGCAGCCAATCATGGCTCCACTAACACCTCAGCACAGTAAGAGTGGAACAGAATCAAGCAGAATGACGGGCGTTTCATCCATTACGCCACCCTCCCTGACCCATCTACAAATTAAACACAACTTAGTTCACCGCAACTCTGCAAATGCAGCCACCGAAAATATGACACGGGACACATACTGAACAATTGTCTGTTTAACCGGAAGCAGCAAGAATGATAGGTAGTATGGGATCGGATGTAAATGTAGTCGTATCGAGGTACACGGCCGTCAATGAATGATATCACATACAGCAAGAGTATGTAGGGAGCTGCGTGACCAATTTATGGCCTCCCGTGATGGGCAACCTCCATGGTCAACCAATGCATTCGTCTGCACAGTCCGCAAAATTGAACATCATGACGTTGTCATCTCTGGGATTTTTGGAGACGAATTTAGTGAGAAGAATCCTCAAGAGTGGACCACACAGGCTTCAACCACTGTAGATGATGCTACGGAAGAGTATATGGCGGAGGTAATAGCCGAATCTACTATGTAGATGCAGCAACAAATTTCTTCTAGGTTTTCAACATGTCTGCAACTATGGCAAGGCAAGGAGGTTGGGTACAGCTAGAACAGTCTGACATGTGCCTGGTTTTGAATATGGCCAAAGTGGCCAAAGGGGGGTTTTCGCGCTCTGCAGTAGAGGAAACCCAATTTCTAATCAAGGAACCTCGGGCTGAAGTCTGCGAAGAGAAGAAACGGGGAGTTGAGTTTCCTGGGCATAAACATGTGAAGGCTGCGATGGAAAGACACCCGGCCATACTTCTGGAAAATCAGACAGATGGCTGCGTTCCTTGCCAAAATGGCACAGTACAGAATCCCCAGACACACTGGAGACACAATGGCACAGGTGCACATCCAGCATACCGACACAGACAGCCAACCCCAGAACCGATGCCACATCCACCCGAAACTCCACTTGTTCCATCCGGTAACAATGAGGCAGCTCGCGTATCCGAAATTGAATGTGCAACACCCGGATATGTGTATATGCATACTCCTCTTCGCAGTGCTCAATTTTTCATTCTTGATACATATGCCAAGGCTCCCAAGCGTGATAAAGATTTTAATCCAGATTTGCTGACTGATGACAGAACATCCACTGATTAGTACACAACCTGCTGTGTGTTAATGCAGCTGACATCCATTTTGCAGATGACAGCAGCCAATTAAGCGAAACTGACAGTGAAGATTCGCATTGATCGAATGGAACGGGATTTGTGAGTGTAATATTGTGTACAATTAGCAGACAGTTTAAAGTGTATTTCGAAGGATATATTTATATGTAGTACTAAAGAACCATGTATTCATGAAGAAGAAAGTACATGAAGATGGTACCAAGACTGCCAAAACACCATTAATGATATAGTCGGCCAAATTAATTGATACCATATTGAGCATACGCCCATAGCAAAATGAGCGTCCATGGAGCTTCAACGATCTTTGGTTTTGCATCATTGGTAGTCTGCGTGGCGATCAGTCAAGACCATTCATAAATCCTGTAATGACTGGCTGAATAGGCAAAGGAGTGAGCCTCACGCTCCCTGCCCCATTCTGAATTTGAGTGTCAACAGAGCATCAGCGATTTTTGGTTTTGTAAGTTGGGTAATTCCAAAGCGATATGGTCGTTCCTATATATAATCAAAGTATTGGCCTGCTTGATACAGAAAAAAGATAGCAACATGCTCCGTGCCCCTGGATGAGAATGGGCATCAACGGAGCGTCAACGATTTTTGCCCTTTCACCATTGGTAATCAAGGTGTGATGCATTGGTTATTGTGTACATATGATGTTCTGACAGTAATTCTTGCCTAAAACAGTCATGAAATCTTGGTTCCATCATTGTAATCAAAATTAGTTGTTACTGGCCGAGAGGCTGTCACGGGAACATCTCTTGCTTATCTGCCTAGAGAGGCTACCACTTCCTCCTTAATAAAGGTTTGCAATCATGCGCCACCTATATTACCCAAGATGCGAGACCTTAAATCGTTGACGCTCATTCGACGCTCATTTTGAAGATGGGGCAGGGAGCGTGTTGCTTCTGGTTTTGCCAATAAAGGAGGCCAATACCTCAGTTATGACTATCTGCAAACAATGCCCGCTATGATTACCCTGAATGCAAAACCTTATATCATTGACGATCTGTTGACACTCATTCCCAGGATGGGGCAGGGAGCATTTGGCTACACAGTTTGATCACAAAGACGGCCATTACATCCAAAAAGAACCTCTACGTACCATTGTTGATATTTCACAATTAACATTAGAATATCTGAATGCCACCATTAATAGAACGTCTAGAAAAGAAAATCCGCAGATTGGACCTGATGGGTTTACCCAAACCCAGTGAAACCCGCGGTTGGACGGGTACGGGGCCGGGTTTGGACCACCAAGCAGCGGTGCGTTGGGTTATCGGACAGTTCTGCAACCGAACTGTACCGTTTGTCCATTCCAGCCCCTGCCCCCTGGTGGGTTACCCGGACTGGTTGCCGACACTAGCCCTGACAAGTGCGCTCCGACATGATTTGACAATCCCGGTTGGAATCAATGTGACTGACAAGTGAGACTCAGATATGGACTCTGGCTCTGATTGGCATTGACAAGGTGCTAAAGGCATCACTGGATACCAGGCATCCATGTTGAGATCAACATATCCGATTGATCTAGTACATCATGTTATATTATTCCAAAGATGCGTACTGGATGAGTCGGTATTGGTTATCTTCGCTGCTTGGAACTAGTTTCATGGGTGTACAAATCCAAGGACCACCTACAATCCATCCTACTCTCCACCGCGCTTCTCGACACATTATTATTCCATGGGTTCTGTTTGGCATCAGAGACTATAGTTACTCAGAATCCTCTGTGAACATCAGGTCGTGTTGTACTGTCCCCCACATTACACTCCCAGTAGTGTTGGCTTCCCTTGCATCGAGTCTATCACTAAAACGAAAAGCATCTGACAGTGTAGCAGGGCAATATCGTTGTTGATTTAACCTACTGTTGTTTCACGGTGCTCGATCTCATTAAATCGAAATATTGTCGAATTGATTGCCTTGTCCGCGTCAATCCTCCACACACCTTGCCTGCTGAATCACAACTGTACCTGGAGTATTGTGCTACTGTATAGTGAGTGTGACGACGGTCTCTCAGTATATCTTGTGATAGCGACTCCACGATGCACGGGATGCAGAGGTCAAGACTGGCACTCGTATCCGCTTGACCTGTCGAAAAATCGGTTTTCAGAACATCCATATACTCTGGTATGCTAATACCCTTTGGAGATGTCAGACTTGCAATCTTGTTGTGTTTGCTTATTATTGCACATACAGAAGTATCTGCATTTCTCTTTACTGATATTGTACTTTCATAAGTATTCTCCTTATGATAAGATGGTACTTTATGCATAAGAATAATGTGGCGTGTTGATAACTTTTAATACTTTTGTTATCTTTTAAATTTGGGATGTCTGGAAAGTGCTGGTTAAAACATGTCTAGAATCTTCTCTTTGGTTCCGTTGGCAGAGGGATTTATCACCGCTTATCTTGAAAGAATGTGTCCAGATGATTCTGTTGTATTCTATACGGTTCTTATGTATTTTTGTACAGTTGCAGAGTTTTACTCTTCCTGTTTCATTTATTGATCCATAAGCGTGGTCATGCGCAATCACTTGATGTTCATTGTATATATTGAAGCTGTATCTGCGGTTAGAGAACAGTTCTTTAGACTTGGTCAGACATCAATAGGAATGCTATGATATTTCCGTTTCCTTCATCGCCTCAGTATATGCTTGCCTTTCGAATATCGCTTGAATACATTTTACTAGCTGTACTTCTTCTTCGTATACTTGTTTTGAGATTCTATTAGATCCCTCCGGACATTTGCTGTCATATCTCAATAGATTGTGGGCCGGGATGAGCGATTCAGATACTGATTATCCTCCACTTCATCAGAATCTTTTTGACGTACATTCTGTTTCCTTTGAATATGCAGAAGTAATCGAACCTTCTACAACACTGCTTCCATCTTTACCTCCATCACCTCTTCGAATGACCCCACTGAAAATGGTTGATGGAGGTTCCTCCCGAAAGCAACCTATGCTCTCCTTCTCAGCTCGTATTGACAAGAAAACACCATTAAATGTTGAACTCAATAATATCTGGAAACATACCAGACAGGACAACTATCAGATACGGAGTCCTTCAATGAAGACAGTTCTGAGGGGTATTAAGGCATACGAGATAATACTCGATGGTGTGTATCCAGCAGAAGATGCTGATCAGACTGGAATGGATGGTTTCGAGCATCGTATACATACAGCGTCAACAATCATCAGCAAAAGACTGTTCTGTCTGGGCGGGATGGCTCCGTCAGTGTGGACGCGCCCCGTCCAAGGAGTCAGAGACGCCCTGCTAGCGGATGCCTCCACACCCGGCATCAATTCCATGCGTCGCGTTGCATATTGCCCTATGATCGCAGTTTCACAGTTTCTTTTCGCTCTGTCGATCTCTGATTTTGAACAAACCCTCTGGCGTTGTGGCCAACTGTGACCATACATCGGAATGGGTTCATTGGGTACATGCTTGCATCGGGATTGCAATGCAATCGGTGACGCTGCGAAAATCTCTTCTCGTGTTCCTACTTCATTATGCTCGAGGAACGTAGGAAGAATGTGAGAAGGTATGATACTACCCGGCCGTGAGGATTAGCACGATTGCATGGATCCACAAAATGTCGGAAAGAGCGAGTGAGACCAAAAGTTGGGAAAGATAAAGTGTGTATTTTCGTTGTATGACAAGATAACATAAAAATGAGCTGCTGTCTGTCTACCCCAGAGTCACCCGAAAATAAACTCCGGGTCGCTCATTCCACCTCTGGTACCCCTGTATCTCTGAACACCCACCCTCGCTCCTGAACAATATACTTGGAGACCTTGATTGAGCTAGTGTTGGAGATGCACTTGGAGGCCGAGATCGTGTGAACTGAGATATGCACTTGGAGGCCGTGATCGATCGAGTTTGGAGATGGACTGGGAGGGAATGATGGAGCCAGTTTGGAGATGCACTTGGAGGCCGCGATCGAGCGAGTTCGGAGATGCACCGGGAAGCCATGATCGAGCACGTTTGAATCTGCACTTGGAGGCCGAGATCGCGTGAGTTTGTTCACGCACTTGGAGGCCAAGATCGAGTAAACTCAGAGATGCACTCCGTGGCTGTGACCAAGCGAGTCTGGAGATGCACTTGCACGCTATTGATCGAGCGAGATTGTAGTAGAACTTGGAGGCGGTCGATTTGGAGGGAGGCGCAACGGCAGCTGAGACTCTATTCATTGGTTAACATGTAAACATGGGAATGTTGAGAGTGGAGTATACCATCTGCCGAGAGATGAGAAACTGGCTGGGAGCATGAGACTGTCGATCTTGGGATGAAGCTGTACTTGGTGTATGCTGTACTCGGGGTTAACTCATGATTATGGGATGGAGAGATAGCGCGGGATGACATAACTTGGTGTTCGTAGATGATGGTACTAGAGTTGAGCACAAGAAAGAGAGAGATCAGAGGAGATGGGGGAAATCATCATGAGAAACTGGGACTTAGAGAATTTCGTGTGCGAGTCAATTGACCATCCCCGATACGGCAGGCACGAGTCCTGATCCGGCCGCTAATACCACCGATATGAGGTCAACTAAACCCAAACAAGCAAGTCGTACTCCTGATTTCTCATAGCCGCTCGTATCCTCCATATCGTTCTCATATTCATCCCTCATCTATCTCTTTCTTGTCCACAACTCTACCATCATCACAAGAACACAATGTTAAGTCATCCCTCTCTATGACTCCATGCCATCTTCATTAGTTAACACTGAGTGCAGCATACACCAAGTACAGCATACACCAAGTACAGCATACACCAAGTACAGCATACACCAAGTACAGCATACACCTAAGATTGTCTGTTGTCCCTTCATTCTCATGATCTTGAGTTGACCCCTGATTGTAGCTTCAGTTTGCAGCGTACCGCTCTACCGATCGACCGCCACCAGCCAGTTCCCCATATGAGCTTAAACGGAAAAGTCGCCTCATCACATTCCCTATGTTTCAAGTTAACCAACCGATGAATAGAGTCTCAGCACCTGGCACGCCTCCCATCGACCGCCTCCAGATCGACCACTTCCCTGTACTCCTCCAATCTCGCTCAATCATCGCCTACTACAAGTGCATGTCCCAACTCGCTCAATCACGGCTCTGGAGCCGGAGTGTATCTCTGAGTTCACACAATTTCGGTCTCCAATTGCATCTCCAATCTCGCTTCGTGACGGCCTCAAGGTGCATCTCTGAGTTCAGTCGACCTCGGCCTCCTAGTGAATCTCCAAACCCACTCGATCACGGCCTCGCTGAGTATCTCAAAGTTCACTGAATCTCGATCTCCAATTTCATCTCCAACCTCGCTCCACCACGGCCTCGGAGTGAATTTCTGAGTTCACTCAATCGTCATCTTCAGGCGCACTTCGAATTGCTCTCATGCACCGCCTGCAGCCAGTCCAGATATACCGTGTGTAGATGGGTAGCTGTATAGATACATAGATACATATATGAGAATGAAAACTGAATACATGACTGTGATTCGTGGTGGTCCCAGTCATGTCGCCGGCGCTCCACCGTTTGTCGCTGGCACTCCCAGGTGCTCCCAGATATGTCGCCGGCACTCCCAAGTTTGTCGCCAGCGCTCCCAGGTGCTCCCAGGCTTGTCGTCGGTGCTCCCATGATTTTCACCGGCGTTCCCTGTTACTCTGAAGGCTGGTAGGAATGCCCTCCTAGGGTCTGATACTCTCCTGAAATTGACGCATCTAAGTTTACACTCCACATCCTCTCAGACACTCCTGGAGGCTTCCAGTGACTAAAATACATTTTGATGATGCTATGCAACGCGACCCGTCGCCTGCGCGATGGGAAGCATGTAATTCGCCGTCAGAGGGTACGAGGTTGCGTCAGAGCCAGCTGAGTCGTCCGGAGCAACCGGCTGTTTCTGACAGAGACTAGAGTTCCTGCTGATGATATTCATACAGGTGGTCTCCCAAGACATTCTGGAGAGAATTGTCATACATGAGGACCCTCATCTGATGTGGACCTGTCTTTGCACAGAATACTATAGAGACTCAGCTTTCGCTTTAGTCTCCCAGATAATGAATCTGGTCTCCCTTCCTCCTCAATATTCTGGTACCGACTTACCAGGATTTATATCCAACTTTGAGTCCCTGTGGCTCCACCTTACAAAACTCTGGAGAGCCTCCTGCAATTCCTACCAAAACACTTTCACTGCGTTTCTTGCGGAACATAAGGTCAAACATGATTTTGTGTTAGGTTTTTTCGATGAAGAACATTACAACGTGATCTATAATCTTGCTACAAACGATAGTTGGTCGTATGTTGATGTTAAGCAACGACTTATGGATATCTACACAACCGAAATAGACAACAATTCTGCGCTCTTCGTTTCTTAACCTGCGGGTAATCAGTACAAGGGGAAGAAACGGGCGAAATCAGGCAATTCCAATATTTCCTCCTCATCTACTCGAAGAGTTCTGGATGGGTAAATCCAGTTCACCAATGAGCATCGAGATCATGGGGAAGGGAGATGTGATTATGGACTGCATTCTGAGAGATGGATTGGTTTCTTTTTTTCGTGTTCTTAATGTTTTAGAAATTCCTGATATGGCACATCCTCTGATTTCTTGGAGGAAGTTACAGGAAAAATGATATACTGTGTTTGGAGAGGGGGACTATATTTCAATTAAAAAAGGGAACAAAAGTTGTTTTTGAAGCTTTTTTTGACCAAAATTTGTTTAAAATTCCTAAGATATCACATTCGGCCAAGATTACTTATGATTTCTGGTACAAGGCTCTCAGACATTTAGCACCATCAACAATGGATACATCGCTACATTTTCAATCCGATGCCAAGACACCCACCAGATGTGTGAAACACATCTGCACCTCCCGCATCGAAAGCAAAATGACTGGGCTTCCTCGAATATTCCTGCTCAAAAACGATTGGAAAGAGCTTGACCTTGTTCATTCCAATTTATGTGGACCATTTCCGGTTCCGTCATATGGTAATTCCATTTATTACATTAGTCTAATTGATGATGCTACCAGGGTTTCGTGGGTTCGATTTATGACAAATACATCTGAGACTACCAAAATGATCAAAGATTTTGTTACAGATATGGAACTTCAAAACCACAAAACCCTTGCGGCATTTTGAACTGATAATGGAAGGGAATATGTTTCCAAGAACTTGAAAGGGTTCTTTGAATCTAAGGGAATTATACCTGAGGTTTCTCCTCCTGATTCTCCTGGGTCGAATGGAGTTGCAGAGGGTCTTAATTGTACGATAGGCGAGTCACTTTGAGCTATGCTTGAAAGTGAATCAACTTAGGATAAGAAGTTGTGGGCTGAGGCTGTGTTGACCTCAGTATATATAAAAAATCGAAAACATCATTCGGCACTAATGAATCTAACTCATTATGAGGCATTCAACGGCAGCAAGCCATCGATCCAGCACTTTCAACCTTTCAGCAGAGAATGGTATATCCGTGTACCGTATCAGATACGAATGGACGGAAAGAGGTCATCTCCAAGGGAACAAAGGGCCATTGTTACCAGATACACCAATATCCACCATCATTATCGAGTGTTCTCACCTGATACCAAGTTGACCATTAAATCAGCGGACATTTTCTTCCCCCCTCTCAAGTCACAAGGGGCAACGCCAATGATAAACCAAAGAATTGACTGTTTTCTTACTCCTCTCGGAAGCACCACCCCATCAACATCTGTTGAGTATACCTACACTCATAACGTTAAAACATCGCATAGTATGTGGCGAGAATGGATGGATAAGCATCCTCAAGAAGCTGATGATATGTGCGATAATGGTCATCCGACTATTCATTGACCGATATTGGCAAATTTGAAGGAAGGAAAAAGAGACAGATATTTATGCGCTTCCTATGAGAGTTACCAAGCCAATAATATGGCCTATCGAGAAGCCTCACCCAAACAAGTAAAGGAAGCGGGAGTGGCCCCGTAGTGTAGTGGTTCAGTCTTGCCACCACTATGCTCATTGTTACGGGTTCGAATCCCGGCGCCACTCCTCTACCCAAGCACACTCCTTGTGACGCACAAGTTGATGTCGCACCACGAAAGCGGACTCCCTGGCGTATACTACCGGTTGATGTCGCACGAACCGAGTTCCGTGTGTCAAACTCACCACAGGTTAGGCATACGAGCGATTAGTAATGGGGGTGGGCTTGGTGGGTCAGTGGCCTTAGTGCCCTCCATTGGGTAGCGGGAAGTGGGAGGAAACAACTTTGCCTGAGTCAGAAGTAGGTTTTATGTGAGCTAGTTTGGCCGTAATTTAGCCGATGGATGGACAGGAAGTTTCTGATGGACAGGGATATAAAAATGTTCATTAAATGCCATGACCACCAGTGGTCGGCCGGCTTATGGTAACTTAGCTGGGCACCCCTTCGGGGTGAATGCAAAATGATTACAA
>Ga0307515_10010612_pt1 | contig 17624 bp, 6 predicted proteins | sample 17_EM_MG_FD_194513 | JGI IMG/M metagenome (GOLD analysis project Ga0307515, IMG submission 194513) | Populus trichocarpa ectomycorrhiza microbial communities from riparian zone in the Pacific Northwest, United States - 17_EM | ecosystem: Host-associated > Plants > Roots > Unclassified | place...
GATAGGCGTTAGGATTTCTTATTTCTTATAGTTTTCTACCACTTTCTCATTCCCTAGTAGTTGCTTGTGACTTAGTATTTTACTAAGGAACTATAAACCCCTAGTTTAGGGGCTTATAAACTACTAGAACATAGTTACTAGTACATATTAAGCTGCCCTAAGGGATTCATGTATATAGGACTATAGCGCCATAGCCTAGAGGCTGTATGCGCAGTATTGTACATAGTATAATACAACGGATATAAAATAAAAAATAATAAAAAATGCTAGAGCTAGCATATAGAAATATTAAGCTATTAGTCTACAAGGCAGACATATATAGAGGACAAAAAGAAGATAAATAGTAAGTTTTAAAGATTATTAGTTATAAGGACGTTGGTAATAAAATATAGTATAAAGTTAAGTAGATAGGCTATAAGGAGACTACCTAGGAACTACTAAAGAGTTTAAAGAACGCTATAGGAAAGGTATAGGAGTATTAGAAGAAAATAGGTTAGATAATATTAATAAAAAGGAATCACTAAAAAACGAGTTACCTAAGGGGGACCTAGGAAGAGCGACTGCCGAACTATTTAAAGTTGTTCCCTTTATTAAAAAAGAATTAGTTCTCTTATTACCTAGTTCTTACAGACCTTATTCTATAAGCTTTTACTCCTTAAAACGGACCTTTTTACGCACTTTCTTAAGATAAAGCAGCTAAGTAGATACTATAATGCGAGTATTTAGGGCCTTCTATTTTGTATTTTAAGAACGCTTAAGCTTAATAAGGGCCTGTGCCAGGTTACCGTCTAGCTTTATAGCGATAGTTTAAATATAAAACTCTATAATAAATTACTTAGGGAACTTAAAGACTATTAAGAGTTATAGGGCGCGTATATTTAGCGTTAGAAGTAGAACAAACATTATAAAAAGAACAAATATTTGCTTTAGTGCACTCTAAACATAAAGAGGGTTGCTAGAAGAAAGGACTTGCTAACATAATATAAACTAACCCCTCTTTTATATAATAAGAATATAGAGACGGTATAATTTTACTAAGTAATAATATAGCAGTAATAGTGTAGGCATAACGTTACGCGTATAAAGAAGAAGATGCTTTAGGTATAATAAGTAACAATATTAACTAAATTAATTAAACGGATATTATACCTTTAGTAAACAACTTAGAGATACTAGGGATCTTTAAGAACGAAGATAAAAAGGAGGGAGATGGTGTTACGGACGCTTTAAGTACAATATTATAACTACTTAGAGAAGAGTTAGAAGAAGCTAGTTAGTTAATATAGATACGGTTTAAGATAGAGCCGGTAGAACTATATAATAAGGAATGGTAAGTAAGTTATATAATATACTACGTATTAAACAAGGGGAATAAGAGAAACTTACGTACCTTATATATAACACGTACATTACGTATAAGAAGGATTTCTTAGGAGAACGGTCGTGTATTTAAAGGACTACGGTCCCTACCTAGATAGTTTCTTCCTTATAGTAATTCTTAGAATATAATTAGAGTTAATCTGTTAGGCAACTACTCCACCAGTTATTATTACGTTGTTGACTTAATTTATATTACCTATATACTTAGCCCATTAACGAGCCTATCGTAGTACTTGCTATAAGGTTTCGTTACATAAATCCAAATAGAGCTTTATAAGCTCTATAAGCAATTTTAAGCTGCCTCTAATTTAAGATTAAGATAAAGGAGGTAGGAGTTGTATTGCAGGCTGTAGTAGGGATATTAGTCTAATTAGTGGAGTCCGAAGGTTATTAAATCGCGAAGTAATAGGATCCTATGCCTGCTCTCGTTAGGGTATAGTATCCGAAGTTAAAGTTACGGGTTAGATTGGATATAGAGGAGTTAAAGGCGAAGGTAGATTCATCTCTAGAGGTATATTACTCGGATTCTATTATAAGTTGAGCTTCCTTATAGTGCGTAGTTGGTGCTTAATCTCTTATAGAGTCCATTTATGCTCTTCTTTTGCATTAATAACCTGCTCCTAAATATTGTCTTTAATAGTACCCCCGTCTATAGGTATAAACACTCTATACTCCTATAAGAAGTTACAGAAGTTTTATATAATATCCTTCTTTACAGGAGTTTATATTCCCTTTATCTATTTAATAAAGTCCTCCCTTATATAGTACTATAGCATAGTGTCGTTATATTCGCTATCTTTATAGTATGCTATGCGGTATAATAGGAATATATTTAAGTCTTGCTAATTAATATCTTTAAGGTTAGTTATATTAGTGTTCTATATCTCTGGGTTAATGTCTTTCTTATACTTCTTTGGGTAGGTTAACACTATAATGGAATCTGCGAAGATATACGGAGGGTATTAAGGTAGTTATTCGACGCGTTTTAATAAAGAGATTAAGGAAAATAAGGGTTGTTTGACGTGTAATTAGGTAGTAATTATAATCCTATAGTCTACAAAGGCACACGGAGGGTATTGAGGTGGTTATTTTTGACGCGTTTTGGACGTTAACTTGGGACCCTAGGTTTAGTAATACTTTTAACCTAAAGTACTTAACCAAATCTTTGTAAACGTGGTTGTTCTATATAATAAATATAACTTAGTATCTCCTAGTACTTAGTAACACTTTTATTACTAGTTTTCCGTAAGTCTAAGGTAGTATAGTATTGCCGGGATCCATTTCATATAAGCGCATATAGCACCCCTATATAAGACTGTCTCTTCTATTTAAAAACCTAGCTGCTCTATAGTTAACTGTGTATTTAACTACTAATTAGTATTAGTTATATAGGGTGACTTACTAATAACGACTACTTGAGTAGGTTACAGTAATGTTAGTTAATATGCTTATTATATTGGAATAAGGAAGGGCGAGGAGCTTAAGACTCCTCGCCACGCTAGTGCCGCGGCGTCACGTGACGACCGCTTGCCTCATTCCCGACATTTAGAGAAAGATAAACTATATAGCTTAAGGAATAAAAAGTTTCCTAGTATACTTCTTTAAATTTAACCATTATGTAAAAGAGACTAGCTAGAATAACTCTGCACTAGTTAACAGCCTTATTAAATCTTTAAGCCCTAAACTAAAAACCTCCTTAATAGGTGTAGACCTACTAGGAGCCCTTAATGCCTATATAAACATTATTAATAAACGGTATAATAATATACTACGCCTAATACTAAAGCCCGCCCCCTAATAAAATACAGCAACCCTATAAATATTTACTAAGTTATTATCTTAGCCTAAGCACCCTAACGCTATAGATATTAACACCGGAACCCTAGAGTACGCCCTACTAGGGTCCCTTAAATAAGAAAAATGTATTAAGCTAGGCCTTTGCTTTAAGTGCGGAAGTAAGGACTATATTTTAAAATACTATCTTATCCCCTTACCTACGTCCTAAAACAATTTATAAACGGCTAATACTAGTAGCTATTTACTATATTGATCTTCCGGTTACCGTTTCTGATCTTTACCTAGTTCTAGCTTTATGTTTAGTAAGTACTACTTATAAGGGCGAAGCTATAACCGATATTCTATAGGAACCCCTTCTCGCTTACCACTAAAAGGTATATCCTAGAGTTAAATCACTCTCTAGGATAGCTCTGCCTTAAGATCTCATTAAATACTTTAAATATTACGAACTCTAACTCTTAGGATTATAGCATAACTATTAACTATTATTTTTGGCAGAATAATTAATAGGCTAATATTTAAGTCCTAATTAATATAGGAGCTAGTAGGATAGGATTTATTAATAAGATCTTCGCGTAAGATAATAGTTTTACCCTAACCCCCCTTAACTAGTATATTAACGTATTTAGATTTAATAGCAAACGTATGGTCTTAGGTTAAATTACCTACGTAGTATACCTAAGACTCTAATACCTAAACTATAAAGAACTAATTAAGCTCTTTATTACTATATTAGGTTACCTAGTAATTCTTAAATAACTCTAAATAAAGCTATATAAGGTAACCATTAATTAAAACAACCTTAAGCTTCTATTTACCGCCTCCTGTTATAAGCAGAAGTGCCTTATAACGTACTATTTTAACCCTAAACTAAAATTTAGGAAATCTACTAGATTTTACTAACCTAGAAATTCTACCAAATTTCACTAACGTAAGATTTCTACTAATATCTACTAAGGATCTAAAAACTCTACTAAACCCTATAAACAGATCTTAAGTACTATACTGCCCTAAACTAAGTAGAAGCTTAAGCTTATTATATGAAAATACTAAATGGACTAGTACTCTACTATAAAGAGTATACTTAAAGAACCTAAACCTAAATCTAATACTAACTCCATATCTAACACCGAACCTAAAATTAAGTAAAGAACTATATAAGAAACTACAGACAACTAGAGCCCGCTTAACGCCCTAAATATCTATATAATTAGAGCTACCCCACTAATACAACTCGCTAAGAAACCAGAATATACAATCTTTACTATTACTATGGCTAATATTAAGAAGGCCTTAGTACTAAAGAGGTACACTAACCCTGCTATAAGGGTACTAGTAAAATACTATAACCGCCTAAAGGTATTTTTACGAAAGGAAGCTAATAAGCTACTAGAATACCGATTATATAACTATAAGATTATACTAGAAGAAGGAAAGTAGCCTTGATTTGGACCCCTATACGGGATATCCTAAAATAAACTCTAAGTACTATAGAAGTATTTAGATAAGAACCTAAGCAAAGAATTTATTAAAGTAAGCTCTTTACCTATAGCCGTACTAGTAATCTTTATTAAGAAACTAGGTGGTGGACTGCACTTCTATATAAACTACTAAGCTTTTAACGCCGTTACTATTAAAAACTAATACCTAATCCTGTTAATATAGGAGACACTAAACTAATTAAGTAAGGCTCGCTATTATATAAAGCTTAATATTATCTCTGCATTTAACCACCTTTATATAGCAAAGGGAGATAAATAGCTTACTGTATTTCGTACTTAGTATAGATTATTTAAATACTTAGTAATGCTATTCGGCCTCGTAAATGCTCCGAGCTCGTTTTAACATTACGTAAATAATACCCTACGCCCCTACTTAGACATCTTCTATACTACTTATATTAACGATATCTTAATATATAGTAATAACCTAACCAAATATTAGAAATACGTTAACCTTATTTTATAAGCCCTATATAGAGCTAGTCTATAATTAAATGTAAATAAATGCGAGTTTTATAAGACGGAAGTCCTATACCTTAGGCTTCTTATTTTTATAGACGGTATATAAATAGACCTAAAGAAAATCGAAGTAATTATAAACTAGTAAGAACCTAAGAACGTTAAGGACGTAAGAGCCTTTATTGGATTTGCTAATTTCTACTAATAGTTTATTAATAACTTCTTTGCCCTAGTTTTACCCCTTATAGCTTTAACCTAAAAGGATAAAGCCTTTATCTTTAATAAGGAATATAAAAAGGCCTTTACTTATTTAAAGGTTATATTTACTACCGTGCCTATACTTTAATACTTTAACCTAAACCGAATAAGTATTATAGAAGCTAACTTATCCAACTACGTTACTAGAGGCATCCTATCTTAATATAATAAAGAGGGAGTATTATACCCTATAGTATACTATTTAAAACGACTAAGCCTAGCTAAATATAACTATAAGATCTATAATAAGGAATTACTAGCTATTATTAAATGCTTTAAGCAATAGCAACCTAAACTAGAAGGCGCTAGATTTTTAATTAAGGTCCTTGGCAATTATAAGAACCTATAGTACTTTATAACTATAAAACAGCTAAGCTACTATTAGGCCTGCTAGTTAGAATACCTATCTTATTTCCGATTCTTAATTATATACCGCCTAGGCGTTTAAGGCTAAAAGCTTAATGCCCTAACCTAACGCTTATAAGACGCGTCAATACTAAAAGAGGAACATTTTTACCGAAATTAGACCCTACTTCGTCCTAAACTATTTAGCCCTCCTACTAAAGATCTTATAGTATAAGTCCTTAAAATAACTAATTAATTAATTAAATAGATTATAACTAATAAATACCTAAATAACAAGTTTATCTAAGAGACGCTTAAGCTAATTTAAGATAGCAATAAACGCTTTAAAAAAAATCTCTTTAAGTAAATATAAAGCTTGCGGAAACCGCTTATATTACTAAAACCGTCTAATTATCCCTAATTACGATAAACTTAAGCTTAAGCTGCTTAAATATATATATAACCTACTAGTAGCTAGCCACTTAGGCCGAGAAAAAACCCTAGAGCTACTTTAATAGGAGTACTATTAGCTAAATATATATAATATAATATAAAGGTACGTCTCTAGCTATTACATTTGCCGATAAGCTAAAGCTTTATATAAGACATATAACGGCCTTTTAAAGCTACTACCTATTCTAGACTAAAGATAAAAAAAACATCTTAATTAACTTTATTATTAACCTCCCTATAAGTAAGGGCTATATAAATATTATAATAGTTATAGACTAACTATCTAAGATAAAATACTTAATCGCCTGCCCTAATATGTTAATACTTACTATTGCCTAACTATTCCTAAATTACGTATAGAAACTCTACAGACTCCCTAAAATAATTATCTCCGATAAAGGCAGCTAGTTTATCTCTATATTTAAAAAAAAACTAACTACATAACTCTGTATTAAAGTACTATTATCTATAGTATACTACTCGGAAATAAATAGTTAAATAGAATGTGTAAACGCTATAATAGAATAGTATATTTAAATATATACGTCGTACTTATAAGATAACTAGATTAACTGGCTTATATTTACTAGGTTTACTATAAATAATTCTATTTTAGAAACTATAAAGGTCTCCCTATTCCTAGCTAACTACAGCTAGTATCTATAAATAGGGTTTAAACCCTTTAGTAATGTTCCTCGCCCTACTTATTACGCCTTATAAGTTATAAAAGTAAATAAATTTATAAAGAAGATAAAAGAACTATAATAGTTCCTTACTAATAAAATAATATAGGCTTAATATATTTATAAAGCCATAGCGAATAAGAAATAAACACTAGCACTAGCCTACTAAATTAGTAACTTTATCTGGCTAAATATAAGAAATCTAAATATAAAACGACCTACTAAAAAGCTTAATTAGAAGAACGCTAGCCCTTATAAGGTTAAGAAGGTTATTTCCTCCTACGCCTACTAACTAAAGCTCTCTAATACGGTTAAAATCCACCCTATATTCCACACGTCAGTCCTTTACCCCGCTACTCCTATATTAAACGCCCTACCCAGATAAATATAAGACCCTCCCCTACTAATTAAAGTAGATAGTAAAAACGAGTACTTTATTAAAAGAATTAATAATATTAATATAATAAATAGAAACGTTAATATATATATCTTATAAAATAGAGAGGCTTTACTAAGCCCTTATAGGAACCTGTTAACTCTATAGGACTTATATAAGCCGCAGAAGACTTTTACAAACTCTATTTAGAACTACTATAGCCCTATCTCGCAGAAGCTTAAGTTTAAAGGGGGGGTACTATTACGGGATACCCCCGTAACACCTTATATATATCTACCTATTTCTACTAACTTAGCAACTAAAGACTAACTATAAGACGGCAATTTGCGGCAATCTAACGGCAATCTGCTATATTCTGCTATATTCCACTAAGTTCTACTAAATCCTACTAAATTCTACTAGGACTACCACCTAAATCCTATTCTACTCTATGCACGTATTAACTAAGCAACTAAGCTAACAATATATATCCTTTCTTCCCGTTTTCCTGCCTTCTCTTCTTACGCAACATTTTAACTTCTTATATAGTTTATATATATAGCTTAATAATATCTACCTTGCTATATATTATCGCCGTTTATACTTACTCCATAACATTTTCTCTAGTTATATTTTTCCCTTATTAAGGTTTTTTTAGGAGTTTAAAGTAGGGGTTAGATAGATAGATAATATATAGTAATATACTAACATCTCTCTAAACCCTTTCTAGGACGAGCCCTTATAATCTCCCTACTACAAAGTAATAGCGATTAGGGGCCGACTATAAGAAGGGGGGGGGCAATATAAGGGATATTATTGCGGTTACCTTAGGTTGCCCTTAGAACAACCCCCAGACGCCCCTTAAATAGTCGCCGGTTATATACTAAAGGTATATACCCGTAGTATATAGTCTCTACAATCCTAAAGGCCTTACCTCCTTAAAAATTCGTCTTTTTTACTAATCTATCCTATTCCACAATTGTGTCCTTATAGCCCCCTATCTATAAGATCCCCTCACAGTTAAGCTTTAATGCGGCAGTATATTGCTTTAGGTAATAAGCTAGCTAAAATAGGTAGGCGGTCTGCTTGCGCGGTTAAAACTAGGGTGTTGGTTAAACCCCTATCACATACATTATTATTATACGTAAGTTCAGCTTGCTTCTGAAACTTGCTAGTCGTTGCTCCAGTTGTCCAACCTCCTCTTTACTCCAAATACTGCGAAGAGCTTTTCTTAGGCTCTGCCATTTCTGACCCGTACCATTGACCTTGGCCTTAGCCAAAGCGGCTAGTAATTGATCCGCAACATCACCGCAGGCTTAACAGAGTACCTTCAGATCTGGGTCACACACAGCGGTGGTCTGCTTTAGTCGTGCGTTCAGCTTTTTTAGGTCCGCTGCTGCCGTTTCGGTATTGGCGTTCTCAACAAGCACGCCTCTGTCAGATCGATAGAGTTCGGTTGATTTTGAGATAACTTTACTAATATCCCCCACTGTGTCACGAGAACCACGCCGTGAAGAGAAAAACCATAGGTACTTTGACTTGAAGCAACTCAGATGTCCTCACAGAGTTGATTTTCACCGTAGTCTTGTGCAAGTCATCTGCTGCGACCCTTCCTGAACCTCCTGAGCGCCGCGACCGGGAAAATTAACAATCTCGTTGTCGCCTCCGCGCCTGATTTGCGGAGAGCCTCATTTCATAGCGTAACAGGGCTCCTCCACCACAGCACCACCATCGAGCTCTTTCTGCCTTTCGAACTCATAGAACAGTTTGATCTGGGTTTCCCAATCTCACCACGATGCTGAGAAGTTATTGTCAGCCTTGTGGCGGCTGGGACGCGATGTGTCATGCAGTGTCGCCACGTCGGTTGGTACCTCTGATCAAGCGATCAAGGATCCCTGGTCCAGCCTGAGACAAAATCGGCATAGCCCGCAAAATAATGACAGTGAATTGTATATTACATAATCCCAGCGCCAAGCAAATCAAAGCCTGTAGCTGTAGAGCCTGTGGCTGCGCGTTCTCTTGGCGGATGCAGTGTCTCCCTGCGTGCAGAGAGGCTACCTAGGTAGTTGAGCCTCTGGCTTTGAGAGATGCCAAGAAAACGCGCTGCCAAGACGAACGTGCGCAGATAATACCGCTTGAGAGCCGTTTGATGATATCTCACGACCTTTCAGCTGTGACGGCCATCACTGCTGCCGCAGAGCGTCTTCACTAAGAGTCCTTAGCCTAGGGCAATTGAATTTTGTCACCCACGAGGTTGCTCAGCGCGTTGTGCCAACGTCGCGAACGTCTACTTCCGCCAGTAGGCTTTCCCTCTGGCGACGAAGAGCGGGTTGCATCTGAAGTTGATTCCCTTCTTCTCTAATGTCTGTATTCTATCATGATCCATTTACTGACTGTTTTCATTGATCCAGATCATGCGACTTCTGGAGCTCAAAAGCAATGGTGATGTCTGCCTGACCAATGACCTGATCGACGACATCCCGCCTTATGCGATACTCTCGCATACTTGGGGAAATGACGATGGCGAAGTCACATTCAAAGACTTGACGGAGGGCTCTGGGAAGACGAAGTGTGGATACGATAAGATTCTGTTCTGTGCGACACAAGCTAGCAAAGACGGACTGCGGTATATCTGGATAGACACCTGCTGCATCGACAAATCAAGCAGTGCCGAGCTTTCAGAGGCTATCAACTCCATGTTTCGCTGGTACCATAGTGCAGTCAAATGCTACGTATATCTGTCAGACGTTTCAATCAATAGCTCCACTGAACGCGCAGAGGCTGGTAAGGATGAAGGAGCACACAACGCCGCAGATTATGCCGACCCCAAAGACCTTGACCAAGAAGACGATAAGGCTCCAGGAAAGGTCGAGGACGAGCAATCCTCCCACCAGACCTGGAAGCCTGCTTTTCACTATAGCAGATGGTTCACTCGGGGCTGGACGCTTCAAGAGCTAATTGCTCCGAAATCAGTTGAATTCTTCTCTGTCGAGGGCCAACGACTGGGTGATAGGAAATCACTAGAACAACAAATCCACGAGATAACAGGAATTGACATTCACACTCTTCGAGGAAGCCCTTTGTCTCGATTAAGTATCGATCACCGGATGGCATGGGCTGCAAAACGCAATACCAAACGCGGAGAAGATGGAGCATACTCTCTACTAGGGCTTTTTGACGTTCATATTCCACTCATCTACGGTGAAGGACGGAGAAAGGCATTCCTTCGGCTGCAAAACGCGGTGAAAGAGTCTCTAATGAATAGATCGCTCACTCTACCATCAGCACTCTTTTCGAAGGATGAAAATGCTTTCGGACTTCGAGAAGGTACAGTGTCTCTGAGTTTATCATACTCACTACCTTGAGGTTCTTAGCTAATCTCGCTGTAGCGCTCATCGAGCTCGACGACGGTGTCTGGATTGTCAATACCTGTCCCGTTCGCTGGAAAATTGTCGTCGACTATACAACCTTGGGCCGAGAGAAAGTTCTCGAGTTCGCGATCGTGGACTTACCGCGGCTCGTCAATTGCGATTCTGTGGCAGACGAACGCGAGTCCGCATCCACGAAATTCCTCAATCAGTTTGAGAATATCCGGGTTCGCTGGGATTACTACGAACAATGGACGGAAGATATCATCTCGTGGGCTGCTGATTACCAGAGGCACCTCCCGCAAGTTGAGAGCCAGGACCTCTTGGGAGCAGACGAGGATATACTGGTGCTGCTCGCCTTGCGATGCTTGGTAATCTCCCATGATATATCGGTAGCTCATAGCCACTTCCCCGGCGGCCAGATGCAAAACGATTATTTCAACCATGGATATTGGAAGGCAGCAGAAGCCGAGCTGCGTCCAGTTTCGAAATACCGCGGCGACGGCCAAACCCTTCTCCCGTCAATCGAACTTTGGCAGTTGCCTAAAGATTACAAGCTGCCGAACGACAGGAAGGAGCACACCAACACACTGCCTTTTCTGCTCTGGAAAACGTTTCAGACAGCTCAGAGATTGCTTCTCCGAGATCGACCTCGAGACTGGCCCGCTCTGTTTTATACCCTCTGCTTGTTGATGCTGACATACGACACGTTGGACGGTGCATTTTCCCCCGGGTTCGTTCTCTATGAGCCGAACAGAGAATTTCGCAAAGCTCTGAAATCTTTGATTCGAGTGTTCCTCCATCACTGTGGAAACCTCCACCCACTCAACGCCGAGTTGAATATTGAATGTTATTCGTTAGTGGTGGGCGGAGAGACTCTGCATGTCAAGCACTATACTGAAATGAACAGCATATGGGTTGAAGGTCGTAAGTCCTCGCAATCCCCGCATGCCATCTCTCGTGCTAATCAAATCTCGAGGCCGCGATTCCGACGTGGTTGAAAATGCAGAGGACTTCTTCAAACAGCTCAAAAGTTTTTGTATATCATTCGTTGATCAATATTGACAATGCTTTAATGCTTTTCTAGCCACCACATTCGTTCTCTGCATCAAGCGTTGTTCTCAGACAGAGCTTATGGCTTTGAGGTGTGACTCCATAGTCGCGTGTGATGACAAGTTCCGTGACCGTGTCATCTAAGAGCTTAATCTGGTCGAAATCAAGTTGTGAGCCGAGGTTTCCCAGATCGTCTCGTCGCTTTAGGAATGGCTGATTCGATTGAAGCTTGCCCTAGAAAGTGATCCTGACATGCCATTTGGAGTGAGAGGATCGGGCAATGAGGCTCAGCCAGCGCTTCTAAGGTTCATCTCCTATCTTCAATTTCTCTTCCTTGTAGCTCTCGGAAACATACTCGACAGTCCATGAGGAGCTAGATATGTTTGAGGAAGTTGACGGACGGTGTAAGAGCGGGACGCTGCGTAAAGGGAGGACCGGGGTAGGCTCGAGGATCGAGGACGAGGCGGTCGCCGTCAGGCATACAGAGAGGGCATCAATGCGGTCTATCGCATGCTACGAGCCGATTATATTTATAAGGTAGATAACTTCTTTAAGATACTAATAATATAAGATAATACTAAAGAACGTATATACTAGATTATTACGTTAAGAAAAAATTTACCAGCATTTTTACAGCATTTGGCAGCATTTGGCGGCCAAATGCGCATTCCGCGCACTATAACGTGTAGCGTATAGTATCGACTAAGGTGCGGCATACTGCTGCATTCAATAATGCAGTGCGGCATACTGCTGTATTTAACAATGTAGTGCGGCATACTGCTGCGTACTACTGCATTTAATAATATAGTGCGGCATACTGCTATGTTTAACAATGCAGTGCGGTATACTGCTATATTTAATAATACAGTGCAGTATACTGCTGTATTTAACAATGCAGTGCAGCTAATTATGCATTTTGCACTTAATGCGCAATTAATATATAATGTCCTCCTTACACATTCTATACATAATGCCCTCCTTATATATTTACTCTTCCTAACGTAGGTGATAGGGTTATGACGGTCGGCATAGTTATAACGGTGGGGCCCCACCGCCTGCTTAATTAGGCTTACTATATACCTAATTAAGTATAACGTACGTAATAGGGTTATAATGGTTTAGAATATTAAAATTCTACCAGATGCCTAATTGTAGGTGAAATACTAGTAAAAAGTATCGCATAGTATTATAATATTACTAAGCAGTATAAAGCCTTTTATTTATATAAAAGAGGCTCTATATTAATATTTTATGGTGTTTTAGGTGCTGATTACTCCTTAATTAACTCTACGTCGTCTATTTTAGAATCGTCCTCATCCGACACCTTATCGCCGCTTAATCTATCTAGCCCTTCCTCCTTATCCTCTTCCTGTGTAGACTGTGTAGCCTATTGAGAATCCTTCTTTAAGGCCCTTATAGTGTCTCGCAGAGCCCTAGAATAAGCTGTAGTAGAGGAGTCCTCCCACTGCTTCCGTAGCGTCGCTAGGGCCCCTATTATTAATTGTGCCTCCCCTACTACTTTAGCAGCTGCTATATAAGCTTTTAGTGTCTTCTTCTTAATAGCGGCCTTATTTATAATTATTAACACCTTCTGCGCCTTCTTTAAGCTCCTCTCTGCGTCTCTAAGGCTCCTTTTGTGTTAATCTGCAACTCCTTTAGCTACCTTTATAATAGTATAAGCTTCCTTCCTTTCTTAGACTTGCGCCTGCGCAACTATAGCTGTATTGCTTTTATTTTTTCTAAGGCGCTTCTTAGTATCTTTTGCCTGCTACTTAGTCTCTGCTATTACTGCCTTAGTAGCGATAAGTGCTTTAGCTGATTTAGTAGTAAGAACTAATTTAGTAGAAAGCACTACCCGCCTATTCTTCTTCTTGGCTCTTCTTTCTGCAGCGCTATTACAAAGCTTAGTATTTTCTTATTATAGTATTTCTATACCTTCCTTTAATAAATCCATGTGGCTTATAAGCTTTATAATAACTATGTTAACTACTTCGGGTAAGGTATCTAGGTGACGAATTATATAGCTATACCGAGCTCGATTAGAGTAACTTTTGGGAGTCTTTAGATGTAGAGGTAAGGATAAAATCGTTAATTTGTTTTAAAGGGGTGTAGTTGGCCGTGTAGATAAAGGTCCTTTTATAAGGCGCTAAAGGACTTAATTAGGGTTAAAAGGAAGAAGCCCTACCGCCTTAAAGGCGCTATTAATTAATTCTGGGGTGTATATATAGGGTTAAATCTCACCTAGAATTCTTAGAAAGTAGTCCCTATTAATACCCGTAATACCGCGAGCTGTATATTTATTAACTTTAGCTAAATAAAGGCGCATAAGTACTGAAAAAATAATAAGATCTAGAGGCTGTAGGAAGTGGGTTAAGTAAGGTAGAAGATAAATAGGTATAATCTTATAGTTCTAGCAGAACTCCATAAAGTCGATATTAGTGTAAGAAGTGTATCCGTCTATAATAAGCAATTGATATCTATTATGTTTAATATCTGGACTATTAATTTTAGAGGCCTCCCATGCCTTTATTTATTGGATGTGTTGTTTAAAATGTTTAAGCCACTTAAGGCCCATTTCCTCATTTAACTAGCCATTCTCTATTATCCCAATTAAACAGTCTCCTATAGCTTCCTCTGTAGTTTCCTATAGAGAATCTATATACTACCGTCCTTTGAAAATAATAAACGGTGGAATTGTTTGCCTATATATGCCAATTGCGTCTACCTAGGTAACCTATTCTCTATTGCCGTTAACTGTCTTAAAATTAATAATTCTTCCTCTTAAAATAACTACGTTGGCATTAAAAGCTAAACCTATTATAAAGCCCGTCTCGTCCATATTCTATATATTAAATTTATTAATATTGTATATAGTAACGACATTATAGTAGTTAGAAAAGAACCTCTTAATATAGCTAGGGTTATTGTTAGTAAAAGCTCGTTCTTAATTAATTAAACGTATATAGCAGTAATAAATCTCTTCCTACCGTTTTAGGAAATTGTACACCCACTTCTTACCTAAAGGTTCGATTTGAAGGTATTAAGGAAGGTTAGTATGCTCCCATTTAAGCACTATTGTTGCAATTGTTTAAAGAGTGTGCTGGTAATATAGAAACCTAGCGTTAGTAAGATATATATAGTGCTTAGTAATTATATATTCGCTAGGAACAGTAATGCGATTCTAGTTAGTATAGGCGATTTTATAAGGCTGTTGTTTTCCATTAAGTATTACGGACGCTTTAAGTACGATATTACGACTACTTAGAAAGGAGTTAAAAGAAGCTAGTTGGTTAATATAGGCACGGTCTAGGATAGAACTAGTAGAACTATATAACGAGGAATAGTAACTAAGTTATATAATATAATCTATATAATCTATATAATCCGCGATAAAGTAGATAGAGTACGCGTACCTTATATATAAGGAGGGTTTCCTAGGAGTACGGTTATATATTTAAAGGACTATAATCCCTACTCTAGATAGTTCTTTCCTTATAGTAATTCTTAGAATATAATTAGAGTTAATCTATTAGGCAACTACTCTACTAGTTATTATTACGTTGTTAACTTTAATTTACATTACCTATACACCTAGCCTAATAACGAGCCTATTGTAGTACCTGCTATAAGGTTCCGTTATATAATTACTACCTAGTTATAGTATTAAATACAGAAAGTCAAATAACATGCCACCAAAAGCAGCCACTATAATACTATTGACGGCGGCAACCACCTTAAGGTTAGGCGACACTAGTATAGCAGATATTGACTCGCAATAACCTATAACGGTTAAATAGTTATAAGAGATAGTTAACTAGTTAATAAAGAATAACGCGATACTTAAATAAAGGATTAACGGAATAGGCGCAGTAAAGGTTAAGTTACCATTAATTAAAAGATTCTTAGGGGAGAGATTAAAGCTTAAAGGATTCCTTATATAAATGCATTTTAAGGTTATATAGAAAGGAGCAAAGCTGGCGATACTTATAGACCGAATAGCGTATATAGAGCTATTCTTATTAAGAAAGCCACTTAAATAGTTTAAGCCTTACCTTATAGAGATATAGGCTAATAGAATAACAACTACTAACTAAGATATATAATTTATATTCTTAAGTTAGGAAGGGTTTACAAAGCGACTTACGTAGATATTTAGAGATCTTAAGGCGACAACTATAGCGGAAAGAAAACTTTAAGACATTATACAATAAACTTTAGCAATTAAGTATATAATATAGTTCTAAACGCTAGCAATATAAGTTAAGTAGAATAATAGGGCGCTTATAGTATAGTATAAATAGGGACTTAAGGCTAAAGTCTAGGATATAATTATTCTAATAAAAGATGCGGATACCTTAAGGGAATTAATAATAGGATTTACTAAAGGGAATAGGCTAAGAGAGGTTAGGATAGAGTTCTATAGTTATATAAGACGTAGAGTATATAATAACTAAAGCTAAGTTAGAAACTATAGTATAGCGCAGAGCTAATAGACCTATATTAGGAAAATTTTTTTTAGGCGCGTTGTTGCAGCCGAAAATTAGGGTCTGCAAAACCTGCGTAAGTCGCAATTTTAGCGATTTGCGGTAATTTATAGCAAATTGCTATAAATACATAGGCTACTCGTGCAAATTGCTGCAAATTGCTACAAACACACAGGCTACTTATGCAAATTGCTGCAAATTACTAAAATCGCGACTTACGCAGGTTTTGCAGACCCTAATTTTTAGCTATAACAACGCGCCAAAAAAAAAACCTAATACTATAACTATAAAGCTCTACATAAAGCTCTGCACGAAGCTCTATATAAGGCTCTATACAAAGCTCTACATAAGGCTCTATACAAAGCTCTATATAAGGCTCTATATAAAGCTCTATATAAAGCTCTACACAAAGCTCTATACAAAGCTCTACACGAAGCTCTACACAAAGCTCTATACAAAGCTCTACACGAAGCTCTACACAAGGCTCTATATAAAGCTCTACACAAAGCTCTACACAAAGCTCTATATAAGGCTTTATACAAAGCTCTGCGTACAGAAGCTCTGCACGAAGCTCTATATACAGAAGCTCTACACAAAGCTCTGCGTATAGAAGCTCTGCATAAAGCTCTGTATAAAGCTCTACACAAAACTCTATATAAAGCTCTACACGAAGCTCTGCATAAAGCTCTATACGAAGCTTTACATAAGGCTCTACACAAAGCTCTATATATAGAAGCTCTATATAAAGCTCTACACAAAGCTCTATATAAAGCTCTATACGAAGCTTTACACGAGGCTCTATACGAAGCTCTACGTATAGAAGCTTTGTATAAAGCTCTGCATAACACATTACTATTGGGTCCCCGCTATATTCCTAATAGCCTCTAATATACACCTAGGTAGCCACCTTATTTTTTACCCTTCCTTCCTTATATCCTCCCTACCTAGGGAGGCACCAGAACGGCAGCCAGCTAAGGACCGTCGCCAGAACCAGACGACCGTCGTTTAAATATACAGCCAGCGAACGGCCGTAGAGAACGATTCGAATTAATACAATCAATCGAATTAGGCGGAGCCTTCAATCGGGCCGACCTTTCCCCCAAATTATAGACAGGTAGGTATAGACAGTAGCACAGACAGGAGGCATAGACGGTAGGCACAGACGGTAGGCATATATAGACAGTAGGTATAGACAGGTAGGCATAGATAGTAGGCATAGACAGTAGGTATAGGTAGGTAAGTATAGGTAGGTATAGATAGACAGACAAATAGATAGGTAGGTAGGTAGATATATAGATAGATAAACAGATAGACAGACAGACAGATAGGCAGGCAGGTAGGTAGGCAGGCAGGTACTAGGCCTAGTTAGGAAATCAGTACACGGCTAGTGGATTATTAGGAACACCGCTAATTAACAATTTAGAGCTTTTGCGAAAGGCTTCCCCCTCCTAAGTAGATAGCTCTGT
>Ga0307515_10010613_pt1 | contig 17623 bp, 21 predicted proteins | sample 17_EM_MG_FD_194513 | JGI IMG/M metagenome (GOLD analysis project Ga0307515, IMG submission 194513) | Populus trichocarpa ectomycorrhiza microbial communities from riparian zone in the Pacific Northwest, United States - 17_EM | ecosystem: Host-associated > Plants > Roots > Unclassified | place...
AAAAAAAAAAAAAAACAGAGGCCAAGGCTCGAGAACCCAAGTGGGGGGGGGCTCCTCCTCCTGCACCCTGCGCGCATCAACGGACCTGGAACGTGGGCGGAAAACACCCAACACTGCATATAATCAACGCCTCGCGTATGTAGCACCGATGCGAGGGTCGCTTTTCTTATCTAACGCCCGTAGTCTCGGCCCCGGAGCGCGATCGAAAGCACTTGCTTCGATTGTGTGGGGCTATAATTAAAAAAACGATTTTGTTTTTTTTCACCCCCAGCAACCAGAGTGCGATCAGAGCGGAGGCGGTCCGACGCTGGCCGCCCGACCTCAAAATTCTATGAAGGAAGTTAAAGCGGCTCAACCACTCCGGGAATGCTAAACCAAAAAAAGTAAAATTATTGCGCAGATTTCAACTTGTGGATCGTCAATTAGATATCGTGGGGACGAAGGTGCTAGTAGAGCGGTAACCGAGGGGTCCCTCGCGAACACAGCAACGGATGCGGATGCGGATCCGCCACGCCAAACCCCCGGGGTCCCAAAACGCACCGAATGACCGCAGCGAGACCAGAACTGACCAGAACCCTCACCCTCCGGCCGCTAGTTTCAGCGTGACACATCGTATCCGCTTGCCACTCGCTGAGTAAAGCCCCAGGGACCCAAGCGTTGACGTTGGCTCCAAGATGTCGACAGGTGACCACTAGCCAAGATTTTCCGAGTGGAGCATCTGTCGTTTGTCAGTGGGTTTCAGCCCAGTGCCGTAATGGGACTGGCCAAGTGTGGTGTAGGGTTAACAAGTCTCAGGGGGTCCAATCACCCGCGGCTTCCATACCACGATAAGTATTGCGATACCGCGCCTCGCGCGCACTCCCCGTAGACCCCGGGGTCGCCAGGAGAATATTGTTACAAGTGGCAGAAAAAAGCCACCGGCAAAGTTTAAACCTACAAAAGATAAATATGACAGCCGATGCAATATAGCCAAAATGGAGAGGGGAAGAGCCCTCATTCCACAGGATGGGGTATCCACTCCCTCCTTAGCAAAACGTCACGCATGAAACGATGAGCAATGCGGGGGGAGTGTGGGGGAGGTATTTTTAAGGGTTTCTGGGATATCGAAAAATCGGATATCGGAGTAAGAGAGGGGGGAGAAAGGTTACAGATGGTGCGATGTGATACATGTGAGCGGTGAACCCAAACAGAGAACCTGTGTGGTGTACATAGGGTGGGAGCGGGAGAAGTGAGAGCAGGAGAGGAGGGTGAGGAGGACTGCACGACGTCGAGCACGAGAAGAATATCGCCTAGGAGACAATCATCCTAGGCAAAGCCGCGCCGGTGGTCACGACCCTGGCCATGGAACCACGAATGACAGCAGAGGAGTTCGTGACCTTGTTCTTCTGAGAGGTCCTCGGATCTTTGGCGATCTCTACCCCCTTCACCTCTAGGTAACCCATCTTCCCGGTAGAGTCCACCGAAGGGGTGTGTTTATGGTTCGCACTCCTCTGAGCCTTACCCACAGAATGCGGACCTACAAATATGACGCTAAACGCTCACTCATGCAATCCTGGAAAAGCGACGTGGCGAATGGAGAATGGGACTTACTTGCGTAAGACAGTCCGTTGGATTCACTTACGAACCAATGATCCTTCCGACCCTCCGAATACTTCCTATAGATATAAAAAAAAATTCATTCGTAAGTCACAATCATTCATCAACACCTTTCCCCCCGTTCGCCCACCCATCGGCCGAAACAATAAACGCCGGAGAGGCGAGACGGGGGGTAGACCAAACCCAGATCGGGTCAAGGGGAGTCTCAACCTTACCTGATGGGTCTTCCATTGGATTGTAATGGCGAGAACGCGTGAGCAGCGTCTTTTGCGTACGACTCCCGTGATTTCACCTGCATCTTACAGATCTCAGGTGAAACACAGGAAAAATTCAAGGGGCACATGGGGTCCTTCCCGGAGAATGAGGGATCACCGGTCAGTTCCGCCAGGGTATCGAGCGCTTCACGCATCCGCTGGAGTATCGGGACCGGGGGCGGTCTGAGGTCGCTCCGCGTTCGAGGAAGACGGGTCAGGAACTTTACGAGCGTCTGATTAACTATGGAGGGATTCATGACCGTAAGGTATCCCGCGCTATCTGTCAAGGGTTCAGAGTTTATTGGTTAACGTTAAGAAACTGGACATTCAAACTTGCCTTTTACTACGAACAGCCTCGCCTCCTTTCCGGCATTCTTGAGGTTGTCCACTAGGGACTGGGCATATTCCAGCGGGTATATTTGTGACGACTCGGACTGGGCGGACAGAAGAAAGGAAGGCGTCAGCGCGCCTCCATCAAAAGATTGGGGAAGCAGCCTTACTTGAATGACCAACACAGGGGCATTAATGGCTTCCAGCATCTTCCGAGGCAGGGGTATTCTCTATGAAGATCCAGGACATGTGAGAACCGGACCCACAAGAGACGGTGGAGGAAACTCGCATTCTTGATCAGGTTCAGGTTTTGCACGGCCAGCGATCGACGATTGGGGGGATAACTTTGTTCCCAGAACCCAATCAACTGGTAGCACGTATATTACGTACGAACAATGAGCCCAAGCGTTTCATAAGCGGCGAAGTCCCAGTGGTCTCGGATAATTGAATATGACGTACATCGTCTAGCAGATCACCTTCACAACCCTGTGCATTTTTTGTCCGACTCGGTCAGATACCCGTAACGACGAGGCGATGGAGATGTTATCAAACTCACGGGGCCAGCGAGGAATGTGGATAATTCTTTTGCGGCGTGCTCGTATGTGTCCAAGTCTTCCGCGTAGCCATACAGCTGGATCAGCTCGTCCAGCATATACAAGTTAGTTTTGGGTCTGCAGGGATGAAACGATGCCAATTAGCCGCGTTCGTGGTGGATGTGCATGTCTGGCTCGTACTCCGTTGGTGGTGGGACGTTTATCAGCGTCAGACTTAGTACCATTTCCGGAAACCTAATGGGGATTGATTGGGTTAAGTCGACTGAACAAGCCGAATGGTGTTAAGTGGGAAACGCACAGGATTGCGAATCGTTGTGCACAGTTCACGGAAACGGTTTCTATCCCAACAAGATGCACGGGTGGTAGCTGGAGGTACTGTTCAGGTTCACGAGACCGATGAGAAACACAAGAATTTAGCACACGGATATCTCGGGAGACTCGAGGAACCCCGTACCTGAAGGCACAATGCCAGATCTGCAGCCTGAACCCACGTGTCGTACGACCCGGACGGAGCGGAAATAGACTTGCCAGAAGTACGAGTGTCAAACGCGATGATGTTGTATGCCGAGTTGAGTCTAGGGTCATCCATCTGGCCCCACAACCACGAAGAATTCAGATACAACGGGTGAAGCATGATGATTGTGGGTTTGTCGGGGTGGAGAGAGTTGACCGTCCCGAGTCGTGAACTGGATGTGTACCATATCGAGACCGCGTCAGATGCATGGAGCAAATCGACGTAAGGCATAGCGGGAAGATGGTAGTAGGGAGAAGAGGTCTATTTGGTGGCAGTGGCAGTTAGAGTGGAGGACATGAAACCGCGTTGGACGGAGACTTGGATGCTGGGCGGAGTGACGGGATCGGACAGACAACCGCAAAATTGGAGGCGCCAGTTGGGGGAGAACAGTGATCAAACCACGTGGACGAAGGAGTTATATCGACTCGGACGGAGGTGACGAACCCGGTGAGGGGTGGTCAGGATTGTATACATATTGCACCGCTCTGGGGCGAGATGACCGTAATTACACTAGACGGTGACTTTGAGGGACCCCGTGGGTCAGTCTGCACCATTCACAACACTCTCAAGTACCCGAACAATACGTAGCTGTTTCTGTCAGGTTTAAGGGGCGTCGCAGACGGCGATCAAGAATGTTAGAGACGGTAACGAAACCGGAAGCTGATGGACACTCGCCTCCTTATCTGCTGTCAAGTCACTAACGTACATCACTGGAACTCCCAGGGATTCTAGGGCTGCCTGTTGTTTGGACACCAGACCGTCCCAGGCGGCGATGGCGCGTTGAGTGTCGAACTTGTGTAGCTCTTTCTTGTACGCCTGTGTCAGGGTCTAGCGGGGGTCGGCAGGGGACTTGTGAGCAATCAAACTTAATAAGGCAACAAGGCAACGGCTTACGTCGGCTTCAAACTGGGATAATCCTCCGGACCCAATAAGATTGGCTCTAAGGTTTTCCATCAGAGTTGGGTGCGAACAGCGGAGATGATGGAGAAAAAAGAGTCTAACTTGGTCACGGCAATCTTGACCTTTTCCTGGTGCTTCTGTTGGATGGCGAGTCGCTCACCCCAAAGCTGGGATTCGAGGGCGTTTTGTTCGTTCTGGATCTTATCTTCAATTTAGTAAGGATGAGCTGGCCGGCTCCTGGTGCGATGAATTACCCGACGTATAGAATCGACAAAACCGGGCTTGGCGGACAGATGGGCAAGGTGGGATAAAGTCTGTTGGAAAGAAAATACATGGAGATCATCCCTGTCGTTGTCGATCGATGCTCGGGGTGGCGCGACACCCGATGATCCGTCCGGGGTGACGGTCTCACTCAGCCGAGGCTCAGCCAGATTCGGAGGGGGAAGGGACGGATGTCCGGTGCGGGGGTCCGCAAGCTGGGCGAGGAGGGAGGCGACGGAGGGTCGCACATCGGTACTCGCATCGCCACGTGTTTCCGATGGGGCGGGAACGGGAGGGGGCGGGCCAGAGATGGCGATGGTTTGCTGCCAGGCCTGGGATGATTTGAGCTTGTCCAACAGAGCCTTTACGCCATCTGTTTTCTGGAGGAAGAAAGTGAGGGGATGGTTACCGTTGGTGAGGCGCACTTACGTCCATGTTGGGGTGCGGGTGAGCTGCGCGCTGTGACCAGAAAAGGTTGGGTTGGGAGTAGTGGCCGGTGACGCCTTTGATAGCTGGATACGACCGGGCCCTGTTTCGAATACATGCTCGACACCCACGTGTCGGCAACACTGACCAACCAGCCCCCCTCCAGCTCCCTCCAGCCCCCGCTTTGCAGTTCCGCCCCGCCCTCCGCGTCCTTCCGTCCGTTCTGCACTAAAAAGATCTAAATGACATGCCAAACACCCCTCTGCCCCTCCCAGTCCCGTCCGTCAGCCAATGCGGAAAGGAGACGAGGCGTCGTGAATGTGTAATCCCGATCTATCCCATATTAGGAAGGACCGGTACCTGAAAGAGACACAATGGGGCTGGTGTTTCCCGATTTGGCAATTACAGCCGGGCGCGTGCCGAAGAAGCTTTCTTCTTCAAGTCCGAGAGTGAACTGAGAGTTCTTCAAGAGTCGTCAACTCTTCCTCCTCATCCACCTCCTCCTTCTCCTCCTCCCTCCATCCTTCTCTCCCTCCACATTCTCCCATTTTCTTCCCCGCAGCTTCGACAAGTCGACGTCCAATCCGTCGACCCCCCAGCCATGCCAGAAACCACTCCCCAAGCGACTTCCTCCCATATGATGAAGGTCACAAAACGAGGGAGGCCATACCTGAAAGTACGCATTCTCTCCTCTCCTAAGAAACCCTGTTCTCTGATTTATCTCTTCAAGGATACCTTGGATCTTTTCGCCACCTTGATTGTCTCCCTCGAGCTTGGTAACCACAAGCAGTTTTTCCGCACATTCCCAAATTCCTTTACAACGTCCGCTCTTCCTAATCTTGCGTTGCAAAGCCACCCGCTAACCTATTTTCTATTCATTTCCAGTGAGGAGGCCGCCCAGAATCTCGCATCCCTCAAGTTTTCACAGTCAAATCGTGGGCCGGACCCAAGGGAACCTTCCCGTATCATTACGACCACGACCACAACAACTTTCTCCATGACGCGCGAGATGGCCAAAGCCATGTGCCAACACTTTATGGACGCCCGTCTCATCGAGAACGCCGTCGATCCTTCATCCAACCTCTTTAAGGAGCGCGGCGTTTACCAGCTCACCCCAAAGGGTCTCCATGTTCTCGAGAGGTTCATCAGCAAGAATGGAATCAACGCGGACCATATCAGCCATGTCTTCCAAACCCAACCGATTTGCATGAAGCTCCTCCACCTTGAGAGGAGATCGGTTGACGACGAGATCATCGTCTCTCAAGCCGTCATCACCGCTCTCTTCCGCCGTTTCGTTGGCCGTCAACCTAATTACCCCCCAGATAACTTCCAATCTCTTGGTCCCTACCCGACATACCAAGAACGTTCCAAGGGTCTCGCTCTCATGGACGTCACCGAGCGCACGCAGCCCATCATGGGTCGCGCCACCACCACAGTTCAGAAACATTGTTTCCCTGCAGTGGCCGCGCTCGAGTGGCTCTGTGATTTCACTTCCGTCATTGGTAGGGAGGAAGCTGCGGAGATGGCCGCTCAGTTCGTCCGTTTCGGTCTTATCACCCTCGTCAGTGATAAGCGCAAGAATAACGACTCGGCGATCATCTTCACCGTCCGTGGTTCCGCCCCTGCTGGTTCCTCGATTGGGGTAAGTTGTTACTCGTCTAATCCTGCTCGAATCCCCAACCTCACGTATTTCTCAGCAACATGGTGAATTCCGTTGCACGGCCAAGGCGATCTATCGTATCACCGACGAGGGCCGCCGCCTCGCTCGTTGGGATAACACCCCCAAGGACTCGCCCAACAACTCTTCTACCAACGTCTCTTCCGCTCAAAGGAATTCTCAGGAGGGTAATGATTCCAGGCTTAATCGTCGGTCTTCCACCACCGACAAGCCAAAGGATGGGGAAAAGAAGGTCAACAAGGAGTCCAACACCGATCGGTTACGGTTCATCATCGAGGAACCTGCACTCCGTTCCCGTTTCCGCGATTTCCTGCGTGACAACTTTTGCGAAGAGAACCTATCGTTTTGGCTCGAGGTCGAGGATTTCAAGAAGAAGTTTAGCATCACATCGAGTGCTATGGCCTCCGGATCGTCCCGTGGCAAGACTTCTGGGCAGGCGGCGATGGAACGTCACCACGAAGCGTTGATCCACATCGCCTTCGAGATCTACAACACTTACCTCGCCCCCTCAAGTCAGTGCGAACTAAACATTGACCACGGACTGCGCAACGAACTCTCTGCCTACCTGAACGAGGTGATGACCGGTCTTACTGGCAAGGCGTTCCAAGGACGCGTCGAGCTGGAGCAAGCCAGTGCCTTCAACGCAACCCAGCTGCAGTCTTTGATTGAGTTGTACAAGAGGATCCAGACCCATGTGTTCAGGCTCATGGCAACGGATTCAGTGCCCAAGGTGCGTTGCCGTTGAATTTCTCTGAGACTGATGGGTGCTTACCGATGTCATCCAGTTCATCAAAACGCCTAGATTCCTCGCTCTCAGGAACTGGGTTGAGGAATTTGACCTCGACGATGGCGAGTTCCCATCGACGGCACCATCTGTTCCCCCGGGCTTGACCGATCCGGATGAGGTTGGCGGGGCCTACGTCACGGTTTCGCAGCAAGCGAGCGAACGAAGTCAACCACCAAACGCTGCCCAAGAATGAACACAATTAAACAACCGTTCATGACTTCAGCACTGTATGCGCCCCATATGCCCTCATCCATCATAATCATTGCATGCCACCATGGTCCCACCGCTCGTTCTCATGCATCTCAATGTCAATGTTCACTGGTCACCGGGTTCAACCTAATATCTTACCGTTACGAATCTCCCCTCCGCCAAGGCGACACTCTGGAGCTAGTCCGCTCCTCCCACCCTCGATGTAATTCAACCTCCACCCCCTCCTCCCTCCTGCTTCGTTATCTATCATCACTCGCCTTCATACTACCGCATTGCGCGTCCCGATTGTAAACCATTCACGATTTGCTGCATGCTGTTCATCACACGCAGCTGCACCATCATCTTCAATTTTTCCTTTCGATTCGCGACTCCATGAGAAGTGTGTACATCCTACCCCCTAGTACTTATAATACTTCCGCCCTCAGGGACGCATTAATAACATCTTGCTGCTAACGTTTTCAAATCTTGCATTCCTCCCGCTGGTCGTTTACGTTCTTGTTCATATCGTAGGCGCACATACGTGTCTGTGGTACTTTTTTCTTTCGTTTTGATAGGAGATCACCAGTCGAAGGAGCACGTTTGTGCCAGCGCTAAATTGGGACACACCATCAGGCTAGGTTTGTTCTCGACCACCATGTCTTGGTTCTTGAATCCAGAGGGTGTTGCCAAGAAAGAGGACGATGTTGACTCGCTGGTGCCAGACCCAGCGGATCCCACCGTGATGGTGTCTAACAAGAGGTGAGCGAACTGCCCACGTCTTCCACCATGTCCCTCGAATCCCTGATGGGATCGAATGCATGAACGATGATGCGTGGTATGTCGTGTCGCCACCTGACCGACCTGCAGGGCGAATCGACCTTTCCTAGCGTGAGTGCTGTTCTTTCTTCTCTTCTTCTTTTCCCCCTCGTTCCCGTTTCAGATTTCTACGGTGGGCTCACGGAAGCGAAACCCACTCATTCCTTCCGCCTTTTCCCATCTACATATCTACCGACCTCCCTTTGGAAACGGTGACCCGAACCCTTTTTCTATGACCAGGTACAGGGAGTTTCGGCACGAACGGGAAAAGAAACACGAGGAATGGGCCGCACGTAAACGCGAGAGAGACGAACGACTCGCAAGAGGGGAGGAGGTTGGACCTGAGGAGCCGGACCCGACTGCGGAAGTCGAGATTGGGCTCTGGGGTTTAGTGAAGTTCCTCTTGGCCACGATGGTCATCATCATGTTGACTGGAAAGTTTGTGACGGGGAGCTACCTTTGGGAATATGATGGCAAATGGGTCCAGGCTAAGACGTATTTCCCGGTGAGATGTCACCCTTACCCCCTCCTCGCAACACGCAGGTGGAAGCTAAAACGTGTCTAACCTTTCCTCGCATCCCCATCCGAATCAATCGGATATTAGGCCAAACAAGAGTTATTTAGCGAACGAACTCTTGCTCAGTACGACGGATCAGACCCTCACAAACCGTTGTACATCGCCGTGAGTTTGTGCTTTTTTTTGGACCCTCCCCTCGCGCTTACCTCCGCTTCCGCCCTTTCTCTTCGCTTGCCACGGTCCTACGCGCACAACGCACCCACTCCGGAAACATCACACTCACACGCCCATTCACACACGTGCAACCCGTTCTCACGCCGCTGTTTTGATTCCGTTTCCGTTTTCCTCGTTCTTCTTCCCTTTGGACGTGGGGGGGCTTCTCGACCTTCTTGCTAATCGTTTCTGATACCCGGGGATTGATTATCCCCGTGCTCGTGAACGTTGTCGGGTCCAGATTGATGGAGACGTCTACGACGTGTCTGCAAATCGTCACACTTACGGACCGGGGGGATCTTATCATATTTTGTGAGCATTTCGAAATCGGTTTCATTATGGCGCAGGTTCCATTCCATTCTTTCCCCCGGTTTTTCCGGAAACCCTTGTTTTATTTTTATTTTCTGAACTCGGTGGTTGCGACTCAACTCCCTCATCGATTCTAAATCTAACGCCGGATGAAACTAAACCAAATCACTGACGCACACTCAATACAGTGCTGGAAGAGACGCCGCGAGGGCGTACGCGACTGGATGTTTCCAGACACATTTGACGCACGACGTTCGGGACCTCGGCGATGCAGAACTCCAAGTGAGTCCCCGTCTGGTGCCCTCTTCTAAAGATACCTCTTTCCTCTCTTCTACCAAACCCATACCACACGCACACCCCATTCTCCAACTTCGTGCTTTTATTTCGGGTTTCTTTCCTTCACTCGGCCGGACCTTGAAGGCGCCGCAGATTCATTTTCCCCTCAGCGTTTCCCTAGTTCGCAGCTTTTTTCGCTCAACTGACCTTTGAATGTCGTTCTCCGTAGGGTTTGGTCCACTGGAAGAAGTTCTTTGCGGACCACAAGACCTACTTCAAAGTCGGCACAGTAAAACATGTGCCTATCGATCCGACGAGTCCGATCCCAGCGCCATGCAAATCTCCCAAGTCTGGAGATGGTAATCCCGCTACTTCGCAGGACGAGAAGAGTAAGGGAAAGGAAGCGAAGGAGGAACCAAACCCCTGGTCGGCTCCGAAGAAAAGCGAGTCAATGGGCGACACTGTACGCGAGGAGTTGTAAAGTTTAAGTCGATGTTCATCCAAACACTACACCACCACCCCACCATCTCGGTTTACTTCCGCCCGCGTCTGCTATTCTGCTGATCCCCTCGCGCTCCATCGCCGGGGACTGTCTCTATTCATTCATTCATGTAGTTCCCGCAACTAGCGCACGACCGCGCCTGTCGTAGTCGGGAGAGTGGGGGAACAGAAACAACTGAAGCGAATGGAACAACATTATAAATACATTGAATGTGGAATAAAATACAATGCGTCTAGATGCGATGTATGGATCCATGCTGTTCTACTGCTCATGATTGCGTACCCCATTAGTGGGAGGAATACAATAACGAAAAATGCCTGTAACTCCTCCCTGAATCTACCACCCTCCATTAAACCAGAAAACCGAGAACCGCTTCCAAACCGGTGAGACTCTGAAAGGAACGAGATGGGTGTAACGCTTAAGACATAGGGGATGTGGCCTGCGTATGTCATGTTTTGTGACGCCGTGTAGAAGCAGCGGGAGGACGCGGGCGGGGTGGGGGAGGCGAATAGGTACATGAAAAGTTAGCTCATGCGATCCAAAATAAAACGGGGAACAACGTAACGGGGTGGGAGATTCGGAGAGCGATGGGAGAAAGTATGGAATGAAAGAAGGAAAGAACTTACGGAAATCATTGGCGGGTAGTGTTTAGACAGGTAGTTCTTCAGCAGAGGAAAGTCCGCCATAGTTGCGTCCATGAGGGTCGTGGCCTGCTCATCGCGATATTTCGCGACGACGAGGTTCCCCCTCCATGCGAGGTTTTCTCGATAGTTTGGACCTTGGATCTCCTTGACGCACTTGTTGATTGGGAATGGCATCCCATCCCGCGACAACACAGGGTAAAATATGACATAGGGATTCTCGAACTTCTTGTTCATCCCGTCCAGCATCTCGATGAGCTACGAAGATTAAACGGGAAGAGGAAGCGGTTTCGGGTCAGATCCTTCCGGTTAAAATTAGGCGAATCGGGAAACACAAAACACAAAAATAGAGACATCGAAGGGAGGGGGAGATCATCGTCCACACCATCGCGGGGGGCGAGCAAGGCGGGCGACAGGGAAAATGAAAAAGTTGAGTGAAAAGGAAAAGGAATTAAAAGCCGGGGGCGAATGGATACAAGCGGAAAATTTCAAGGAAGAACTGACTTGGCTTAGCCAGGGTCGAGATCCGACCCCTTCGGCAATGAAATCCATGTACATTTCGGGGTGTGGAATCCTCGCCATGGGAGGTAGAGGTTGTTGGGATCCTGATTGTCCGAGTGGTGGGAGTGAGGAGGCGCCGCTCGTCATGAGAGGGACGAGGTGGGGAGCTCTCTCGTCGGCAGGGAAGACGATGGCATCATACGGTACCATTTTGTCCATCATGGTGAGATAGTTACAAGGTCGTGTACAAGGACAAGAAGGATGGAGGAGGGCGCAGGGAAAGATGGTGAACCAGGGAGTAAAATTACGGGTGGTGGTGTAGAATAAGGCGAGTGGAGGACGCCAACGGAAAAGTTGAACCTGGTGCGAAAGTGATGACCACCATCATTGGGAGGGATCTTGTTTTTATATCGGGGACCTTGGAAAAAGGCGAGGAAGGGGTGAGTATGACTGAATGGCCAGTTCCCCGAAAGGATAACTGGGCCGGAGGGGGACAAGAAAGGGTGAAGTGAACAGTAATGTTCAAACTCATACCTGTCTCCGCTCCCGGATCATCAGAACGGTTGTGTCCAAACCTCCACAACCGCGGAGATGCAGACCTGTTTGAGCGAGTCCGATATATCATTTTTGTTGGCAGCGTGCAGGGCGGACCGAGATCATTTACCTCGACGATGTGAAGAGTCAGTGCGGAATAGGTTCTGGGTTCTTGATTATCCAATGTGCTCTGGAAACAAGTGGTGGTTCACAAGCACGATGATGAGCTCATTCGAGGTCAGGTTTTGATTGGCGATGAGTTACTCACAATTACATAACTGGCTCGTGGACCAAAGAGTGAGTGCCTACCCGCAATGTGAAATGAGTGCTCGATTGGCAATAGACCTTGCAAGCAAGTAAGATCCACTCAAGGCGGTGGAGGGGCTTTTGTGTGCTGGCAGGAGATTGCTTAAATGAATACAACCACTTGGCAACGCGCCCTCCCAACTTAGTTCTCATATGAATGTGCGCATGGACAAACCAGCCATTACTGCCGGCTTGCGTGCTCCCCTCTAATTCTTATTTTCTCTGGACCACGTCAATGGGACCGATAGACTTAAGCGAGATGAGGGAGGGCGACTCGTACGTGAGGGAGAATCTCGGCGTAACCGGTTGGGGATGTCTTGAACAAGAGACGAAACTGCACCCCCTCATGCCACTTTGGTCGAAGGTGCTCTAGAACAGTTGATCGTTTGAAGGCTCATTTCGGTGAAGAGCGCTTCCGCCTGATGTTCCTCGACTCGACGTGCCGCATACCCTCGAGACTGTGTCAAGTTCTGGTCAGTACGTATTGATTACCGGAGGGGAGCGTACATTGTAGGGGTTACCCGATCCCATATAGGAAGGAATTTACCGTGCATGTGCGAAGTCCAAACGCCTTGCACGTCGAAGAGCTATTCATTCGGCAATAGGCTACCCTTTCAGTCGTGCACATGTCAAGAGTCAGGCGGCCATTTAGCTACTATTAAATATATACCATTCAAGTTGTACACCGTATGCATACGATTCGCATGAGATTCTCGCGTGCTGGCTGCTTAAAGCTTCGCAGTATCAAAGCGGTCAACGACAAACGACATTCGGTGTCATTTCCAGGACCAGAATGGAAGATCCCCATCTAGGTGACATTCCACATACCATTTTTGCGTGGCGAAGGTTAGCCGAAGAGGGGGGGGGGGGAGATTTCTGCACAGCAATGCGATTCGAAAACAGGGATTCCCTGAACGTTTGACGGATACGCTCTCATGAAATCCCAATTTCCGTTCCTCCCCGTTGGTCATTCAGTGTACTATTGAATTCAGATAAGCGTGCGCGGGCGTCCTCCGGCCGCTCTATAAAGCACCCTTCGAGTGCGGTAACCGCGATGTGGCGTATGGAGTGATCCGACGGCTCCTCCCTTCCCCCAGCTTTGTGGCACTCGGCCGTTTAAATAAAGCTAGGTGAGTCGCCGTGGGCACGAATGAGCAGGGAAGTCTGGTCCGAATTACAAATCGTGCGCACACGGATAACGGGTGATGTGTTCTAAGTGGGCAAATTTAATCTTTTGGGGCACTTCGGGGCGAACGTGAAGAAACCCATTCACCAAACGGTCGGTTCGTTATCTTGCCGCGACGTTTGGAGGGGGGCTCTTTTGTTTTTCAGCAAGGAAATGATAAGATAGTGAGATGGGGTGGATCGGGGTGGGTGCTGAAAAGGACATCAACGGAGGAAATCAACAAACATCTCACGTTCTCGGATGCCAGGCGGCGGCGGCGAGAAAGGGGGTGACAGGATCTCAATTCAACACAGAAAACTCGGCCTGATCGTGAATGAGATGGAAGATGACGATATCGATCTGTCGATCCTGGGACAAAGCTATGCCGGAAGTCGTCCAATCAAAATCTCACTTTTCCCTCCTCAGACCTTCTAGACGCCTCGACAACTCTGCGGGCGCCACTAGATTCTGGTTTGGCCTAAAATTACGGGGGGGCGACTTAGATTTTAGCTCAAAGTTGGTCGAGACCCGCGTTCTAATTCAGCCGCCAAAGTTTTGGCTTCTACCGTCTCGGGAGCCGAAAACCTTAGTTTTAGTAGGGTGGAGGCGCTGTTCTTGCAAAACTCGTGGAATGGAGAGAGGGCGTGGGAGCGCATCAATTGCTTAGTCAGCATCTCGGCCCGGGTAGTTAGGCCGTTCCCGAAGTTCGACGACGCAAAGGCTTGAGTCAATAACACGTCAACGGGTCTCGTCTTCTAGACCATCGGTATGTGTTGCGCCCTCGTAAGGGTCGGATCGCCCGACAAGAGGCGGAGGCCGACTTACCCTGGCCGCGCAGTGCTGCACTGCTCTCGCCCACCCGCTCTCGCAAACCCGACTGCCGCGTGACCAGCCGGGTATCAACCGCTAAGCACGATTGAATCTCCAAATTCTGGGGCTCTCATTCTTCGCTACCCCCTCCTGACTTTGCGTTTCGTCTGCGGTCCGATCCTCGAGCCCCTGGCACGTCCAAAGAACCCCCGGATGGATCTTGCCATTTCAATTCAACGAACCACCAGCAGATGTTTACTTTTTCTTCTTGACCTCGTATTTTGACATTCTCCATGTGGGTCGTATCGCCAGCAGATGATGGGTGCGAATTGGGGTGGGTTCATGAAATGGGATCCCAATTCCTTTGTTCGCCATGTGACGAGGCTTCCCTAGAATCCCCTACCGCCTCGTTTTCGACACTTTATTTATCCCTGATTGTACCAGGCGGCGAACCTAGATCCCATCACCGGAAGGAGTTCCGTCTTTCTTGACCCTCTGGCGTCCGACAAACCCTTTCCCCTCGGTGAGGCGGCAATTATCGACTCGACCGAGTTGGGCTTCAGTGACCCCTACCGTGTCCTTGTATCCAGAGGAAGTGACCTCGTGTGCACGTGGAAGCCAAGCGGTCCCGTTCGCTTTTCTCCTTGCCCGCGTGTCACTTTCTCACACCTGCACGCCAGGATCATTATTTCCGGGAGAGGGTGCCTTTGGGACAGGGTCACATCGAACCTGCAGTTCGGTTCCCCCTGCCGGAGTTGTTTGTCTCACTACCCTTTTGCCCTCTGACCTGATCCTCCACCCCGCCGGTTGGCCTGCCCTCGCGAACCTAGGTACGCCGTATCCTTCCCCCGCAGCCGCAGCCAATGCGGTAAATCGCGCATTGCATGTCGTAGGACCAGTCATACATTCGTCCGCCCGGTCGCCCCACTGGAAGAGTTGACCCAAGACGTAGGCCAATCTGTACGTCAACCGGGCCACTGACTAAATGCCGTCACCCTTTCGCCTGTTCCATCATCACCGCTCTGAAGCATCAAGGCCAGCCATACATAAACCTGGACCCTGCGCATCGGAGACCGGCTTGGGATATCGGGGTCCAGGAACTCCACCAGGACAGCGACTTTTTCAGAAAGCCGCGAGCTGCGTACGTTAGACCAAATTTCATCTCACACCTATCGCCTCCCTTGTTTCATCAACCTTCATATTCCATCCACTCCTCGCGGGGAAGGTGTGGTAGGCTGGGTAGAAGTGGAGGGTGGAGGGAACGAGCAGATGCCTGTGAAAGAGCTAATTTAACCTTCGTTGGATGTACCCTATCCTCTCATGACTGTAGTCCTCTTTTTTTTTCGACGTTCTCGACCCCCGGAAAGCTTCCATCCAATCGCCCCAACGTCTGGGCCATCGCAAGATCTTTGCAATTGTACTATCTTTGGAATCTCCCTACCTCTTGGGAATACCACCGCACTAGCGGTAGATTTAAGCAAACCCACCGAACCACGATCAATTTACCTCGCTTTCCCGAATCAGATCGCGAACTAAGCTCAATGAGATATGATTGGCATTTGGATCGGGTGGATCCCGAGCCGTGCGCATGTCCGTACGCGGCCTGTCTGACGAGCCAGAGGTTTGGAAGAACAAAGCCTCTTGGACCATAAGGAACCCGGTCCCGTTCGTCCGCGCAAACCGGTGCACGCGCTTTTAATCTCGCTATCGATGATATCGTGGATTGTAATTACGAGAATCCCGTGGCGTGCACTTGCCTCGTGGTGTTGGTGTAGTCGAGGGGCCATCAGTTACTTTTCTGAAACACAGTACGGGATCAGTTGTGCTCTTTGTGCGCTCCCAAGGACATCGGTTTTGTGATCACCAAAGTCGTTTTGTATTATCGTGGTCAGTGCTCGAATGCTACAGTTGGAGTTGGAGTTGGGAGGAAGGTGACTATCGTTCTGCGAGACGTGGAGAAGGGAAGAGTGGAGATGGATAAAGGAACGAAAATGACAGAGAAAAACATCGGGTCGTATACAATACTGGTTCAATAATTCAGCTCGACATCACCCTCGGCCACCAAATCCATGTCGTGATAGCTAACTTTCTTCCCAGCCGACGCTCGAGGATCTTCCTTTGCATTGGCAGGCGGGGGAGGGAGAGGTCCATTGCCACGACCCCCATTTCCTCTTCGGGGATTATTACCTGAAGCCTGGTCAACCCCAATAGGTTTGGCAGGTAAACCGGGCGCGATGGGCAATCCCGAACCCTCGGACTGATCCTTGGCATAGCCACTGATTCGATCGCTCAGTCGCCGTGGTGGGGGAGGATACGACCCGTACCCAGGTGGTTGGTGGTATTCCCAATAACCCACTGGAGGCATCGGGGCACCATACCCGTGGTGAGGCGGTGGCAGCCGACCATAATCTGGCGGGGGATACGAATGTCCTTGGAGACCAAAAGCCTGGGGGGGTGGCTGTTGCCCACCGTTGCCGATGTTGGTAGGGGCATGAGTGAAGGGCTGGATCCGGTGCGGATCCATTGCGAAGTTGTTGAAGTATGGAATCTAAAACGCAAATCAAAACGTTGAGTAATTTTTACGAAAGTAAAGAATGAAATCCACCAACGTCATCGAGATGCTTCAGGAGCTCTGGATGCTTGTTTGCAACATGCTTCTCAACGAAGGAGGACGCGATGAACAACTTCTGGCAGTTCTTGCATCGGTATTTTCCTTCACCCTCCTGTCTGACGTATGGCTCTGCGGCAAGCACGAGTTCCCTGTCATCGGGGCGTTGCCGTTCATTACTTGGGCCGCGATACATCTATGAATGGACCCACTCTTGTTGATCTTTGCCTCCATAATCTCGAGGATCCACGCCATCCCTGTTGATCAGGACGGCAACCTTGGAATCAAACCACTCGAGCCATTTGGTGTCTAAAAGGAAGAACACGTTGTTAACCGTTGGTTCAAGCAACGGGGAGACAGGGCGGGGTACTGACCAGCGCGTGTAACGTCTTTGTCCCTGAATCTTCCTCCAAACTCCTTCTCTTCCAAGACCTTTGGTTTCTCACCTGTGGGTTCTTCATCACCGTCTCGCTTGTCGCCACTGCTCTCTGTCTCCCTAGTCTCCCTCTCGTCGCTGACGAGAGTGGCAACTCTCACTTCCTCGATCATAGCTTTCGACATCGGTTTCCTCACATGCTTCACACATTTTCTTTGCAACTCTTCGACATGATCGGTTACAACCGCGCAGTAAAAGCATGTGTTAAACGCTGCTCGAAGGTATGAAATGTACAGGTCCAACGCAATGGCGTCCTGTCCAAACGAGAGCGCCAACGAAGCAGATGTCAGTATAGTGGTCTCCTTGCAAAGGGGGAGGGACGCATTGAAGAGAAGCGGTACGTGCGGGGAGAGGGAGGCGAGTGGGGGGAACACGACAACCAAAAGTGGATGAAACTTTACCTTCTTAGCTTCAAACTCCCTCTCGTTCATCACATCCATGGCGCCGCTTTCTTTCAGCTCGGAGATGACCTTTTCAATACGTCGTTCCACAGCCTCGCC
>Ga0307515_10010614_pt1 | contig 17622 bp, 2 predicted proteins | sample 17_EM_MG_FD_194513 | JGI IMG/M metagenome (GOLD analysis project Ga0307515, IMG submission 194513) | Populus trichocarpa ectomycorrhiza microbial communities from riparian zone in the Pacific Northwest, United States - 17_EM | ecosystem: Host-associated > Plants > Roots > Unclassified | place...
GTTCTATATAGGGTACTAGGTAGGGTCTAGGTTATAGCCTTTCCAACTAACGCGGTACTTTAGCGTTTTCCTTACTAGTTTATAGGCCAGTACTTCTTTAATCTCCTATTCGTTATCGCCACTAACTTAAATCAGTAGGGGAGATTCATTCTTTTATCTAGGTAATAGGTTATTCGCAGCTTTCTATAGCTTATCCAGCGAGAAAATGGGGTAAACCTTAATCGAATCCGGGAGCTTTACTTTATACGAGTTACCTATCTTCTTAAGGACCTCGTACGGTCCCGCTATCTAATAGTTTAGCTTACGGCTAGGCCGTTCCGTCTTCTAGTTCTTTGTTATAACCCAGACCATATCGCCTACGGTAAAGTTAGGTTCGCGCCTATGCTTATTTGCCTACTATGCCATTAATTTTTAAGCCTTTTTTAGATTTATATGGGCTACCGTCTAGGCTTCCTCTAAGCGCTTGGCGTACTGCTAGGCTTCCTTATAAGACAGTTTCTCGCGTACGGTCCGTGGTCCTTTTGGTCTATCCCAGTTAAAGCTTATTTAGGGTAAATACCCTATTTCTAGTTAGATAGGTGCAAATCCCGTAGAGTTATGGGGTAGGGTTGCCTAGGCGTAGTCTATTAGGGGTAGCAGTTCGCCCTAGTTATTCTAGAAGTAGTTAATAAAAGGCCGGAGTCTCTAATCTAAATACTAATTTATAATCTCCGTCTGGCCGTCTGTTTGGGGGTAGTATACTATAGAGAGCTTTAGCCTAATACCTAGAATCTAGATAAACTCGTTTTAGAAGGCCGATATAAATTACGGGCTATAATTAGATACTATAGTATCTAGTAGCCCGTAAATGCGGTAGACGTAGTAGATATATAGTCGGGCCGCCTCCTTAGCATTAATATTCTTATAATAGGGAATTAAGAACGGGCGCTTGCTAAAGCGGTTTACTAGAATTATAACTATATTATATCTGTTGCGGTCTATAGGTAGCTTATAGAAGTCTATAAAGATATACTATTAGGGGCGGTTGGGTATTAGGAGAGGTTTTAATAGTCCTAGGGTCTTATCTCATGGAATTATAGACCTATAGCAGTTATTACAGTTCCGTACATAACGGTTAATATCTATAACTATTCCGGGCCAGTAGTAACGGTTACTAATAATCTTATAGGTCTTGTTTTTTCTGGGATAGGCCGTAAAGACCTAGGTATGTGCTTTGGTAATAAGCTGGGTTCGTAAGTTCCGTTTCTTTACTACTACTAGCTATTCCTAGTGCTTAAGTAGTCCATTTTTAAGGGACCATAGGCTAGTAATATCCTTTGCCTTTTTATAGTATTCCTATAGAGAAGGGTCCGTATAGTTTGCTTGCAGTAGTTTATTAATAAGGTCGAATTCCGTAGGGTTAATAGGACATATCTTAGCGCTTAGAGATTTAGTACTTAGTTCTTCCTATATCTAAGGGTTAAGGTGCTCTAGTTATAGTAGCGTCTAAGTTTGTAATAAGATCTTCGCGGCTATCTAGTTATTTAGGTCCTATTTACGTTTTATAAAAGCATCCGCATGGTTAGTAGCGCCTGGCCTATATATAATTAGGAAGTTAAACTAAGATAAAACGTTTGCCTATTGCGCTTACCGGGCTATAAGGGCCTTAGTTATTATAAAGTATTCTAGGGCCTTATAATCCAAAACTACCTAAATAGGCTTAGGGGTCCCTTTCAGCTGTACTTGCCAGTACTAAAAGCTAGAGATAATAGCCAACATTTTTTTATTATAGATTGGGTAGTTTAGCTTAGCATCTATTATAGTCTTTAAGTAGTAAGCAATAGGGTGCTATTCTCCGTCCGTCTGCTTCTGGGAATAAATACTAGTAATAATACTATCTGAGGCATCCGTTTCTAGCATTAAGGGCCATTTTAGGTTAAAGTGGGCGAGTAAGGGAGCGGAGACTAGTCGTTTCTTAAGCTTATTAAAAGCCTGCTTATATATGGTATTAAAGTAAAAGGGCCGGTCCTTTATAGTAAGGCGGCTAAGGGGCCAAGTAATTCTGCTGTAGTTCTTAATAAAGCGTTAGTAGAAGTTATAGAAGCCTAAAAATAACTATATCCCTTTTACGGTCCGTAGTAGTTCCCACTAACTAATTACAGCCGTCTTTTCTAAGTTAGCCTCGATTCCGTCTATACTAGTAATAAACCCTAGGTACTTTATACGCTTTATACTAAATTCTAACTTCTTAATATTGGCCTAGAGGCTAGCCTTAGGGAGTTATTATAGGACCTTATAGACGTGCTCCTTATATTCTAGCTCGTTCTTAAAGTAAATTATAATATTATTTAGGTAGGCCGTGTAGAAGTTATTAAGGTAGTTAAAGAGTACATTATTTATATATTGTTGGTACGTAGCCAGTCCGTTAGTTAGTTTAAAAGGAAGTACTTTATACTTATATAATCTATATTAAGTCCGAAATATAATAAGATCTATAAATCTAAGGTCTATTCTAATTTGGTAGAAAGCTTAACGGATATTAAGCTTTATAAATACCTTAGCTCTATTTATTTGGGCCAGTGTTTTATTAAGTAGGGGTAGTGGGTAACGGTTTTTGCGGGTTATATTATTAAGCTTATAGTAGTTAATGCAGAAACGAAGTCCTTTATTTGGCTTTTTTGTAAAGAGAATAGGGGAGGTAAAAGGGGCCTAGCTAGGCTTAATAAACCCCTTTACTAGGTTATTAATAAGGTACTACTTAGTAGCCTATAACTTAGCAATAGATTGTTTATAAAGAGGGGTATAGCTAAGGGCGTTTTCCTTATCTAACTTAATCTTAATCTTGTGGTTGTATAGTTAGTGCGGTAAAAGTATATTAAATGCTGCCTTAGAGAATACGTCCTTAAACTTTTAGTATTAATAGGGTAGTTTCTATTCTACTAGCTCCTTATCTATAAGCTCGCCTTCCTATCCGCTAAACTCGCTTTCCTTTTCCTTAAGTATTTAGTTAATTTTGTATAAGCTAGTTGTAAAAGTAATAGTATTAGGCTGAACTAAGTTCTAGTAGAATCCTGTGGCGCTAATATAGTAGATATTGACTAGTAGGAGGTCCGTAGGTTTCCTTACAGCCGTTTACCGGACCGTATTTTACGGTTTAGGGTTTATAATCTTTCTTAGCTCCTATTCCATCTTTCTTAGCTCCTATTCCATCTTCCGTAAGTTATCCCTCCGGTCTATTAGTTTAGTATAGCGTCCGACGTTTCTTACTATTCTTTATAACTATATAGGGCCTAAGCTCTCTATAGGGGGCTTTTTTAGGTTATTACTAACTTCTTAGGTCTTTAATGCGGTTAGCGTAATATAGGTAGTTTAGGGGCGGCGTAGTATACGGATTTGTTACAGATTAAGCTATATATCTTTCTTAAAGGCCTGGTCCCTACGCATAGCATTGGCCTAGTAAATAGTATTAATCTAGGGCCGTATAAGATTTTCTATTATAATGCTGATTTCTTTTATAAAGGAAGGAGTTGGGGGTAGAGTTTTGGGCTAGATAAGCTGCCTATTCCGTACGTTAAGCTATAAGCCTAAATAGGCTAGCCATTTTCTCCCTAAGATTATATTATAGCTTTTAAGGTCCGTAATAAGGAAGGGGACGTTATACTACCTTTGTCCGTTAACGCGGAGGTAGATCCGCAAGATAGTTATAATAGGTGGCCCTATTTGTCCGTTATAACCGCAAATAGGGATTAGTTTAGGTAGTTCTTTAAGGGGTGCATTTAAAAAGTTAGCTAGTTTTACAGCGCACTTTATATTAATTAAGGTAAAGGTATTTGCTCCTAAGTTAGCTAAAGTAGAGGTTAAAACTTAATATTTATTATGGAATAAAGTATAAGGGATAGTATAGCTTCTTCTACTAACTAGCTGACCTAGATTAATATATAATATATCGATCCCTTTTAACCCTAGAGAGGAGTCTTCCTCTAGGGTTCCTCTTTTTCCGGCTCCGCACTATCCTTCTGAATTAATAGGACCTTGTTTATCTTTACCTTTATTAGGTAGTTCCTTATAGGGTAGCCTATTTAACCATATAAAAAGCAAGCTCCTTAATTACTAAGGGCCTATATATAGGGGTCGCTATATATAGGCTAGGTGTATACTAGGCCTATAATAGGGGTAGTTACACGGCTAGCTACCGGGTTAACTATAGGAGTTACCAATTATACTAGGGCACTACGGGCCGTACTTATAGTACTTGCGGCCTAGTTTATAAGGTTTCTAGTTTTTAGCTAATTAGCGCGTGCCTTAATTTAATAGAGGCCTTAGTTAATAGCTAGGCAATAGTTTATAAGTTCCTTTAATATCTGTACTATAGTATAAGCTAGTAATACGGCCCGCTATAGGTCTAGGGTAAGCTTATTAAAGAGGTCTAATAGTAGGTCTTTCTAGGGGATCTAGGCCTATCCGGCTAGGTATAAAAAGCAAGTTTAGAAGGCCGAAAAGGTCTCCGTTGTTTTTATATTTAGGCTTTTATAGCTAAGGCAGGCGTTTTATACTTTAAAAGGGTCTTTATAAATAGAAGATAAGTGTTTAATTATTTCTTCTTTAGAGATAAAGGGGTCTACTAAGTCTTTAGTGTATTATAGGCGTAAATGCGTCTAGGCGTCTCCGCTAGTACGGCTAAAGACGTAGGCCATTTTGGCTTGGGCGTTAGGGAAGTAGTTTATATTAACTTTAAGCTTATCCCGTAATTAAAGCTTCCAATTATTAAATATAGGGTTAGTTCTATCTGTAAGTAGCAGGGGATCTACGACCTTTACTAACCGCTTTAGTGCTATATAGGCCTTAGTAGATCTACTAAGGCGCTAAGGTAAGGCCTAAAGGACTATAGCAAGTCTTTAGTTATCTAATAATAACTTATTATTAGATATAAGGGTATCTCTAGCTTTAAGCAGCTCTCGTAGTTGTTTAATTTTAGTATTAGCAGCCGTAAGCTCCGCCTGGGTTAAAACGTTAATTATTTCTTTATCTAAAGTATTTGAGGGTCCTATAGCTGCTTTACCTGCTACTATATTTCGTGGTATAGTAGTAGGGGTATTAGGTAATTCCGGGTAATTTCTTTAGAAATTCTAGTCTGTGCGTGTTTTATAGGTCCTTTCTTTAGGGTTCTGTTCTTTTCTTTTAGGTCCTGTCCTTATAGTCCTAGTAATATCCTTAAGGTCCTATTCTATGTTCTTGTCCTATTTATAGTCTTGTAAATATATTTAAGTTCCTTCTTAGGAAGAAAGAGTAGAGTGAGCTTTAGATAATATTAGCGACTTAGTTAATTAAGGCATAGGTACGGCAAAAGGGACGCGTAAGCCTATATAATTGGATTATCTATAAACGAGGCTCTAAAGCTAGGGAAAGGAAAGGAGAAGAAGAATAGCGCCGCTTGATGTTTTATAAGATCTTCGCGTTACGTGACCGCAATATGCGGCAATCTGTGGCAACTTGCCAGTGCGAAGATTTGCCAAGTTCTGCCGTTTTCTGCCAGTGCCGTAACAGTTACATACGTTAGGAAAAAATTTACTAGCATTTAATTTTACTTTTTAGCCATTTTAGCATTTTTTTTAGCATTTCTAGCATTTTCTAGTATTTAGTAGCTAAATGCGGCATTTATAATTAAGTCTTAGCATTTAGCTACTAAGTGCTAACTATAAGATTACTAAGCATATATAAAAGTATAAATTTTATAAATTTTAAATTTTATATATACTTTATTAATAAATATTAAAGTTATTACCCCTATAAAATTCTCGCTAAGGCTCTATATTACGAAAAATTTACTAGTATCTTAAGTTAGGTTTATGCTAATCTAGTAATTTTGGTATTTAGCCGTATTTAGTTGCATTTTGCGGCTATATACTACACCGCTAATAACAAAGCTATAATTTACGGCTAAACGCTGCCTTAATAATAATAATAGTGCTATAAGCTGCAGCTTATTATAGTATAAGCCACTTATTATAGTATAAGTTAACTATTAAGGTATGAGGTAAAAGTATATAATTAATATCGCGTAAAGATCTATATAGGAGGTAAGGTAGTATATATACGCGTTGCTTAGGGATTAGGTCTATGCTTATATATACGCATACGCTTATAAGCTAAATTATAATAATATGTGTTAGTTCCGTAACACAGCTTAATACTTTCTTAAAAATAATAATACTGGAAATATTTTAGTTAACTAAGTTTACCATATACGCTACGCTACTACCTATAAGTTACTAGAAGATACGTCCCTTAGCCTACGTATACACCACTATATAATTATAATAGGTTTTACTATATAGTAACTATATATAGTATTTAGAACTATCTATAGTTGTATTATACTTTTATAATTATTACTAGTATTAAATAGTCTTGGTGTCTTTCTTTTTACCTTAGCCTACTTTTAAGCTTAAATTGGCCTTCTCCTTATATACCAACTTTTGCAGTAATAATATAAATTTAGTTAACTTTAATATCCCTTACCCAATACTTAACTTCTAATTAGCTATAATAGTACTATAGTAGACAGGCTCGGTCTGTTTTTGTTAATCTATTTAAGTAAATAGTTACTTTACCTCTAAGAGCTTATGGCTTGGCTTAACTATCATAGTGTAATTTACGCGCTATAGGTTAATAGCTAGTTTAATTAATATAAAGGTGCAAAGTAGGATCTACTTAGAGTTATTAGTGTTAAAGGTTTACCTAGCCTTAGCTTTCTTAATATTAGATATACTGGTTATATAGTAGAGCACTTTATCTTTACTATATTTTTTATATAGCCTATTAAACTAATAAGCTAGTATAAGAGGTAAGTAAGTAGTAATAATAATTTTATATGCTAAACTATCTGTCTATTTTTAATATAAACGTAATTATAGATTTTTTAGCTTTAAAGAACTTTACATTCTGTTAAAAATAGCGGTTAAGTATATTGGTGAACTCCTTACGAAGCGGGTTAGTAGTCTATTTAGCGACGATTAGGTCCTTAAGTATGCAACTTTAAGTTTTTAGGTATTTATTATCGGACTTAATTATAATAGGGGCTTACTGGTCCTAGTATTAGATAACCTAAGCTATACTTACTACCGTTTCTGCGTTAGTGTATAACTTAGCTTAGGTAAGTTTTAGTATCTTAGGTTTAGTATTTAAATCGCTACTATCTTCCTCCTATATAGCTAGAAGTTCCTTATATTGGCGCCTCTACTTTATCCTTACTTACTTCTCTATAGCTGTAATTATAGCCGCCTTAGTATTATTAGGGTCGGCCTATAATATAACTAATTTAAGATAGCTGTTTTTTGGGATAAGCTTTTACCGGTTAAACTAGAGTGTTAACTTCCCTCTACGTATCTAAAACGTTAGAATAACTATGTGGAAAAATGTAGCTAGTTTACCGAATTTCTTATCTGCTATTGCTTTAGCTAGATTAGTCTTCGCATCCTTATAAAGATAGTTAAATTCCTTTTTCTTTAGCTGGATGTTTTCTTCTTTAAGCTTAAGCAGTACTTTAAACTCTACTCCCTTTAGCTTATCTACTTCTTTCTACTTAGGCCTCTTTAATCCTGCTATAATAAACCGTATTAGTTATATTAGGTTCTCGTTATTAAGTATACTAAATATACCCTATATAGTAGGGCTGCGATTATACGTAATGCGGTACTCCTTAACTATATCCTTAATAAACGATATTAAGACTCTACCGGTTACGTCTAGGTGGCATTTATTCTAGAGGATACGCCTAACTTATATTAAACTTTTTAATTTCTAATACAATTTAGAGGTTTAGCTATTTGGGTGCTTTTATATACTAGTTTATATAGTAATAAACTTGCGTATTAGTTATATGGTAATATAATTTCGCGTAGTAATCAAAAGGAATTAGGTTAAGTATTTTAGCGCTAATAGTTCTATTATATTAGGGGTAGAGTAATAATTGTTTTTAAACCTAGCTTTACCCTATAGGTATAATAAGAGAGTCTTACCAACTAGATATATATTATTATTATTCTCCTATTATTCCTTATTAGTCCACTTAAGAGCCTTACGGATTTACGGCTATTTATCCTTTTTTAGTTTACTAAATATCTTAATTTTATTATAGCTAGGGGCGAGAATTGTAATCTAGGGCGGGTTAGGGCGCTTTATAATCGCGCCGTTTTATAATATTATACTTACGTTTTTTAGGAATTTTAGTAGGCCCGGGGTTAGCGTAAGGACGACTAAATAGCCTTACTGTAGGTCTATGGGGTATAGCTTTTTAGAATTATCTTTATAGTAGTATATAATTGGCTGCTTTGCTACTTATAGGTATTTTATATCTAGCGGATGCATTTTAGGTAAATGGTAGGTTACGTCCCTAGCGGCTTAGGCCTCTTAAACGTTTATTACGTTCTAATAATAAAAGTAGTTTATTAGCCACTAAGTAATTATTTATATAGTCTTACTCGCGCTGGGTTTATCTATATAAATACTACCTCCTTTAATTGTTCTCTCTTGCTTAAATGCTTAAGCTATATATACTACTTAGTATAGGCTAAATTTAAAGCCTAATACAAGGCCCTAATTAGGGAGTTTAATTAGGGCGGTTTTAGAAAGTGCTTTTAATAAGATAAGTAGGAAATACTCTAGAGTAAGTAGAAGATCTGCCTTTGTTATATACGCTAGTACGCTATTTAAATTATTCTTCCTAGCCTTATAGAGCTGGGCTAAGAAAGTCTACTAGTTAACTTTTTCCTTTACGTCTATATCTTGGTCGTTATTATTAACTAAATTCTTATCTTTGTCTTTACTCTGCGCGTCCTTAGAGTTAGTATAATATAGGAACTAATTATTATATCTACCGGCATATTGCGGTAATTTACTGTCCTCTACAGTAATATCTTAAGGGGTATTAATAGTTGGTAATGTGGTAGTAAGGTCGTTTATTATATTGTTAGGCTAGTATATACCTTTAGGTTTGGTAATAGGTTATAGTAATTTGCCGTTATCTACGGCGATTTCTTTAGTACTACTATTACTTATTAATATAGGCTTATAGGTAGATGGGTTGCGTTTTCCCTTTACTAATCGCCTTCTACATATAACCGGCTTATTATTGCTGTTTTCCGTAAGGGTGCCTACCGCTAATTTTAGTTAAGGGCGCTTTCTATATCTATTTAGGTTAGCCTTACAACTATTTAACTTTCTAGGCGCGGCCGGCTTGCTTTTATTACCCTTTACTAAGGTACTTATTGCTAATCTTAGTTAAGGCCACTTCTTATATCTACCTAATTTAGTCTTACTATTATCTAATTTCTTATGTCTAATAGGCCCGCCCTTGCTATTTTCCTTAGAGCTATATACCGCTAATCCTAAATAACTCCGCTTCTTGCCTTTTCCTAGTTTACTTTTACCGCTAGCTATTTTTTATACTACGTCTATTATATCTAGGCGCCTTAGATTTAATAGCTAGCAGTATATTATTAGTAGCAGTGACTTAGGAGTTTAAGCTAGGAGGTAAGAATAATGCTATAAGCACGGCCTCCTTTATGCCATTTTTCGCTATTTTGCTAAAAGCTATAATTAGTGTGCCCTTTAACTGTATTATAAGGTTTTTATATCTCTACGGTGATATATAGATGTTCTTTTTAGGTAGACTGTTAATGTTAAGCTCTATATAGGCTTATAGTTTCTTTTATAGCTTACCTAGAGCTATATATAGGTTTCCGCTTATTAGATATAAGACTTAAACTACCTTAACTATTAACTTACTCATTAAGCCTATAAATTGGATTTTAATCCTAATATCTCTTATATTAATTATATTGCTTACCGCTAGGGTTACTAGATAAGGCAAAGGGATACTATATAGTAGGTTTGTGGTAATAACTATAGGCTATATTATATATAGCAGCTAAGGTAGCGTCGTCTTATTTTATACTTTAGTCTTTAAAGGTAATATATATTTATATAGAGGTAGGTTTTTTAATTTCTTGGAGGTACCTAGTACCCTCCTTACGTAATTAGAATAAGCACTTCCTATAATTTTTAGGATTACCTATAGTTTCTAATCTAGCGGAGTATTAGTAAATTATAGGAGTTACTTATAAAACTCCTTAACGTATCCTTTTTTTATTATTATAGAGTTACCGTAATATGTCGCGTGCTTAGGCTTAACTTTAATTACAATCTCTTTAACTATCTCTTTTAGTCTATTGTAGTTTTTAATGCTTATTTTAAAGCCTTAGGTAATATCTATATCTTTAATCGGCTTTAGGTTCGCCTTATACTACGCGTTTAGCTTTACCTATAGTTACGTTATTATTAAGCTGCTTATTTAGTTAGGTACGTATAATATTATAGTATATATTAAGTAGAAGGTGACTATTAAAGTAGGAGGACTTTATATAGTAGCTAGCTATTACTATACTAGTATAACTCTAGTGTTAGACGTAGTTAGAGGTTAGTTATTAAAAAGATAAAAGGTAGAGTAAGTAAGGTAAATAAAGGAGAGGTAAAGCGGTAGATCTTGTAATTGCCTATATATACCTATATAGAGGTAAAATTGGCTATTATTTACTGCTGCTGGCTAGGGTAAATATAGCTAAACTTAGTACTATATAGTTAAATAAGGGCATAATTATATAAGGGTATAATTATATATATAAGCTTTACAGTGCGAAGAATTAAATAAACGACTTAATTGTAAATGTAGCTCTAAAGCCTCTATATATACACGAAGAAGGTGGAGGTAATAAGACATAATGGGGTAATAGGTAACTCAAATGGGAACAATGATCTGCAAGCAATATTGATCTGCAATCAATATATAGGGTGGCGTTAACGCTGTCTTAGAGCCTTCCAAGCGGTAATCTTGTGTCTTAGCACGGTGTTGGTAGTCAGTTACACACCCCCCCAGATTTAACGGTGTAGTTAAAGCTGTAGAATATAAAGTGAAGGCAGACGCTATACCAAGATAAGAAATTTAGATACAATTTTAAGAGTAGCAAAGGGTAGGGTAAGAATGGCATATTGCGAATATTATAAATATTGTGGATATTGCGGATGTTACGGATATTGCGGATGTTACGGATATTGCGAATGGAATCAATTAACCTAATGTCGAATATCCACCAAATTCAATTGCTTTATCCAAGCTTCGTACTTCTAACGAGGAGGATCTTAGTAAGGCCGTTGGTAGGCATCTTGTCTATAGGGACCTATTAGACGTTAATCTTTTTATCTTGGACTTCCTATCTTAGCTAGTGCTGATAGACGTCAATATATCGAAGCTTAGTGTCAAGCTTTGGTGTATCCTGTCTTAGGAGTTATATAGTCTGCATATTGTCGCAGAGCACGGTAAAATCGCGTTCTAAATTAAAGCCTATTGCCTTAAAGAATCGTTGCCACTAGATAATTTCAACGGCAGTAGTAGATAGGGAGAGAAGCTCTGCTTTGGTAGTTGAGCGTATAACAGATCGCTGTAGGGTTGCTTTCTAATCAATTAGGCCTCCAAATAGGATAAATAGATATCCTTAAGAGCTCCGTCTAGTTTCTATATGGTCCGCAAATGCTATATTAGATACTCCGTAAAAGGTAACATCTTCTCCTTTAGGGTTTCTAAAGTAGATATAGGCTCCAAATACTTCGCCAGAGTATTTAATAGCTGTAGATTTTGTTCTAAGACAGTAAGTAATAGCTTAGTTTGCTGCGTCAAGGTATTCTTAATTTGGATTAGTAAGGAATTTAGCCAGCTTAGAATACATCTTAGTAATATTAGGTCTTCTAAATACGGCTAGGTATATAAGAGAACCAACCCGTTACTAATAGGCTAGTGTTCTTTAAGGGTTCGTCTACTAGTTAGACGGAATTAGTTTAGCAGGTAGTAGTGTTTTAAAGAACCTTTCTGGCTAAATATTAAATCGACTGGTTATCCTTTTAATATAGGAATCTTAGCAAAGCTAGAGCTTTCAACTTGGTCAATTTTGTTTAATTTAAATTCCTAGGAACCAATATAGGTCTCCTAGTTAGTGATCTTATTAGACTGGGGTCTATTTGGAGCTCCAGTGTAGATTCAAAGTCGATGTGGATTTGGATTGGGCCTTCTGATTGGTGGATTGGAGTGGATCTTGGTTGATTTAACTCATAGAGCTCCAAATCTATACCCAATTTAAACTGCGGCTGAGGAGGAATAGAGCGCTAAGGAGTCAGTGCATAAGAGGAAGCCAATTAGCAACTCTTAAAACTCTACCACTGACTTACTGTCCAATAAGTAGTGTAGGATACTTGGTTATCCTGCCCTTACTGCTGTCGCTTATGCTGTTGTGGCTCTACATCTACACCTGCTGTTGTGTTGTATTTAACTTTCCTACCTCCGCGATGGAACGATTTCTCTTAGTACACCTACCTCCACCATCTAACGATGTTATCCTTGCCCCAAAATTGATCAATTCAAAACCGACTATATAAAGGAGGTGGCTGAGTTTAAGCCGTAGGGTAAGAACTACATTTAATATAACGCCTTAACGAAGAAACCGAGACATATAAAGCAACGCACGTTACCTATATGACTTTGGGGTAAGGATCTACAGCTAAAGGAAGGCGACGGCTCAATTGCATATTAGTACTATTATTTAAAATGCAGTAGTAAATGCGGTAGTAGAGGCACCTCCGGGGGAGCCAGGTGGGCCGGTGAGCCAGTAGTTATAGAGTTAGATGATGACGAGAGTGAGAGCCACGATGAGGGCGCACATGCCGCCCTTAAGGAGGCGATTGAGGTAGAAGATCACGAAGCTTCTTATATAGAGGCCTTGTGATTTAGGGTTAATTTAGTACGTTCTTTCTTCCTTACCTTTTTCCTTACCTTCTGCTAAGACTTGCTATTTATAGTATATATTTAATCTAGAGCCATATTGGAGTCCTGGAGCTCCACCGCCTCCTCAGCGTATGGAGTGGATTTGGGGGTCAAATCCACTCCAGTCCAGTCCAATAAGATCACTGCTCCTAGTACACGGATCTCGTATCAGTGCAGCAATTTTGCTTCAAATTCTTCAAGTCTTAAAAGGTCCTTCTTGGCAAATAGGACGGCAATATTATCTACATAGAAGAAGACAATAAGTTGTCCGTCAGTAAATAGGCAGTTAATGCCTAGTACTAGTTCTAATCCAAATTTAGCTAGTATATTAGTAAGCTCTTTATACCAAAGTAGTAGTAAGATTTTCAATCTATATAGCGCTATAAGTAGCTTTAGGACATATCCATTTTAATTAAATCCTTCTAGGCAGTAGCAGTAGATTAGTTTACTAAGCTTAGCGTTTATAAATGCGTTTACGGTATCATACTATCAAATTTCCAGGTCAAATGCGGCTACTATAGCTATAAGAGCACGGAATATTCGAGCAGCTAGGGTTACTGCATAGGTCTCTTCCTCTATAATCTATAGGTCTTCGCGGACGTATAGTTTAGCTTTAAGCTTCTATAGGTAGCCGTCGCTATCGAGCTTATATTTAAAGACCTATTTTAGTGGAAGGATCTGCTCGTTGCCTACTTCTACTTTTAGTACAGTCTTAAATGTCCCTTAGCGTTTTAGGTTATTATATTCTTTTTCTATAGCCTTTTAAAAGCTAGTAATTAAAGGATACTTTCTTAGTTCTTTAAGGTTCTTTAGTTTAGGAGGAAGATTATTATAATATAGAGATAAGGATCTAGTTCGGTCGATGTCTTTTACTAGTCCTATAGCAAATCCAGCGTAGTAACCAAATAGGGTAGATAGATTGGCTAGTGCTGCTGCATATACTTAACGTTAAATTCGTTTTAATCCTTCTAGTAGGATAAGGTCGGTAGAAGGTTTGGCTAAGACTTCGTTAGCTTATAGAGCTATATTTAACGGTTCTAATAAACTACTTAATTAGGTAGGACCTGTTTCAATTATATCTAAGATATTATCTTGAAGTCCTTTTGATATAGTGTTTGTTTCTAGTAGATTTGGAGATACTATTCTACTAGGAGTTGGTAACTGCTTAGTATCCTTTATACAAGGTTCTACCGCATCGTTTAATTTAAGTATAGTCGTTTAATCTGCATTTAAGGTAAGTATATATAGAATAGATTTATCCTTAGATTTATCCTCGTAGAGAGGTTCTAGTAGACTAATTATCTAGAGAGTGTCCTCTAATGCTTCCCTTAGCAGGTAGTTAATGTCTTAACCCTTAGGGTTATAGAATGAGGTCTTGTTAAATATAACGTCTCTAATTTAAATGACCTTGCGGAGACTCGGAATCCAGATTTAATAAATATTAGTTAAATTATAGCCGACTAGGTGTCCAATTGATGTATAAGGAGCTAGTTTATCTCCTCTTTTGATTCGTTTGTTTAGTGTATAGGTTTTGCAACCATATACGTCTATATGGGTAAGTGTCGGTAGCTTGTCGTAGACGATCTTGTACGGAGTTTTCCATCCTAGTTGCTTATTTGGCGTTCGATTAAGTGTATATCTAGCAGTAAGGAAAGCTTCTAGTCCTAGAGATGGGGGTAAGGAAGCTTCTAGCTGTATAGCCCTTAATCGTTCTATAAGGGTTTGTCCAGATTATTCTGCTCTACTATTTTGTTCTTTAGTATACGGGGCTTAACACTTAAAGGTAATACCTTCGTCTGCGCACCATATCTATAAGGTATCTCCTATCTATCTAAAAGCTCGTTTATTATTGCTCTAGAAGAAGACAACGTCTTAGTGGAATCGTATTTTAATTAGCTGGTAAGTCTTACGAATGGTAGGTAGGACAGTAGCTTTATTCTTATTCTTGGCAGTAAATATAAAGTTAAATTTAGAATACATGCAATAGAAGTATATTATATATCTATCGCCGTTATACCCTAGTTCTCCGAGGGTAATAATATTAAATACTACTCGCTCGAATGGTCGAGTAGCTAGGAATTCATATTCTCGTCTTTAAGAGATCTGCTACGTGTGCTTTGCTAATAAGCAGACTTTACATTTAATTTTAAGCGGTGCTCGTTCGTCGATTAGCTCTTTAAGCTCTGCGCTATTAACGTACTTAGGAAGCTGCTTAATAGCGTTAGGTCCTATATGGCCTAGAATTTTATGCCATTTTATAGCTGTAGCTCCGACTGGTTTGCGGGGCCATTCTACTTAGTTAATGTCTTCTTATTAAGAAGGTCGATTAAGTTATCAAATCTAGGGTATTTATAGGCTCTCGGTGCATTAGTGCCTAGTAGCCCCCTAGTTATTTCGCATAGTATACTATTTCGCTAGTTGCTAGACGGTATAGCAAGTTTCATCCTAAGTTAAAATGGATATCGTTATTAGTAGCTCTTAATAGTGCTATGATATTTGTAAATATAGTAGGTACTAATGCTATATGGGATAGCTTTATTTTTAAGCTCCCAGTAGGTGTATTAATAGTAATCGTTACTATTCCGTAAGCTTATATCTTTTTAAAATTTCCGCTAGTAATTAGGTAGTTGTCTTCTACTGCTAGGTATAAGAAGGTAAAGTCTTCTTAGTTATTATAGACGTGGGTATCTATATTAGGGTTGAGTATTTAGATATTCTAGAGTTTGAATAGAGTTTAACCAGTACTAAACACGGCAGCATAGCTAGTTGGGGTTTTAGAAGGTAGGGTTTTAGAATTAAAATCAATTATAGATTCTATATTCTTCTTTACTTCCTATTCTTTTTTTAAGATAAGGTTAATAATGCGTTTAATTTAAGGTATAGATGAGATCTTTTTATCTACTTCCTTCTGGACGTCTGGGTTTGGCTTCTATCCTTAAGGGCGCTTCCGCTTAACAATATAGAAGTAGTCGCCGAATTGATGCTTAAGGCCGTATACGCATATCTTATTCCATTTCGAATTGGAATTAGAATTGCCGTTAGAATTTAAATCTAAATTAGAATTTAAATTGCCTTATAGGGTTGCAAAGGCAGAGCTGTTAGTAGTAGTAGCAGAGGATGCTGCTTGCTACATACGGTAGTACTCCTTAAATTCCTTAATCAGGTCAATAATAGATAGGGCTTTTTTATTCTTGCGTTCCTTACGAATAAGGTCTACTTCTAGAGCTCCTGCAAAGCTAGAAGAGATGGGCTAAATTGCTTAAACGAAGTCGTAGTATGGCCTGAAGCCTTGCACATCTAGTAGGTCTAATTGCTCAGCAAGCTTATAGACGTTCCGCCAGCTATTTAACCATTTCTCAATGCTCTGTTTTTTGTTATAGGCTTTTAGAGCCGTATATTATATTAGGACGTCGTGCTTTTAACCCAAGGTGGTAGGGGCAAGCGCTTTCTCAAGTGCTTTAAGCCGTTCGTAGACCGAATCTAGGCCGTTAATGAGGGGAAGGTAGGCTACCGACGTTGTTCGTATAATGTAGTTACTAATGTCGTTAATAGCCTGCTCTTACTTCTGGTGTATTTAAAGATTGTCTTTATACTTAGTATAGAGCTAGTTATAGATAGCGAATTGGTCTTATTCTAGCTAGGTTATTAATATAGCTATAGGTCGTACATCCGCTGGTATAGGCCGTTTTGGTAGTTCTAGCATTAGAAGCTTATCTTTCTTCTTAGATGGGTTAATATACTGCCATACCTTATTAGTTTTGGCTGTATCTTAGATGATAAAGAACCACTATGTCCAATTAGAAGGCTGGTTAAGGATAAGGATAACTTTTAATTCGTTTATAGTTGTCATTTTTAGGATTTTAACAGGTCAGGCAGGGTCCAATTAGCGTCTTGGCAAAAACCTTATTTTAACGTTTTTTTAATTTGTCAATTTGTTCGTCAGTTAGGTATGTACGTTAACTAGGGTTAATCGTCCGTTTATTTAATAGGTAAAGAAGCTTAAGACACTGCAAAGGTAGTAGAAGTAGTGACTTCTTAAATAAGGTAGTAGATTAATTAGTTAGTAGGTGGTGCGATCCAGGCTTATAACTATAAGCTTTGCAGTGTAAAGAATTGAATAAATGACTTGATTGTAAATGTAGCTTTAAAGCCTCTATATATATACAAAGAAGGTAGAGGTAATAAGACATAATGGGGTAATAGGTAACTTAAATGGGAATAATAATCTGCAAGTAATATTAATCTGCAATCAATATATAGGGTGGCGTTAACGCTATCTTGGAGCCTTCTAAGCGGTGATCTTATATCTTAGTATAGTGTCGGTAATCGGTTATAATATAACTTATAGGGACTACCTACCTAGCCTATTTAGGGCTGGGTGGCGGTTTAGTACCGCTAAACTCTTATAGTTTTTAATATAAGTAATTTATTAAGTGCCTACGGAGGGGTAACTAGTTATTACGGTATAGTAGAATATAGGAGGTTATAGGCGTTATTATATTTTATTATTATTATATAAAGTTAGTATATATACGCGCCGCTAGAGCTAAAGGGCTAGCCTACGTTTATATATGTAGGCTCTATTACTGCGAAGTGTTTACTATACAATAGGTAGTATTTTTAGTAGACGGTAACGTATTATACTTATTATAGGCGTTATTATATTTCTTATTGTTATATAAAGTTAGTAGATATACGCGCTATTAGAGTTAGAGGGCTAGCCTACGTCTATATATACGGACTCTATTACTATAAAGTGCTTAGTATATAATAGG
>Ga0307515_10010615_pt1 | contig 17622 bp, 9 predicted proteins | sample 17_EM_MG_FD_194513 | JGI IMG/M metagenome (GOLD analysis project Ga0307515, IMG submission 194513) | Populus trichocarpa ectomycorrhiza microbial communities from riparian zone in the Pacific Northwest, United States - 17_EM | ecosystem: Host-associated > Plants > Roots > Unclassified | place...
TCAAAATAAATTTATATCAATAATTTCTCAAAATAAATTTCTTTTAAACATTTCATCAAACAATTTATGAGCAATAAACTTTCTTAAAGGGTTATGGAACTCTATGTTCTTAAAAAATACCACCAAACTTCAACAATTGAATTTCAGTGAGATACCACTGCATGAATAAAGTTACAATTCTGAAGGGTGTAGCTCAATTGGTCAAGTTCTAAGTTTGCTCCCTATAAATCACCAGTTGGAGCCTTACAAACCTCAGGGCCACTGGAGGCTTACATGGTTCTTAACTTCAGGGCCCGTAGAATTAGTCGAGATACACGCAAGTTTGTCCAAACACCCACGTTAATTAAAAATAAAATAAAATAACTATCAATCCTTTTCAATGTTGCATGTGCATTTCACTTGCTGCATTTCATTAGGTAAATGCATCTTCTTCTTTTCAACTTTAACGATCACTCTCTTATTTTACAATCATTTTCTCACTGCATTGGTTAGGGTAACTTCCACATCAATGTTCATGTCATGCCTATGTTTATTTTATAAAAAATTAAGGATATTCTCAGGCCTATTTGATATTGAATTTGTATTTTAACCCTTTCAAGGATAGAAATCGCTACTACCTCAACCAATCACTTGGTGGTCATGTATATGTTGGTTTATTCACAAATAATACTCCCTGACTTTTTTTTTTTTTTATTATTATTATTAATATGGATGTCCGGATCAGCTTGCGTGTACCTCGACTAATCCCACGAGTCCTGAAGTTAACAACCATATAAGCCTCTAGTAATCCTGAAAGGACTCGAACTCGTGACCATTGAGGAGTAAACTTAAGACCTGACCAATTAAGCTACCCCTTAAGATTATAAAACTCCTATAAAATTTGTTAGCCAGTCAAATTACCTTCTTAATCTTTTTAATTTTTGATGATGTACCTAGATGATTGATTGATATTATAAATCTATCCATAACTGACTTAGACATGAGACTCCTACTGTCCTACAAAGTTATACACATACTGATGATTCATTCTTTTCTTTTTTTAATAACTTTTTTCTTTTCTATTTTACCCTTTCATTTTTATTTTGACATTTTCCTTGCCTTCCTATTTTCCAGGTAGTCTTTTGTTGAGAAAAGAAATCAAAGTAGTATATTTTATATTGAAATTGAATCAATACAATCACCAATAATGGAGAAAATTAAATATTATATCAAAAAATAAAATATTTTTTTTGAATAATTAAAGATTGTAATTTATTTTCATAATTATTTTGTTATGTGTGTATTTATACTTTTTAATTAGTTGAATATAATTAAATATTCTATCAATAAAATTTCTCATTTTTAACATCATTATATTTTTTCCATTGACTCGTATTTTAGCCATCTTACAAGTCACCCTGCCTTTGTATAGAAACTTAGCTGCATTTGAAACCTGGCTTGTTCAATTATATCCATGCCCACCAACGAGAACAACTGGACTTCGTTGAAAAGGCTTTTTTTTTTTTTTTGCAGCGGCGGCGGCGGCGGCAGCAGAAGAAGAAGGTAGTTAAATGTTAACAGTATCTAATCCCCGGCCATTAACAGCGTGGAGCTGCCGAAATGGAACTAATGAACACCTTCACAACTTTGACAAAAATGGTCTTCCGTTTCCACTTCTCCATAAAGTCGACGATTCTCACCAGCATTAATGATTAATAAGTAGTGTGATTGAGCCATTATGTGCACAATCAATCTTGTATGTTACTTTAGTGCCTTTACTGGATAATTCACCCGTAACATGCTGCGGGTAAAGTTTATTTTTTTTTAGAATATAAAAAAAAAAATTCAAATACTTTAATATTTTTTTTAGTGAAAAAAATAAATTATGTGGGGTTAATTTGATGTGATTTAATTGATTTTATGGGTTAAAAAACAATCCAAACGACTTGTAAAAATATAGTTTAACTCTCGAGAATCTTTTTAATATGATATCGATTTTTTTAATGTTAAGATAAGAACATAATAAATTAACTTGAGTCAACTTAAGTTAACATGTCATATCCGCGACTCAAGTCATGAGACTATAATAACCCCATAAAAAGTAAATGAAAACAAATTATGAAACCTAATTCTCAATCAACTCAATGTTGAAAGATGAAATTGAAAAATAATTAATTAAAAAATGACCTAAAAAAGCGAGCTGCGTTAACCTGTCAAACCAGCGATTCAGGTCATAAGACTGAGATAACCTCATGAAAAACAAATTGAAATAAATTATGAAGTCTAATTTCCAATCAGTCTAATGTTGAAGGATGAGATTAAAAAAAGAAATCAATTAAAAAAACATAAAAAATAACCTGAGTCAATCCGCCAAATCCATAACATGGATCATGAGACCGAGATAATTTCATGAAAAGAAAATAAAAAAAAATAACTTGATTAAACCGGGGTTAACTTGTCAAATCTACGACTTAGATTAAGAGATTGAGATAACTCGATAGAGAGCAAATCAAAACAAATCATGAATCTCAATTCTTGATCGACATTGTCGAATCCAATGTTGAACGATAAAATTTATAAAAATTTTAATTAAAAAAATAACAAAAAAATAAACCAACTCAACTTGAGTTAACCCATTAAACACTATTCTCGAGTTATAAGATCGGGATAACCTGATAAAAATAAAATCAAAACAAATCATGAAGATTAATTATCAACAAAACACAATATTAAATATATAGCCATGTAATATCTTCTTTTATGCTTGATTTTGCTCAATTAGTTATCTTGGTTTTGATCAAAAACAATTTATTCATATCAAAATTACTTTTCTATGAAGTAATTTCAATAAATTAGCAGGATTTAAATCTGTATCATGCACCTACCCAAACAAAACACAAAAAAAAAAAAAAAAAAAACATCATGTGTGGGGAATATTTTTGAAAATCCCAATTATGTCACTGGACACCCACAGTTATCGTCCATCAAATAATTATTAACCGAAAGAAACGTTTAAGCTTGAAGGGCTCATCTCAAGAGATAAAAATTGAGTAGATAATGTCTTGTAGACAAGACATGCCAGGTATGACAGAAAGAAAGAAAGAAACCACATTAGTCAGCAAATGGAGTCGTGACCTGAACCTCACGCAGTGCTTTTTCACAAAATCCGTTCAAAGTTCAAACCATAACAACGGTTCCGGCTCGTCTGGGATGACGGGTCAGCCTGTTTCTTATCAATTTTTAATTATTATTTTTAGATAAAAACAATTTAAAAACAACTCATAAATTATATACAGTGATGTGACTTGACGTGGCAAGAGAATAATCATGGGACCCTCGAAGTCCTCCTCGTTTAGCTGGTTAGAGAACCTAGTCCTTTCACTATAACCCTCCAAAATTTCCCACCCATTTGATCGAGTCCCAGCAAGAGTCTAGATTAACTAAATAAAGCCACTTGCTGGGTCCCACATAGCCATCTCTCCAGTCTCCCACCTCACTTGCCACCATTGCCAAAAAGAAAAAGAAGAAGAAGCAGAGAGAGATTGATAAGCTTACGATATGGTGTATGATTGACTCTATGACCACAGGCTCCTCGCTACTTCCTCTCCCTAGAACATTCGCATTCGCATTCACACCCTCTCTCGCTAGAATCAAAACAGACTGGTGCTAACAGACGCTAGCATTTATTTTTCTTTTGTGTAGTACTATAAAAAAATTAAAAGAAACCTCTGCTTTTTCTTTTTATCCCTGTCAAGAGGACTGTCAGTGGCTCTCCTCTCTTTTATTGTTTTGTTCTGTTGTTTCCCTCTTTGCCTTTGCCACCGTTTTTATTTCTATGGTTCTAATCTAAATCAGCTTCTCTACAAAAGATGGGGTCTAGGCTTCTGCTTCTTTTCTCTCTTCTTCTCTTCGTCTTCGTCCACGCCTCCTCAGCTCAGCCTGGTACGGTGCTACCTCTTTCTCTCCCTCTCTATGTAGTATAATACCTACATGCTTGACGAAACATTCGCATTTGTCGTTGTTGGTGATTATTGATTTATCGCTCTTGATTCTCTTGAAGATGAAGTTCAAAGACATCATTTTTATATGGCTATAAGGTCAAGGGAAAAGAAAAAGAAAAAAAGAAAAGAGCTTTCTTGGGGTTTCGATTGTCCATTGTTTTTAATTTTTATTTCTTTATGCAGTACACAGTTCTCGGTTATTTTTTATAAATGTTTTGGTTAGTGAGTAGCAAACAAATAAAATTACGTGGGTTTTAGTTTTGACATTATATTTATCTTCCAGTGCATTCAAATATTTATTTGATCAAGCCAGCAATTATTAACTAACTATTTAATAGTTGGGAGACATAAATTTTCCTGTTTCTATGTCGTATCTGGAAGACTAGAATCTTTTAATTGTCATTTACGTCTTACTATATGAAAATTTCACCAAACCATCAATGCAATAGACGCTAATTAAAGTAGCAAAATTTGGGGGGATTTGGTCCCCGTTAGAGACATTAATTGCTTAAAAACATTAAGAATTTAAAACAAAATCGGGTGAGCCGCCCATTTGGAAGGCACAATGCTGAGTTCTTTGAGTGTGGTGTGCATATAATGCATCTTTTTACTGGTAACATCTTTCCGGAGATCTTACAACTAGCAACGTAGCTGGCACATGAAAGGTCAAATTTTGATTTACTCTTCTGTGATTTGAGTCATTTTTTTTTTACCGGATTTGGGGATGGTTCTATGTCTCTAATCATATTAATTGTTAAACTAGAAACGATGATCTTTTTTCATGTTAATGTAAACTATGGAATGATAGTAGAACTGTACCAGCTTGTGGGTTGCTTTCTAGCTACAATCTTACTTTGTTTTTATTGATCCTTAAAGGTAATGAAAATGTAATCAATACTTGAAAACTGCTTGATTCATCAGTTTAGGCGGTTGTTTAATTGAATTACATGCTGTAGCACGCAGGCATGCACACACCTTGGCCTGGGAAGTGAAATAGTGATTGTTCATTCTTCCTTTTCCTGGAAAATGTTGTCAATAATTCTTGATACAATGTCAGCTAATTTGTGTTTCTGACATGAAAATCCTGTTTCTGCATGTGAACAACAATGTGAAAATGTTTATATTTTTTAACCTATTCTTGAACTAAAACAGGTTTTCTGAGTTTGGACTGTGGGGGCCCAGTAAATTTCACTGATGATCTTGGACTGTCGTGGACTTCAGATTTTAATTTTAGTTACGGAGCAGCAGCAAGCATATCAGTTGCAAATGAGACACGGAAGCAGTATACTACAGTGAGACATTTCCCTGCAGATTCCAGGAAGTACTGTTATAGACTGGATGTCACTAGTAGAACAAGATACCTTTTAAGGGCAACCTTCTTGTATGGTAACTTTGACAGCAATAACGTTTATCCAAAATTTGACATTTCTGTTGGGCCAACTCATTGGTCTACAATTGTCATTTCTGATGCTAATACCATAGAGTCTACAGAGCTAATATTTCTGGCCTCAAGTTCTTCTATGAGTGTATGCCTATCGAATGCTACAACCGGGCAGCCATTCATATCTACCCTTGAGCTCCGACAGTTCAATGGTTCAGTTTATTATACAGAATTTGAAAACCAGTTTTATCTCAGTATGTCAGCCAGAATCAATTTTGGTGCAGATAACGAGGCTCCAATTAGGTATGCTCAAAATAACTTGTTCAAGGTGTAACATATTGTAATTTTTACTGATGTACATTTATCTGAATGCTTGTTCAAGCAAAAGCTGCTTAATCTTTAAGAGAGAGATAGACTGCGAAAAAATACATTACTTTATTTAAACTTAAATGATACACAGAAAGACCTCCATTCCTCATAGTTGAAATACTTTTGCTTGGGAATTTGTGGCCGCTATGGCAGTAATTATGTCAGTTTTTCCTTTCAGACACAAATCTTACTACCAATATATATATATATATGCGCGCACACGCACGTGTGTTATAGAGTAACATAACTCTGTTCTGTTTTCAGGTATCCTGATGATCCATACGATAGAATATGGGAGTCCGACTCTGTGAAGAAAGCTAATTATCTAGTTGATGTTGCAGCTGGTACCAAGAAAGTATCAACTGACATGCCTATTGACGTCAACATTGATGAAAGGCCTCCTGAAAGAGTGATGCAAACAGCTGTAGTCGGCACAAATGGATCACTAACATATCGGTTGAACTTGGATGGTTTTCCTGGTTTTGGGTGGGCTGTCACATACTTCGCTGAAATTGAAGATCTGGATCCTGAGGAGTCCAGAAAATTCAGGCTGGTACTCCCAGGGTACCCTGATATGAGCAAAGCTATTGTCAATATCGAAGAAAATGCTCAAGGAAAATATCGTCTTTATGAACCTGGATATACCAACCTGTCCTTACCCTTCGTATTATCTTTTAGATTTGGAAAGACTTCCGATTCTTCCAGGGGACCACTTGTGAATGCGATGGAGATACACAAGTATCTTGAGAAAAATGATGGTACCCTAGATGGTTAGTAGAACAATATGCCCTGCATGCATCTGTATCATTTTGAAGCATAAGTTCTACTAACTTTGAAACCTAATTAAAGCATATCCCATATCCCATATCACATATCAATGCGAATTTTGAAACCTAATTGAAGCATATCTGATGCTGAATTTGCATGAGGTGCAGGATATGTTATTTCTCGTGTTATTTTATCCCACTCAACAGAAGATTGGGCACAAGAAGGCGGTGACCCATGCCTGCCAGTTCCATGGTCATGGGTGCAGTGTAACTCTGATGCCAGGCCAAGGATTGTTAAGCTGTAATGATTTATCTCTTTCGTGATTTTATTTTATGCATTTACAGATGATTCCTTCATTTGTCCTAGTTTATTCCCACACCATGTTTGAAGAGAATTGTACATTCATTTGGTTAAATTAGCTCTTGTACCTTGTTTGGCAGCTCTTTGTCTAGCAAGAATTTGTCTGGGAATGTTCCGTCAGGCTTGACGATGTTGACAGGTTTAGTTGAATTGTAAGTTTCAAGCTGCTTGTCCTTTGGCTAGATGCTGGATTTAGATTCAAGCTTACTACTGTAATAGTTTAAACCCCCCACATCATTATTATCCACTTGTCTTATGGTCAGATGGCTCGATGGAAATTCACTGACTGGTCCTATTCCTGATTTTACTGGATGCACAGGCTTGGAGATCATGTAAAGCAAGATGGTTCTCTTAATCATGGTGTTTAAATCTTAGTTTTATTAAAATGTTGACCTAATATGATCCTCCATGTCTGACAGTCATCTCGAGAACAATCAGTTGACGGGTGAGCTGCCATCCTCCTTACTGAACCTACCAAATTTGAGGGAACTGTAAGTTTATCAGAACTTGGATGTCAGTTATATGAAGAACTATGCATAATCTCTCATGGGAATTTAATAATTAATATCTATTTCAACCTTGACTGGTGAATGATGATTGGAAGCAATGGCACGACTTCTTCTTTATATGAACATATTTTTGGTAAAACTTAAAAGAAACACAAAATTATAAGTTTAAGTAAATAATTCATCACATTGTGAGTTTTTTCTTTCTTTCTTTCTATTTTACTCTAATAGTAAAAGAATTTATTTGCTTCACACATGGGATAATTGCAGATATGTGCAAAATAATTTGTTATCTGGAACAATACCATCGGGTCTCAGTAGAAAGGTGGCTTTGAAGTGAGTCTCTCTCGCCCTCTCTCTCTCTCTCACACACACACACCCCACTTTGATATGTTTTGTTAGTATGCTAAATTTTGCATATTATTGATCATGGCCAAATAATTCATTATTTAGACTACGATGTTTAATGTTATTTTGTAGCAGACTAGCAGTCATGTACAAGATGCGGTACATCTTTCTCAACAATAATGAGAAGCTCTTCGACTATCTCTACACATAATAAGTACATAGCCATAGTCAATTGAAGTAACTATTTAACAACTGCATGCTGTTTAATGTGTTGGTCTTTTTGATTGAGGTCTTCTAATATATTCATTGTGTGTCAGTAAGTCTTTCAATACTTTAGTGTCCCATATTCTTTTATCATTTCTCCCTTGTAGTTTTTGCTTGCGTTGCCATGATTGATCTAAAGGTCTGTTACTCACTTCTGTGCATAATCCCAAAAGGACTAGTCAGAAGCAGGAATTGTGTTACAGGCTCCATGTAAAGTCTGTGAAGGGCAACCTCATACAATCAGGATTTTTCTTTAACCCTATCATAATATCGAAATCTTCCCACTCAAATCCTTTTCCGGTATGGTTCGCTGAACTGGGCTTGCAGTGCTGCAATCCACCATGGGACTTCCAAGTTGGCTTTTATACATTTATCATGATCCAAGGACATGCCAGCCACAATAACGATTAACCCCAAGAGGCCTAGTCCGAAGTTTCTTTGAGACTTCTCCTTATTGCCTATGTAGCCTAGTTACCTCACACCAATGGAGATTCTATACGTCTCATGTCAACTTCTTTGCTATTGCACTTCCAATTACATTTTTGGAGTACACTTTTTTGGGTGCATCTAATCAAATATATTTAACTCTGTTTCTTGTTTAACAACAGCTACTCTGGAAACATTAATCTTCGTGAAGGAGCCAGAAGAGGGAGGCACATGGATATTATTATCGGTTCGTCAATTGGAGCTGCTGTTCTTCTCATAGCTACAATAGTGTCTTGCTTGTTCATGCACAAAGGAAAGAAAAGACACCCTGACCAAGGTATGGCTATAAAACAATTTGAAGTTTCTGTCTAGCCTGCTGGACTTCTCAGATGATAAAACATATGTAACTTCTCTTTTCTAGAGCAACTTCGGGATTCCCTGCCCATGCAAATGGTAGTTTCTTCCTTGAGAAATGCTCCTGGTGAAGCTGCTCACTGTTTCACAACCTTTGAAATTGAAGATGCTACAAAAAAGTTCGAGAAGAAAATAGGCTCTGGAGGTTTTGGAGTTGTGTACTATGGAAAAATGAAAGATGGAAGGGAAATTGCAGTGAAAGTTCTAACTAGCAATTCCTACCAGGGAAAGCGAGAGTTTACAAATGAGGTAAATTTTCACTTTACTGACCTTCGTTTAATATTGCAAGTGAGGATACTTATATTCATACTTTTTGAATATTGAATTGTGTTTGTTATCACTCATTTACGAAGCTGCTTTGAGGTTAATATGATTTTACTCTTTTATAGATATACACTGATTAAAATTGTTTAACCATTGAACATACAGTGTATTTTTGTTTCTAACTAGATGCCATCAATCATGAGCTCTATTTGAAAATACATTTTGTAATTTTAAAATAAGATTACATTGTCAGTTTTGGCTTAGAAACTTTTTTGCTTTAATCATTTTTACAGTCCCCAACTCCATTGAATCTGTAAGATGTAGAATTTCTGATTAAAATGTCGATGTTTTGTTTCGAACCAAGGTTCCTAAAGATTGCCACAAGAGTGACTTAGCCTCTTGTAAATCAAAATACCTGAAGCTGCTTAGAAAAATTCAGTAAGATACACGAGAATCCATGAACATGTAGAACTTGCACAGTTGAGCTCCTTAATTCTTTAATAAATGTTTCTATTGCGTATTAGACAAAGGGAAATTAACAAGTCCCAACATTCCTAGTATTTGAAGTGCCTGGTTAATAAATGGATAAAATCCTCTATATTGTTGACCTGAATTTGTAAACTATATAAGAGTTAAAACTGACATGGAAACACACATACATTTTTAAACTTCATGCACATATTCCTAAAAGGAATATTGTTCTCTAGGAATTTATTTTGTTTGTGAATCAGCTGTATTGGGTAGTATATTTTTCAGTTGGAGCTGAAACTGTTACGCTGCCATTTGGCACAGGTGACTCTTCTTTCAAGGATACATCACAGAAACCTGGTACAATTTCTTGGATATTGTCAAGAAGATGGGAAGAGCATGCTTGTTTATGAGTTCATGCACAATGGAACACTTAAGGAACATCTTTACGGTAATTTCAAGTGTTTTTGAATTGGTCTAATTTAAATTTTGATACTCACCATTTCTTACACTTTGGCAGGTCCGTTAAAACGAGGAAAAAGTATTAATTGGATCAAGCGCCTTGAGATTGCTGAAGATGCTGCTAAAGGTTTATGATAAGCCTATTTTTTTTTCCTTTCCCAAAGATATTATCCTTTGCTATGGTGAAGCCTCTCACTTAAATTAGAGTTGCAGTTTAAGTGCTGGACTGATCGTGTTTCCATGCTTGTTCAGGGATTGAATATCTTCATACAGGTTGTGTTCCAGCCATTATCCATAGGGATTTAAAAAGCAGCAATATTCTTGTTGACAAAAACATGAGAGCTAAGGTTGCAGATTTTGGCCTTTCAAAACTTGCAGTAGATGGAGCTTCACACGTATCTAGCATAGTTCGAGGCACCGTAGGGTATTTGGATCCCGAGTAAGGTTCTTTTATTTAGTTTTACGATATATCAATTTAAGCAGTATGATCTGAGAGAATTGATTATGTTGCTGCTTCTGCATTGTTAGATGGTTCTGAACATTGAAATGCTGAGTTATTGTGAAGTGTAGTGGCCTTCTTGTTAATTACCTGCTTACAACAGACAGACAAAATATTAAGGATATATTTAAGTTTGAGACTTGACATTTGTATCTTGAACACTGTTACTCACACTCTCTTAGCTGTAGACGTGTTTGTTCATGGTTGTTAACTTGCCGCATTCTTGTTTCTTAAATAAAGTTATTTTAATGACTACAGTGAAAGCCTGGAGTCTAGAATGAGTTTGAGTTACACAAACACTTTCTGCTGACATGGGTGCTTTGACTGTTATCACATTGCATTCATAGTTTCTGCTCTATGATACACAGGTATTACATCTCTCAACAGTTAACAGACAAGAGTGATGTTTATAGTTTTGGTGTCATTCTCCTGGAGCTGATGTCTGGTCAAGAAGCCATATCTAATGAAAGCTTTGGTGTAAATTGTCGCAATATAGTACAATGGGTAAGCTGGTTGATTGTTCAAGGACTAGAGGCTGGGAATTTTTAACCACTTGTCTTTGGGAACTTTATCATTGATGATCATTATCTGAAAAACCAAGTCAAAATTAAAATCATGTTTACCCTGACTTGTGCAAGACTTTAGTAATAATCCAAAAATCTCTATAATTGAAATCACCAAGTTACTTTTGGCAGAATGCTTTAAGCTGAATAAATATGTTTTGTTATTATTATAAACATGCTTTATGTCTTTGTATCTCTTCAATGAACTTTGTTCAAAATCAAGAACAATTTTTTGAAGTACTTTTGTTTAAGCAAAATTTTACTTAAATCTATAACTTATATACAAGTCAACAGATAGTTTCAATCAAATAATGCTAAGTTATAATTTTTCCTTAGGTCAAAAGGGTTGAAAATAACTCAATCGAGGTTATCCAATAAGCTCTAAATATCTACGAAGTGCATAGTATGGGAATGCTAATGGTTTCATGAAATTGTAAAGCTTTAATAGGTCTTTTACTTTGGTTTGTTTTTTCACTTTCTGTCTGTTCCTGGAAGAGGTTAAAATCATTCATTTATTTGAAGGCGATAAGTGCATGGAAGTTGAACATATTTGGAAAAGCTTACTTCATTTCCTTCAGAACTTAATTCTTTTCATTTCAGGAAATTGCTATCATTGTTGAAAGACTTAAATAACTGCATGTTTGCATGACAGGCAAAATTACACATTGAGAGTGGGGATATCCAAGGAATCATCGATCCCTCACTGTGTGGTGAATATGACATCCAGTCAATGTGGAAGATAGCAGAGAAAGCTTTGATGTGTGTCCAGCCTCATGGTCACATGAGGCCATCTATTTCAGAAGTTCTCAAGGAGATCCAAGATGCTATCTTAATTGAAAGGGAGGTGACAGCAGCAAGAGAAGATATCTCTGATGAAATGTCGAGAAATTCTGTTCATTCTTCACTCAACTTGGGTTCTTTGGATTTGGGTGGAGCCGAGAATTACCTGGCGCTTGACGAGTCCATTGCACAGCCAACCGCCAGATGATTCTTTTCATACTCAGGCTTGTAATTACATTTCCAGCACCGGCAGTAAAAAAAAAAATTTTGGGTTCTTTTAGTCAAATATTAGTACTGCTGTAATAAAAAATCAAATCGGCACGGGTGGTTCTGAGAGCAAGTGCTTTGAACTTAAAATTTGAGCTTGCAAATTGTTTGTATTCCCATTTGTTGTAAATCTATTCTCTCATGGCAAAGAATACATGGATCTTCCCCGTCGTTGTGGTATATCTCCCATCAATGTCTGGAAAATGAGGCCTTAGTTATAGGGCTCGGGTATAAATCCCGACAAATGCCTTGGCATGTTACGAGGTTGGCCAAGCAGTCTTATAATCCACGTTTAAGAATAGGTGGACCATCCATCTTTGCACGCTAGGAGTAAGCGATAATCATGCGCCTTGCTTCGGATTGTCAACAGAGTTTTTGTCGGGTTGTTCCTTCTTTACAAGACATCAGAACCCCATTGCCTCTTTCAAGCCTCGGGTCGTCTGATTCGATCTGATCACGGTGGCACCTACCTGCTGCCTTCATTTGGTTCCGTATCAGGTCAGTGGTCAAAGTTGTTTTGCAATGGCAGATGTGGGGTGCAGCAATAATGAGCAGTTCTTGGCAAGTGCATGGAGGGATTATACGTACTATATCCATCATATCATCATCTTATATCCCGGTCCTACCTGCTTTCTTTGAAAATCATAGGCTATCGAATCGGATTTAACAGGGATAAAATTGTGAAACTAAAACTTAATCACAGATAAATGTCTAACATTCTAAAAACAAAGACAAGGATTTGCAATTGCATTTCATTAAAATTAACAACTTAAATATTGGGATTGTAATTCTTTTTGGACCTTTAAAATTGGCTAGTTAGGTGTGTTTTCTTTTAGTATTTTAGTAAAAAAAAAAGAGTTAATGGGGGTGATGGGTAAAAATTCGGCTTACTCAAAATTGCTTAATTGGATAAAGAATTCAAGCAAAAGAAAAATGTCTCGGCCCTTTCGGGAGGTAAAGGGAAAAAAAATCAGATAATTATCCGAGATTATAATTTTTCATCAGAACTACCTGAATGCTTGGTTACAGGACAGATTCAATGGCTAAAATTCTTGTCAAAGCATGTTGACGAGTTAGGCTTTACGCGGTCAAAGGGTCTGTTCTCCATGTTATTCTTCCGTATGGATGTCAATGGAGATTTGCATGTATTCTCATCGAGAGAAGTGGACATGGAAGTAGATTTTTCCCTGTGATAACAGATGAAGAGGCATGTAAAGTAACCTCCAGCCTATTTAACATCCATACCTGCATCTGTTTATGTTTATGTGCATGGTTTTTAATATTTACAATTTTTCATTTTTTTAGTTAATAAAACAACTAAAAGAGATAAGGTCGGTTTTACTGTTTATATGAATAATGAAACAACTGATTATATATATATATATATATATATATATATATATTATTTTCAAACTTATTTTTCTTTCAATCCAACCATTTTATAGCCTAATTAGAAGAAATTAGGCTTCAGATTATGTAAAAATTATAAAAAATGAGTAAATATATGGCTTACACCTTAGTAGCGATAATTTCTATTTTAATCCAAAAGTTCATTTTCTTTATTTTTTTAGTTCATGAGTTATAGAGCGGAGAGAGAAACTCGCATGAAAACATCAATGAGAGAGAAAATGGTTAGTTTAGTCACATTTTGGCGACAAAATTAATTGTTCTGTGTGTCGAATTATTCTATTCGACAAAAGAAGTTTGATTATTGTGGGTTTTGTTTATAATCATGCCTATAAAAGGATTATTGTATTTCAAACTAATACTTCTAGAACAAATTATATGAATAAATGTAATTTATAAAGTATGAAAACCTCATTAATGTGTAGAAATAAATCGTGCATTAATAAAATTATTTGATTGTAAATACTACTACTAGGGGAGCCCAAAAAAAAGGGCTAGATCTTATTTTAAAATAGATAACTAGCTAGTTTGTTTAATAACCCTTATTTATTTATTTATTCGATGAAAATATATTCTTTTCATTAATGGACAACCTTTCTACCGGTGTAATGAACAATTTTTTATTTTATATAACTTTCTTTTTCTTAATTTTGATTTTGATATCATTAATTTATATAAATTATCAAATACGGTGTTTGAGAGTTTGAAAGGGTGTTTGAGAGGGTGATATCAGAAATATGTAAAGGCATGAGATACATATGCTTAAAATGATGTTTAACCTATTCCAAATATGCATGTGTTTTATGTTGATGCTATTTCTTATTTATTTTATTTTTTTAGTTTAACGTGGGTGTCCGGGTCAGCTTGCGTGCACCTCGACTAATCCCACGGGCCCTGAAGTTAACGACCATGTAAGCCTTCAGTGGCCATTATATGAGCAACTACAGGGTTCGAACCTAAAACCATAAAAAAAACAAATCTTTTAGTCTCAAGCTGGACCACCACCTACGTGGTTTTCTTATTTTTAGTCAATCCATTACGTCGTCTTTATATGACAGTACTGAAAAGCAACCCTATCACAATCGTTATCTTTGGATATTTGGCATATAAATCTTGCAGATTTCTCATCAAAGGTTATTTCTCACAAGGTGTTAGGTATGCATATTATCGAGCAAGCGCTCTCTCTCCCTCTCTCTCTCTCACACACACACACACACACACGCACGCACGCACCCTCTCATACATCCACAGAGTGCTAATCATCCTTGGAATATTCCTGCTTATCTAGACATTAATGGGAGCACAAAATCATGCTTGAGGAACGCAATTTTATTTTAAAAAGGAATATTTTATTTTTCTTTCTTTTTTGTTTTTGTTTTTGTTTTTTGATGGTCAAGGTTGCTTTATCATGGCTAGTAAATTAAGCTAGGTTGGATACTTGAACCACCCTTGTAAATTTGCATCTGGGCACCTGAGAAATTGTTTGTGCTTATCTGTAAAAGGATTTGCTTTCTATCATTAAATTTATGGATAAGTGATTAGTACTGTTTTCTAAATCTATAGTTAGTGCAGCAATGAGATATGTAGACAGTGCAATTATACAACTGTAGAGGCTAATTAATAGAGATTAAAAGGGTGTATGGTTCTAATTGTTTGAGGCATAATAAGAGATAGGCTTATTTCATCTTAAATCTTTTCTGTTTAAGTTAAAGTACACCAAAATATAACGTGAATAGAGGCAATTGGAAGTTTCAGGCATGCCAATCTGTTCTTGTTCAATAAAAATTTTATAGTTCGAAACATGTTAAATTAAAAAAAATATATTATCATCCTTAGAGTATCATACCTGAGATAAGTTTCATTAATGATTTTGTTTTAAATTATAAAGGATTTGTTGTGCTATGTTATTGATGGTCTGTCTATTACATTCCTGACTCTTGTATTAATGAATATTTAACTAAAAATACTTTCAACTCTGATGTTAGTAAGTACTTCATGGAAAAAACCTGACGTTCCTGATTTTGAAGTTGGTGAATATTTGTCTAAAAATATTTTTAATTTTGGTATTGATGAATACTAATATTCTTGACTACCTTCTTACTAGTGTCAATGAATATTATCTAAAAATATTTCTAATTTTGATATTGGTGAATATCGTTCAAAAATTAATATTCTTGACTTTGAGGTTAGTGAATATATTTGAATTACAATTTTTTTATTTGTTAAAAATCCAAGATTATTAATTTTTTAATATTCCAGATAACGGCTTGTTGTGAGTACATTTACCTCAAATAATTTTGAATTAAATTCTAAAATGGACATTATACCTATTGAGATGGCAAAAGAAAATAGGCTTTTGCCCAAAACTAATTCCACAACCCTTCTTTGAATCACACAACAAACTCAACACTTCAACTTTTCACATTCAAACTCAACAACCCATATTCAAACTCAAATTACCACCATCTCATCACAATATGCACAACATACTCAACAATTACTTAGATTTAATTGTCTCACAATACACTACCAAAATTCTTATATTTACTAACGAATTTTTTCATTGGTATTTGTACTATCATTTTGTCAGCAATTAATTTACCGACAGGATCACAGATGAAAATGCTTTATTGGTAAAACTTTTGTTGGTAATTTTTGGTGTGTCGGTAAGTCAGTCGGCAATAAAAAAATATTATTACCGATGAATTTATTGACAGAAAAAGCACGCTAAATTTTTTTTATCTACTTCATTCTATCAGTATTTCTCTCGGGAAGCTTGTCATATAACCGGCAAAAATATCATATGCAATTCTATCTGTTATTATTTAAAAATATTTTTTTTTAAAATCTATTTAACAAAACTAGAAAATAATTAAATTAATATAAATTAACACTCCATAATACTCATAATTGAGTTGCTTGGAAAAAAGAAGAAGAAAATCAACTCAAATAAATTTGCAACAAACGAATAACACAAAAAATAAACAACAACAACAAATAAATAAATCAACTAAAAATAATTTCATATGAAAAATATAATGCAAAAACAACACAAAAAAAGAGGAAAAAAGAAAAAATCTTACCTTAATGTAGTTGCAAGTGAAGCTGAGAAGAGAAAAAACAATTCATAAAGTATGTTAATTAAAAAAATACTGAGAAGACTAAAAAAAATTCATAAAGTATGTTAATTTAAAAAAATACTGGGAAGAGAAAAGAAAAAAAGAGAAGAAGACATACCCGAGCGTAGAGGAGAAGAGAAGGAGTTAAGGAGAGAAAAGAAGAGAAAAAAAAGAGGATGTTTATGTTTTTTACATAAAGGAAGAAGAAAAAGAAGAGGCTTGTCTGTTGTGAAATGAGAGATTCTAGTCTTTTTATTGGGGCATTTTACTGACAGTTTTACCGATGGATAATTAAATATGAATGTTTTTAACTATTCTGTCGATGATTTCGTCTATAATATTTAATTTAAATTTTCAATTTAATAAAAAATTTTCAGAAACTGCTAAATATCACCGACGACTTTTCAATTCGTCGGTGATTCTGTCTATAATATTTAATTTAGATTTTCAATTTAATCAAAAAATTTCAGAAACTTGCCAAATAACACCGACGACTTTTCAATATGTTGGTGATTTTATCTGTAAAGAATAGTAATTAACAGTGCAATTGAGAAGTGAATGGTTCTAAAGCTCTTTGAAAAATACCAATGGAATTAATGATTCGGTGATTCTCTTTGTAATTGATATGATTAACAGTGCCAGGAAGAAGTGAACAGTTTACCAACTAGTTTATGAATGGATTTTACCGATAGTATTAATACCGTCGGTATAAATAACCCGTCATCATATCTTTTAGATTTGTTTTAATTTTTTCTTTTTCCACTGAAATTTTCTCGGTATATACCAACAGAATATTTCTGTCGGTAAAATTCAGTGTAATTTACTGATAGAAATATTCTGTTAATATTTTCGTTTGTATTTATTAATTTTCTAGTTGTGATACTTTTCAAAATCAAACACAAACCTAAAGCAAAATTCAAGTACAAAGTTTAAGCAAAATCAAACTTAGATTTTTTTTTTTCATGTGGTCTCAAAGT
>Ga0307515_10010616_pt1 | contig 17622 bp, 17 predicted proteins | sample 17_EM_MG_FD_194513 | JGI IMG/M metagenome (GOLD analysis project Ga0307515, IMG submission 194513) | Populus trichocarpa ectomycorrhiza microbial communities from riparian zone in the Pacific Northwest, United States - 17_EM | ecosystem: Host-associated > Plants > Roots > Unclassified | place...
CGAGGCGCTGCTGTCGGCGCTGCCCGAGCACAACATCGGCCAGCGCCGGCTGCGCTCGATGGGCGGCATGGTGCCGGGCGCGTTCGACCGGCCGAGCGGCTGCCTGCTGTCGCCGCGCTGCCCGTACGTGCAGCCGCGTTGCCGTGCGGAGCGGCCGACACTCGATGGCGACATCGGCGCGCAGGCGCGCTGCTTCTATCCGTTGACGCAGGTGGCGACATGAGCGAACGCGGCGTGGTTCTGGAATCTCAGGCGCTCGCGAAGCACTACGCCGTCTCGACCGGCTTCCTGAAACCGAAGGCGCTCGCGCGGGCGCTCGACGGCGTGTCGTTCACGCTGCGCTCGGGCAAGACGCTCGCCGTCGTCGGCGAATCGGGCTGTGGCAAGAGCACGCTGGCACGCCAGCTGACGATGATCGAGGCACCGACCAGCGGCGCGCTGCTGCTCGCCGGCGCCGACGTGACCCACGCCGACAAGGCGCTGAAGAAACAACTGCGCCAGCAGGTGCAGATGGTGTTCCAGAACCCGTTCGCGAGCTTGAACCCGCGCAAGAAGATCGGCCTGGCCCTGGAAGAGCCGCTGACGATCAACACCGATCTGACCAAGGCCGCACGGGGCGAGCGCGCCCGCGCAATGATGGCGCGCGTGGGCCTGCGGCCCGAGCACTACGAACGCTATCCGCACATGTTCTCGGGCGGCCAGCGCCAGCGCATCGCGATCGCGCGCGCGCTGATGCTGCAGCCCAAGATCGTCGTGCTCGACGAGCCGGTTTCGGCGCTCGACGTGTCGATCCAGGCCCAGGTGCTGAACCTGCTGATGGACCTGCAGGACGAAACCCATGTGGCGTACATCTTCATCTCGCACAACCTCGCCGTCGTCGAGCTGATCGCCGACGAGGTTTTGGTGATGTACCTCGGCAAGGTCGTCGAGCGCGCCCCGAAGACGACGCTGTTCAACGCGCCGCGCCACCCGTACACGCAGGCCTTGCTGGCAAGCACACCGCGCATCGATGCCAGCGCGCGCCGGCAGCGCCAGGTGCTCAGCGGCGAGCTGCCCTCGCCCCTCGCGCCGCCGCCGGGCTGTGCGTTCCACAAGCGCTGCCCGCATGCGGTGGCACGCTGCCGTGTCGAGGTGCCGGTGCTCGAGGACAGCGGCGGCGGCCAGACCGTGGCCTGCCATCGCTGGCGGGAACTGGCGGGCTGACGGCCGCCCGGCTCAGTCGAGCACCGGGCCGCCATGGGCCACGAAGAGGACCACTTCGTGGCCCTCAGCCGACTGAGCACCCGCTCGGCGGGTGGCCTTGCGTACTCGTAAAGGCCGGGTGCCCCATCTCAGCTCAGCGCCGGGTCTTGGAGCCGCCGAGGAAGCCCAGCCACGACCTCGGCTCGGCGCGCGCGGCCGGGTGGCCGCGGGTGAGCCGCAGCGCCGACACCAGATACAAGCCGTTGAGCATGCGCCGCGCGCGTTCCAGGCTCATGCCGGGCCAGGCGGCAATGGTGCGCAGCGACACCGTCTCGCGCGTCAGCGCCTCGGCCGCCGAGCTCAGCGCACCGGTGGCGGTGATGCCGTCTTCGGCCAGGCGGCGTGTGGCGCGGTAGGCGGCATCGCCCGCGATCTCGGCCAGCAGGCTGGCCCGCGCGCCGTACATCGCCAAGGCCCACAACAGCGGCAGCAAGGGGCGGTAGTGCTCCAGCCGCCCGATCCGATCGTGCTGCTTGTCGCCGGGCGGGCGCAGCCCCGGCGGCTCGGCGGTCAGCACGCTGACCCGCGACAGACCGATGCCCTGGCTCACCAGCAGGTCGCGCGGGGCGTGGTAGACCTGTTGCAGCGGGAACAGCGTGACCGGCACGACCAGGCCGTCGAGTTGCAGGCACAGCAAGGCCGCCTCGTGGTGGCGCATGCAGGCGGCCACCACTTCGAGCACATCGCCGCCGGCGCCGGCGTTTTCGAGCCGGCCCAGGTCCGAGAGCAGCGTCGTGGGCAACAAGGTGGGACCATCAAGGCGCGCGAATGCGCTGGTGCCGTTTTGGGCACGGAACCGCTCGAAGCTGCTGATCCGCCACAGCGTCGATTCGTCAAATTCTTCCATCTTGCGATCCTCACGCACATGCGCCGGCGTGTCTGTTCTCAAACGTATCCAATACGAGGCGCATGCCTGCCCGGCGCACTGCAGGCAAGCCGATATTGCGGCGACAATCGACGGCATGACATCCCACGATTTGCAAGCCAGCATCGCGCACATGGGCGCGGCCGCCCGCGCGGCGTCGGCGCGCATGGCGGCGGCCTCGACCGCCGCGAAGAACGCCGCGCTGCTGGCGCTCGCGCGCCGCCTGCGCGACCACCAGCCCGCCTTGACCGCGGCCAATCTCGAGGATGTGGCGGCCGCGCAAGCCGCCGGCCTCGCCGCACCGCTGGTCGACCGCCTCAAGCTCACCGCCGGGATCATCGAGACGGTGGCCGAAGGCTGCGAGCAGATCGCCGCGATGTCCGACCCGATCGGCGAGATCGTCCAGCTGCGCAGCCGCCCGAGCGGCATCCGCGTCGGCCAGATGCGCGTGCCGCTGGGCGTGTTCGGCATGATCTACGAGAGCCGGCCGAATGTGACGATCGAGGCCGCGTCGCTCGCGATCAAGAGCGGCAACGCCTGCATCCTGCGCGGCGGCTCGGAGGCGATCCATTCGAACCTCGCGCTTTGGAAGCTGGTGCAGGCGGCGCTGACCGATGCCGGCCTGCCGCCCGACGCGGTGCAACTGGTGCAGACCACCGACCGTGCGGCGGTCGGCTACCTGATCGCATCGCCAGAGGCAGTGGACGTGATCATCCCGCGCGGCGGCAAGGGCCTCATCGAGCGCATCAGCCGCGAGGCCAAGGTGCCGGTGATCAAGCACCTCGACGGCAACTGCCATGTCTACGTCGACGCCAGCGCCGATCTCGACATGGCGCTGCGCGTGACCGACAACGCGAAGACGCAGAAGTACAGCCCGTGCAACGCGGCCGAATCGCTGCTGGTGCATCAGGCCATCGCGCCCGCGTTCCTGCCGCGGATCGGCGCGCTGTTCGCCGCCAAGGGCGTGGAGATGCGTGGCGACGCGGCCGCGCTGGCATTGCTGGGCGTGGTTCCCGGTGCCAAGCTCGCGCCGGCCACCGAGCAGGACTGGTTCGAGGAATACCTCGCGCCCATCATCAGCATCAAGGTCGTGGCCGACCTCGACGCCGCCATCCAGCACATCAACCACTACAGCTCGCACCACACCGATGCGATCCTGACCGAGACGCACTCGAACGCGATGCGCTTTCTGCGCGAGGTCGATTCGGCCAGCGTGATGGTGAACGCGTCGACGCGCTTCGCCGACGGCTTCGAATACGGGCTGGGCGCCGAGATCGGCATCAGCACCGACAAGTTCCATGCGCGCGGGCCGGTCGGGATCGAAGGCCTGACCTCGATGAAGTGGGTGGTGCTCGGGCAGGGCGAAACGCGTACCTGACATGACCGAGACGAGTGTCGACCCGCGCCGCGCCCTGGTGCTGTTTTCCGGCGGGCAGGACTCGACCGCCTGCCTCGCGTGGGCGCTGGCGCGCTTCGCGCACGTCGAGACCATCGGCTTCGACTATGGCCAGCGCCACCTCGTCGAGCTCGAATGCCGGCTGCATGTGCGCTCGGCGCTGCACACGCAGTTCCCCGCCTGGGCGAAGCGCCTCGGCGACGACCACCTGCTCGACCTCACGCTGCTCGGCCAGATCTCCGACACCGCGCTGACCGATGCGCGCGCGATCGAGATGAACGCGCAAGGCCTGCCCAACACCTTCGTGCCGGGTCGCAACCTTCTGTTCTTCACCTTTGCCGCCGCAGTAGCCTACCGGCGCGGCCTGAACGTGCTGGTCGGCGGCATGTGCGAGACCGACTTCTCCGGCTACCCGGACTGCCGCGACAACACGCTGAAGGCGCTGCAAGTGGCGCTGAGCCTGGGGCTGGACGCACCGATGACGATCGAGACGCCGCTGATGTGGCTGGACAAGGCGCAGACCTGGGCCCTGACCGAGCGGCTCGGCGGCGAGGCACTGACCGAGCTCGTCGTCGAACACACCCACACTTGCTACCTCGGCGACCGCAGCCAGTGCCACGCCTGGGGCTACGGCTGCGGCATCTGCCCGGCTTGCGACTTGCGCCGCAAGGGCTATCAGGCCTGGCTCGCCAGCTAGCGCTTCTTGCGTGCGTTCAGCGTCTGGAACGTCGGCCGCAGATTACCGACGACGCCAGTCGACTCATCGGCCTGATAGCCCGGCAGCCGGTTCACCGCAGCCTTGAACTCGTCGCTCTGGATGATCGCGAGCATCGCGCGCACCGGCGGCGCCTCGAGCGAACGCTCTTCGCACAGCAGGAAGTAGCGCTCGGTCTGGATCGGCACGAAGTCGAGCTTGAAATGGCGCGCCGGGGTCTCGACGCCGAAGCCGACATCGGCCATGCCGCTGGCCACATACGCTGCGACCGCCGCGTGGGTCAACTCGCATTGTTCGTAGCCGCGCACGCGCGCGACGTCCACGCCTTCCTTCTTCAGCAGCAGGTCGAGCAAGAAGCGTGTGCCCGAGCCCGACTGGCGATTGATGAAGCGCAGGTCGGGTCGCGCCAGGTCGCGGATGCCGTAGACCTTCTTCGGGTCGCCCTTGGCCACCATCAGCCCGAGCCGCCGGGTCGCGATGCCGATCAGCTTCTGCGAGTCGGGCTTGAGCCACTGCGCGTAATGCGCCACCCCCGCGGCCTCGAACTCGCCGCGCGGCACGTGAAAGCCGGCGACCTCGCAGCCGCCCATCGCCAGCGACGCCACCGCCTCGGAGCTCCCGCAGTAGCGCAGCTCGTTGACGATGCCGGCACGGCCGAGCGCCTCGTGCAGCGCCTCGATCGCGAAGCCATGGCTGGCGTGGATGCGCAGCAGCGGCGGCATGCTCATCAGCACGCGGTCGAGCTCGGCCTGCAGCTCCGACGCGAGCGAATCCAGCATCGGCGACAGCCGCGCCGCGATGCGGCGGTCAGCCCAGACCAGCTTCTCGGCCAGCGGGCTCAGCGACGACCCCTTGCCGCGCTCCATGTGCAAGAGCGGCCCACCGAGCAGCGCCTCGCCCTGGCGGATCAGCTGCCACGCGTGGCGGTACGACACTTGCATCGCCTGGCAGGCCTTCAGCAAGCTGCCGTGCTCGGCCACGCTGACCAGCAGCGCGACGGTGCGCTCGGCGAGCGCCGCCCCGCCGGGGCGGCTGATCGTCCATTGGGGCTTGATGCTGACTTGATGCACAGACAGGGTTGTTGCTTATGCGTTCTGGCGCCTATTTCGTCGGCCGCTCCGATCATATTGCGTGAATGTAGACCGCTCTCTACATTCGCGACACGCAAGGAAGTGCTTGTGCCCTCAAGCACCTATATGGAGACCGCCTATGAACCCCACCCCCGCGAGCGTGACGCAAGCCGCATTGGCACGGCATGCCGCTGAGCCAGGCGCGCTCTTGCCGATTCTTCACGAGGTGCAGGACGCGCTCGGCCACATCCCGCGCGAGGTCGTGCCGCAGATCGCCGAGGGGCTGAACCTGTCTCGCGCCGAGGTGCATGGCGTCGTCACCTACTACCACCACTTTCGCGCTGAAGCGCCGGGCCGGCACGTGGTGCAGGTGTGCCGCGCCGAGGCCTGCCAGGCGATGGGCTCGGACGCGCTGATGGCGCACGCCGAGCACGCGCTCGGCTGCCCAACACACGGAGGGCATGGCGGACACGGCAGCACCAGCGCCGACGGCCGCTACACGCTGAACCCGGTCTACTGCCTCGGGCTGTGCGCGTCGTCGCCGGCGGTGGTCGTGAACGACAAGCTGCACGCGCGCATGACGCCGGCGAAGTTCGACAAGATCGTCAACGCGCTCGGAGTCGACGCATGAGCGCGCCGGGCCGCCCCAAGAGCGAATGCCGGAGTGCGCAGCACGACGGTACTCCAATGAGCGCCGTGACGGTCTACGTGCCGCGCGACTCGGCCGCGCTCGCGGTCGGCGCCGACGAAGTCGCGGCGGCACTGCAAGCCGAATGCGCGCGTCGCGGTCTCGCGTTGAATCTGGTGCGCAACGGCTCGCGGGGCCTGTTCTGGCTCGAGACGCTGGTCGAGGTCGCGACCCCGCAAGGCCGCATCGCCTATGGTCCGGTCGACGCCGACGATGTGCCTGCCCTGCTCGACGCCGGGCTGCTGAGCGGCGCGGCCCACGCGCTGTGCCATGGCGTCACCGAGCAGATCCCGTATCTGGCAAAGCAAGAGCGCCTGACTTTCGCGCGCATGGGCGTGACTGACCCGCTGTCGATCGCCGACTACGAGGCGCATGAAGGATTCGCCGGCCTGCGCGCCGCGCTGGCGCTGGCACCCGCAGCGATCGTCCAACAAGTGTTGGACTCGGGTCTGCGCGGCCGCGGCGGCGCGGCCTTTCCGACCGGCATCAAGTGGAAGACGGTGGCCGCTGCCCAGGCCGCGCAGAAGTACGTCGTCTGCAATGCCGACGAAGGCGACTCCGGCACCTTCTCGGACCGCATGACGATGGAAGGCGACCCGTTCATGCTGATCGAAGGCATGACGATCGCCGCGATCGCCACCGGCGCGACACGCGGCTACGTCTACATCCGCTCCGAATACCCGGACGCGATCGCGACGATGAACGAGGCCGTCGCGCGGGCGACCGCCGCGGGCTACCTGGGCGACAACGTGCTCGGCTCCGGCCACGCCTTCCTCCTGACGATTCGCAAGGCCGCCGGCGCCTACGTGTGCGGCGAAGAGACCGCGATGCTCGAGAGCCTCGAAGGCAAGCGCGGCATCGTGCGCGCGAAGCCGCCGCTGCCGGCGATCGAAGGGTTGTTCGGCCAGCCGACTGTCATCAACAACGTCATCAGCTTCGCCAGCGTGCCACTGATCCTGGCGCGCGGCGCAGCCTTCTACCGCGACTACGGCGTCGGCCGCTCGCGCGGCACGCTGCCGATGCAGCTGGCCGGCAACATCAAGCACGGAGGCCTGGTCGAGAAGGCCTTCGGCGTGACATTGCGCGAGCTGATGTTCGACTTCGGCGGCGGCAGCGCGAGCGGCCGGCCGATCAAGACGGCGCAGGTCGGCGGGCCGCTGGGCACCTACCTGCCCGAATCGCAGTGGGACCTGCCAATCGACTACGAGGCCTATGCGGCCGTCGGCGCGGTTGTCGGCCACGGCGGTATCGTCGTGCACGACGACACGGCGGATCTCTCGAAGCTCGCGCGCTATGCGATGGAATTCTGTGCGATCGAGTCCTGCGGCAAGTGCACGCCCTGCCGCATCGGCTCGACCCGCGGCGTCGAGGTCATAGCCAAGATCATCGCGCCGCCCTCGCCCAAAACCAACAAGCCGCAGCAGGTGCAGCTGCTGCGCGACCTGTGCGACACGATGGTCCACGGCAGCCTGTGCGCGATGGGCGGCATGACGCCGTACCCGGTGCTCTCGGCACTCAATCATTTCCCGCAGGACTTCGGTCTCGCGACCCCTGACCTCGAAGCGGCCTAGCGGCCCAGGAGACAGCCATGCTCGAACATCTGAAGGTCAGCGATTTCGGCACCCCGCGGCGCGAATCCGAACAAGAGGTCACGCTCGAGATCGACGGCAACCAGGTCACCGTGCCCAAGGGCACATCGCTGATGCGCGCGGCGGTCGACGCCGGCATCCAGGTGCCCAAGCTGTGCGCGACCGACAGCTTGGAACCCTTCGGCTCGTGCCGGCTGTGCCTGGTCGAGATCGATGGCCGCAAGGGCTACCCGGCTTCGTGCACCACGCCCGCCGAAACCGGCATGAAGGTGCGCACGCAGAGCCCGAAGCTGCAGGAGCTGCGCAAGGGCGTGATGGAGCTCTACATCTCCGACCACCCGCTCGACTGCCTCACGTGCAGCGCGAACGGCAACTGCGAGCTGCAGGACATGGCCGGCGTGACCGGTCTGCGCAACGTGCGCTACGGCTTCGATGGCGCGAACCATTTGAAGAGCGAGAAGGACGAATCGAACCCGTACTTCACCTACGACGCGAGCAAGTGCATCGTCTGCAACCGCTGCGTGCGCGCCTGCGAAGAGACGCAGGGCACGTTCGCGCTGACGATCTCGGGGCGAGGCTTCGAGTCGCGCGTCTCGCCGGGCATGGACGAGCCGTTCATGGAATCGGAATGCGTCAGCTGCGGCGCCTGCGTCGAGGCCTGCCCGACCGCGACGCTGCAAGAGAAGTCGGTGATCTGGCTCGGCCAGCCCGAGCACAGCAAGATCACGACCTGCGCTTATTGCGGCGTCGGCTGCGGCTTCAAGGCCGAGATGAAGGGCAACGAGGTCGTGCGCATGGTGCCGTGGAAAGACGGCGCCGCGAACGACGGCCACAGCTGCGTGAAAGGCCGCTTTGCGTGGGGCTACGCGACCCACCAGGACCGCATCACGACACCGATGATCCGCAAGAAGATCACCGACCCGTGGCAGACCGTCAGCTGGGAGGAAGCGATCGGCTACGCCGCCTCCGAGTTCAAGCGCATCCAGGCCAAGTACGGCCGCGACTCGATCGGCGGCATCGTCTCGTCGCGCTGCACCAACGAGGAGGGCTACCTGGTGCAGAAGCTGGTGCGGGCCGCGTTCGGCAACAACAACGTCGACACCTGCGCGCGCGTGTGCCACTCGCCGACCGGCTACGGCCTGAAGCAGACGCTGGGCGAATCGGCCGGCACGCAGACCTTCAAGTCGGTCGAGAAGGCCGACGTGATCCTCGTGATGGGCGCGAACCCGACCGACGGCCACCCGGTGTTCGCGTCGCGCATGAAGAAGCGGCTGCGCGAGGGCGCGAAGCTGATCGTGATCGACCCGCGCAAGATCGACATCGTCAAGTCGCCGCACATCAAGGCCGAGTACCACCTGCAGCTGCGGCCGGGCACCAACGTCGCCGTCGTCACCGCGCTCGCGCACACGATCGTCACCGAAGGCCTGCTGGCCGAGCCCTACATCGCCGAGCGCTGCGACGACAAGTCGTTCAACGAGTGGCGCGAGTTCGTGTCGCGGCCCGAGAACTCGCCTGAAGCAACCGAGACGACGACCGGCGTACCGGCCGCCGACATGCGCGCCGCCGCGCGCCTGTACGCCACCGGCGGCAACGCCGCGATCTACTACGGCCTGGGTGTGACCGAGCACAGCCAGGGCTCGACCACCGTGATGGGCATCGCCAACCTCGCGATGGCCACCGGCAACGTCGGCCGCGAAGGCGTGGGCGTGAACCCGCTGCGCGGCCAGAACAACGTGCAGGGCTCGTGCGACATCGGCTCGTTCCCGCACGAGCTGCCGGGCTACCGGCATGTGTCCGACACCACGGTGCGCAACGAGTTCGAGGCCGCCTGGGGCGTGACGCTGCAAAGCGAGCCCGGCCTGCGCATCCCGAACATGTTCGACGCCGCCATCGACGGCAGCTTCATGGGCCTGTACTGCGAAGGCGAGGACATCGTGCAGTCCGACCCCGACACGCAACACGTCGCGCATGCGCTCGAGGCGATGGAGTGCATCGTCGTGCAGGACCTGTTCCTGAACGAGACCGCCAAGTACGCGCACGTGTTCCTGCCGGGCTCGTCCTTCCTCGAGAAGGACGGCACCTTCACGAACGCCGAGCGCCGCATCTCGCGCGTGCGCAAGGTGATGCCGCCGAAGGCGCAATACGCCGACTGGGAGGTGACGATGCTGCTGTCGAACGCGCTCGGCTACCCGATGAACTACAAGCACCCCGAAGAGATCATGGCCGAGATCGCGGCGCTCACGCCCACGTTCTCGGGCGTGAGCTATCAGCTGATCGAGCAGCTCGGCAGCGTGCAGTGGCCGTGCAACGCGGCGGCACCGAACGGCACGCCGACGATGCACATCGACAAGTTCGTGCGCGGCAAGGGCAAGTTCATCATCACGCAATACGTCGCGAGCGACGAGAAGGTGACGCGCAAGTTCCCGCTGATCCTGACGACCGGCCGCATCCTGTCGCAGTACAACGTCGGCGCACAGACGCGCCGCACCGACAACAACCAGTGGCACAGCGAAGACCGGCTCGAGATCCACCCGGTCGACGCCGAAGACCGCGGCATCAAGGACGGCGACTGGGTCGGCATCCAGAGCCGCGCCGGCGACACGGTGCTGCGCGCGGTCGTCAGCGAGCGCATGCAGCCGGGCGTGGTCTACACGACCTTCCACTTCCCCGAATCGGGTGCCAACGTGATCACCACCGACAACTCCGACTGGGCCACCAACTGCCCCGAATACAAGGTGACCGCGGTGCAGGTGATGCCGGTGACGCAGCCGTCCGAATGGCAGCGCGAGTTCAGCCGCTTCGACAAGGTGCAGGCCGAGCTGCTCGAGCAGCGCCACGCGGCCGAATCGGTGGTGGGCAAATAATGAACCGCGCCGAGTTCGAGATGCCGGTCGATGGCGCGCGCCTTGCGCCCGTCGTGCGCTGGCGCGATGGCGAGCGCCACGAGCTCGACGACTGGCTCACCGAAGAGGTGCCGGTCGCGCTCGAGTTCAACGGCATCTCGCACGCGGTGATGCTCGCGACGCCGGCCGACCTGGAAGACTTCGCGCTCGGCTTCGGCCTGAGCGAAGGCATCTTCGCGAGCGCGGCCGACCTGTACGGCTGCGAGCTCGACGTGGCGCCACAAGGCATCACGGTGCGCATGCAGGTGTCGTCAAGCAGCTTCGCCGGCCTGAAGCAGCGCCGCCGCACGCTGGCCGGCCGCACCGGCTGCGGCGTCTGCGGCACCGAGAGCCTGGACCAGGTGCTGCGCCCGGTGCCCACGGTGCCCGCAGGCGCGCCGGTGCAGGCCAGCGCGATCGCACGCGCGATGCACGAGATGCGCGCGCGCCAGCGCCTCTGTCAGGCCACCGGCGCGGTGCATGCCGCCGCCTGGTGCAGCGCCGACGGCGCGGTGCAGTGGCTGCGAGAAGACGTCGGCCGCCACAACGCGCTCGACAAGCTGATCGGCGCCCTCGCCCGCGCCGGAACCGATCGGCGCGACGGCTTCATCGCGGTGACCAGCCGCGCCAGTGTCGAGATGGTGCAGAAGGCCGCGGTCGCCGGTGCGCCGCTGCTCGCCGCGGTGTCGGCGCCAACGCTGCTCGCGGTCGAGACCGCGCGCACCGCCGGCATGGGCCTGGTCGGCCTGGTGCGCGGCGACGACCTGGTCGTCTACGCGAACGCCGAGCGCGTCGTGCTCGACGCTCACACGAACTGAACCATGAACAACGACAACCTGATCCGCATGGTCAACCGCATCGGCGCGTTCTTTGCCGCGATGCCTGACCGCGAAGAAGCGATGCGCGACCTCGCGCAACACGTGCGGCGCTTCTGGGAGCCGCGCATGCGCACCCAGCTGTTCGCGCACATCGATACACACGCGGCCGAAGGTGTCGACGCGCTAGTCGTCGACGCGCTGCAGCGTCACCGCGCGCTGTTCAACTGAGCCGCGCCGACGCAGCGCCGACCCACGGCGCGAGCGCGTTCGCACCCGGCGGTGTCAGCGTCAACGCACGCGACCCCGATGTGCGCCGCAGCCAGCCTTGCGTCACCGCGTGGTCGAGCAGCGCGACCGCGAGGCCGCCGGCCAGGTGATCGCGCCGCTCCGACCAGTCGAGGCAGGCATACGCATAACGCTTCGTCGCGGCCGATGGCAGCGCCACGCCCAGCTGCTGCAAGGCCTCGCGGCCCGCGTCGCTGAGCACGAACTGCCCATCGCGCGCGACCAGCGTGCCGCGCGCCAGCAAGCCGTCGAACAACGCAACGCCGAGCTCGCCGGCGAGGTGGCTGTAGCAAGTGCGCGCGGCCTTCAGCGGCTTGTACGCGCCCTGCTCCCACTTGCTCGACGCGGCGCCGCGTTCGGCGACCAGCGACAGCGCTTCGAGCGCGTGTGCGATCTCGGCATCGGCCAGGCGCAGGTAGCGGTGCCGGCCCTGGATGCGCAACTCGACCAACTCGCTGTCGAGCAGCTTCGTGATGTGCGTGCTCGCGGTCTGCGCGCTGACACCGGCCGCCGCGGCGAGCTCGCCTGCCGCGAGGTACTGCCCGCCCATCAACGCCGCAAGCATGCGCGCGCGCGTCGGGTCGCCGATCATCGCGGCGATGCGAGCAAAACGGGGTTCGGGCGAATGGGCCATGTGCTCAAGCGTGCCACAGCTGCAGGCCGCCGCGCACGGCGAGGTAGGCGCCGAGCAGCAGCAGGCCGGCGAAGAACATCGTCTTGAACGTCTCGGCCTTCACCCGACTGCGCAGCCACTGCCCCGCGCCCATGCCGAGCAAGGCCGGCGCAACCGCCAGCGCCGAGCCGGCCAGCGCCGGGCCGTGCAATGCCCCGCCCAGCCCGAGGCTCGCGCCGAGCGCGATCGTCGAGACCAGGAACGACAGGCCGAGCGCACGCACCAGCTCGTCCTTCTCCATGCCGAGCGCCTGCAGATAAGGCACGGCCGGGATCACGAACACGCCGGTCGCGGCGGTCACCAGCCCGGTCGCGACGCCGACCAGTGGGCCGAGCCAGGGCTCCAGCGACGAGCGCACATGGAGCCGCCAGTGCAGCAGGCCCAGCGCCGCATAGACGATGAGCGCCACGCCGAGACCGACACTCGCCGCCGCGCCTCCGCTGAGCCAGCCGGCACCGAGCGCGACGCCGGCGCACACGCCGACGAGCATCGCCCCCAGCCGCTTCAGCAGCGCGACGAAGCCCGGCCCGCCGATCTGCCACAGGTTGGTGATCAGCGACGGCACGACCAGCAGCGCCGCGGCCTGTGCCGGCAGCATCACGATGCTCAGCAAGCCCATCGTGATGGTCGGCAGGCCGAGGCCGACGACGCCTTTGACGAAGCCGCCGAGCACGAACACGGCGGCGACGAGCAGCCACGGGATCGGGGACAGGAAAAGATCAGACATGGTCAGGCGTTTCAAGAGAAGGAATGCACGAATCATCGAGTTGAAACCGTTCGCGACACTTCGGGCTGGATCGAAGCATCGCTTGTCGTAGAGTGCGCAGCGATGAGTCATCCTTTGTCAATCGAATCGGTGCGGACCGAGCGCCGGGCCGCTCCCAAGCCGGCCCGCGCCAACCGCGAGACGCGGTTCGCGCTCGTGGCGTCCAAGCCGGCGCAGGCCGGCTTGGAGCCGCGCCACTCTCTCCCCTCGGGGGATCGACGAACGTACCCGTTCGGCGAGGGGCTCCAATGAGCACAACGGAAATCATCTGCGGCCTCATCGCGGCAGCCCTGCTGTTCTGGATCGTCGGCGCCTACAACCGGCTGGTGCGGCTGCGCAGCGCGATCGTGCGGCGCTTTCCACCGGTGGACGAGCAGTTCCGGCTGCGCCACGCCTTGTTGCAGCAGCAGATCGACGCGGTGGCGCCGGCGCTGCCCGACGCCGCGCCGCGCATCGATGTGCTGCGCGCGGCCTGCCAGCAGGTCGAGGCGGCGTGCGCGCATGCGCGTCAACGGCCGGGCGCGGTCGGCGCGATCACGAGTTTGCGGCTGGCCGACGACATCCTCAACGAAGCGCGCGCGCGCCTGCCGGTGCAGAGCTTGCCAGGCGTCGACCTGAACGAGCTGAACGCGCAGCTGACCGCGACGGATGCCACGCTCGCGTTCGCCCGCCGCCAGTTCAACGAGGCGGTGATCGGGTACAACCACGCGGTGAGGCAGTTCCCGACCGTGCTGATCGTGGGCCTGTTCGGCTTTCGAAGCGCCGGCACACTCTAAGAGTCATTCGACGCGCCATGACCGAAACCGAACAAGCCGCCACCGATCAACTCGGGCGCCTGCAAGGCGTGCAGGAGCTGCGCGCCGCGGTGCTCGCGCTGCTGCTGCCGCCGGGCAGCCAGCGCGCCGCGCGGGCCTGGCAGATCGAGTGCGCCGAGATCGCTCACGCGGCGCAGATTCGCGAGTGGGTAGTGCAGCTCCCGGGCGCGGCGCGGCTGCCGTGGTTCGAAATGCTGGTGTCGCGCATGGGCGGCCAGCCGCTGGCCGCGCGCCAGGCTTTGCTCGAGTCGACACGGCGCTTGATGGGCGCGCGCGGCATCGTGCGCCCGATCGACCGCCTGCACTGGCTCGAGATGCGCCAGCGCCTCGGCGAGAACACGGGCGCGGACACGCACGCCGCGGCCACGTCCGATCTCTCGCAGCTGCCGCCAAGCGATGTCGCAGCGATCGCCAGGTACAGCGCGTTCCTCGCCCGCCTGGTGCCGGCCGAGGCGGCCGCGCTCGACGACGCGGCGCCGACCGAGAGCGGCGTCGCCTGGTACACGAGCGTGATGACGCCGTGGCAGGCGCACGCCGCGGTCCCGCCGTGCAGGCCGCCCGACACCGATGGCCTGGTCCATGCCCTGCAAGAGCTGCAGGTGCTGGCCTGGATGCAGCGGCCGACGCTGGTGCGTGGCTGGGTCACGGCGGCGACGCAGCACAGCCGCTACGGCCGACTGAACGACAGCGCCGCCGATGCGCTGCGCCTGAGCTGCTCGCTGCTCGACTCGCCGCTGCCGCCGGAGCTCGCGCGGCACTACGGCGCCGGGTCGCTGGAGCGCGCGGCGTGAGGACGACGGTCCCGGCCCGCGTCGGCGTCACGCTCGCGTTGGCAAGCGTCTTCTCGGCGTGCGTCGTCGCGCAGGAGCCGCCCACGCCGCAATCGCTGCGTGCGCGCAGTCTCGCGGCCAACTGCGCCGCCTGCCACGGCACCGACGGCCGCGCCGCCGCGGGCACGTTGCTGCCCGGCTTGGCCGGCGTGCCCGCACCGGTGCTGATCGAGCAAATGAAGGCGTTCAAGACCGGCGCGCGCGTCGGCACCGTGATGCCGCAGCTCGCGAAAGGCTACAGCGACGCGCAGATCGAGCAGCTCGCCGCGTGGTTCGCGCAAGCGCCGACCAAGGCGCCGCGAAAGTAGGCACACGATGAAACGGCGCGATCTGCTGCGACTCGCCAGCGCCACCATCGGCAGCGTGGGGCTGAGCGGCTGCGCGGCCGGCATCGATCGCCTCTCGAACGCCATCAGCGCGATCGGCCGGCCGAGCACGGTCAATCGGGCCGATACCGCGCGCGTCGTCGTCGTCGGTGGCGGCTACGGTGGCGCGACCGCGGCCAAGTACGTGCGGCTGCTGTCGCAGCACCGGATCGAGGTGGTGCTGGTCGAACCCGACGCGGCCTTCGTCTCGTGCCCGCTGTCGAACCTGGTGCTCGGCGGCCACCGCACGCTGGCCGACATCACGCGGCCATACGCCAGCCTCACCGCGATGCATGGCGTGCGCGTCGTGCGCGACACGGTCGCGAGCATCGACGCGACCCAGCGCATCGCCGCGCTCGCATCAGGCGACGAGATCCGCTACGACAAGCTGGTGCTGTCGCCCGGCGTCGAGATGATCTGGACCGAAGTCATCGGCCTGCGCGCGGCCAGCCAGCAGGGCCGCGTGCTGCAGGCCTGGAAGGCCGGGCCCGAGACTGCGGCGCTGCGCCGCCAGCTCGAGGCGATGCCCGACGGCGGCGTGTTCGCGATCAGCATCCCCGAAGCGCCGTACCGCTGCCCGCCCGGGCCATACGAGCGCGCGAGCATCGTCGCGAACTACTTCAAGGCCGCGAAGCCGCGCTCGAAGGTGTTGATCCTCGACGCGAACGAAGACGTGACGAGCAAGGGACCGCTGTTCAAACGAGTGTGGGCCGAGTCGTACCCGGGCCTGCTCGAGTACCGGCCGCAGCACAAGGCGACCGGCGTCGATGCAGCGACGAACACGCTGAAGTTCGAGATTCAGGACGACGTGCGCGCCGACGTGCTCAACGTGCTGCCGCCGATGCGCGCCGGCGCGATCGCGGTGCAGACCGGCCTGGCGAACTCGAACGCGCGCTGGTGCAATGTGAACTGGCTCAACTTCGAGTCGACCGCAGCGCGCCACATCCACGTGATCGGCGACTCGATCCAGATCGCGTCGCAGATGCCCAAGAGCGGCCACATGGCGAACAGCCAGGCCAAGGTCACGGCCGCGGCCATCGTCGCCGAGCTGAATGGATGGGAGCTCGACCCGGCACCGATGCTCAGCAACACCTGCTACAGCTTCGTCGACGACAAGCGCACCGTGCACGTGGCCAGCGTGCATGCCTACGTCGAGGCCGAGCGAACCTTCAAGCCGGTGCCCGGCTCGGGTGGGCTGTCGAGCGCGCCGAGCGCGGTCGAAGCGGACTATGCGTGGAACTGGGCGCGGTCGATCTGGGCTGACGCGCTGGCGTGATTCACGCCGGGCGCGCTGGCGTGCGGGCCAGGCGCCAGACCATCAAGGCCAATCCCGCAACACCCGCGACAAGCACCGCCCACAGCAGCCAGGGGCGCAGCGCGGCCTCGCGCTGCTTCGCTTCATCGCGCCGCGCGACCGCCGACACTTCGACCCACCCGGCGAGCCCGGCCGCGCCGAAGCGGCTGCGCTCGTCGTCGAGCGCCGGCACCAGCGTGCCGATCGGCAACGCGCTGGCGTTCGCGTCGGCGGAGCCGACCTGCAAGCGGTAGGGCGCGGGGCCTTGCGCGGGGAACACCAGCCGCGCGAGTTGGGCGTGCACGCGTGCCCGCGTCTGGGCCGGATCGAGTGGCGCCGCGCGCTCATCCGGGATGACGCGCAGGTAGCGCAGCGTCGAGTACAGCGTGAGCGTGGCCGAGCTGCTGACGCTGCCTTGCCGATCGAGTCGGTAGAACACGCTCGAACCGAGTTCGTGCCACGCCTCGTCGGTGCGGGTGCGGCCCTGCAGACGCACCGGCGCGACGTGCGTTCCGTCTGTCCACTGCAGATCGACACCGACCACCGACAAGGCGCCGCCGAGATCGAAGTCGAGCGCACGCGCGGCACCCTCGGCATCGTTGGCACCCTTGCTCTTGGCCGGCTGCGGCGCGAGCACGAGCTCGGTCGGCGCATCGCGCACGACGCTGGCCTGCGTCGTCGTCACCACCTTCGCGCCGCTGAGCGCCGGTGCCGCCGCGGCGTCGGCCCACACCAGACGCACGAAGCGTCCAGTGGGTGATGGCAGCACGAGGTTCGGTTGCGTCAGCGGCCCGCTGCTCGATTGCAAGGCCAGCACCTGGCCGACGCCGGCCGCACGCCAGCTGCGCAAGTCGTCGCTGGTCGCGACGTCGAACGTGGCGCTGAACTCGTTGGGGCCGCTCCAGACCAGCCGCAACTGCTGCGGCGCCGGGTCGCTCGGCCTGCGCGCACCGAGGTCGAACAGCCAGCCGGCCGAACGCGCGCCGGCCTCCATCGTGCTGCCGCGCTGCGCGAGGCGCTTCACGCTGATGCGGTCGCCCTCGACGACGACATCGATCGGCGAACGCCAGCTGCCGTCGGCCGTTGGTCGCGCCGGCAGCGGATAGAGCACCGCGTCGCGCGTCGATTCGATCGCCTGCGATTCGCCGGCGCGTGGCGGCAGCCAGCCGAACGGCACCCGTTCGCCGCGCGCATCGACGATGCGCAGATCGCGCAGATCGGCTTGCCGGCTGTGCGCGTAGACCTCAACCGGCAGCGGCAGCTCGATGAAGGTGCCGGGCCGCTGCACCGCGATCGGCGCCTCGTAGCGAAACGTCGGCTCGGCGGCGC
>Ga0307515_10010617_pt1 | contig 17619 bp, 14 predicted proteins | sample 17_EM_MG_FD_194513 | JGI IMG/M metagenome (GOLD analysis project Ga0307515, IMG submission 194513) | Populus trichocarpa ectomycorrhiza microbial communities from riparian zone in the Pacific Northwest, United States - 17_EM | ecosystem: Host-associated > Plants > Roots > Unclassified | place...
AAGAAAGGTGCGAATAACGTCAATCGTCCGGGATCTTCAGAGTTATGAAAAGCGACGAGTGAGAAATGTAACTTGTGCAGAATTGCGATCCAAATTTGCCTTAAAGGCATGAGATGACAGGACGAGAACGCTCCATGAGAATGTGTTGAGCAAGGTATGAGGGAGTGTTGGTCGGTCTAACCCTATTTCGATACCACACCGTCCAGCAATGCGTAGACCTACTTTTCTCTTTTACTCAAAGGATAAGGACTAGCGAACCTGAACTCTGAATTGTGCTTCTACCGGCCACCCAATTGCCAACGGGCCGCTGACCAGCAGTGGGATAAAGGAAAGAGATCGAGATCAGAGCCAAAGCCATAGACGAGAGGCCAACTGACGATGACACAAAGTCAAAGTAGAGTATCGCGATCGACGGGTGTTCGGGTTACGTTGGGCCGAAAGAACTGCTAGCGGGTGGTGGAGATATTGGTATGAGGAACAGACGCAGGTTGGGAAAGACGCAGGCAGAGAAAAGGAGACTGAGACTGAGACATGAACATGACCGAGATGATATTGGGGTTTTGTAAATATCAGAACCGCGAATACAAGCAATTCGGAGCAGGCAACAAGTGATGATACAAGGCAGGTGGGAGTGATGAGGGTGTACACAATGCACAGTGTGGCGGACCTGACTTGTCTCTGGCGTGTACCGCGACTCAGCGAGGCCGAGGGTAACCCTTCTCTGACCGCTCGCGACAGACATGGAAATCACACTCACGTCCTAGCCATACTACATCAAGCTCCTTTGACTGTGGGACATTATGGTTACATTTGGGGAACCAGGCGGCGAGGACAATCTGGCGTTTTAGGATTGGGATATTATGGTGAGGGTAGACAGTGCGAGTGTGGCCGTTGGGGGGTGATGCGGAATGATCGTATTTTGTTATTTTTGTGTCTGTACTCGGTGTAGTTGTACGTTCTTTACCGAGTGCCCCTTATGGGATTATTGGCTGCTTCTCACCAGATATGTTGTCGGGCAATCAACTTAGACTGCTCCACTCCAGGCGAAAATTAGTGGTTAAATCGCACTTCATAAATACAGCTGCGATGAATGAAGGACTAGATGGTGCCCGCCAAACGTTGAAATATACGAAAACGAAGATGCGCGAGATCATAGCGCGAATCGAAGCAGATCAAGAGAATCAAGGACGGGCACCGGACGCTCAGGTGAGCATTATATGAGATTTGATTCACTCATTGTGTCTCATAGTAATCAGACATTCCCAATACCTGCCGAGTACGGCTCGGTTGCGTTGAAGCAGGAGTTCAACTCACTCTTCGTGAAGGCACGCGCAATAGACCGCGTGATTAACCCTCACCCAATGACGCGAATGCCCGTTGACATCATATGCGAAATCTTCGAGGCAGCGGCTCGTGCCGATCCTGATGCCCCGCTCCTGTTAACGATGACTTGCGAGGCATGGAAGAGACTAGTGATTGAAACTTCTAAATTATGGAGTGACATCAGGATTGACGTTGATAATGATGATGTGCTCGAGAGCCTTCATCTCTCCCTTCTTCTGTCCAAAAATTCGCCGCTGGATATCGCAATTACCGGTGTATGTGCGTCAGATGAAATAGTCAATGGACTTACCCCTCATGTGCATCGCATCAGAGCACTAGAACTATTCATGCATCGGGAAGCACGAGTACCATTCCGCGTTCTCGGGAGTACGCCACCAAATGGCCTAAGCTCCTTATGCCAACTGGCGATCGAGTCTGCTTCCTATGACGAGAACACCTCTGCCCCTTCGAAGCATCCGCTCGAACGTGCCAGCGATGATCAGAACACCATCAGTGAAACGGATTTGTTCCTCATTAAATCCTTGCCTTTGCTCTCATCCCTCAATGCTCTTGTCCTTCATGTCCCTGGGATTGTGAGCATGGAGCAATTGCAATTGCCCAGAGTTGAAAGTTTGAGACTGGTGATGAAGGACACCCCTATGGTATTAGAAAACCTGACTTGCAACAATTTGAAGAATCTCGATGTTGTCCTTGATGACACCTCGAGAGAAGGGTGGTGGGACCTACTCGTAAAGTCGCTCACCTACCCTCGCTTGGAGTCTCTTGCGGTCGATGTTACACTCGATCGCCTCAAAAATGAATGGTCTAAGCCATGGCACTCACGTGGGTTCAAACGGTTACCCGCCCAGCGTATCATCAGATGCGTGACTGTCGCACTTTCGTTTTCTGACAAGAAGTATCTCTCAGCCACAGGTCACGAGGGGAACTGTGAGTATCTTTGCGGTGATCTACTGCGGGAGATTACGGAGTCCGTTTCATCCTTGAAGGAACTACGTTTACTACACGTCCCATATCTCCACGCGCCTTTCATATGGCCCTCCCCCACAGTGCTATTCAATCTCCAGAAATTGGAGTTGCAAGTACCAGCAATGGTATACGACGAATACATTCCAGTGATAGAGCTCCCAAATCTACGGGACCTACGATACTATGGCGTCGTGACCCCAGCGACGACACAGCTTCCGAGAATCCGTACTCCCTGCCTTGAGTATCTCGAGATCATGCACAATCGTACAGCCATCCACCCGATTCTTGGGCGGGTAGATAGGCATTGGCCGAACATGGCCAGACGAATCATCAGTGTCGAAAAATACAGTAAAAGCCGAGAAAATACTTCCAAAGATTTTCCCACGAATGAATCCCTTCCAAAACCGCAAGGGCCTGACTTGTATCTTCCTGTCGTTCACCAATCGGTGGCACTTCGAGAGCTCCGGTTGCACTTCGGGGAGGTGGTGCGCGGACCGCAGTTTAAGTTGACCCGTTTCCCTGAACTTAGAGCATTACATTGCTCTCTGTCGATTTTCCGGCTTATTGATGCACCGAAGCTTGAGGAACTCCATTTCCTGTGGCCGGGGAGGCTGGAAGTACCGCATTTGGGGTCGCCCCCATCGGGAGAACGGGTGCAAACGATGTTGCGCGGTATCATAACACTCGATTTATATAGTCACCTTAACCCGACATTTCATGAGGATCCCCCTCCCGGTGAGATAGAGGTTGGCAAGTGGATGCTTTGTTTGCATTCATTGCAAACACTGATACTAGGTCAATACTTTGCATCCGTCGATGATTTAATTGGCTGTCTATGGAGTACTCCCACATTGTGCCCAAAGCTCATGACGATTGACAGTTTCACCTACCCCAATCGGTGGTCTTACCTTCGAGATTGCATCGAGAAACGGAATCACCTCGCTATGCAAAACCCATCGGTCCATCCGATACGTACTTTGCGTTTCCCTGTGGCACTCCACCGAAATATTTCGGATCGATTGAAAGAGTCTCTATCAGGGGAGTTCGCTGGCCACTTTGTAGCTGTGCCTCTTCAGCCATACGCTTTAGAAGAGCTCATTCAACCTGACGGCGAGGTCGAACAGCGCCCTGAAGCGTCGTGCTACGATTGTATTCGCAGTGGGAACGCGTTCGAATGCTTAAAACCTGAAATGAAAGATCATGACAGGAAGCACTACTACATCAGATGGAGTTGCACCCGTCACTGGAACCGCGGCACAGATCGGGGAGTGACGATCACTGCGTACAACGTGCAGCTTTCAGGATATTTGGAAGGCGCATGAGCCTCGGTGTGCCTGCTAAGTACGTATAGTACTTTGGTTCCACACAAATTCTGCTAAACTAAACTGGACTTTCACAGGATGGCAATATCAGCAATTTACCTACTCAAGCGCACTGGCCATTCAGGAAGAGAAGTGGGAATACCATCAATCGTCCGGGATCTTTGGAATTATGAAAGCCGAGGAGTGAGAAATGTAAATGATGCGGAATTGCGATCGAAATTTGCCTTAAAGCCATGAAATGACAGGATGAGTACACCCACAAAAATATGTTGATCAAGGTAGGGCAGCGAAATACCCACGGATTGGTGATAGACAGATGACAGACAGAGGAAATGGTCGAAGACACGGGAACTGTGAGATCAAGACCATGGACAAGAAGCCAAACAACGATGGAAAAGACATCGATGGGCATTCGGGTTGTTCCGAGCGAACCGCGAGTGGGTGGTGAAAATGTTGGTGTGAGTGATCGCAGTAATAGAGGGAGGTGGGGCACAAATCACTCGACAGCCAGGTAGCAGGTATAGGAAAGGGGAACTGAGACTGAGACACGAGCAGACGATATTTGGGTTTTGCATTTGACAAGGTTGGCCCTTGCACGGAGCTGCAAATGGGCTCGAGGGAGGCAACAGATGATGATGCAAGGCAAGTGCAAATGACGAGGGTTCACACAGTGCACAACGTGGCAGCCCTGACTTGTATCTGGCGTGTACTGCGACCTGAATGGTGCATTCCGTCTCCGACCCCTCGATCGCGCAGCCCCACGCGCGGCTGCTGCCCGTGACGGAAAGCGACATCGCAGGTTGTTCATCTACAAAGGTGCGCTCCGCTCTATTACTTCATGCCCCCTTGCGAGCGGAATGGCTGCTGCGGCCTTGGCGCGTTGGGTGCGTGGAATGATTTACCGTGGGGCGTTCTTGCGTTTAAGGATTGGGATTATATGGTGTGTGTTGAGTGAGTGTGACTCATCACACGCCATGTCTTTGGTGCTTTGTGTTTTGTTCCTGCTTTGTATATTTAGCGCATTGTTTGCCCATATATACTTCACGGTTGTCTCCCGACTCTCTCTAGCGTTAGGTCTGGTCGTGCTCGTTCAACAGTGTGGATAGACATTGTTGCCGTTGAGAGGTGATGTGGAGTTGTTGCTTTGTTCCTGAACCCTCTTGGAATACTCCACTCCAGGCGAACTCAATCGCACATCATACATACAGCTGCGATGAATCAGGGGGCAGAACCTGATATTGGTGATGCCCACCAAACGTTGAAATATACGAAAACGAAGATGCGCGAGATCATAGCGCGAATCGAAGCAGATCAAGAGAATCAAGGACGGGCACCGGACGCTCAGGTGAGCATTATATGAGATTTGATTCACTTATTGTGTCTCATAGTAATCAGACATTCCCAATACCTGCCGAGTACGGCTCGGTTGTGTTGAAGCAGGAGTTCAACTCACTCTTCGTAAAGGCACGCACAATAGACCGCGTGATTAACCCTCACCCAATGACGCGAATGCCCGTTGACATCATATGCGAAATCTTCGAGGCAGCGGCTCGTGCCGATCCTGATGCCCCGCTCCTGTTAACGATGACTTGCGAGGCATGGAAGAGGCTAGTGATTGAAACTTCTAAATTATGGAGTGACATCAGAATTGACGTTGATAATGATGATGTGCTCGAGAGCCTTCATCTCTCCCTTCTTCTGTCCAAAAATTCGCCGCTGGATATCGCGATTACCGGTGTATGTGCGTCAGATGAAATAGTCAATGGACTTACCCCTCATGTGCATCGCATCAGAGCACTAGAACTATTCATGCATCGGGAAGCACGAGTACCATTCCGCGTTCTCGGGAGTACGCCACCAAATGGCCTAAGCTCCTTATGCCAACTGGCGATCGAGTCTGCTTCCTATGACGAGAACACCTCTGCCCCTTCGAAGCATCCGCTCGAACGTGCCAGCGATGATCAGAACACCATCAGTGAAACGGATTTGTTCCTCATTAAATCCTTGCCTTTGCTCTCATCCCTCAATGCTCTTGTCCTTCATGTCCCTGGGATTGTGAGCATGGAGCAATTGCAATTGCCCAGAGTTGAAAGTTTGAGACTGGTGATGAAGGACACCCCTATGGTATTAGAAAACCTGACTTGCAACAATTTGAAGAATCTCGATGTTGTCCTTGATGACACCTCGAGAGAAGGGTGGTGGGACCTACTCGTAAAGTCGCTCACCTACCCTCGCTTGGAGTCTCTTGCGGTCGATGTTACACTCGATCGCCTCAAAAATGAATGGTCTAAGCCATGGCACTCACGTGGGTTCAAACGGTTACCCGCCCAGCGTATCATCAGATGCGTGACTGTCGCACTTTCGTTTTCTGACAAGAAGTATCTCTCAGCCACAGGTCACGAGGGGAACTGTGAGTATCTTTGCGGTGATCTACTGCGGGAGATTACGGAGTCCGTTTCATCCTTGAAGGAACTACGTTTACTACACGTCCCATATCTCCACGCGCCTTTCATATGGCCCTCCCCCACAGTGCTATTCAATCTCCAGAAATTGGAGTTGCAAGTACCAGCAATGGTATACGACGAATACATTCCAGTGATAGAGCTCCCAAATCTACGGGACCTACGATACTATGGCGTCGTGACCCCAGCGACGACACAGCTTCCGAGAATCCGTACTCCCTGCCTTGAGTATCTCGAGATCATGCACAATCGTACAGCCATCCACCCGATTCTTGGGCGGGTAGATAGGCATTGGCCGAACATGGCCAGACGAATCATCAGTGTCGAAAAATACAGTAAAAGCCGAGAAAATACTTCCAAAGATTTTCCCACGAATGAATCCCTTCCAAAACCGCAAGGGCCTGACTTGTATCTTCCTGTCGTTCACCAATCGGTGGCACTTCGAGAGCTCCGGTTGCACTTCGGGGAGGTGGTGCGCGGACCGCAGTTTAAGTTGACCCGTTTCCCTGAACTTAGAGCATTACATTGCTCTCTGTCGATTTTCCGGCTTATTGATGCACCGAAGCTTGAGGAACTCCATTTCCTGTGGCCGGGGAGGCTGGAAGTTCTGCATTTGGGGTCGCCCCCATCGGGAGAACGGGTGCAAACGATGTTGCGCGGTATCATAACACTCGATTTATATAGTCACCTTAACCCAACACTTCATGAGGATTCCCCTGCTGGTGAGATAGAGGTTGGCGAGTGGATGCTTTGTTTGCATTCGTTGCAAACACTGATACTAGGTCAATACTTTGCATCCGTCGATGATTTAATTGGCTGTCTATGGAGTACTCCCACATTGTGCCCAAAGCTCACGACGATTGACAGTTTCACCTACCCCCGGCGTTGGTCTTCTCTTCGAGATTGCATCGAGAAACGGAATCACCTCGCTATGCAGGACCCATCGGTCCATCCGATACGTACTTTGCGTTTCCCTGTGGCACTCCACCGAAATATTTCGGATCGATTGAAAGAGTCTCTATCAGGGGAGTTCGCTGGCCCCTTTATAGCTGTGCCTCTTCAACCATACGCTTTAGAAGAGCTCATTCAACCTGACGACGAGGTCGAACAGCGCTCCGAAGCGTCGTGCTCCCATTGTATTCGCAGTGGGAACGCGTTCGAATGCTTAAGACCTGGAATGGAAGATCCCAACTGGAACCACTACATCGGGCGGAGTTGCACCCGTCACTCGAACCGCGGCACAGATCGGGGAGTGACGATCACTGCGTACAATGTGCAACTTTCAGGATATCTGGAAGGCGCGTAAGCCTCGGTGTGCCTGCTAAGTACGTATAGTACTCTGATCCCACAAAATATTACTAAACTAAAGCTGGACGGTCACAGGGTGGCAATGTCACCAATTTACTTACTCAAACGCGCTGGCCATTCAGGAAGATACCATCAATCGTCCGGGATCTTTGGAATTATGAAAACTGAGGAGTGAGAAATGTAAATGATGCGGAATTGCGACACAAATTTGCCTTAAAAGCATGAAATGACAGGATGAGTACACCCACGAGAACATGTCGAGCATGGTATGAGGTAATTTTGGTCAGTCTGACCCCATTTCGACACCACGTCGTCCACAATGCGCGGGCCACTTCCTGTCTTACACAAAAAACAAGTACTAGCGAAGCTGAACTTTGTATTGTTCTTTTGTCAGGCACCTAATTTCCAATGGTGCGGAAAGGTGGATAGGGCAGCAAAATGCCCACGGACTGGTGATAGACAGATGACAAACACAGGAAATGGTCGAGGAAACAGGAACTGTGAGATCGAGACCATAGTCAAGACCATGAACAAGAAGCCAAACAACGATGGAAAAGGTGTCGACGGGCATTCGGGTTGTTCCGAGCGAACCGCGAGTGGGGTGTGAGTGATCGCAGTAATAGAGGGAGGTGGGGTACAAATCACTCAACAGCCAAGTAGCAGGTATAAGAAAAGGAGACTGAGACTGAGACACGAGCTGACGATATTTGGGTTTTGCATTTGACAAGGTTGGCCATTGCATGGAGCCGCAAATGGGCTCGAGGGAGGTAACAAGTGATGATGCAAGGCAAGTGCAAATGATGAGGGTTCACACAGTGCACGACGTGGCGGCCCTGACTTGTATCTGGCCTGTACTGCGACCTGAATGGTGCATTCCTCGCGCAGCTCCACGCGCGGCTGCCGCCCGTGACGGAAAGCGACATTCATCTACAAAGGTGCACTCCGCTCTATTACGTCATGCACCCTTGCGAGCGGAATGGCTGCTGCGGCGTTCTTGGCGCGTTGGGTGCGCGGAATGATTTACCGTGGAACGTTCTTGCGTTTAAGGATTGGGATCATATGGTGAGGATAGACATTGTTGCCGTTGAGAGGTGATGTGGTGTAGTTGCTTTGTTCCTGTACCGTTGAGCCTCTTATCTTGGAATACTCCACTTCAGGCGAACTCAATCGCACATCATACATACAGCCGCGATGGATCAGGGGGCAGAATCTGATATTGGTGGTGCCCACCAAACGTTGAAATATACGAAGACGAAGATGCGTGAAATCATAGCGCAGATCGAAGCCAATCAAAAGGGTCACGGACAACCACTGGACACTCAGGTGAGCATTATATGAGACTTGACTCACTTATTGGGCTCATAGTACCCAGACATTCCCAATACCTACCAATTACGGTTCGATTGCTCTGAAGCAGGAGTTCAACTCACTCTTCGTGGAGGCACGCGCTATAGACCGCGTGATTAACCCTCATCCAATGACACAAATGCCCGTTGACATTGTATGCGAAATCTTCGAGGCAGCGGCTCGAGCCGATCCTGATGCCCCGCTTCTGTTAACGATGACTTGCGAGGCATGGAAGAGACTGGTGATTGAAACTTCTAAACTATGGAGTGATATCAGAATTGACGTTGATAATGATGATGTGCTCGAGAGCCTTCATCTTTCCCTTCTTCTGTCCAAAAATTGGCCGCTGGATATCGCGATTACCGGTGTATGTGCGTCAGATGAAATAGTGAATGGACTTACCCCTCATGTGCATCGCATCAGGGCACTTGAGCTATCCCTCTATCGAGAAGCACGAGTACCATTTCGCGTTCTCGGGGGTACACCGCCGGATGGTCTAAGCTCCCTACACCGACTGGCGATCGAGTCTGCTTCCTATAATGAGAACACATCTGTCTCTTCGAAGCATCCGCTCGAACGGGCCAGCGATGATCAGAACACCATCAGTGAAACGGATTTGTTCCTCATTAAATCCCTGCCTTTGCTCTCATCCCTCAATGCTCTTGTCCTTCATGTCCCTGGGGTTGTGAGCATGGGCCAATTGCAATTGCCGAGAGTTGAAAGTTTGAGACTGGTTATGAAGGATACCCCTATGGTTTTGGAACGCCTGACGTGCAACAATTTGAAGAATCTCGATGTTGTCCTTGATGACACCTCGAGAGAAGGGTGGTGGGATCTACTCGTAAAGTCGCTCACCTACCCTCGCTTGGAATCTCTTACGGTCGATGCTACGCTTGATCGCCGCAAAAATGAATGGTCTAAACCCTGGGACGTGTATGAATTCAAACGGCTGGCCACCCATCCCACCATCAAATGTGTAATTGTCGCGCTTTCATTCTCTGACAGGAAATATATCTCGGCCCGTTACAAGAACACTGAGTATCTTTGCGGTGATCTACTGCGGGAGCTTACGGAGTCCGTTCCATCCCTGAAGGAACTACGTTTACTGCACGTCCCATTTCTCCACGCGCCTTTCATATGGCCCTCCCCCGAAGTGTTAGGCAATCTTCGGCAATTGGAGATGCAGGTACCAGCGAACGTATCCGACGAATGGATTCCGGCAATAGAGCTCCCAAATCTACGGGACTTACGATACTATGGCTATGTGACCCCAGAGACGACACAACTCCCGAGACTCTGTACTCCCTCCCTTGAGTATCTCGAAATCATGGACCATTATAGGGCGATCCATCCAATTCTTGGGCGGATAGATAGGCATTGGCCGGACATGCTCAGGAAACAGATCAGTTCCGGAAGATACAGTAAAAGTCAAGGCAATAGTTCAAAAGATTTCCCTGCGAGAGAATCCCTTCCGAAATCCCAAGGGCCTGAGTTGTATCTTGTCATTCACCAATCGGTGACACTTCGAGAGCTCCGGTTGTACTTCTGGAACGACCTGCGCGGACCACCGTTTCCGATGACCCATTTTCCTGAACTTAGAGTATTACATTGCTCTCTTTCGTTTTTCCAGCTTATTGATGCACCGGAGCTTGTGGAACTTCATTTGCTGTTGCCGGTGACAGCGAAAACGCCAGAGTCAGGGTCGCCCCCATCGACAGAACAGGTACAAACAATGTTGCGCAGTCTCATAACGCTTGATATATACGGTCACCTTGACTTAAGATTTTATGACTTTCACATTAATGGTAGAGATATGAGGATGGACCATTGGATGCTTTGTTTTCATTCGGTGCAAACGCTAATTCTGGGTCACCTGTTTGCACCCATCGACGAGTTTATCGACTGCCTATGGAACGATCCCACATTGTGCCCGAGGCTCACAACGATTGACACGTTCGTCTACCCCCAGCGATGGACTTCTCTTCGAGATTGCATCGAGAAACGAAACCACCTTGCTATGCGGGACCCATCTGTTCGTCCAATACGTACCTTACGGTTCCCTCTGGCACCCCATCGAAATATTTCGGATCGGTTGAAGGAGGCTCTATCAGGGGAGTTCGCTGGGCCCTTTGTGCCTGTCCCCTTTCAGCCATACGCTTTAGAAGAGCTCATTCAACCTGACGACAAGGTCGAACGACGCCCCGATGGGTGGTGCTTCAGTTGTGTCCGCAGTGGTAACGCGTTCGGATGCGTATTACCTGAACAGAAAGGTTATTTGTACGGCAACTACGCCAAGTGGGGTTGCACTCGTCACTGGAACCACGGCGCAGATCGGGGAGTGACGATTACTGCATATAACTTGCAGCTCTCGGGATATTTGAAAAGTGCATAAACCTCAGTGTGCCTACTGCGCATAGTACTCCAATTCACGCAAATTCTGCTAAAACTATCGCGGGAAGGTCAAAGAGTGAAGAGTGTGAACTCAATGGAGCAGCTCGTATACCTGGCCATCCAGGCAGAGATACGGGAATAGTATCACTCATCCGTGGTCTTTGTATATGAGAATTGAAAAATATGAAGGGAGTATGTATCGAAAATTGCCGTAAATGAGAGGTACACGGGGAGCATAGTTCACTGTCGAATCAAATGCGCGGTCATAAGGCTCTCTTACGCACAGAATAAGTATCAGCGAACCCAAACTTTGTATTGTTCTTCTATCCAGCATAATTGCCAACGAGCGAGGAAAATATTTGTACGGCAACGGCTAGGTAAGCGAAATGCTGACAGACAAAAAGGTAGAGGAAACAGGAACTGTAAGACCGAGACCAGAGCCAAAACCATGGACGAGAAGCCAAACGACGACGGGACAAAGTCAAGCAAAGTATCGACGGGTGTTCGGGTTGGACTAAGCGAACCACCAGTGGGGTGGTGAAGATCTTGGTGTGAGTGATCGCGGTGATAGAGGGAGTTGGGGTAGGGTGATACAACAGCCAAGTAGCAGGCATAAGAACAGGAAACTGAAACTGAGACATGAGCAGACGAAATGTTTTGTATTGGACAAGCCCTGGCCTTGGGGAGCCGCAAATGGCGACATAAACAATTCGAGGGAGGCAACAGGCGATGATACAAGGCAAGTGAAAATGATGAGGGTTCACATGGTGCACACCGCGGCGGCCCTGCCTGACTTGAACCGCCATCATTCCGCCTCTAAACCGCTCGCGCAGCTCCTCACGCGGCTGCTGCCTGTGACGGACAGCGACATCGCAGGTTGTTCATCTACAAGGTGCGCTCCGCTCTACTATGTCATGCCCTTGCGAGCGGATTGGCTGCTGAGGCATTGTTGGCTTCAGCTCAGCGGGATCGCGGCCGCTACAATTCGAGGCCAGGACCGGCGTTCTTGGCCCGTCGGGTGCACGGAATGATTTATTGTGGAACGTTCTTGCGTTTAAGGATTGGGGTCATATGGTGAGGATAGACATTATATTGTTGTAGATATCATAGGCTTTATCGTGCTGTCGAGCCTCTTGGACTACTCCATTCCAGGCGAACTCAATAAATACAGCTACGATGGATCAAGGAGTAGAACCTGACATTGGTGGTGCCCACCAAACGTTGAAGTATACGAAAGCGAGGATGCGTGAAGTCATAGCACGGATTGAAGCCAATCAAAAGGGTCACGGACGGCCACTGAACACTCAGGTGAGCATTATATGAGACTTGATTCACTGATTGGGCTCATAGTACCCAGACATTCCCAATACCTGCCAATTACGACTCGATTGCTCTGAAGCAGGAGTTCAACTCACTTTTCGTGGAGGCACGAGCCATAGACCGCGTGATTAACCCTCACCCAATCACACGAATGCCCGTTGACATCGTGTGCGAAATCTTCGAGGCAGCGGCTCGAGCCGACCCTGATGCGCCGTTTCTGTTAACGATGACTTGCGAGGCATGGAAGAGACTGGTGATTGAAACTCCTAGATTATGGAGTGACATCAGAATTGACGTTGATGATGATGATGAGCTCAAAGCCCTTCATCTTTCCCTTCTGTTGTCCAAAAATTGGCCGTTGGATATCGCGATTATCGGTGTATGTGCGTCAGATGAAATAGTGAATGGACTTACCCTCATGTGCATCGTATCCGGGTACTTGAGCTATCCCTCTTTCGAGAGGCACGAGTGCCATTTCGCGTTCTTGGGTGTACACTACCGGATGGTCTAAGCTCCCTACGCCAGCTGGCGATCGGGTCTGCCTCCTATAATGAGACTACACCTGTCCCTTCGACGCATCCCCTCCAACGTGCCAGCGATGATCAGAACACCATCAATGAAACGGATTTAGTCCTCATTAAAACTCTGCCTTTGCTCTCATCCCTCAATGCTCTTGTCCTTCATGTCCCTGGGATTGTGAGCATGGACCAATTGCAATTGCCTAGAGTTGAAAGTTTGAGACTGGTAATGAAGGATACACCTATGGTATTAGAAAACCTGACGTGCAACAATTTGAGGAATCTCGATGTTGTCCTTGATGACACCTCGAGAGAAGGGTGGTGGGACCTACTCGTAAAGTCGCTCACCTACCCTCGCTTGGAATCTCTTGTGGTCGATGTTACGCTCGACCGTCTCAAAAATGAATGGACTAAACCCTGGGACTTGTATGAGTTCAAACGGCTGGCCACCCATACCACTATCAAATGTGTGGTTGTCGCACTTTCGTTCCCTGACAGGAAATATCTCTCAGCTGGAGGTTACGAAGGGAACGTTGAGTATCCTTGCGGTGATTTACTGCGGGAGCTTACAGAGTCCGTTCCATCCCTGAAGGAACTACGTTTATTGCATGTTCCATATCTTCACGCGCCTTTCATATGGCCCTCCCCCGAAGTGTTAGGCAATCTTCAGCAATTGGAGATGCAGGTACCAGCGGTCGTACACGACGAATACATTCCGGTGATAGAGCTGCCAAATCTACGAGACTTGCGATACTATGGCATTGTGGCCCCAGAGACGACACAGCTTCCGAGACTCTGTACTCCCTCCCTTGAGTATCTCGAGATCATGGACCACCCCCAGGCCATGCACCCAATTCTCGGTCGGGTAGACAGGCATTGGCCGAATATGTCCAGGCCAGAAATCAGTTCCAAAAAATACAGTATAAGTCGAGGCAATAGTTCAAAAGATTTCCCTGTGTATGACTCCCTTCCAAAACCTCAAGGGCCTGAGCTGTATCCTGTCATTCACCAATCGGTGACACTTCGAGAGCTCCGGTTGTACTTCAGGAACGAACTGCGCGGACCACAGATTCCGATGACCCGTTTTCCTGAACTTAGAGTACTACATTGCTCTCTTTATACAGTCATCTTGACTTAAAACTTTATGGGGGTATCATTCATGGGAGAGGTAGAGATATGAGGATGGACCATTGGATGCTTTGTTCTCATTCGGTGCAAACGCTGATTTTAGGTCACCGGTTTGCACCCATTGACGAGTTTATCAACTGTCTATGGAACAATCCCACATTGTGCCCGAGGCTCGCGACGATTGACACGTTCGTCTACCCCCGGCGGTGGACTTCTCTTCGAGATTGCATCGAGAAACGAAACCACCTCGCTATGCAGGACCCATCGGTCCATCCAATACGTACCTTACGGTTCCCTCTGGCACCCCACCGAAATATTTCGGATCGGTTGAAAGAATCTCTATCAGGCGAGTTCGCTGGGCCATTTGTAGCGGTGCCCCATCAGCCACACGCTTTAGAAGAGCTCATTCAACCTTACGACGACGAAGGCAAGAAGATCGAACGGCGGCCCCTCCCCCCCGAGGCCGGTTGCTTTGGTTGTATTCGCAGTGGTAACGCGTTCGAATGCTTAAGACTTGAAATTGGAGGCAAAGACTTGAGCCACTACTACATCAGTTGTGCTCGTCACTGGACTCATGGCGAAGATCGGTGACGATTACTGCGTATAACTTACAGCCCTCGGGATATTTGGAAGGTGCATAAACCTCAGTGTGCCTGCTAGGTGCGCATAGTGCTCTAGTTTCATGCAAGTTCTGCTAAAACTATCGCGGGAAGGTCAAAGAGTGAAGAGTGCTCCCCAATGGAGCAGCTTGTGGACCTGGCCATCCAGGCAGAGATATGGGAATAGTATCACCCATTCGTGGTCGTATATGAGGATTGAGAAATATAAAGGGAGTATGTATCGAAAATTGCCGTACATGAGAGGTACCGCGGGAGCATAGTTCGTCAGTCGAACCCCATTTTGACACGACAACACTGTCGAGCCAAATGTACAGACATAAAGCTCTCTCTTACACACAGGATAAGTACCAGCAAGTCACTCGCCTACCCTCGCTTGGAATCTCTTGCGGTCGATGTTAATGTTACACTCGATCGCCTCAAAAGTGAATGGACTAAACCATGGCACTCACGTGGGTTCAAACGGTTATCCGCCCAGCGCATCATCAGATGCGTGAGTGTCGCAGCTTCGTTCTCTGACAGGAAATATCTCTCAGTCACAGGCCACGAGGGAAACTTTGAGTATCTTTGAGGTGATCTACTACAGAAGCTTACGGAGCCTGTTCGATCGTTCCATGAACTACGTTTACTGCACGTTCTATATCTCCACGTGACGGAAAATGAAACTCCCTTACTTCGTTATTCTATCTACTTCTACGGTAGGACTACTTATATAGTAATAATAGCCGAGCCACAACATGAAACCAGTATCAGAATACGGAAACGGACCAGTAACCCTGCATAATAACCGATATTAAGGAACCGTAATTAAACCCAAACCGTACCTACTATGACGAGAACAACAATATTCCGACACCACGCGCCTTTCATATGGCCCTCCCCCACAGTGCTATGCGATCTCCGGAAATTGGAGTTTCAGGTACCAGCAATGGTGTACGACGAATACATTCCAGTGATAGAGCTCCCAAATCTACGGGACCTACGATACTATGGCGTCGTGACCCCAGCGACGACACAGCCCCCGAGAATCCGTACTCCCTTTCTTGAGTATCTCGAGATCATGCACCATCGTACAGCCATCCATCCGATTCTTGGGCGGGTAGATAATTAGATCGCAGTAATAGAGGGCCGCGGGGTACAAATTACTCAACAGCCAAGTAGCAGGTATAAGAAAAGGAGACTGAGACTGAGACACGAGCTGACGATATTTGGGTTTTGTATTTGACAAGGTCGGCCCTTGCATGGAGCTGCAAATGGACTCGAGGAAGGCAATAAGTGGTGATGCAAGGCAAGTGCAAATGATGAGGGTTCACACAGTGCACAAAGTGGCGGCCCTGACTTGTATCTGGCGTGTACTACGACCTGAATGGTGCATTCCGTACTCTCCGACCGCTCGCGCAGCCCCACGCGAGGCTGCTGCCCGTGACGGAAAGCGACATCGCAGGTTGTTCATCTACAAAGGTGCGCTCCGCTCTATTACGTCATGCCCCCTTGCAAGCGGAATATAATGGTTGCTGCGGCGTTCTTGGCGCGCCGGGTGCGCGCGCGGAATGATTTACCGTGGAACGCCCTTGCGTTTAAGGATTGGGATCATATGGTGAGGATAGACATTGTTGCCGTTGGGTGATGTGGTGTTGTTGCTTTGTTGTTCCTGTACCGCTAAGCCTCTTGGAATACTCCTCTCCGGGCGAACTCAATCTCACATCATACATACAGCCGCGATGAATCAGGGGGCAGAACTTGATATCGGTGATGCCCACCAAATGTTGAAATATACGAAAACGAAGATGCGTGAAATCATAGCGCAGATCGAAGCCAATCAAACGGGTCACGGACAGCCACCGGACACTCAGGTGAGCATTATATGAGACTTGACTCACTTATTGGGCTCATAGTACCCAGACATTCCCAATACCTACCAATTACGGCTCGATTGCTCTGAAGCAGGAGTTCAACTCACTTTTCGTGGAGGCATGCGCAATAGATCGCGTGATTAACCCTCACCCAATCACACGAATGCCCGTTGACATCATATGCGAAATCTTCGAGGCAGCGGCTCGTGCCGATCCTGATGCCCCGCTCCTGTTAACGATGACTTGCGAGGCATGGAAGAGGCTAGTGATTGAAACTTCTAAATTATGGAGTGACATCAGAATTGACGTTGATAATGATGATGTGCTCGAGAGCCTTCATCTTTCCCTTCTTCTGTCCAAAAATTGGCCGCTGGATATCGCAATTACCGGTGTATGTGCGTCAGATGAAATAGTGAATGGACTTACCCCTCATGTGCATCGCATCAGAGCACTTGAGTTATTCATGCATCGGGAAGCACGAGTACCATTCCGCGTTCTCGGGAGTACGCCACCAAATGGCCTAAGCTCCTTATGCCAACTGGCGATCGAGTCTGCTTCCTATGATGAGAACACCTCTGCCCCTTCGAAGCATCCGCTCGAACGTGCCAGCGATGATCAGAACACCATCAATGAAACGGATTTAGTCTTCATTAAATCCCTGCCTTTGCTCTCATCCCTCAATGCTCTCGTCCTTCATGTCCCTGGGATTGCGAGTATAGACCAATTGCAATTGCCCAGAGTTGAAAGTTTGAGACTGGTTTTGAAGGACACCCCTATGGTATTAGAAAACCTGACGTGCAACAATTTGAAGAGTCTCGATATTGTCCTTGATGACACCTCGAGAGAAGGGTGGTGGGACCTACTTGTAAAGTCGCTCACCTACCCTCGCTTGGAATCTCTTGCGGTCGATGTTACGCTCGATCGCCTCAAAAATGAATGGTCTAAGCCTTGGGACTCGCTTGGGTTCAAACGGCTCCCCGCTCAGCGCATCATCAGATGCATGAGTGTCGCACTTTCGTTCTCTGACAGGAAATATCTCTCAG
>Ga0307515_10010618_pt1 | contig 17619 bp, 4 predicted proteins | sample 17_EM_MG_FD_194513 | JGI IMG/M metagenome (GOLD analysis project Ga0307515, IMG submission 194513) | Populus trichocarpa ectomycorrhiza microbial communities from riparian zone in the Pacific Northwest, United States - 17_EM | ecosystem: Host-associated > Plants > Roots > Unclassified | place...
GCATGCAGAGTTGTTTGAATATCAAAACTTATCCAACTGAATGAAATGAGATGAGGGCATTGTTTATAATGCTGGTTATGACGAAAATACAAATCTTACAAGGTGTTTTTAACTTACTGCAATTATTAGTTGGTTCTTCTTATAGTCTTATTATTAATATAGAGAAAAAAAGAAAAGTTAAGTAGCTCGCCCCATATATAATTTCAGGACAGAGCCATGTCCACCATGTACAATTGAGATAACAAAAACTGTAGTGCAGGTCAGGAAAAAAAGAAAAAATCACTTTTTAAACATTATACTGGGTTATTTCTCTGTTCAAATATTGTTTCTTCTCAATAGAGAAACTGAAGATAAGATAGATACCCTATTTGCAAAGAGATTCTCTTTCTTTCTGTTTTTGAAAAGAGCCAACTGAAACTCTTCCTGCATAAACAAGAAAATACTCACTGCCATATTTTGCATTATAATTTCCACACGCTCTTTGATCTGATAATGCCAGATGAACATCCAACAAACATCACAGTCATATTAATCATGCATAAGCATATCTATTATAATGAATGGTTGAAAATATGGATAATTTGGATGAACACAAGCACAAATAATTTGGGTCTTGTGTACATATTATATGTGTGACAGAGATTAACCTAAAGGAAAACTATTTACATAAGAGAGTGTGCTGCTGAAAATCATTAAAGATCACTATCATTAGTAGTGACATCATCGTGATTAGTATTAAAATCAAACATTCTACCATGTGTGGCCAATTGTAGCATTAATCAGTGCATAGCATCCTCTAGGTTAAACAGTTCTGCCCACATGTCTTCAAATGAGCTTCACATCACACTATGTGAGCAGAAACAGAACCCAACTTCAGAAACTCCATTTCTTGAATACTATCAAATATATAATTCTAAGTTCTTCTGTTTTTTATCCCGTGAAAACACAGGTTAAAACAACAATTCAAACCTTCACTTGGAACTATTCAAGTCGAAAAGACAGCACTCAGGAGTAGCACAAACTGAGACTGCCACGTAAAGAACCTTAAAAGAAAATGTACAGAAATGGACCATCTTTGCTGAAGAGAAAATTTCAGAAAAAGAACAGGTAATGGGAGATGAGGAAGAAAAGAGTTTTGGGTTCAAGACACCGTTAATGATACCTTGCTTATTAACCCATCATCAACCACGGAACTGCTAATGCTCTTGTATAGTTCAAAAAGTGCTTCAACTTCACTCACACTGACTGCAGGATCAAAAAATGGCATACATATCAAAGACTACACCTACAAATTAACAAGCATGCAAAGGTGAACGTACAGATGTGTCAATGCACGGGTCTCAATCGCACACAGACACAGCAATAAACAATGAAATGAAAAGCATGCTAACTTGAGACACTGAAATTTCATACCCAAGACTTTCAAGAAATAAAAAATAATAATTCGGAATATAGTAATAGTTTTTTTATAAAAAAAAAAAAAAAAACATTACAAAATTAGATAATAAACGAACCACAAATCAACATAATTGGGGTTTATGATCTCCAAAACAAAAGAAAGTTTTCTCAAAGGCCAAAAGAGGGCCACACATGTGACAATACAGCAATTATAGCTTAACTGTTTTGAGTTCACAGCACTCAAAAACTTGAAAAAAAAATGATTTAGAACCATGAGTTTGCAACCCCATGAATGAACAGAGTAAAGAAAAAGAAAGGTAACTTACAAGCTGTTTGTGAGGCAAGGGCAACAGGGTCCTCGTGTCCAGGGAACTGTCTTGCTACTTTAGAACTAAAACAGCCCATTTACTGGCAGAAAAGGGGGGAAGCAGGGAGGCGGCAGCCAAATACCAGACTTTTAAAGCCTAGCCTTCACTGACTACAATTCATCATCAAAATCATCTTTTTAACCTTGCAAGTTTCAAAACCCTCCATGTTGAAAAGATTGCCACCCACACAGAACAAAATTAGTAGTGCAAATAACTCCGAGTAAAAAGAGCCCATTTTTCATTCACTTTGATAAACAAACAAAAAACCCAGGTCAGCAATTTCTGTTTTTCGATCATTTCCATCGAACACAATCATGCTTGATTGAATTAAAATAAAAGAAGAGTAAAAAGCTTAGATTTCACTCGCTGTAATCAACAAAACTATTCGACTCAATTTATATATGGCTTTCACCGGCTAGAATTCAATACTTACAAAACACAATTAACGTAAAAAAAAATAATCATTTCAAAAAAAGAAACGATAACACAAAATTCTTCTTTTCCTCGCATTTCTCTGGGACCAAAAAGAAAAGAAAAGAGAACAAACAAACAAACAACAAGAAAGAAAGAAAAGCACCAGAAACCTACAAGTCAGTAAAGAAAGAAAAAAAAATCACAATTACACTTGATTAATTACAAGACAAGAAGAAATTAGAGAAGCAATCACAATTTAGACATGATTAATAAAAGGACAGAGGAGGGAGACTTACCAGAAGCAAGAAGAAGAAAAATGAAATCTTGAAGTAGAATGGGAGACAAAGGAACTCCCCACGGAGGGAGGGGGAGAGGGAGAGGCAAATATAAATTAGCTTAGCTGGAGAAAAACAACTATACAGAGAGAGAGAGAGAGAGAGAGACGTATTGTGGAGGGGTGTGACAATATGTGTTACTAAACTGTACTATATAGACCGTAATCAGACGGCTACTATTGATTTGATTTCTCTTACCGTTTCATCACAGAACTCGCCGTGAATGTTTCCCCCTGTTTTCTCTTTGACCTTTTTTTATCTCTCTCAGCTCTCAACAAAAATATTTAAAAATTATAAAAGAAAAGAAAACGATGCGGCGAATTTTGAAATTTTGACAAAAATAAAAACAAACAACTAATGTGTCCGAGTGCTTGATTGCGCAGTGCAATAATAATTTCAATAAAGTTTTTAAAAAATATAAAAATATATTTTTAAATAAAAAACAATTTAAAAAACAGCAAATCATTCCGACACATGCTAAAGGAGAGCTTCGATGAAAAAGATAAAAAAAACATAGGAATATACTCCTTTGCTTTCTAGGATTCTACTTTTCTTTTGGTTGGTTGGTTGGTTGGTTGAATTCTTCCCTGCCGACCTAATCATGGTCTCATCTCATAGATTAAACACTTTGGAAAGGAAAGGTGATCACATGAATATTCGATTCCATATTAACTGTTTCTTTTTTTGGAATTTCCATCTTCTCTCTATTTGTTTGTTTTTATGTTTGAAACGAGATTCTAAAAATATTTAATTTTTTTTACTTTAAATTAATATTTTTTTTGATGTTTTGATACGCTGACATCAAAAATAATTTTTAAAAAATAAAAAATATTATTTTAATATATTTCTAAATAAAAAACACTTTAAAAACAATTACAATAATACTATCAAATATACCTTAATCTATTTAAACAGCTCCTCCTTCCGCCATCTTTCAACCACAATTAATTTAGAGGCTGCGTTGTCATTGTGACTATAGCTATAGTTGTCCATATCTTAATTGTAGTTGTGATTAAACAAAAATTAAAAATTAGAAAAAGATGGTGAATTCATTATTTATTTCTTTACAAAGTAAAATTTTTATTTAATTTTATTTTTTAATATTAAGCATTGAATTTTATTATTTATTTTGATTTATTTTTTATGATATTATCCCGGTTTCATAACACGAGTCACGATTTGATAAGTTTATTTGGGTCGAAACAATATATTATCATTTTAATATTAAAAAAATTCAAAACGATATTTCTTTTAGTCAGATTATATTTTTATTGGTTGTTTAAAATATCTTAAAACTCGTCAAGTCAACCATGGCATATCAAATCAACCCCTATACAATATTTTTAAAAATAATACATTCAAAAAACAAAATTTATCAGTCTACCCACACCAATGATCTAGTTCTAGCTAATATAAAAGTTTTTAGGTAGGATATTTGTTGAAGTAGAGGTTGCAAATGATAAAGAAAAGAAATTCACAAAGTGGAGCTTTTCTTTAAAAGCTAGCTTCCGAAACTTTTATATGGAAAACCGTTTTTGTTTTTTCAATTTGTTTTCTGCAGGCACATTTAAGTTAAGTTTTATTCTAGCTAAATTCCTAGATGCACGTTACACATTGACAAAAAAAACCTAAAACCCATGGAAAAAATACTGTAAAAATGCCTTGAATTGAAACATTAAAATTAATATTTTGCCTTTATATAAAAAAATTGAACAGTTTATTAGAGTTAGTTCAGTCTTTTCATAGAATCTATTGGTCATTATAGAATTGATCAAAGTTAACTTAATTTTTTCATATTTTTTACACAGTATAATTACTTAATTGCTCTTAAAAGCAAATAATTATTTAGCTCGGGTCTAAGGGCTTTTACAATAATTCATTTTTCACAACACAATAAAATAACTTTATTGCTCTTAAAAATAAAAAATAAAAAACATAAAAACCTGTCATGACAAACCAGTAACCACGCTAATTAGGGTTGAATGAACTTGAGATATCACATCAAACCCATGATCCCGATCATGTGATTGAAATAACCTGATAAAAAAATAATGAGAATTATAAAGCCTTTTTTTTCTAAAAAACTCATATTAACTTTTCAATCTCGTGACCTCATTCATTAAACCCAGAGCACCCAATATGAAAAAACCATGAAGTTCATTTCTCAATTAATTATATATTGAAGGATGTAATTGAAAAAAAAAATTCAACTATAGAAAAGAATTAAAAAAAATAGCAATTAAAATAATGAGAATAAAAATTAAAATACAAAATAAATTTTATATTTAATTAAAGGGTGTGATAGAAAAAAATCAATGTAGAAAAATGACAAAAAAAAATAGAGGAATAAGGCTTAAAATTGACATAAAAAATAAAAAACAATGTTAGAATTAAAAGGGTGGAATTGAAAAGAATAATAGCTTTTACAAAAGGGCCAAGAAAAAAAATAGAAATCAAAACAATAAGGATCAAATTAGAAAACATAATACCATCAATTTGAATTGAATGATGAAATTGAAAACCAATAAAACTTTTACATAAGAGTTAAGGCAAATTGAATGATGAAATTAGAAAACATAAAACTTTTATTTTTAAATGTCAGGAAACACTGCACACGCCGCCTAAAAGGTATAAACGCCTCCTACACACCCCTGGTTGTGCCGCATGCTCACGCCCTTTTTTATTTTTTTATTTAGCTAAATATAAAATGCCTCTGAGATGACTTTTTAATTACAAAAAAACACTCATTGACCTCAAGCTTTTTTTATTATTATTTTAAGAGTATTCTCGTCGTTTTACTATGCATTTTTATTTGTTAATATTTTTTATATTTGATCAAATACTAAATTACCTCTTAACTTAAATTGTAAAATTAAAAAAAAATCATTGTAAAATTATAAAAATACCATTTGACGCCACGTTTAAATTTGTATGCAATCATTATGGAAAAATACTTATTTAATCCTTGTTAATTTAAAAATAACAAATAAATCACGTGAAGAAATAAACTTTAATATCCTTGAAAGTGAGTGCAAGATTTTTCTAAGAAAAAATATCATTATATTATTCCAGTCAACATTGTAATTAAATCAATAGCTGATTTTACTAGGAAAATTAAGTTTTGTTTAATTCGTCACACACGGATGGTAAAATTGAACACTCATGATGTCAACAGTTCTTTTTTCTTCTATTAATTTTTTTTTTCCGCCTCTCCTCTCTCTAAAGGTCACAAAGGATGGGTTTAGTGATTAATAATATGAAAGTGGAGGTGTGAATGGTCCCAGATGAAAGAAGACTATTATTTTGAACACGAGCTTTACTTTTCATTGAGGACCATTTCCTTTCTGGCAATTTGAATGAGGGTGTGGCTCTCAAAATTCAAATCTGGACACTATATATATTTGTTGTTATCTGGAAATAGTTTGTGTTTGATTTGGTGACTTAAATGAAAATATTCTTATAGCATTTAATTAAATTTATTTTATGGTATATCATCGTGTTTTTTTGAACACGAGCTTTTTCTCTCTTTTGGCTTTTTTATTTTAAGGTATATTATCGTGTTTTTTTTTTTAAATTTAATTTTTTAAATTGATTTATTTTAGTATTTTTGAATTGTTTTGACAGGCTGATATCAAAAATAAATTTTAAAAATAAAAAAAATTATATTAATGTATTTCTAAATAAAAAAATATTTTAAAAAATAATCACTGTTATAATATCAATCACTACCTTAAATGAGGAGCCCACATAAGCACTATGCTGAAATTTTGTTTTAACAAATGATGATGGAGGCTATGAACATAGACTTTTATAATTTACTAATATATTCTCTAACATATTCTATAAAAATTTATATTTTTATACAGGGTTAACACTATTATTTCTAGCCAATAATCAACGGTGTAAGCATGCGCCATATTCTATGCAATCAAGCATTTTTTTCCTCAATCAATCACTAACAATCACCAATTTCTCTATAAATAGAGGGTTATGATAAAGTTAGCATTATTTGTTAGTTGAAAACTATTATTCAGTATTGCAAATAAGTTTCTCCGTTACTTGATGGAGAAGATTCTATTTCTGTTATTCTTGATTTAGTCGTGTACCACGATCCTAGGTCCTGCAATCGTGGGCTGTTACTTTTCTGTTATTGTAAGGCTATTTAATAGCCATAAGCATCAATGAATATATCAAGCATTACTCCCAGCTTTTAGTGCAAAACCATTACTGTGTAAACCTCTCTGTCATTCTTGCATTTTATCAGGTTAAACACTACAACTGATAGTAGACATCAATATTTCTATCAATCAATTATCATTTAAATCTCCACATATCAAAGTGAGCTGACATGATCTAGGTTTATAGATATCTTATGTCACCAGGTAAACATAGAGATCTTAGGACTAAGATTCTTTTCATTCCACAATAATTCACTGCATATTTTCTCTTAATTATCTTGCATATTATTTTTCTTGTATATTTACTAACTCAAGCATCAAAGAGTTTCTTGTTCCATAAGAGACTATTTTCTCATGAAAGATAAAGCCCATAACCATACCAAAAACAAACTTTATTCTCGAGCCCACATGTTTTGGCCTAAGATCGCAGTCCATATAAACCTAATTTCTTTGTCAAGTTTTTTTATGAATTCATGAAAAAAATTGGTTTTGTAGTTGAATGGTTTTATTTTTTTGTTATATCATTTAAGACTTAAATTCTAGGAAATTAGAGACCATAAGTTATGACAAAGCAAGAAATTTAGCTTAACAGGGTGAATAAATAAATTTAAATGAAAATTTATATTTTATCAATAAAAAAAATCATTAAACACATAAATACCAGGAGATCTCACCAATATAAAACATTTATAAAAGTAAAAATGTCAAAAAGTATGACATTCTTAAAAAACTTTTGTGTTGATTGTTTCTTTGAGTATTTTAGACTGTGCTCAACATTCTTTCATCTTATAAAATTCACTATATTTGTTGGGCTAAAAAAAACTCTTTAATGATGGAATCAAATCAAAACTTTCATTATTTTTTTTTAATAAAAAGTGCAAATAATTTATCATTTATTTAAGTTGATGTTTAATATTGGAATAGTGACATACTTTGAGATTCAAAATGTTATCAAAACACATATAAGTTTAAAATACCATACTCAAGTTGATATCTCAACTATTTCATGATTTATAAAATCTATGGAATAAGATTAATTTACAATCTTGCAAACACAACATACACATTTATAGACAAACATCATTATAATACATGTGCATACATACATATTAATTTCTATTTTTTTTTAAGGAGATGGCGGTATATATCATAGTTATCATACTTAGTTTGGAGCATGAGTCATAGGTTATGGTTTGGACAAGTCAACTCTCAAATTAGTAGGTCAACTTTTAAACAAAAAAAAAGCCTAAAACAATGTTGTTTTGGACAAAAAAACAAAAGATTAAAAAAAAAATTCAAATTGACCTAATTAAATGTCACTCTTTTTTTTTTATCATGTTATGAGTTAATCTGCTTAGATCACTTAGATTGACCAGATCAACTCTCAACCTAATTTGAAAGCAAACCAAACTTGAGTTAAGTTTCAAATCAATAATCACCAAATTACTCGGCCACGCCAAATCAAGTTCAATAACAATTTTTTTTACTGTACATATATATTACCTATTTACTAAAAGATATAGGATATAATCCTAGGTGCTTTACTATTGATAAGAACAATGAAGCTCTAAAACTTTTTTTCACTTTTAAACTTTTTCTTCTTTCAATTAAAACTTTCTATAGCCTAATTAATGAAATTAGGTTTCAAGTTATCATAAAAATACAAAATTAAAAGATAGAAGACTAAAATTTATAACATGGATAAAATACATAGCCAATCTCAAATTCGATATAGTTTTCATCTTGATTTCAAAGTTTATTTTTTTTATTTTTTAGTCCCTGTGTTAGATATGAGAGAGAAACTTATAAAAAATAGCTAAGAGAGTGAAAGTTATCAGTTAGGCAACTTTTCTACGAAGAAACTCGTCTTTCTTAGTGTCAACATGCTACATTCGATGATAGGGGTTCAATGATAGTGGTTTTAAACCTTTATTTTGCGTTAAAAAGTAGACCAAGTTCGGTTTAGAGATTTTTCATTTAATTGTTTTTTAAAATATTTTGGGTGGTTTTAAGGTTATTAGATGATTTGGGGAGGTTTTTATAGTATTTTGAGGTGAAAATGAATTGAATTCAACCCAACAAACCAGCCCTCCCCCTATTATTACAGAGCTACTATAATAGTGGTTGGAATCTGAATTATTATTCAACAGACAACATGTAATTTATTTCTTGTTTTATTCCACCCAAAAAATGAATTCTAGACTTGATCATGTCACTCTGTCGATTGTGCAAGAGGATGGGAGCATCTCATCTTTGATTATTGTCCCTATAACTTCTTGTATATTTTGGAATAATGCTAGCATATTATAGCTAGCTACGATTTCAGTCAGTTAATTAACCACCGACAAATGCTAGACAACTTGTTTTTTAGCTAGACAACATGGACTGAGTGCTTGGCAACTGCATCAAATTGTCCTAGACAACATGTTCTTACACCATTATTACATGCTTGCTGATTCGTCGCCATGCATTTATTATGGAATTACTGGTATTTCCAGCGGATGATACCTGCAAGTTCTCTCCAGCTGATCACATGCCCTTGCGGAGATCTTTTGGAATGCACATGAAAACACTATGAATGCATTATTAAGGCGATGGATTCGGCAACTTGTGGACAAAGGTTTTCATGAAGGCGTTGGGATCATTTATAGCATAGAATTCACCGTCTCTGAGAAACCAATAAAATAATTTCATCCTAATTTTTCCCCATCATTTTCTTTTTTCCAATTTGTCAACTTCCTTTCGAGTACAATTATGGGGTGGAATCAAATAATGGATGGGTTTGGGTTTATATAAATTTTATCAAATCTATTTGACTAATTTTTTAAAAAAATTTATATAGACTTGGATATTTGATAATATAGGTTGAATTTCTAAACTAATGATTAATTTGTTTTTGAATAGGTCTATTTTATTATTAACTTTTGATTCTATATGGCATAGACATAAAGATTAAATAGAAGAACAAAAATATAAATTTTAATAAAGTACGTGTATTGAATTCTTTTTATCTCACATGATTTATCATCTTAAAAATAAATGAAATAAGTGCACAATGATCCAAAGTTATATATAGAAATAGAAAATTTGTATTTCAATTAACATATCAATCTAATTGGATTCATTATAGATAAGATTAAATATGGAAGCACAATTTTAACTAATCAAATGATATTCAAATCTAATTTTATATAAAAAATTAAAATCACGTATTTTATATGATAAATATTGAGGTTGTTAGAATCATGTAGAAGTTAAATTTGATGAAGTGATTGTGCAAACTCATTAATAATGAAGTAATACCCGGTTATAACCCTGAGGGGTGTAGCTAAACTGATCAGATCTTAGGTTAATTTACTCCTTAAAGGTCACCAATCTCATGGCAACTGGAGGCTTACATGATCATTAACTTAAGGGCCCGTGGGATTAGTCGAGGTGCGTGTAAATTAACCCGAATACCTATGTTAATAATAATAAAAAAAAATAACACCTGATTATTGGTTATGTTCCTGCCATTTTCATTTGCACTTCGAACCATCATTTATTTTCTTCAAGCCATTTGAATATGAGCTTTTAAAGCTATGTTTAGGCATAGGTCCAAGAATTAAATCAGATGATTTCTCAAACAAATAAAAATATATAAGTTTATGAAGTTAGTTGGGATCCAAATGTCCTAATAGAATTGTTTGATTATACTTAGAAAAAAAAAATCAATTAATAACTTATTGTCTTCTATATAAGCTCTAATATTGGTAATTGTTTAGAATGTACAAATTTTAATACCAATAATAGATGGATTTTATGATAATCTATTACAAAATGATCATACTTATTTTAATTTGTTTTTATATCAGTTTGGTGATTATATTTGATTAAAATACCACATCAATTATGTTAATTCTCTCATATTTTTATAATAAAAAAAGTGTTAGCTATAATATAATAAAAAATAAGCACTGCTTTGAATTATTTTTATAATTTAGTATATCAGTATAGTAAATTATATTTAATGAAAGATACGTATATAGTATATAGGTGAGAAATAAGGTTGTTTTTATAAAAAAAAAATTAAAAACTAAATTATTTAAAGTATTTATGAATTCGGATATTGTTCGGGACAAAATAAAGACAATAATGAATCCTACACTTTTGAGTCAACGACTAACTTGGCGACACAGACACGTGCTTGGTGTCCAAAACTTATTTTTTTCTAAAAAAATATAAAATATAATTAATTTTCAAATTCTTAGAGTGTTGTGGTAGCAACATCATTCATTTGAAGAAATCCATTCCCTTTATCCCGTGTTTCAGTCCATCAATATGTTCATTGACTTTTTGTGCCCAGTCATTATTTTTTTGTTTATAACAATTTTTTTTTATATTTTTAAATTTGACCCTATATTATGAGCTAGAAAAACTCAAAGCATAAGCATTGTCCCACGGAGAGGACAAAATCCATGTGATTGTTATTCTCTTCCAGTGAGTGTTTGTTTTTATGTTTTGATATACTTTTAAAATGTTTTTTTTTTAATTTTTTAATTTTAAAAAAATTTAAATTGATAGTTTTTTAGATTTTTTTATGATTTTAAAATTAAAAAAATTTATTTTAATATATTTTCAATTAAAAAATATTTTTAAATAAAATACATTACACCGCATTACCAAACACAAATTAATCATCGCTGATAATTGGCTATATATATATATCATTTTTATTTTTATTTTGCTTTTGTATATAAAAAATTGCCTTGCGTAAACCTTTTGATTTTCTTTTACTTTTTTTTTTTTCAAAAAAAAGTTGTTAGTGGAATTTGTCTGTTGGGATCTATTGGCTCACAAAAGAAGAGATAATACAGAAGAGGTATTGCCTTTCGTTTTGCCTTCAATTGATTTTTTTTTGTTGAATAGAAATCTAATAATGTTAGTTTCCTCAATGACATAAAAAATCTCAATATTACTATCAATTTAATATTTTTCAGATAAAAAAACATTTTAAAAAATACAAAATATCACAATATCAAACAAGCATGTAAGGTTTTAGATATGAAATGAAGGTGTAAAATTACATAATACTATATAATAAAAAGAAATTATATTGTTCACTCACGGTCTCATATTTTGCCAGTCAACATGCTGGTAGTGACCTCGTCTATTTTAGATAATAAGGGTGTTTAAAATATGCAGGTCTTGGCTCGGAAGAACAAATGTCAAGGCAAAACCATAGAAGGTTAGCATTACCAGAACGAGAGAGGTTGACATCTTGGATTCTCCAATATTATAAATTTGTCATCGTGGAATTATCAAATAATCTATTTTTATTTTCCAAGCCCTTCTTCCCCTGTCCTTTTCTCGAATGTTTGAAATTATTTTTGACACGACAACTCAAAAAAAGAAAATTAAAATTGACAATGGTTATAGAAGCTGGCACATTCACCTGATGTTATAATGGATGATCCCTCGTTAACTTGTAAATTCTCCGCCTTTGGAGGTGTTTGAAGTATATTAGAGAATAATATAAATTATATTTTGGAGTTTTATTTAACAATTTAAGTTATTAGGTTGAGATGGTTCTTTGACATGATATCAGAGTTTTGATGACTAATCGGTCACGAGTTCGAATCTCACTATCCTATTTATTTGATAAAAATTAAGCACAAAGTAATGTGAGTTTATGCAAATTTCAAGCCCAAGAGGCTTTCACTTGAGGAGTGTGTTAGAGAATAATATAAATCATATCTTGGAGCCTCACCTAACAGTTTCTTAAGCTATTGGATTGAGATGGTTCTTTGACATGATAGTGGTTACTTTTTAAAATATTTTTTACTTGGAAATGCATCAGAATAATATTTTTTATATTAACACATCAAAACCATCTGGAAACACTAAAAAAAATTAATTTCAAGTAAAGAAAAAAATAAAAAAAAAATTATTTTTTTAAAATATTTTTAAAATACAAAACTAAACGAGATGTTCTTCAATGCCATGGGTGAAGCTTGATATCAATTTATCTTACCAGGTTATTTTGGAGATTACGTTATGGATTTGGCACCTTATAATACGAACTTCTGGGTCTCTTTAGATGATGATGAGATCAACAGAGTAATGAACACGAAATATTCTTTACCAAACACGAAATAATTTGAGGATTCTTCTGGTACCTTGAAAGTGGGTGGTGCTTTAGGTATCTTGCGTGCCATCTGCCACCTCCTTTTGACTACCGCCATTTCCTTTCTGCACTTAAATCTCCCTTTTTGACATGTTGAAAGCCATTTCCACAGCCACTTCGCGAGGCACGTTTAGAGCCATCTGGTCGCCGATCGAGAGCACAGCCAATCAGTTCATGCGAAACTGCTCTCCCAATTCTCTGCTCTATGGTAAAGTATGCAAAAAATCATCATTTCAAGTCTTCTAAAAAAAAAAAAAAACTGAAAGAAAAAGACAAGAATTTCATTCTGAGATAAATATTGAATTGATTTATATCTCTTGAAATAATATATTAAACATAATTTCATTCATTCAATTATCATTAACTTTGATTTTTATAAAAAAAAAATAACCAAGAAGGGTTGTTAATATATATATATATAAAATCCATAATATCATATGAAAACAAATTCAAGTCAAGTGGTATTAATAGAATAATCTTCTAAAACATAAATTTAGATCTTTTATTTAAATAAATTTTAATAAAAATCATCTTAACAATTAAAGCCCTTTAAAAAGGAGCTTGGAGATCTAGACTTGCTCTTGACCCAAAATAAAAGGGCAGGCGTGCATGTCTTTTTATTTTATTTATTTATTTATTTCAGAGTTCTTTTTAACAACTATACGATGTATCTTTGGTTCGGCCTCTAACCATATCATGTGGTTGAAAAGTCGGATCTTTGATTTTTCAGATTAAAAAAATTTTATTTTTAACTATTTTTTGACACAAAAACATCTAAAAAATCACCATAAAAATCAAAATAAACTCATTTATAACCTCAAATTAGTCAAAAGTGATTTAAAAATAAAAATCAACTTAAATTCAAAAAACATTCCAAGCTCATATCTACTTTCGTAAACAATATAAAACTTAAAGAACATGGTTATAAAACCCGATCCGGGTCACGACTCTGAAGGGTTAACCTAATTTTAAAAAAAAATCAAAAAAAAGTTTTTTTAATAAAAAAAAACCCAACGAGTTGAGGGTTGGATTTTACTTTAAATTTCCCCAATTTTGTATTGGATCAGGTTTTATTTTTCTTCAACTTGGACCTTTCTAGGGCTTAGATTGGTAGGGTTATGTGTAGACCTGTGAGGCTAGTTAAGGTTTTATAATTAGATCAAAAAACACATTAATAGAACTCCTTATGTCGAATAAAATGTAATCAATGGACACTAAAATAGACTTATCTTAGCTAGAATTATGTCAACTAACACATTATCTCTCCTCTCTCGTTTTCAAATACAAGGAAATGAAGTCCTGGATTAAAAAAATAAAAATCTCATTAAACGGGGATTAAAAATGAAAAAATATGGAAAACAAACTTTGGGACTAAAAAAGCTAAAAAGGCGCCTCATCTACAGTATTAAAAAAAGAGTGAGAATTTGTTTTAGAGTCAATTTCGATCCTAGAAGTTTTAATTATGTTTAATAAAAAAAAATTAATTTTATTAAATTGAGCATTGATTTAATACTATAATTTTTTTTCAACATTGCAAGAAACCATTGCTAAGCCAATTGAAACAAATTATTGACCGCAATTCTAACTAAAATAATTTTAAAAGGATAAAATTAAAAATATAAAACAAGTAGAAAAGAGATTATATTGTTTCAATCCATAATATTTTGTTTGAGAATCTGGTATAATAAAGCACTTATATATCCATTTTCGATAAAATCATTAGTAAACGAATCCCGGATCATGGAATAAAATATAAATGTTTTTTTTTTACTGTAAATAAATAAAACATCCAATGCAACCACTAAGCTTGAATCTCACCATGCTTAACTCCATACCTTTTCCTATCTAATGGAAGAAAAATTGGAATAAACTACGTACAACTGCTAATTAATAAATAAATCCTTACACGCACACTCTATCAGACTAAGCATGGAGTTCTTACATGTTAGATTAGCAAGCAAATGAATGGCAGATGATAGGCTTCTTTTGCTTCAACCGCAGTAGTCTGGGGGTAAAACATGCCATTAAACCAATGGCAAACCCCAGTAGGCTCGTTAAGTTTATTTTCATCATTTGATAGGCTTCTTCTTCACGTTCACATTCCAATTTTTTCAAGACCGTCCAAGCTTGGGATGAGCTAAGTTTTTTCGTCTGGTTCGTGGAAGAGAAGCTTGGCATTGTCTTCATCTTCTTCTGCTTCTTCTTCTTCTTCTTCTTCTTTTGTAGCTAATAAATGTACCTTTTTCTTTCTTTCTTTCTTTTTGCAATGAAGAAGTTTGAAATAAACCGACTGTATATTACTCTCTTCTTCTATCTCTAAAGTTTCGTTTCTTTGTCTTTTATTATGGTCACTAGACTATGTTTATTTTTACATTTAAAAAGCATTTTTTAAAAATTTAAAATTTTGTTTATTTGAAATTAATATTTTTATAATTTTGCATTGTTTCAATATGCTGATGTTGAAAATAAATTTTAAAAATTTATTTTAATATATTTTAAAATTAAATTACTTTAAAAAAAACCATTACTATAATTTCAAAAACTTTTTTTTTACTGTCTTCTTTGCAATAAACTCCATTTGGACAGGAGAGAGGCTTGCCGAGTCAAAACCAGGTGACAACAACTTGGGTTGGGCTATCGTCTTTTTCGTTTTTGCCGGCGCAGTCAAGTTTGTAAAGCTCCGAGCCAGGAGGTTTCCTTCATCCAAAGCGGATTAGGCTTTAGCAGTGACTTTACCAGGTTCCACCCTTCTTGGAAGACGTCATCAGCCTTCTTAGACTTGGACCATCTCCCTTTCATTTCAACCCAAATTGATTGCATCCTTGATTTGGGTCCAAAGTCCCTCTACCAATTAAAGCCTTGATTCGATTGACTTTTGACTAAATCGGGGGACTTAAATTAAAATGTTATATTTTTAAAATTATTTTTGGTAGTGTTACAGCATAAATTAAAGAAAGAAAGAAAGAAAGAAAGAGCTCGTGATTCTCCTATCTTTGTGTTTTAAGAGATTTAAACGTTTTATTATATTTTAAAACTTGACTGGAGGTGAATTTAATAATATATAGTTTGAATTTATAGTAAGAATAGCACAACTAAAAGAAGGAAGGACAAACTGAAAAACATAATTAAAATGTGTTGCCAAACTTGAATTCATGTGGAAATTCTTTTTTTCTTCTTTTACAATTCATTTAGTTTCTAAAATTTAGTTTTGACTTAAAATTTCATTTTGTTTGTGTTTCAGTTTTTATATGAAAAGAGATAAACTCATTAGAAAAAGTATGAAAAAGAGATAAAATTATTAGTTGACCATATTTCTACAACAACAAAAAATCATTCATGATTTCAACGAGTTGCATTTAACGAGAAGAGTTATATTAAGGTGTTTTTTAGCCCTCATCTTACAGGAAAACATAGATCAAAGTTGAGAAAAGAAATTTTTTTCTCGATTTAATTACATTTTTAAATTGATTTTATAGATATTTTGAGTTGAAAAAGGTTCATTAACACTCAAACGGTGTTTCTTGAGTGTTTTTAAGCGAGAATACATTGGAAATGATTTTTGGGATTTAAAACGCCCTAATACAATTTTCAAGTCACCATTCCAGTAGCTAAATAACATGCTATCTGTAATTTTTATTTTTTATTTTCTTCTCAAAAAAAGAAAAGGCAAATAAGATGTGACTAAGGGAGGCCCACATGCCTAATCATTTTTTTATTTTTTATTTTCATAAAAAAAAGATGACATGTCGTTTGCTTTTTTTAAAAAAAAAATACACAAACAACAAGTTGTTTTTTGCCTAAAAGGATTTAGTGTCTTGTTTTTATGGTCCAACCTGCTTTTCAAATTTCTTTTTGTATGAGATGCTTTTTAATGTACTAATATCAGAAAAAAAAATTATAAAAGATACTATTTTAATATATTTTTAATTAATAAATATTATACACTATATTAAGAAATACAATATTTAATTACCTCCATTAGAATTCAAACTCATGAACTCAACTCAAGGACTCGTGCGCTCCAACCACTGAACTTTTATTAAGTAAATATTTAACATAATATATTTAGTCGGTTCAGTATTTATATAAATAGTTAAACCAGCCTTGTGTTTTTTAGTTATATTGATAATAATAATAATAATAAATACTATATGAGATGAAACATAATAAAGTAATAATTTACACAAAATTAAGAGCTTGCCCCTTACCCATTCTTAAGATTGGGCTACTTTAGAGTGTTTTCAGGCCGAAAAATGATGCACATCAACACGTGATAATTAATTATGTGGTGTGAAAGAATGATATGAATTATTTTAAAAAATATATTTTATTTGAAAATATATAATTAGGAGTGTGTTTGAGAGTGTTGCAGTAATTAATTTTTAAAATATTTTTTGTTTGAAAATATTTTAAAATAATTTATATTTTTTATTTTTTAAAAAATTATTTTTAATATTAACATATCAAACAATAAAAAAAATTAATTTTTAACAAATTAATTTTTTTTTTAAAGAAAAAAGCAATCATAAACGGCCCCATGTGCGGGAAAAGTGAAAGCCACTCGTCGGGCGCCCCCAGCATTGACTACTGTTGCTCAACGCTCACCTTACAAAAAAAAAAAAAAAAGAAAAGGAAAAAAGAAAAAAAAACCGCGTGTGGGATTAGATGAGAACACGTAATGCGTGTTGTCTTTAGTCAGCGTCTGCACAAGCGACACTTGGAAGTGAACCTTAACATCATTCGTGTCCTTCAATCCTGTT
>Ga0307515_10010619_pt1 | contig 17618 bp, 16 predicted proteins | sample 17_EM_MG_FD_194513 | JGI IMG/M metagenome (GOLD analysis project Ga0307515, IMG submission 194513) | Populus trichocarpa ectomycorrhiza microbial communities from riparian zone in the Pacific Northwest, United States - 17_EM | ecosystem: Host-associated > Plants > Roots > Unclassified | place...
TGTTCGGGCAGGCGCGAATGGCGGCTGGGGTCCGCGAGCATCTTGCGAACCTGCTGGGCAAGGTAGGTCGACAGCGGAAACTTGCCGCCATTGTAGGAGGGAATCTTCGGATCGAGCTTGTAGCCCTGGCTCACCAGGCACTCGCTTTCGCGGATGCCCTCGAAGCGCAGCACCTTGCCGGAAAACAGGAAAGTATCGCCCGGCGACAGCATCTCGATGAAATATTCCTCGACCTTGCCGAGCGGCATTCCACCGCGCCCCAGGGCGCCGCGGGCATTGTGCTTGACCATGCGCACGTTCAGCATCGGCGATTCGATGATCGTGCCGACATTGAGGCGGTACTGCTGGGCGACCATCGGATTGGACACGCGCCAGAAACCTTCGGGCGTCTTGCGGATCTTGGCATAACGCTCATAGGAGCGCAGCGCATAGCCGCCGGTGGCGACGAAATCGACGATGCGCTCGAAGGTCTCCCAGGTGAGAGTGGAATAAGGCGCGGCGCTGGTGATTTCGGCATAGAGCGCCAGGGGGTCGAATGGAGCGGCACAGGCCATGCCGAGTACGTGCTGCGCCAGCACGTCGAGTGCGCCCTTGCCGACGGGGGGCGTGTCCTGCGCGCCGATATAGTTGGCGTCGAGGGCCGCCTGGCATTCCATCACCTCGAAACGGTTGGCCGGCACCAGGATGGCGCGGCTCGGCTCGTCCATGCGATGGTTGGCGCGGCCGATGCGCTGGGCAAGGCGGCTTGCCCCCTTCGGCGCACCGACATGGATGACCATATCGACATCGCCCCAGTCGATGCCGAGGTCTAGCGTCGAGGTGGCGACGACGGCGCGCAACTTGTTCTCGGACATCGCCGCCTCGACCTTGCGCCGCTGGCCGACATCGAGCGAGCCGTGATGCAACGCGATGGCCAGGTTGTCGTCGTTGATCGTCCAGAGTTCCTGAAAGACGCGCTCGGCCTGGCTGCGGGTGTTGACGAAGAGCAGGGTGGTCTTCTGCCCGCCGATCGCCTTGTAGATATCGCCGATGGCGTAAGCCGCCGAATGACCGGCCCAGGGCACGCGCTCCTCGGTGGCGAGGATGGAAATCTCAGGCTTTGCGCCGCCGGTCACCGTGATCAGCCCGGCGTGATTGTTCTCGCCGGTTCTCTGTGGCGCCAGCCAGCGCTGCAGGTCCATCGGATCGGCGACGGTGGCCGACAGGCCGATTGCCTGCATCTTGGGTGCCAGTTTTCTCAGGCGGGCAAGGCCGAGCGATAGCAGATGGCCACGCTTGGAAGTGACCAGCGAGTGCAACTCGTCAAGCACCACATATTTCAGGTCCTTGAAGAAACGTTCGGCCTCGCCGTTGGCCAGCAGCAGCGCCACCTGTTCCGGCGTGGTGAGCAGGATATCCGGCGGATTGAGCTTCTGGCGCTGGCGCTTGGACGCCGGCGTATCGCCGGTGCGGTTCTCGATGCGCACCGGCAGGCCCATGTCGCCGACCGGCTTCATCAGGTTGCGCTCGATATCGACGGCCAGCGCCTTCAAGGGTGAGATGTAGAGCGTGTGGATGCCGGTAAACGCCGAGCCCGGAGGAATCTTGCCGCGCTCGGTCAATGAGACCAGCGAGGGCAGGAAGCCGGCGAGCGTCTTGCCGGCACCGGTCGGCGCGATCAGCAGCATGCTTTCGCCGCCCTGCACCCGCGACAGCAGCTCCAGCTGATGGGCACGCGGCTGCCAGCCCTTGTCCGCGAACCAGCGCAGGAAGGGCGGGGGCAGGAGCAAAGGGGTCTCTGCGCGCGTGGTGGAATCGATCTGGTTCACGCGGGTGAATGTAGTGCAAATGCGGGGGAAATGAAGTCGGTTGGAGATAGGACACGCATGCCCTTTTCCGTTCGCTCCGATAGCGGACCTGTGAGCGAGATTTACGGGCAAAATCCACTTTCACCCGATCGTCGTATTTTGATGCGACCGAAAGAGGAAGTGTTCGGAACCGCACCCCTCACATCGCGATATACCGGTCCTTCCGATGGTTCACCGCCAGCGTCAGGTTCATCACCACCGCGCCGACGATCGAGCAGGCGATGATGAAGGGGCTGGCGAGGAAAAAGGAGCAGGCGACAATGGCGCCGTCGAAGCCGAGCTGGACGAGGCCGGCGCGCCAGCCGAAACGATCCTGGATGTAGAGCGCCAGAATGCCGATGCCGCCAAGGCTGGCGCGGTGGCGGAAGAGGGCGAGCAGACCGGCGCCGATGACCAGACCGCCGAACAGCGCGCCGATGAGCGGATCGACATGGGTGAGGCCGAGCGCACGCGGCAAGAGTTCCGACATGGCCGAGGTCAGCACGACGGCGGCAAATGTCTTCAGCGTGAAGGCAAGGCCCATGCGGCGGAAGGCGAGATAATAGAAGGGCAGGTTCACGGCGAAGAAGCAGAGGCCGAAGCTGAAGCCCGTCGCATAGTGGACGAGAAAGGCGATGCCGGGCGTGCCGCCGGTCAGAAGTCCGGCGCTGGACAGAAGCGTGATGCCGAGTACGGCGAGCATGCTGCCGGAGACGACGCCCTGCGCGTCATCGACAAGCGAATGGCGTTCCGCGCTCGAAGTCATCAGTGCCGCGAAGGCGGATTTTGCCGGTGTTGCCATCATTGTCGTCGTTTCCCGTAGCCCCGTATCCGATCGTTCTATCGCCCCACTTCCGGAACGCAAGCGCTGCTCTGAATTTTGCCGCTTGACGGCGGAAATAATCGTGGATATAAATTATCCACGATAGAAGGAGATGCAGATGAAACTGGGCGAGGGTGTCGAGCAGGCCATTCATGGCGTTGCAATGTTGTCCGGCCTTTCCGAGGGCGGCGTGCTTTCGGCGGCGGCGATTGCCGAGTTCCATGGTGTGTCGACCAGCTATCTTTTGAAACACCTGCAATCGCTTTCCGGCGCCGGCATTCTCGATACCGTGCCGGGCCCGAAGGGCGGTTACCGGTTGGCACGTCCCGCAGACAAGATCACGCTGCTGGATATCGTGCTCGCCGTCGAAGGTCCGGCGCCGGCCTTTCGCTGCAATGAAATTCGCCAGCGCGGACCGAACCCGGTGCCCGACCGCTACTTTTCCAGGCCCTGCAATATCTCGGCCACCATGCTGCGGGCCGAGCGCGTCTACCGGGCGGAACTGGCCAAGACCACGATTGCCGATCTCGGCGTGCAACTGGCCGAAATCGACGACGGACCGATCGCAGCCAGAGGCTGCGCCTTCCTGGAAATCCACGAACGCAAAACGGCTCGCTGAGCCACCAACAAAGGAGAAGACCCATGCACCCGCGTCTCGATATGACAAAAGCATCGCCGGAAGCCTTCAAGGCTGTGGTTGCGCTTGAAAACTACGTGCAGAATTCCGGCCTGGAGCGCCGCTTCATTCACCTCATCAAGCTGCGCGCCTCGCAGATCAACGGCTGCGCCTATTGCGTCGACATGCACGTGAAGGAATCGCGCCACGACGGCTTGAGCGAACAGTGGATCAACCTGATGTGCGTCTGGCGGGAATCGCCGGTTTACGACGCCCGCGAGCGGGCGCTGCTCGGCTGGGTTGATGCGGTCACCAATATCGCCCAGACCGGCGCTCCGGATGACGCCTATCAGACACTGCAGGCGCATTTCTCAAGCGAGGAGATTGCCAAGATCACCGTGGCGATCGGCGCCATCAACGTCTGGAACCGGCTGGCCGTCAGCTTCCGGTCGCAGCACCCGGTGGACAAGTTGGCAAAGGCCGCCTGAGCATCGACACAGACACAGACACAGACACAGACACGGCGCTGCGCATCCGCAACAGGCGCAGCGCCGGAGAGCGGGAACGGGTTCGTTGCTTGTCCCGCTCTCGCTTCGTTGCAGATTGCGAAAAAGTCGGATGAGGGGGCAGCCGGTGCCGCCCTTGACATTGGCGCGGCGCAATTCTTGACGAATGCGCCTTCGGCCCCCTCATCACCTCGCTTTGCGCGCGACGTCTCCTCCGCCTGGAGGACGTGCGCTTCACAAAGCGATATAGCGGTCGGCGCGGTGATTGATGGTCAGAAACAGATTGAGCACCACCGCCCCGAGTACGGAATAGAACACCACCGCCGGCGTGGTGACGAAGAAGGCGGCTGCCAGCACGCACATGTCGATGGCAAGCTGGACGAGTCCGGCGCGGATGCCGAAACGCTCCTGCATATAGATCCCCAGGATTCCGACGCCGCCGAGGCTGGCGCGATGGCGATACAGCGCCAGAAGACCGAAGCCGAGCAGCAGGCCACCGAGAAGAGCCGCCCAGGCCGGGTGGATGCTGGCAATCTGGAACACCTGACCCTGGACGTTGGTCAGAAGCGAGGTGATGGCAATCGCGATGAAGGTCTTGATGGTGAAGGCCATGCCCAGCTGCTTCCACGACAGGTAGAAGAACGGCAGGTTGAGCAGGAAGAAGGCGAGACCGAAGTTGATTCCCATCGCATAGTGCAGCAGGAAGGCGACGCCGGCGGTGCTGCCCGTCAACAGGCCTGCGCTGGCCAGCACATAGAGGCCGAGAGCTGCCACCAGGCTGCCGGAAAAAATACCCTGCACGTCCTCGACAGGGGTATGGCGTGTCGCACTGGTCTTCCAGAAGCCAAGGGCATTGATGATGCTCATGTCGCGATCTCCAAAGGCCGCAAAGGGTAGGTATCCGGGCGGCAATGACGGGAATGAATAAAGTACGAGCACGCCGGCTGTCTTTTCGACGGCCGCGCTTGTGTGCAATGCAGCAATTATCCGCAATCTTGCGACTTTGATCAAGCTAAATATGTAAGCAATGCTGACCTATTTGTAACGGGCAAGAAAAATACGCTCAGGCCGATTTCCGCGTAAGGAAAAGAATGCCGGAGACGGGTTTTCCGCCATCATTGCGAATGACGGTTTTGCGCATGTCGACAATATCGAGCCCAAAGCGCTTGCAGAGGATTCCAACGTAGTTTTCCGAGTGGGCATAACGCAGGGATTGGCGCAGCACGAAATCGCCATCATTGTCGGCATCCTCGACCGAAAAGGCGAAGAGGCCGTGTTCGGAAAGCAGCTTGCAAGCGATGACGAAGACGGTATCGAGATTGCCCAGATACATCAGCACGTCTGCGGCGCTGACGAGGTCGGCACGATTGTCCGTCCCCTCGGAAAACAGGCCCGATGTTTCCGGCGGTAGCGAAAGATCGGCTTGTGCAAGACGGTCGTAGAGGCCTTTGTCCTGCGCCTTGGCCAGCATGTTGGCCGAGAGGTCGAAGCCTTCGAGATGGTCCGCCCTCTCGCGGATGCGCTCGCCGAACAGGCCGGTGCCACAGCCGAGATCGACGACATGGACAAACCGTGTGTCGCCGGTCTGCGCGGTGATCAGGGCTTCAAGTTTTTCCGGTACGGTGTAGCCGAGCTTTTCGACGAGCGCCTTGTCGAAGCGGCCGGCATAGTCGTCGAACAGCTGCGCCACATAAAGGCTCGATGGCTGCTGTGGTGTTTCAGAACCGCCGAGAAGGGCGAGTTTCAGGCCTGCGCCAAACATGTCATCCGGGTTGAGGTCCAGAACTTTCCGCAAGGCATCGACGGCCGCCTCTTTACGGCCGGATTTCTCCTCATAGTCGGCAAGGCGAAACCAGCCGGCGGCCCAATCGGGAACGAGTTCCAGCGCCTGGACCATCAGGTCGGCTGCCTCCGCATGATCGCCGCTGTCGGCCAGCATATGCGCATATTCGGCGCGGCGGTCGGCGATGAGGTCGCCGGAGGAAAGCTGGTTGATGGTCATCAGTCCGCGCCTTGATTGTGCGTCGCATATGGACGTCTTGAACTTCACGCGCTTGTCGCGTGCACGTGTGGAAATGGCAAGCGGCGATTTGACGGCAGGACTCCTGCACTTTCGCCGCTTGCAGCAGGCGCCGTGGCAGCTTATGTCAGGCGAAACAGGAGAAGAATGACGCCATGGCCGATGGAGTGAACAGGTTTCTGGGCGATTCGCCCCTTCGCGTGCTGGTCAAGCTGCTGGTGGTCTCGATCATCGTCGGCTTCGTCATGGCTGTCTTCGGCTGGACGCCTTACGGCATTTTCTACACCATCCGGGATTTCATCCTCGATCTCTGGCATTCCGGCTTTGCTGCTCTCGGCCGTGTCGGCGACTATCTCCTGCTGGGTGCGGCGGTCGTGATCCCGGTCTTCATCATCCTGCGTATCCTCAGCTACCGGCGTTAACATGCACGACAACGACTTTCTTGCCGCCCGCCGCAATTTCCTGCGGGCGGGCGCTGTCCTTTCGCTCGGTGCGCTCGCCAGCTGCGGCACGCCGAAGGTCACCCCCAGCGGCAATGGCAGCGACCAGACGGATGCGACGCTCGGCTACGTCAACGATCTGAGAAAACAAAAGGGGCTTCAGCCGCTCACGCGCGATCCGGCAGCGGCGCAGGCAGCGCTGTCGCAGGCCGGCCGCATGGCCAAGGTCGGCAAGATGTCGCACCTGATCGGCATGGGCGACAGCTTCCTTGAGCGCATGAAGGGTGGCGGCGTGGCGCTGCCGGCGGCCGAGAACATCGCCATGGGTCAGGACAGCGCCGAAAAGGCCTATGCCGCCTGGTTCCATTCGCCCAAGCACCTGGAGAACATGCTGGGGCCGAATTATAGCGGGCTCGGCGTCGCCGTGATGCGGAATCCGGCTTCCGGAAACCGGCCCTATTGGGCCATGGTGCTTTCGACCGGCTAAGCTGATTCCTGCCGGTCCAAAGGACAGGGCATGACCGCAGCGCAAACTTCCGACATAGCCGACAACCCTCACGGGGCAGGCCCGTTTCTCGTCACCAACAGGCTGATCCTGTCGATCGCCGTGCCGATGACGCTGGGGTTCCTCACGACACCGCTTCTCGGCCTCGTCGATACCGCCGTCATCGGCCATCTCGGCCAGGCGACGCTTTTGGCCGGACTTGCCGTCGGCGCGATCCTGTTCGACCTGATCTTCACCACGTTCAATTTCCTGCGCTCGGCCACCACCGGCCTGGTGGCGCAGGCTTTTGGCCGGGGCGACAAGACGGAGGAGCAGGCGGTGTTCTGGCGATCGCTGTGTATAGCGCTGGTCAGCGGCGCGGCTGCTGTCGCCCTGTCGCCGCTGCTTCTGTCCGCCGGTCTCTGGCTGCTGGCGCCGGGACCGGAAATCGAAAGCGTGACGCGCACCTATTTCGAATATCGCATCCTCGCGGCTCCGGCGTCGCTCGCCAATTATGCCATCCTCGGCTTCGTGCTCGGGCGCGGGCAGGGCACGACGGGGCTGCTGTTGCAGACACTGATCAACGGTATCAACATCGTGCTTTGCATCTTCCTGGGTCTTCATCTCGGCTGGGGCGTCATGGGCGTGGCATTGGCAACGGTGACCGGCGAAGTGGTCGGCGCAATCGTCGGATTTGCGATCGTCTATGCCCGGTTCGACCGGACAATCGCACCAGGCTGGGCGACGATCTTTTCCGCCGAGCGCCTGAAGCCGCTGTTCGGGCTCAACCGCGATATCATGATCCGGTCCTTCGTGCTGCTCGCTGCCTTCACGCTGATGACCCGGATCGGTTCCTCTTTCGGCTCAGTCACGCTTGCCGCCAATGCCGTGCTGATGACCATCTTCCTGGTGGCGGGATACTATCTCGACGGGTTGGCCAATGCCGCCGAGCAGCTGACCGGCCGGGCGATCGGCGCCCGCTTCCGTCCGGCCTTCGACCGGGCGTTGAAGATGACGGCGACCTGGTCGTTCGCGCTTGCGGGGTTCACCACCGTTGCCTTCCTCACGTTCGGCGACCGGTTGGTCGATCTGCTGACGACCGCGGCCGACGTTCGCACCGAGGCTTATATCTACATGCCCTGGGCGGCGATCACGGCGCTGACGGGCGCGCTCGCCTTTCTGATGGACGGCGTGTTCATCGGCGCCACCTGGTCGCGCGACATGCGCAACATGATGCTGCTTGCCTTCGCGGGTTATGTCGCAGCACTCTGTTTTCTCGTGCCGGCCTTCGGCAATCACGGCCTGTGGGCCGCGCTCAACCTGTTCCTGCTGTTTCGCGGCGTTTTCCTGCTGGTGCTGGTGCCGCGCCGTTCGGCTCAGACGTTCTTGTCGGCCCAGTAGTCCATGCGCGTGCCGCGGATGTCGCCGATCGAACCCAGCTTTTCGCGGTCGCAGAGCTGCGACAGCCCACGCACGATCCTGCCGGGCAGGGAAGGCCCCTCATAGACCATGCAGGAATAGAGCTGGACGAGATTGGCCCCGGCGCGGATTTTTTCCGCCGCCGTTTCAGCCGAGGAGACGCCGCCGACGCCGATGATCGGCAGGTCGGGGCCGACGCGCTTGCGCATCTTGGCCAGCGCGATGGTGGATTTCTCAAACAGTGGCTTACCGGAAAGACCACCGCTTTCTTTTGCCTGGAACTGATCCTTCAGGCCCTCGCGCGACAGCGTCGTGTTGGAGACGATCAGGCCGTCGAGCTGATGCGCCAGTGCAACAGCGGCGATATCGTCCATGCCTTCTTCGGTGAGGTCCGGCGCGATCTTCAAAAACACCGGCACACGGACGCCCGCCTTGGCGGCTTCGCCGTCGCGGGCGGCAAGAACGGCCAGGAGCAGCGCCGACAGGCTTTCGCGCGCCTGCAGGTCGCGCAGGCCGGGCGTGTTGGGCGACGAGATATTGGCGGTGAAATAGCGGGCGACTCCGTAGAAGGTGCGGATGCCGGTGACGTAGTCGGCGACGCGGTCGATGCTGTCCTTGTTGGCGCCGATATTGACGCCGATCATCGCCTTGCGGTCGCAGGCGCGAAGGCGCGCTAGCGCCGCCTGATGACCTTCATTGTTGAAGCCGAGACGGTTGATGACGGCTTCGTCCTCGACCAGCCGGAAGATGCGCGGCTTGTCGTTGCCGGCCTGCGGCTTGGGTGTGACGGTGCCGATCTCGGTGAAGCCGAAGCCGAGCCGGAGCAGCGCTTCCGGCACTTCGGCGTTCTTGTCGTAGCCGGCGGCCAGGCCAACCGGATTGGCGAAGGTGAGGCCGGCGACGGTCTGCGTCAGGCGAGCGTCTGCGGGGGCGGCACAGGCCGGAACCAGCCCGGTCTTGAGCCCCTTGATGGAAAGTCCGTGGGCTGCCTCCGGATCGAGCAGGAAGAGGCCGCGGCGGGCGAGCGACTGGAAGACATCGATCATAGGTCAAGCTCCGGGAAGACATGGGCGCCATCGGCATCGAGCTGCAGGGGCTTCTCCCAGGCAACGGCCTCGAAAGGCAGCGGGCCATAGAGATGCGGAAACAGCGCGCCACCACGCGAGGGCTCAAAGACCAGCTTGTCGCCGAGCTTTTTACCATCGACGGCGACCAGCAACAGGCCGTCCTGGCCGGCAAAATACCGGGCGGCGGTCTCCCTTGCCTGGTCGGCTGTGGACAAATGGATGAAGCCGTCCGACAGGTCGATCGAGGCGCCCTTGAAATCTCTGCCCTTGCGCGCATCTTGCCATAGAACTGCCGGAACGATTTTGTAGATGATGTTGCTCATGCCGTCGTTTCCTGGACCTTGGACGATATCCTTTGCGGGATTGCCGCAATCTTCTGCGAATGTCCACCGGCAAGCGGGTCCGATCCCGGATTTTTGGCGATCAAGGAGAGTGCGATGAACAGGATGATGATGCCGGTCTTGGTTCTTGGCGGGACATTTGCAGCTTTCACGGCCTTTGCCCAGGAGCCGGCGCCGGGGCGCTACGCCATGCAGAAGACCGACAGCGGTATTGCACGGCTGGATACGCAGACCGGTGAGGTCTCGCTCTGCCAGGAAAAGGACGGCGATATCGTCTGCCGGATGGCGGCCGACGAGCGCACCGCTTTCGAGCTGGAACTCGATCTCCTGACGAAACGTGTCGAAACCCTGGAAAAAGCCGTTGGAGACGGCCAGACCAGCCTGAAACCACGGCTTCCGAGCAAGGAAGAGATTGACCAGACCATGAGCGTCATGGAAAGAATGATGCGCAGTTTCATGGGAATTGTGAAGGATCTGGAAAGCGAGGAAAAACCGCCGTCGAACAAGACGGAGGACGCCCCTCAGAAAACCTGACCGGATCCGGACGACGCATAGCGGCGAATTGGAGGATTTGCGCGTTGTGCGAGGCCGCTGGGCCAAGCTCTTGGGAGGGAGCATCATGACATCAGGATTGACCATCATCATTGCGGACGATCACCCGCTGTTTCGCGGTGCCATGCGCCAGGCGCTGGCGAGCATGGACGGCAGCCCGACCATCATCGAGGCCGGCGATTTCACCTCGGCCCGCCAGGCAGCGATCGACAACGTCTCGGCCGACCTGATGCTGCTTGATCTGACCATGCCGGGCGTCAGCGGCCTTTCCGGCCTGATCGCACTGCGCGCCGAATTCCAGAGCCTGCCGGTGATGATCGTCTCGGCCCATGACGATCCGGCGACAATCCAGCGGGCGCTGGAACTGGGCGCTTCCGGCTTCCTGTCCAAATCCGCGGGCATCGACGAAATCCGCCAGGGCATCGATACCGTCATGGCCGGCGATATCTTCACGCCGCCAGGGTTCCATGCGGGCATGGAGCATGAACCGGAAATGGCGGCGCTGCTGCATCGGCTGCAAACGCTCACCCCCCAGCAGTCGCGCGTGCTCGGCATGCTCGCCGAAGGGCTGCTCAACAAGCAGATCGCCTACGAACTCGGCGTCTCCGAGGCGACCATCAAGGCGCATGTGTCGGCGATCCTGCTGAAGCTTAATGTCGATAGCCGCACGCAGGCGGTGATCCAGTTGGGGAAGATTGCGGCTGTGGCGGCTTGAGGGCCGCAAGCTTGGACTGCCTTGTTATTTCGGTCCTCAAACCTGTCCGAAGCGCGTGTCGTTGATAACTCTCCTCCGTCATGCCTGTGCCTGTCATAGGCAACCAGCCCACACGATGTCCATCGCGTGAAAGAGTCTTTGCGGCGCAGACGCGCCGCTGCTGGATCCGCGCCACAAGGCCGAGGAAGACGGAGCGCGGAGGACCTTCGGGGCATCCTCCTCTCCAGCTACTCAGCCGCCGCCTTCATCGACACCGACAGTTGCGTCAGCCAGGCCCGCATCGAGGCGGGGCGGACGGGTTTGTTCTGGAGAGCGATGCTATCGCGCTCGGCGGCGGCGCGGACTTCGGGGGAGCGGTCGGCGGTAACGAGCAGCGACGGGATGTCGGCGCCGAAGTGCAGGCGGATGGCCTGGATCACGTCGATGCCGGTGCCATTATCCAGGTGATAATCGGCTATGATCGCGTCGGGGCGCAGGTCACGGGCCGGGGGATCCTGCTGCCAGAGGTCCAGAGACGGGGTGGTTGACACCGTACAGCCCCAGCCTTCGAGAAGCAGCTTCATGCCCTCGAGAATCAGTGGCTCGTTGTCGATGCAGAGTACGCGCAGGCCGTGCAGCGGTTCCGCGGTGCGGACGGGATCAAGGGGAGCGGTCTTGATACCGGCGGCCGCCGTGCGGTCGATCGGCATGGTTACCCGGAAGCGCGTTCCCTTGCCGGGTTTGGATTGTAGATCGACGCTGTGATTGAGCACGCGCGAGATGCGGTCGACGATCGACAGGCCAAGACCGAGACCGGACGCAGTCCTGGCGCCCTCGTCGAGGCGGGCGAACTCCTTGAAGACGGTACGAAACTTGGACGCGGGAATGCCGATGCCGGAATCGAGCACCTGGATGATGGCGTTGCCGCCTTCGCGCCGGACGCCGACAAGAACCTTGCCGGTCAGCGTATATTTGATGGCGTTGGAGACGAGGTTCTGGACCAGGCGGCGCAAAAGGTTCGGGTCGGTGCGCACCGTCAGCGAGGTCGGCATGACAGTGAGCTTCAGATTGGCACCCCGGGCGACGGGGGCGAAGTCGGTTTCGATCCGCCGCAGGAGATCGTTGAGCGGCACCGATTGCAGGCGCGGCTTCATCGCGCCGGTATCAAGCCTGGAAATGTCGAGCACGGCGCCGAGGATGGTTTCCACTGATTCCAGCGACGAATCGATGTTCTGCACCAGCACGCTGTTTTCCGATTCGCCGAGGCGCTCGACCAGCGAGGATGAATAGAGACGGGCAGCGTTCAGCGGCTGTAGGATGTCGTGGCCGGCGGCGGCAAAGAAGCGGGTCTTGCCGATGTTCGCCTCTTCCGCTGCGGCGCGTGCTTCGGCAACCTCCTTGTTGACGCGGGTGAGTTCGCCCGTGCGCTCGGCGACGCGCAGTTCCAGCGTCTCGTTGGCCTGTTTCAGCGCCATGTCGGCGGCGACGCGCTGGGTGATATCGGTATAGGTGGTGACGATGCCCTTGTCGGGCATGGCATTGGTGCGCACTTCAATGATGCGCATGCCGCCGGAGAGTTCAAGCAGGAAAGGCTTGTCGAGCGTCAGGAAGTTGGCAATCAGCCGCTTGCCGTCTTCCGTGCGAATATCGCCGCGCCTGGTCAGCATCGAGACGATCTCGGCAAGCGGAAAGCCGACTTGTCCAGCACTCTCCGGCAGGTCGAGCAATTGGCGGAAGCGGCGGTTCCAGATGATCAGGTTGTTGGAACTGTCGAAGACGGCGATGCCCTGGTCCATCTGGGAGAGGGCGGTCTGCAGCATGTCCTGATTGTATTGCAGGGCTTCCGATGCCTGGTCGAGCAGCCAGGCTGTATCCGACGAGGTGTCGTCCAGTCGTTGCAGCACCAGCGACAGGACCAGGCGGGCGGAGGACGAGCCGATGGCGCTGCCGAGCAGTTGCTCGGAGAAATGGATGAGGGCCATGTCGGCCGGCTGATGATCTTCGAGCCAGCGGCCCGACTGGCGCTCATAAGTCTGGAACGAGCGCCGCATGCGTTCCTCGCCGAGGTAGCGGGCGATGGTGGTCTTCAGGTCCAGCACGGTGATCTTGGTCTTGCGGCCGCGAAACGCCTTTTCCGTCCGCGATTTGCGGCGGATGAAGACGCCGGCCTGCAACCGTTCCAGCGGTTTTGGCGCCCGGGTCAGCGAGCCGATGACATAGGCGAGCATGTTGACCAACAGGCTGAGCGCCGATGCATTGACCAGCGGATCGGCGGCGGGGCCGGAAAAGACCGTGGTGAAGGGAAAGAGGAAGCCGAGTACGGTCGCCGCGACATGCGAATTGTCCGGTCCGCCGAGGCTCGGCAGAAACAGCAGATAGGCCCAGACGAGGAAACCGAGCGTCATGCCGGCGATGGCGCCGCGCGCATTGGCCTGCCGCCAGACGAGGCCGCCGAACAGCGCTGGTGCCATCTGCGATATGGCGGCAAAGGAGAGAAGGCCGAGCGAGGCAAGGCCGGCGCTCATGTCGGCGGAGCGGTAATAGCCGTAGCCGAGCAGGAGGACGACGAAGATCGCCGTGCGCCGGACGTTGAGCAGCGTGCCGGCGACATCCTGCGAGCCGCCGCGGCCCATCAGGTTGCGCCGGAGGAACACCGGCATGACGATATCGTTGGAGATCATGATCGACAGCGCGACCGAAGCGACGATGACCATGGCGGTTGCGGCGGAAAAACCGCCGATGAAGGTGATCAGCGTCAGGATCGGCATGTCGGCGGCAAGCGGCAGCCGCAGCAGGTAGAGATCGGCCTCGCCGGTGCCGGCGAAGGTCAGAACTCCGGCGATCGCAACGGGCAGCACGAACAGGTTGATGGCGACGAGATAGATCGGAAAGAGGATGCCGGCGGTGCGCAGGTCCTTTTCCGTGCGGTTCTCGACGACGGTTACATGGAACTGCCGGGGCAGCATGATGATGGCGAAGGCGGAGAGAACGACGAGCAGGATCCAGCGCGGCAGAGGCGTCTGGTAGTTGAGCGCCGTCATCACCTGGTTGTTGGCGAGCGCCTTGGCCCACAGATCGCCCGGACCGTCGAACAGGAAGAAGACCACGTAGAGACCGGCCGTCACCAGCGCCAGCAGCTTGACCACCGATTCCATCGCGATTGCCAGGATCAGCCCGTCCTGGTGTTCGGTGGCGTCGGTATGGCGCGTGCCGAAGACGATGGCGAAGCAGGCGAGGAACAGCGTGACGAGAAGCGGAAGGTCGAGTCCGTAGCCGATGCCGTAGCCGCTCGTGTCGACCATGGCCGAGACCGAACTCGACACGGCTTTCAGCTGCAGGGCGATATAGGGAATGGCGCCGATCAGCGAGATCAGCGCAACGATGGCGGCGACCATCGGGTTCTTGCCATAGCGCGCCGCGACGAAATCGGCCACCGAGGTCAGCTTCTCGGATTTGGCAAGCGCGATGATGCGGCGGATCACCGGCAGGCCGATGGTGAACATCAGGATAGGGCCGATATAGATGCCGGTGAATTCCAGCCCGCGCTCGGCGGCAAGGCCGACCCCGCCGAAATACGTCCAGGAGGTGCAATAGATCGCAAGGCTAAAGGCATAGACCAGCGGCCTGCCCTTTCCGGCAGGAGCTGTCTTCCGCGCCTTGCGATCGCCATAGCTTGCCACCGCGAACAGCAGCAACAGATAGGCGAACGCGGCCGCGAAAATGATCGAGCCCGAAAGCATGCTTTCTCCTTCCCTGGGGTCGAGCATAGGACAAGACGGCCTTGAAGAAAATCGGGCGTGCCTAAGCCTTAAGTCAAAGGCGGGACATCCGTTTTTCGAGCGAAAAGAAATCGGCGTGTTCCGTTCTGTTTTTCAACGCCCGATTTACTTGAGCGTGATTTCGGTTAGCATCGGGCGGCCATCCGGCTGGACAAGGACAGGTCGTCCCGGCCGGTTCAACGGAAGATGAGGAGAGAATAATGCTGAATGAGTTCAAGGCGTTCATCGCCAGGGGCAATGTCATGGACCTTGCGGTCGGTATCATCATTGGTGGCGCTTTCACGCTGATCGTCAACTCGCTGGTCAACGACATCATCATGCCGGTCGTCGGCGCCATCACTGGCGGGCTTGATTTCTCCAACTTCTTCTTCCCGCTCTCCAGCACCGTGACCGCGACGTCGCTTGCCGCCGCCCGCGAGCAGGGCGCAGTCTTTGCCTATGGCAGCTTCCTGACCGTGGTGATCAACTTCCTCAATCTTGCCTGGATCATTTTCCTGCTGGTCAAGGCGGTCAACAAGATGCGCGTCTCAATGGAAAAGCAGAAGAACGAGGAGCCAGCAGCACCGCCACCGGTGGATGTCCAGCTGTTGACGGAAATCCGCGACCTGCTGAAGACGCAGAGAACATAGGCGCCATTTCGCGGTCCTCTGCCGGATATCGAAACATCACAGAAATCGATAAATCCGTCAGCGAATATCGCGTGATCGTGATCTGAAAAACCGTTAGAAGCGGCGGGCCAACAGGAGCCCACCGATGACTATTCTTTCCAGCCTCAGCCCCCGATCGCTTGCTGCACCGGAAAGCGGTATCGTCGAGCTGGTAAACTATGCGCGCGGCCGCGATGGCCTTATCCCGCTCTGGGTTGGCGAGGGAGATTTGCCGACACCGGATTTCATTTCTCAAGCCGCCCAGGAGTCGCTGAGGGCGGGCGAGACTTTCTATACCTGGCAGCGCGGCATCCCGCCGCTGCGCGAGGCGCTGTCGCGCTACTACCAGCGTCATTTCGCCAAGGCGCTTTCGCCCGACAGTTTCTATGTGACCGGCTCCGGCATGCAGGCGATCAAGCTCGCCATCGAGGCGGTGACGTCTCCGGGTGACGAGATGGTGTTTCTGTCGCCGGCCTGGCCGAACTTTGCCGCAAGCGCCGAGCTTTCCGGCGTGCGGGCGGTCGCCGTGCCGCTCCGCTTCGAAGACGGTAAATGGCAGCTCGACATCGGCAGGCTCGAAGCCGCCATCACGCCGAAGACCCGCGCGCTGTTCGTCAACACGCCCTCCAACCCGACGGGCTGGACTGCATCGCACGAAGATTTGAAAGCCATCCTGGCGCTGGCGCGGAAGCACGGGCTCTGGATCATGGCCGACGAGATCTACGCGCTTTACTACTACAATGGCGTCCGCGCGCCCTCCTTCCTCGATGTGATGGAAGCGGACGAGCGTATCCTTTTTGTCAATTCCTTTTCGAAGAACTGGTCGATGACGGGCTGGCGGGCCGGCTGGATCGTGGCGCCGCCGGAAATCGGCCAAGTGCTTGAGAACCTGATCCAATACTCCACCTCCGGCGTGGCGCAGTTCATCCAGGCGGGCGCGGTGGTGGCGCTCGAACGGGGCGATGCGTTCGTCGCGGAAAACGTCGCCAAGGCGACCCGGTCGCGCGATCTGTTCTGCGATGCATTGATTGCCACCAATCGTGTCGAGACGCTGAAGCCGGACGGCGCGATCTATGCCTTCCTGAAGATCGATGGCGTCACCGATGCGCGGCGCGCGGCGCTCGACATCGTCGACAAGACCGGCGTGGGGCTTGCGCCCGGCACAGCGTTCGGCGAAGGCGGATCGCTGTTCATGCGCGCCTGTTTCCTGCGCGATCCCAGCCAGATCGCAACGGCAGCCGAACGGCTGGCCGGTTACATCGCCGCACTCTGACCCGATTTTGGCCGTTCGGCACTGCACAAAATCCTTGTGAATCTCGTCGTGAACGGGTCTTATTCCGCTCAATTCAACAGTGCGGGAGCATGCAATGGCGGTTTTGGTAACGGGTGGCGGCGGTTATATCGGCAGCCACATGGTCTGGGCATTGCTGGACGCCGGCGAGCAGGTTGTCGTCATCGATCGGCTGTCGACGGGCTTCCGCTGGGCGATCGCTCCCGAGGCGCGTTTCTACGAAGGCGATATCGCCGATACCGGCCTGATGCGGCAGATTTTCGCCGACAACACCATTGATTCCATCATCCATTTCGCCGGTTCGATCGTCGTGCCGGAATCGGTCGCCGATCCGCTCGGCTATTACGAGAACAACACGGTCAAGTCGCGCAGCCTGATTGCCAGCGCGGTCGAAGCGGGCATTCCCTATTTCGTATTTTCCTCGACGGCAGCGGTTTACGGGACGCCGGAGGTTCTGGAGCCGGTGACGGAAAGCGTCAATCTCAAGCCCGAATCGCCTTATGGCTCGTCGAAGCTGATGACCGAGATCATGCTGCGCGATACCGCCAATGCGCATGCCTTCACCTATACGGCACTGCGCTATTTCAACGTTGCCGGCGCCGATCCGAAGGGCCGCAGCGGTCAGTCTTCTGCGCTTGCCACGCACCTGATCAAGGTCGCCTGCGCCACCGCGCTCGGCAAGCGCGCCTCGATGAGCGTCTTCGGTACCGACTACCCGACGCCGGACGGGACCTGCGTGCGCGACTATATCCACGTCTGGGATCTGGTGCAGGCGCATCTGAAGGCGCTGCAGCGCATGCGCGCCGGCGGCGGATCGCTGGCTGCCAATTGCGGTTACGGGCATGGGTTCTCGGTTCTCGAAGTGCTCGATGCGGTGCGCAAGGTGCATGGTGAGGACTTTGCCGTCACCTTCTCGGAACGCCGCGCAGGCGACCCGGCGATGATCGTCGCCAACCCGGCGCTTGCCAGACAGGAGCTCGGATGGGTGCCGCAATATGACGATCTGAACGGTATCATCCGCAGCGCGCTCGATTGGGAACTGCATCTCATGCGGAAGAATTCCTTTTGAAATTTGGGCCGCATGGCGAAAAGCCGAGCCGCAAAGCTGCGACC
>Ga0307515_10010621_pt1 | contig 17615 bp, 6 predicted proteins | sample 17_EM_MG_FD_194513 | JGI IMG/M metagenome (GOLD analysis project Ga0307515, IMG submission 194513) | Populus trichocarpa ectomycorrhiza microbial communities from riparian zone in the Pacific Northwest, United States - 17_EM | ecosystem: Host-associated > Plants > Roots > Unclassified | place...
TTATTAAGTTATTCTATAAGGGACTAACTTAAGAATATAATAGAGCTATAGGCTTAGTATTAAGACTCTAGGAGAAGTATATTATTAATAGAATTTAGGAACTAATAAGATAAGTTATAAAAAAACATCTAAATTACTAAAGAAATAAACTAGTAAGATATAAGCCATATAGAGGGCTATAACTAGTTAAAATACTAGAGAGACTATAGGAGGTTATATTATAGGACTTTATTATAAAGTTGCTAAAGTTAAGAGATTATATTACTAGATAAGATTATAACGTAATCTTAGTAATAGTAGATAAGTATAAGAGGCCAGTCTAACCGGAACGTATAATTATTTAATCAATAGTGTAGAATAAGAGTTACAGGCAAGTAGAGGATAAGTTAAAGTAGAACGATCTTTACGTATAAAGGATAAAAACTTTCTAACCTCTTCTATTTAGAGACTAATTGCTAGCTCTTGTCTAGAGGAGAACTAGCTCCCTATATAATCCTTTTAAGACACTAGTAAAACCTTTTACCCCTTATTTATTTAACCGTGTCTACTGGGACATAGATAGGATATAGATGAAACCTCCTACTGTCTTATTGGATATGTACCTCCTGGGGAATTTTATTATAATTGCCTCCCCTTTAAGGGTCTTAGTCCTCTAAGACTCCGCCTTTTAATAAACCTTTATAGAGTTCCAACTAAAACCACTAGGGAAAACCCTTATTTTAGGGGAAACTTATTAGTGGAAAGGTACTTTATAATGCGGCTTATTGCTAGCTCTTTACTAGCATAAAACCTTATTTTATCTTTTATTCCTCTACTCTTCTTCTACCCTAGCTCTTTATAATGCTTTTATAATAGATTTTAATAATAATAATAAAAATTTAGTGGGATTTACCTTTTTAATTATAGGAGTTTGTTATAAATGGGTCTAAAGGTTATTCTATACAACGCGTTAACTAGCTACTATCCCTATTTACCTAAAATAGGTTCTAATAATAACGTCTTAATATTAATTTCTTTTAGTTTATAAGCTGTCGTTTCTTACGCGTCTTTCTATTAATAATACTATTTATCTTGCTTTTTAGTAGACTGTTTTTTATTATATCTTAGCTTTTAGCCTTCGCATCTCTAGCTATTCTTTCTTTTACTACTCTATTCTCTTCTTATAACGCGTCTATAAGTAATAGGATCCCCATTTTATCTCTTTAATAATACTAACTTTCCGTAGTATTCTCTTATAATAGCTTATAATCGTGCTATACGTCCCTAGACTGGCAGTAGCGTTATCCCTACTCTAATAGCACTACAAGCTACCTCTATTACTCCTATAGTAGTTTCTCTAAAGTACTACCATTATTGCGTTTACGCGCTTACGCTAGACCCGTTCTATACCTATAAGATACCGTATTCTAGTAAGAATAAATCTAAGTATTCCTATTACCGTAGTAGGAGAAAGACCTGCGTTCTAGTATTTCCTATTCTATCCTATTCTAAATTTTGCTAATTATATTAGATCCCCACTGTTTATGCGTATAAGACTTATAAGCTCTAGCGCGCTATTTAGGATCTCTGCCTATATCTAAATAGTAATAGATAGGGATAGAAGGTATCTTCCATTGCTTATAGACTTTTTAATTTAATAAGGGTTTTTGCTGCTATAGAGACGTAATAATCTTAGATATAGAGTGTCTAGGAGCGTATATATAAGCAGCTTACTCTTATAAATAATAACATTTATACTCTTATACGGGCCTTTCTAGCTAGGTAAGTCTCTTTAGTAATATATTTAAGAACTATACTAACTCTTTTAGTTATTAACTTTCTAATCCCTACCTAGATGCCGATTTGGAACCTAGGGATAATACTAAAAATAGTAATAAAGATAAACGTTCTCCCCGCTAGTCCCCTAGCTATAGTGGTCTGTCTAGTTCCTATCGCTCTAAAAAGAATATTAGTAAGAATACTAATACCTTTAGGGATAGGAGCGCCGATAATACTACTAATAATAACGTTAAGATGGAAGAAAAGGCTCCTATTACTACTACTAGTATTTAAGTTATTATCTAGTTCTTTTCTTCTTCTTATAGAATAGCTTTATATAGTGCTTCTTAGGTGCCTTTAGGATGCCCTATTATTAGGAATTAACTTTATACTTTAGGGATGCCTTTATTTTAAGCTTCGGTAACACTTTATATAAAAGCAGTACACTACTATAATCCCTATATATAATAAACGGTTGGTGTTTCTATAGGTGCTTTATAATTCCTTAAAAATTTTAATTCTTTATAGGCTGTCCTTTTGCTCCTCTTTATACTATTAACTCTACTGCGTATCTCTAGTGCTAGACTAGATACTCTCCTTTTATCTTTAGGGGATTCTTCTAAATCCCTAGGACCTCTTCTTATAGTACTACTGCTTATTCTTAAACAGTGTCTTCTTTAGATAGTATCCTTAGTAGTTCTCTTATAGATACCCATAGGCTTCCCTTTATAGGATTCTAGGATCTCTGTTATAATAGCGAGACGTTTCTATTCTTAATGCCTATATTTAACCCTATGGTTTTAATTTACAGGGTCTTCCCTATTATCTCACTTGCGGTATATCTAGAACTATTACTAGATCTTAGTTTATAGTTTTTAGGAAAATTTTAATTGCCGTATCGCATCCCGGCTAAAGGTGCTCCTTAGGTTCCTAACTATTATATACCTAAAAGTATCCTTCCTAATAAACTAAAAATTCGCGCTTTTTTTTAACGCCATCTCTAGTCTAGAATATCTTCTACATTCTATTTTAGTTCCCTATTAATTTTGCTAGGTAGGGGCGGTTTTGCACCATTTCTTCTCTAATATAGCTCTAGTAAGGAAAATAAAATATAGGATATATTAGGTATAATTTTAGTAATTCTAATTTATAGGCTTAATTTCCTTTAGTTTTCCTAACTATTTTAAAGGGTCTAAGCTACTAGTAGTCTAGCTTCTTCTTAATACGTTTTATTTAGATATTTTTTATAAATAGTAAGACTTTGTCTCCTATCTTAAATTCTTTTAGTATATATTTTTTATTATAGTACCTTTTTTATATAGCCTGGGCGTCTAGTAAGTACTTTTTAAGTTTTTCTCTGCGAATTTTTATTTGCTTAATTCTCTTAGACGCCACTAGTGTTTCCCTTTTAGGAATAATATCCTTAATATTCTAGAGGTTATTTGCTTTTACCCCAAACAGTGCTTTATAAGGGGTTATTTTTATACTACTATAAATGCTTATGTTATATATGTGTTGCGCTAAAGCTAACCATAATGTCTAGTTATCCTATTAATAATTAATATAGCAGCGGAGGTAGTATTCTAACAACGTATTTAGACGCTCTGTTAGCCTATCTATTTATAGGTAAAAGGTAGTACTTATCCTTTGCTGTATTTTTAATAAGAGATAGAATAAAGACTAAAATGCGCTGTTAAATACGGTACCTCTATTAGATATAATTCCCCTTAGCGTGCCGAATAAGAGCTACTGCTTTAAAAATAGGTCTACTAGTTCTGCTACTGTAATCGTTATTATAATAGCAAAGTACCCTAAAAACTTTGTATATCTGTTAACTATTACTAGGATAGCGTTAGTAACCTCTCTTGTTCTTATCTTAGTAGGGGGTAAGCCTATTATAAAATCCATTGTTAATTCTAATATAGGTCCCTATAGAATAGGAAGTACTAATAACTTGCTATATAGGTAATACCTAGATATCTATACCCTTTAGTATATATTACATCTTAATACATAGTCCTTAACTTCTTTAGATATTCCATCCTAAAAATATTTCCTTTAAACGGCCTTAAGGGTTCTATTAGCACCGTAGTAACCCCTAAGAGGATTATTATAGAAGACCTTTAGAATTTTATCTTAAACCGCTTAGTCCTTTAGGATATATATAGCACCCTTAAAGCGCAATAGACCCTTTTGGTCTTACTACTATAGCTTTTTAGTAACTCTAGCTAAGTTGGTCTCTACTATATCTTTCTACCTCTTCCTAGTAACAAAGGCGTCCCTTTATTATGCTTAAAGAAGAAGATCTAGAAAGGTTTTATATAAATCGCTTACTTTTATTTTACCCACTGCTATTATAGACCCTAGGTATAGCATAAGACGTTTTAAACCATTAGTGCTAGTAGATTCTCCTACCGTTATATAGTGTGCTATACTATGGATAGGCATCTTACTTATCCCCTCTAGATCTAGGAACTCGCAGCTAATACGCCGTTAAGTTAAAGGTGCTATAACACCTCTAGCATATCCTACAGAATTCTTGCTAATTCTAGGGTACGCTAACTTTATAATATTTGCTTAGTCTATAACCTAGTCCGTAACTATATCCTACGGCTCTATTATTATAGTGCTTCGCAGCTATATTACTAGGGCCTCTACCCTACTATAAAATTCTGTAATTTTAGGGAAAGATTCTTCTTTCTTTCTAAGCAAATTTTGCAATATAAGAATTATTTTCCCTATACTATCCTAGATTCTCCTAGTCTTATAATCTAGACATCTTAATAATCTATTAGCGGGATTTATCTTTCTTAGGCGGTATATAATTTTAAAGTTGTATTGTAATAGTGTCTCTATCTATCTAGCTTATTAACCACTTAATACCTTTATAGTTATAAAGTATTCTAGGTTATTATAGTCTATAAGGACTTTAATGGGATAATTACTTCCTATATAATAATATCGCTAGTGCTTTATTACTGTAACTATTATAAGTAGCTCCTGGTTATGCGTTATATAACGCTATAGAATGCTATTCTCCGTCTTTTAATTAAGATATAATTACCCTTAGGGTAAAGCCGGATGCATCTATTTTAAGGTATATATATAGCTCCTAGCATAAGTATATTAGGATTAGTGCCGACGTAAATAAATCTTTTAACTAGTCTATAGCCTGCTTAGTAGCTTCCCTAAATATAAAGGGTCCTATCTTCTTGCCGTTCTTAGATCCCTTTAGTAGATTAGTAATTAGGAATACCACTTATATATAGTAAATAATAAACGTTTAGTAGAAGTTCGCCGTGCCTAAAAAAACCTATACTTCTCTAAATATTATAGGGTAGGGCTATTCCCTAATAGCGTCTACCTGGCTTTTCTCTATTAATACTCTATTAATACTAATAATAAAGCCTAGAAAATTAATACTAGTAATATAGAATTTTTTTTTTTAGGTTTATATAGAGCTCGTATTTCCGCAGTCTTTTTAGTACTATTTATACGTAGTGCGTATATGCTTTATAATTATTAGAGTAGACTGTAATATTATTAAGGTAAACTATATATATCGTGTCCAATAGGCCTAATAATGCCTTATTAATATAGGCCTAAAATATTACCGGTGCATTAGTGAGCCTAAATAGTATTACTAGGTACTTAAAGTGGCCGTACCGTATTTGGAACGCCGTTTTCTACTTATTGCCGGCCTTAATCCGGATTTAATAGTACGTATCTTTTAGATCTAATTTCGTGAATATTTTTATGCCCAACAGTCTGTTAATAAGCTCCCCTATTAAGGGTAGTGGGTAGCAATTCTTTATAGTAATCCTATTAAGCGCCTAATAGTTAATATAGAGACGTAGGGTCCTATTCTTCTTAGGTATAAATAATATTAGTGCCCCTACTAGGCTTATAAAAGGCCGAATCCATCCTTTTTAAAGATTATCTACTATATATTAACGTAATACTGCCAGCTTATTTTTTAATAGGTTATATAATGGTCCAAAAAAAGGTTACTTATCCCCTATATCTATCTTGTGCTTAACTAATATGGGATTAGGTAAGGTTTATATAGCCTCTTTATTAAAAATATTCTCTAAGTCCGTATATTTTTGTGGAATCTCTAGTTTCTTAGCTACGTATAGCCGGATATCTAAAAATAAATACCCTATGTCTCCATTCTTAGTGTTAAGAGTAGCATATATAGTATATACCCACCCTTCTTCTTATATATAGTTTAAGAAAGTCTTTTAATCTTTAACTATAATGCGCGGTTAAGACTTCTAGTGTTAATATAAGGCTAAAGGCCAATTAATATCTGGATTAACTTAGCGAAGCTATAGGTATTCTAAAATAAGGTTATACCCCTTAATTTCTATAGCGTAGAAGCGTATCTCCTATATATTCTATAGACTATCGCGGTCCTAGCTAGCCGCGGAAAAAGTTTATTCCCTATAGTATAGGATCCAGTAGCCTTTAATGCTTTAAATAGTGCGTATCTGTAAGCCATTAAGGTCTAAATCCAATTTTTTTACTAGTAATTAAGAAATGAACCCTATAGTTGCGCTACTATCTATAAGGCAGTCTCGCGTTACCTATTTATTATTAACTTAAATAGAGATAGAAATAACTATACGGTAGCTTACTCCCTTCTTCTTTTACTGGCCTAGTATAAGGGAGTAAAGATTTACTAGGCTTTTTCTTTTTCTAATTAAGCTAACTCTTACTTCTTCTATTGGCAGAAAAACTTTATATAGCCCTTCTTACCGCAGTTATAATAGAAGTGTAACTTATTCGGATTAGGTTTCGGCCTATTATTATTTTAGGGCTGACTAGCGTTGCTCTAGGGCTGCGAAGCCTACTCGCGTTATTCTTCTGTAAAGTAGTTAGGTTGGAATCTGCCCCTATTATTAAAGCTAGGTCTAGTCCTACGCTCTTTATTATTAGCGTCTCGTTCCTTTTATTTACCTAAATAGTCTCTTTTAGCATTCTTAATTTAAGTGGCTTTAGAGATAAGCTTTTCCTAAGAGGTAGAAATTTCGCCCTTCTCCTATATAGCCTATTAAATCTTAGGGCGTAACTTAGTAAGTAGCTAATAAAGTTATATAGCGTTATCCTATAGGTTTAAGTAGGGTATATTATCTTCTAGTTCTTCTAAGTAGTTTATAAACTAAACTACACTCTAGCCTTCTTGCTGTTTGGCGTTATAGTATTATTAGTTATAATCCATCCCTTAATTAGTAGGGTCTTAGACCTAATTAACTAACTAGGACTTAAGTTCGCTAAATTTAAGGGGTATAGTAAGTTTCTTCTTATAGCGTGTTTATAAACTCTTAACAGTGCTACGCAGGAAGGTAGAAGTAATTAGTGTCTAATTATACTTATTAGAGTATTATTTTAGATCTAGTTAAAACTTAGTTTTATATTAACGGATAAAACGATTACAGTTCCAGAGACTATTACTATAATACTTATTAGGTTCCTTTGTACGGAATTTAGGTTTTTCTAATATTATAGCGTAGTATAGTATTACCCCTTTAAGTCCGCTTCGTGTCTAGGGTGTCTATACTTCCCCTAATTGTCCTTATAATTGTTCTTAGTAGTCTTAATATGCTTGCCTTAATTGTATCTCCAACTCCTTTATTTTTTATAGGGTTTTATATAGTAACCGCTCTAATAACTTCCTAGCGGTAATCATTCCTAAGGGTCTCGTAAGGTTAGACAGACCAGCTATAGCTTCTTTATAGAAAGAGGGAATGCGCTCCTCTAGGGAGACTCTCTAAGCCTTTTACGGTAGGGGCGTCGTTTTAGGGGGTAAGGAGGTATAACCCGTTATCGTTAATTAATAGCCGTACGTTCCTTCCGTAAAGGATTATAAGCGATTAGAATTATAAGAGGCTAGTTTAACTAGAACGTATAATTATCTAATTAATAGTGTAGAATAAGAGTTATAGGCAAGTAGAGGATAAGTCAAAGTAGAACAATCTTTACGTATAAAGGACAAAAACTTTCTAACCTCTTCTATTTAGAGACTGATCGCTAGCTCTTCTCTAGAGGAGAACTAGCTCCCTATATAATCCTTCTAAGACACTAGTAAAACCTTTTACCCCTTATTTGTCTAACCGTGTCTACTAGGACATAGATGGGACATAGATGAAACCTCCTACTGTCTTATCGGATATATACCTCCTAGGGAATTCTGTTACAATAAGCTAATAAAGTGGGGATACTTTATAGTATGCATAAAAGAAATCTTAGTGGAAGATATTGCTAGAATCTATATTAAAGAAGTATTTATAAGATATAGAGTACTAAGTAAGATTATATTAGATAGGGATCTAAAATTTATAGTAGTATTTTAGGAGGTATTCTTAGTGGAATAAGGAGTTTAAGCAGTAACTTTTACCGTATATTATTTGCAGACAGATGGTTAAATAGAAAAATTAAATTAGATACTAAAATAGTATCTAAGACATTATATTAATCACGTATAAAATAATTAGGTATTATTATTACCAGTTATATAGTTCACGTATAATATAATACCTTAAGAAGAAATAGGAATATTACTATTTAAGGAAAATTATAGATATAAGCTAAGAACATTATTATTGCTACGTTAAGTAAAGAAAATAAGTAGTATAGCTAAGTAAAGAATGGAGATATTAATAAATCTTTATATAAACCTTATAGAAATAGCAAAGGTAGTATAGTAAAGGATAAAAAAGTACTATAACGCTAAGAGATCTAAGGGACCAGATCTTAAAGGGGGGGATAAAGTATAGCTACTACGTAAAAATTTTAAAAGTTAATAATTAAGTAAGAAGTTAGACTATATTAGACTAGGACCTTTTAAAATTATAAAAAGGATTTTACTAGTTATGTTTAAGTTAAACTTACTAGCTAAGATAAAGATCTACCCTATATAGTATATTATAATGCTAGAGCTAGTATACGGGAATATTAAGCTACTAGTTTATAAAGTAAACACGTATAGAGGATAAAAAGAAGATAAATAGTAAGTTTTAAAGATTGTTAGTTATAAGAATATGGATAATAAAATATAGTATAAAGTAAAGTGGATAGGCTATAATAAGACTACCTAGGAGCCACTAGAAAATTTAAAGAACGCTATAAAAAAGGTATAGGAGTATTAGAAGAGAAAAGGTTAGGTAGTATTAATAAAGAAAAATTACTAAAGAATAAACCACCTAAGGGGGACCTAGGAAGAACGATTGCTAAACTACTTAGAGTTGTTTCCTTTTCTATTAAAAGAGAATCCATTTTTTTATTACTAAGTTCCTATAAACCTTATTTTATAAGTTTTTACTTTTTAGAATAAACCTTTTTACAAACTTTCTTAAGACGGATTAACCGTGTAGACGCAGTAAGATGGGAATTAAGGGCACGTTACTAAGCGTTAGCAGCCTCTTTTTTAGCGTCGCAAGAATAATAAAGTTTAGTAAGAGTAACCAAGAGCTTATTATTAAGCTTTGTAATAGTAGATTAAATATAAAACCCTATAATAAATTATTTAGAGAACTTAGAGACTACTAAGAGTTATAAGACGCGTATATTTAGCGTTAAAGATAAAGCGAACATCGTAAGATAATTAAATGTTTGCTTTAGTGCACTCTAAGTATAAAGAGAGTTACTAGGATAAGGGACTTGCTAATATAACGTAAACTAACCCCTCTTTTATATAATAAGAATACGGAGATAGTATTATCTTACTAAGAGATAATATTGTAGTAATAGTACGACACCGACGAGCTATTAAAGAAGAAGAAGGTGCTTTAGGTATAATAAGTAATAATATTAACTAAATTAATTAGACGGATATTATACCTTTAATAAATAACTTAGAGATACTAGGTATCTTTAAGGACAAAAATAAAAAGGAGGGAGATGGTATTACGGACGCTTTAAGTATAATATTATAACTACTTAAAGAAAAGTTAGAAGAAGCTAGTTAGTTAATATAAATATGTTACAAACGCTTTAAGTACAATGTTATGACTACTTAGGGAAGAGTCGGAAGAAGCTAGTTGGTTGATATAAGCACGGTCTAGGATGGAGCCGATAGAACTATATGACAAGGAATGGTAACCGAGGTCGTATAATATGCTACGTGTTAAATAAGAGGAACGAGAGGAACTTACGTACCTTACGTATAACCCGTATATCACGTATAAGAAGGATTTCTTAGGAGTACGGTTATGTATTTAAGGACCCTTAGTCCCTACCTAGATAGTTCCTTCCTTATAGTGATTCTTAGAATATAATTGGAGTTAATCTATTAGGCAACCACTCCACCAGTTATTATTACGTTGTTAACTTCGCGATACCTATATACCTAGCCTATTAACGAATCCACCGTAGTTCCTACTACAAGGTTCCGTTATATAATTACTACCACAGTTACGGTCTTAGAAGTTAAACAACATGCCACTAAAAGCAGCTACCACGATACCGTTAACGGCAGCAACCACTTTAAGGTTAAGTGGAGATACAAGTATGCAAGATACTAACTTACAACCAGTTACGGTTAGGCAGTTATAGGAAATTGTTAATAGGTTAAACGAGAACAACTAAATACTTAAAGAAAGACTTAATAGAATTAGAGTAGTAAAGGTTAAGTTACCTTTAATCAAACGATTCTTAGGTAAGAGATTAAAGCTTAAAGGATTTCTAATGTAAATGCATTTTAAAGTTATACAAGAAGGGGCCAAGTTAGCCACGACAATGGATTAAATAGCCTACGTAGGACTATTCCTAATAGGACGGGCACTTAAATGGTTTAAACCCTACTTAATAGAAATACAGACTAACGGAATGACTACTACCAATTAAGAGGTATAATTTGTGTTTTCTAGCTAGGTAGGATTCGCGGAACAATTAATATAGATATTTAGGGACCTGGAAGCAACAACTACAGTAGAAAAAAAGCTTTAGGACCTAACGTAGCGAACTTCAGCAATTAAGTACACAACGCAGTTTTAAACACTTGCTATATAGGTTAAATGGAACGATAGGGCGCTTATGGCACAGTATAAACAGGGACTTAAGGCTAAAGTCCAGGACGTAATTATTCTAATAGAAGATGCGGACACCCTAAGGGAATTAATAGATTAAGCAATTAAGATTAACAATAGGATCTTCCAAAGGGAATAGGCTAAGAGAGGCTAGGATAGAGTTCCATAGTTATATAAAACGCAAAGTACGCAACGACTAAAGCCAAGTTAGAAACTATGGTATGGCGCAGAGCTAATAGACCTAAGTAGTACCAGAGAAACCTATAAGAGATAGGGAAAGCAACTATAGAAACCTAGAAGTTAAGGATTAAGTAATTACAGGACTAAGAAGTATAGGCCAAACTAAGAATCTTAAGTACAGAAGACGTTTAAGCGGACTCTATAGCAAAAGCAATAGTTTAAAGATAGAGCTTATATAAATTGCGGAAAACAGGGTTATTTTGCCAGAAACTATAAGAGTAGTTAGAGTTATTACACGGTAAAGGGAACCAGACTAATAGTATATAATATATACGTATAGAGGAACGATAGTGTACTACAAGGAACAAAAGAATGTTTAATTAGGAGTTTTACGTTTTGTTATAATAACGCATACCAAATTTATAAAGACGCTAAGTATAGTGTAAGCTATTAGCCATAAGAGCCAGAGTTAAAAGGACTTAAGGGAACTAAAGAGTTAGATAAAGAATAAGATCAACTCTACGAGCTAGATTAAGATATCATGGCAATATACGGATAAAGATTAGCAACAATAATAATGGAGTTAGAGTACTTATTAATTAACAGCGACGAGGACAGTAAAGGAACCAACTAGGGGTATCCGAACCTTAATAACGCAACAAAAGTAGAGACTAAAACCGCCACAGAGCAAGGTTCAGTAACGGGCATTATAACACCGTTAGATACGGCATCCATTACTTTATAAGACGGAAGAAGCAATATCTAAAAACAATTAAGCAAGCAGACAACTGCTAGTAATAGCTTACCACTTAATAAAGGCAAAAGGCCACAGGCTTAAGATTCTTAAGACGAGATAAGAGATGACTAAGATTCTTAAGACGAGATAAGGCACGCTTAAGGACCTATAACGGACGATAACCGATAGAGTAGAGCAATAGCTTAGTTCGGCGACATACGAATAAGCTTAGGACGAAGTTTCCTAAAGGTATAAGATTCTTAAGACGAGATAAGTAAGATCTAGGACTCTTAAGATAAGATAAGGACACTAGTTAAGCCTAGTTGGACTAAGGCTGGAGTACAGCTTAAGAAAGAAGCAAGCTTAGGATTAAAGAATCTAAGGGGTTAAGAATTCGGGGTATAAATTAGGATACCCTTAGGCAAGAAGCAAATGGCTTCTTTATAGATTAGAGAATCTATAATACAAATAGTAGTTAAACTAGGAGACAGATATATAGACCTAGAGGACTTATTAGTAGAACACAGTGTTCGGACTAAAGATCAAAAAGTTAATAGCGCGATTAAGAAGTAAGAAGACTTTAAGGATCTAGTTGCAAGACGCAAGCCATAAAAAACTATAGAAAAATTTAGAGAAAGAATCCTTATATAGCAAAAAAAAGGACAAGACATAAGATCTAGCATATTCGGTTATATATAAGATAGAGCACCGGCATAAAGAATTACTAATAGGCTAAGAGCAGGCACACTAAGAGCTAAGTGGCTTACTAAACTAGAAAACAAAGAGAATCTAGGGATTCTAACTAGGTTCGAGGAACGGTATATAAAAGGCTGTTATAATGCAGTAATAAGAAGATACTTCCTTACGGACAAGCTGTATATACTTTAGTAGCTGTACCAAAGATGGTATAGGCAAAGACACAATAACGAGTGGGAAGATTTCTATATATAGTTGGACGAGAGAGTTATCTAGGACCACCCAATTACGGAAAAAGCAATAAATTATATTAAGGGAGCCTTGATTATAATATTAAAGGATCTAGAAGAACAATTAGAGGACTAGAGAAGCGAAAGACGCATATTAGTACCTGCAAATAAAGTTATAACGTTTAGATTAACATAGTAAAGGTTTAAACTTAAGAATAAAGACGAGTTAAGAGTTAACCTAAAGAACCCAGCGCACTATACGCTATCATGGATTGCATATGTGGATAATATATACGAGATGCACTAAAATCCAAAAGAAAAGAACTAGAAATACCCTATAAGGATATATTAGGCGCTAGATAAGCGATAGTATAGGAATGCTAAGTATATACATGGCTGGCATCTAGTAGAAGTTTAAGAGTTAGGAGACTTAATACTTTAACCAGGAAGATTCCTTATGGAAGAATGCCTAGATAGATAACAATGGTGGGAGTGTCTAGAGAATACCTGTCTATAGTATATCGAAGAGAAAAAGCGAACTAAGTATTGGCCTAAGTTGGACTAAGTATAAATAGGATTAAGCAGCTAATAGTTGGGAAAAGTAGAGGCCCACAGGACTAGAGGGAGCCAGTGGTAGAGCCTTAGACCCTTAAAGGAATTTAAGGACAACACCTAAATTTACAAGTTAAATGGTAAGATCAGCAGTTTAAAGTATTAATAAATAGTGGAGTAATAAGGAACCATATATTACTAGTAGCAGTTAAAAGGATGGGGCTACTACACAGATAGAAGGAGCACCCGTATCTATTAGTTACAATTTTAGGAGATCCGATAGCCTATAGAGGAGGTATTATTAATCTTAAAACAGGACCAATTTAGATAACTATTAAAGGGAGATAGATCGAAATGTCTTTTAATATATTACTATTGGGGAATAATAAGGCAGTGTTAGGAATGCCTTAGTTATAGGAATATAATCTAAAGATCGATTGGGTTATAGGTTAGGTCGATATTAGAGATACACAACGCCGCAAGACGCAATAATAAGCTAAGATAGTATAGTACTAAGTAGGGGCGACCTACGAGGAAATAGAAAAAGGACTAAGTCACGTACTAAAAAGATACCATAAGTACGGCAAGAAACTATAGTTACTGGAAAGTGAAAAGCTGTTAGAGCATGTAGCATGGGACTATAAGATAGAATTAGAACCAGAAATAAGTCTAAAGTTCTTTCCAATCTACAAGCTTACCGAAGAAGAAGGAAGAGCACTAAAAGAGTTTATCTAAGAGAACTTACAAAAGGGATATATTAGACTATCGCAGTTATTAGCAGGATATCTAGTACTATTCGTACCAAAGAAAAATGGGAAACTTAGGCTATGCATCAACTATAGACAGTTAAATAGCATCACCAGGAAGGATAGGTATCCTTTACCCTTAATTAGCGAAATCTAAGACAGAATTGGTAATGCGCAAATCTTTACAAAGATAGATCTAAGATAGGCGTACCACTAGATTAAAATTAAGGAAGGTAACAAATAGAAAGCAGCCTTTAGGTTAAAGGAAGGACTATATAAACTATTAGTAATGCAGTTCGGGCTTATAAATGCACCAGTAACGTTTTAGAAACGTATTAACAATATATTAAGAGAATATTTGGATGAATTTGTTATAGCATACCTTAACATTATCATCTACTTAATGAGTGAGGAAGAACACGGAGAACACGTTAAATAGGTTTTAAAGAGACTATATAAAGAACAGATGCCAGTAGCAATCGAGAAATGCGAGTTCTTTACAAGGAAGACAGATTTCGTTAAATTTATCATCGAACTAGGCCAACTTAGCATAGATCTAAAGAAGATTAAGGCTATAGTAAATTGGCAAGAACTAGAGAACGTTACGCAATTAAGGTCGTTTCTAGGGTTTTGCAATTACTGCAGAAGGTTTATAGCTTAATGGTTAAAGGACATTAAGCTATTTATAAGGTTAATAAAGAAAGAAGAACCTTAGGTATAGGGAGAAGAATAGAGGAAACTATTTAAGGAGGTTAAGGAGTTATTTACTTAAGACCTAGTCCTTAAAATCTACCAACCGAAGTTAGAGATAGTGGTTAAAACGGATGCATTAGACTTTGCACTAGGGGCGTGCTTCCTATAGAAACATTAAAATGGATGGCACCTAGTAGCATACTATAGTTAAAAGATGACACCACCGGAACTAAACTATAACATCTATAATAAGGAGTTATTAGGTATAGTTGCAGTACTTTAGAAATAGAGAGCATTCTTACAAGGCATAGAGAAACTATTTATAGTTAAGACGGATTATAAGAACCTAATAGGGTTCCTAATAACAAAAGAACTTAATTAGAGATAGGTTAAATAGGCAAAGATGCTTACAAAATACCATTTTAAGATTTACCATACTAAGGGTACAGATAATATACGAGCAGACGCTCTAAGCAGAAAGGCTAAACTATAGAACGATAAAAAGCCATTAGGGGCTTTACTGCGAAAAGATACAGACGGATTAATTAGGTATAATTACCCGAAAATCGCAGCAATAAGAGAAATTAGTTAGACCTATAAATCACTAGAGAGTAAATAGTTATAAAAGATCTAAGACGCACAGGTAGAGGATCTAGACTTAGAGCAGTACAAAAACAGAGAAGCAACGTATATGCTAAGGGGCATTGCAAAGGAGTTTATTAAATTATTCCATAAGGGAATAATATAAGGACATAATAGAGCTATAGGCTTAGTGTTAAGACTTTAAGAGGAGTACATTATTAATAGAATCTAGGGACTAGTAAGATAAGTTATAAAAGAATATCCAGATTGCTAAAGAAATAAACTAACGAGGCATAAGCTATATAGAGGGCTATAACCTATTAAAATACCAGAAAGACTATGGGAGGTTATATTATAGGACTTTATTATAAAGTTGCTAAAGTTAAGAGATCCTATTACTGGATAAGATCACGACGCGATCTTAGTAATAGTGGATAAGCTAACAAAGTAGGGATACTTTATAGCATACACGGAAGAAATCTTAGTGGAGGATGTCGCTAAAATCTATATTAAAGAAGTATTTGCAAGATATAGAGCACTAAGCAAAATTATATCAGATAGGGATCTAAGATTCGTAGCAGCATTCTAGGAGGTATTCTTGGCAGAACAAGGAGTTTAAGCAGTAACTTCCACCGAATATTATCCGTAGACGGACGATTAAACGGAAAGATTAAATTAGACACTAGAATAGTATTTAAGATATTATATTAATTACGCATAGAACAATTGGGTATTATTATTACTAGTTACGTAGTTCGCATATAATGCGACACCTTAAGAAGGAATGGGTATATCACTATTTAAGGCGAATTACGGATACAAACCAAGAACATTATTATCGCTACATTAAGTAAAGAAAACGAGTAGTATAGCTAAGTAAAGAATAGAGACACTAATAAATCTTTATACAAACCTTACGGAAATAGCATAGGTGGTACAGCAGAGAATAAAAAAGTATTATAACACTAAGAGATCTAAGGGACTAGATCTTAAGGAGGGGGATAAAGTGTGGCTATTATACAAAAATTTTAAGAGTTAACGGCTAAGTAAGAAATTAGACCACGTTAAACTAGGACCTTTCGAAATTATAAAGAGAATTTCACTAGTTACGTTTAAGTTAAACCTACTAGCCAAAATGAAGATCTACCCTATACAGTATATCGCAATACTAGAGCCAGTATACGGAGATGTTAAGCCACTAGTCTACAAAGCAGACACGTATAGAGGACAAGAGGAAGATAAATAGTAAGTTTTGAAGATCGTTAGTTACAAGGACATAGACAATGAAATATGGTATAAAGTTAAGTGGATAGGCTATAAGGAGACTACCTAGGAACCACTAGAAAATTTAAAGAATACTATAGGAAAGGTATAGGAGTATTAGAAGAGAAAAGGTTAGGTAATATTAATAAAGAAGGATCGCCAAAAAACAAGCCACCTAAGGGGGACTTAGGAGGACTAGTTGCCAAGGTACTTAGAATTATTTCCTTCTCTATTAGAAGAGGATCCGTTCTTTTATCGCCAAGTTCTTATAAACCTTGTTCTATAAGTTTCTACTCCTTAAAACGAACCTTCTTACGAACCTTTTTAAGACAAAGTAGCCAAGCAGACGCCGCGATGCGAGCATTTAGGGCCTTCTGTTCCGCATCCCGAGATCGCTTAAGCTTAGCAAGGGCCTACGCTAAATTACTATTAAGCTTTACAGCAGTAGATTAAATATAAAACCCTATAACAAATTACTTAGGGAACCTAAAGACTACTAAGAGTTATAGGACGCGTATATTTAGCGTCAGAAGTAGAACGAATATCGCAAGACAATTAAACGTTTACTTTAGTACACTCCAAACAAGAGGACGGTTGTCAAGACAAAGGGCTCGCTAGCGTAACATAAACTAACCCCTCTTTCGCACAACGAGAACACGGAGACGGCATAATCTCACCCAGCGATAATATAGCAGCCACAGTGTGAGCATATTATTACGCGTATAAAGAAGAAGAAGCTTTAGGTATAATAAGTAATAATATTAACCAAATTAATTAGAAGGATATTATACCTCTAGTAAACAACCTAGAGATAATAGGAATCTTTAAGGACAAAGATAAAAAGGAGGGAGATAGTATTACAAACGCTTTAAGTACAATGTTACGACTACTTAGGGAAGAGTTGGAAGAAGCTAGTTGGTTAATATAAGTACGGTCTAAGATGGAGCCGATAGAACTATATAACGAGGAATAGTAACTAAGGTCACATAATATGCTATATATTAAATAAGAGGAATAAGAGGAACTTACGTACCTTACGTATAACCCGTACATTACGTATAAGAAGGATTTCTTAGGAGTACGGTTATGTATTTAAGGACCCTTAGTCCCTACCTAGATAGTTCCTTCCTTATAGTAATTCTCAGAATAT
>Ga0307515_10010622_pt1 | contig 17612 bp, 22 predicted proteins | sample 17_EM_MG_FD_194513 | JGI IMG/M metagenome (GOLD analysis project Ga0307515, IMG submission 194513) | Populus trichocarpa ectomycorrhiza microbial communities from riparian zone in the Pacific Northwest, United States - 17_EM | ecosystem: Host-associated > Plants > Roots > Unclassified | place...
AAGTGTACTCACAAGCCTGGACGATCCTGGGCTTGCATCCTCTTGCTTTGCTCACAGATCTACTTAATGCTTATATATTCATGACTGTTAACGTTTCAGTGCCTCCTGTATTGTTTCAATCTATTATGTAGCCAAGTTCATATGAAAAAATTAATCAAGTTGAAAGCAATCTTTGTCATGTCAATGTTGTATGTTTCTGTACTTGAAAACACAGTGACATTTTTGCACTTGCTACTTTACAGTAAAACCTATCATGACTTTTCTCTCTCGAAAAGCAATGTTGAGTGGCACCTTTTTGCCTTGTCATGTCCACTTTATCTCTTTACCTACACTGGGGCATGTGTAGGGGTATCGATGTATGGGGCAGTCAATTCTTTTTTGTGTTCTGTTTCATGTTTGTTTAGTGACTTATTGGGATTACAATAGTGAATCTTGAGTGAATTCAGTTTCTTTTTTTTTGTTCTGTTTCATGTTTGTTTAGTGACTTCTTGGGATTACAATATTGAATCTTGAGTGAATTCAGTTGTCTTTGTTCAGCTCTGGCACGCTTTGCATTTGGCCACAAACAGCACCTCAAGTCAATTGCTGCCTCATATTGGAAACCTCAGTCTAATTCTCTGCTCAATTCATTACCTTCTTTGGTCCATATAAAAGCTACAGGTAGCGGATACATCAACCCAAATCAGCATGTGCCACATGCAAGTATTGTTTCATCTCAAATTGGCCCTTTGACAAGAGTTGGTAGTGACAACCCATCTGTGGTTCGAGATGGAAGGGTATCCACTAGTAGTCCTCTTACTACAGCTGGAATCATGCATGGATCACCTTTATCTGATGATTCATCTCAGCATTCCAATTCTGGTATATTGAATGGCATTGTTAGCAATGGGGCAGTAAACCATTCAAGGCCAAAGCCACTAGATAATGCATTATATTCCCAGTGTGTACTAGCTATGTGCACTTTGGCCAAGGATCCTTCTCCACGCATAGCAAGCCTTGGTCGAAGTGTACTGTCTATTATTGGGATTGAGCAAGTGGTGACAAAATCTGTAAATTCTGCTGGTAGTAGTGGGCGCCCACGCCCTGGTGATCCAAAAACTTCATCTCCATATCCAAGTGTTGCTGGGATGACTCGTTCATCATCTTGGTTTGACATGAATGCAGGTAACTCGTTTCTTTAAATCTTTTTACTGTTACTGTGCTGTATCACTATAAGCAATTGATTTTGTCATCTTATTCATTTGCACCTTCAACTTTTGATCTTCTATAATCTTTACTTTTGGAATTTTTCAATAGGTCATCTACCATTCAGAACTCCTCCTGTCAGCCCTCCTCGACCAAGTTACTTAACAGGAATGCGTAGAGTGTGTTCTTTGGATTTCAGGCCACACCTTATGAATTTTCCAGATTCAGGATTAGCAGATCCTCTTTTGGGTTCTGTTTCATCTTCTGGAGGCACAGAACGCAGTTTACTTCCTCAGTCAACCATCTACAAATGGAGTTGTGGTCACTTCTCAAAGCCACTTCTCACTGTGCCAGATGATACTGAAGAAATATTAGTTAGAAGAGAAGAGAGGGAAAAATATGCACTGGAGCACATTGCAACGTGCCAGCACTCCTGTGGGCCTTTCTATTTGTTTTCTCATCTATTATTTATTTATTTTTGTTTTAATTCTTGCTTGAGCTGATGAAATTTTCATTTTCCTGGTCAGCTGGTAGCAACCTTAAAAATAGAATTGCTAATTTGGATACGAAGTTTGAAACTGGTACAAAGACAGCCTTGCTGCAGCCTTTCTCTCCAATTGTGGTTGCTGCTGATGAGAATGAACGGATTAGGCAAGCCAGTCTCTAGTCAATAATTCTTTTATATAATGTTATTTTAACATGGGTATATCAGTAAGACATGCCAAGTTTGGTCACATATTTACCGCATAGCTTGATGCCATGATTTAAATAGTTGGAAAACTTGCATGCATTACTCAGATTCATCTTTAGTCCTGTTTACTCCGTTACCTTTTCCATCTAGTAAGAAAAATTCAGCATGTGTTCTACCTAAATTCTGTTGGGGTACAACAGGAAGACGTTGGGTAATCACTAAAAGGTGGAGTATGGTTTTTGTTTTGTTTTTCCTTGGTGAATTGTGATAGGCAGGTGTTTTTCATCTTATCTCTGGTATTGGTCTATGAGATGTGTGATGCTTGTTTCTTTGTAGGGTATGGAATTATGAGGAAGCTAACCTTCTCAATGGGTTTGACAATCATGATTTTCCAGACAAGGGAATTTCTAAGCTGTGTCTTGTAAACGAGCTTGATGACAGTTTACTTCTTGTTGCTTCATGTAATGATTTTTACGATCAGAAATTCATTTCATGGTGGCTACAATGGTCTGATATTCGAGTGCCTGGAATCATTTTGCTGTGCGTGTTTTTGCTGTAGGTGATGGAAATATACGAATTTGGAAAGACTACACTGTGTATGGTAAGCAAAAGCTTGTCACTGCATTTTCTTCAATCCAAGGTCATAAACCCGGTGTGCGGAGTTTGAATGCTGTTGTGGACTGGCAACAACAATCAGGATATCTGGTATATACTCACTCTTAAGATTACCTTTAGGTGATGTTTTCACACTCATAACTTGATGTTCATAATAGTTTCATCAATTTTAATGTTGCATCACTAGTATGCTTCTGGTGAGATATCATCCATCATGCTGTGGGACCTGGATAAAGAGCAGCTTATTCATTCCATTCCTTCGTCTTCAGATTGCAGCGTCTCAGCAATGGTGAGTTCTGTTTCCTGGGGTTTTGAAAAGTAGTATCATTCTTTTGCTACTGTAATAATAGCAGACCAAAGTTATTAGTGAGAATTGCAAATTTAAAATGTTGTGTGGTTTTGAAAGAGATCCTTTTGTTCTTTTGTTTATGGTGTGCCCAATGATGCGGGAATGATTTAGGTGCGTTTGAAAGGAGAATGATAGAGCTTCTGACAGCATGAATATATTTCATTCACAAATGGAAAAAAGGGTCACTTAGTTTTTGTTATTGTCATGGCGTTTTGTACTTCCTCATTTCCCTCACTTTCTGATTATTTACTGTTTAGTTGTTTGTTTGGGTAGGCACTCACATAACACTACAGCTGGCATTGCAGTCTAATAACACTAAAAAAAAGTTATCATGCATGTTCCTATTATGCTGATATGTAATTGTCTCATGGGGCTTTAACAAATGCCTTTTGTGTCATTTCTGACAATGATGGTTGCTGGAGACAGTAAATGGTGTCTGCAGTGTGTTTGGTATTGTGGTTCAGGGTGTTTTCTAATTAAAAATGCATCAAAATTATGTTTTTTTAAGATTGTTTTTTTATTTTTGACATTGCACATCAAAACCATCTAAAAACACCTAAAAAATCATCAATTTGATGCCTTTTAAGATGAAAAGTAATTTGAAAAGCAGGTTGTAAGGCAAAAACAATCACTTACTATCATCCATTGTTAATTTTCAACTATTAACTATTCATGCCTGAGATTTTTCCCTGACATCATAAACTGTAGAATATAAAGAAATCTTGCCAAGGTTTGTAGAAAACTGTTTCTGACCGGATGAAACCCAGCCTTTGATCCTAACTAGCTGCAGTTGGCTCCATGGATCTTGTTTCCTAGAATATTTCTTTTCAACTTTCCTCCCATTTACTTGGGCATTAGAAATGCGCAATACCTATACTCCATCTGATCGAACTTTCCTCTATTTCTGGAATTGCTGAGGTTGTGAGAGTATATTGCTTCAGTTTTACCAAAAAGCGTTGCACATAAATTTCTATTTAACCCTGCCTCTGCTTTCATCCATTATAATTCTAATTTGTAATAATAGAAGATATGGTATGCCATCTTGAATATGGACGATCAATTCCCCCATGGTGAAAGAAAAATGACAGGCCAGGTGTTATACTCTTGGTGTAAGCCAACCATACTGGAGAAACAGTTCACCTCCCTCCCAGTAGTTTTCATCGCTGTAGTTGTCCTTCATACTTCCACTCTTGTTTTCCAGCTCGACAATAGGACTGTTGTCCTTTATCTAGAGTGATAGAAGCTTTGTGGAGGTATCATTTCTTCTCTTTGTATTTGTATCAATCTCATTGGGAATAGGGTAGCCTTCATAGTTGCCTGGCATAAAAGTGAATTGGTTCTCTTGGGACTACATCTTTCAATAGCACCTTCAAATTGAATTCCTATGTATACCAAAATTTGTGATGGGCAAAGATTATGTTTGTATTAGAACAATCTTGTCCCAATTTAAGGATGCTCATAATTTTGTGTACTATTGTTTAGAGCGTCTGTCTTTAATAATCTTTTATTTCATTTCTACTTGGTAATTTGTATAATATCTGCTGTTATTATTGGTAACTTGTCTATCATGTTGAAAGATCTTTTATGTTTATCTGTGTAGTCTGCTTCTGAAGTTCATGGAGGTCAATTTGCTGCCGGTTTTGTGGATGGATCTGTCAAACTCTATGATGTCCGGATACGTGAAATGTAAGCTCTGCTTGTAAATTGTCCCTCTAGCTGTGGTATGGTGTTAATGTTTACAGGTTTTTGACAATATTGATATGCTTGTATACTGTTGCTACCTTTTACATGATACTAATTCTAAATACATATATGCTGGTTTCTGATGTTTTGGGGTTGTACATGGATGAAACTTGTTTGGGATTTTGTTATAACCTAATGCTAGGGGTACAAAAACTTCTTACAAAATTTTAATTACTAAATAATGTGGCATTTGTGATAGGGAAAGTTGTTTCAAATAATGGAATGTACATTTAATGACATGATCACTTGATGAAATTACAAATAAAAACCTAGTCACAAGCTGCCACACCATTTAATTAAAGTTTAAGTATCTTTAGCATAGTTGGTTATGATGAAATATGTATCTTATTTTAGATCAGAATATTCAGTAACCTTTATTAGAGACTCAAAAGATGTTGCACTTTGCGTTCCTTTCTGCTGAACTGTTGTGCTCTCTTAATGCTAGGCTTGTTTGTGCTAGTCGGCCACACACTGAGAATGTAGTAAGAGTTGTGGGGATTGGCTTTCAACCTGGGCTTGATCCTGGAAAGGTAACTAGTGCACTTTTCAATACTGGTGGTGGATTTGCATCTCACCATGCATGAACTTCTTCTCTCTTGTTTTCTTTCAGATTGTCAGTGCATCTCAGGCTGGTGACATGCAGTTCCTGGATATGAGAAATCTTATGAATCCCTATCTCACGATCAAGGCCCACAGGGGCTCACTCACAGCTTTATCTGTTCATAGGCATGCCCCTATTATTGCCAGCGGGTCAGCAAAACAAATTATTAAATTATTCAGTCTAAATGGTGAGCAATTAGACTCCATTACATACCACCTAACCATCATGGGCCAGAAGATCAGTCCTGTAAGCTGCCTCACCTTCCATCCTTACCAAGTACTCCTTGCTGCTGGTGCTACTGATGCTCTATTCTCAATCTATGCCGATGACAACACTCAAGCAAGATGAAAGCATATTTTTTTTTACCAGTCGACCCAAGTTGTCATTTTGGCAGCGGCGGCAGCAGCAGCAGCAGAAGCACACGAATGATCCATTAATGTCACTGATGCTAGTACATGGCTTCAGTTTATCTTCTGATGTGATGATCTACCATGCCAACACCTCCATGCTGAAACATTGATTTGGCATCCTGAATCTTGTGCTACATATTTCATTAGCCTCCCGTGCCAAGGGTCAGATGGTGAGAAGTCCTGCATATTGCAGGAGGGGGCTTTGGCAAATAATTTTTCTATGGGTATGGGTATGGCCACATGGGCAAAATGTGTGTAAATAGCTTCTTTCCTCGCCTCATCTTCCTTTCCTTTTGGTGTGCTCATTGATCCTTCCATCCCTTTGTTCATTTGTAAAAGCAGCACTCCTTGTCTTTCCATAATTCAGAGCGTTGCAAACAGAGGTTGCTAATCTGGTTATCATCCCCTGAAACGCAGGGGTTCAACTTGTTCACGTCTTTGTATTTTATCAGGTTTATGTTTCGATAGTCTTTTGTTAACCATTGTATAACCTGTAATTAATTTATCGAGCTTGCCCCTTTTAATCCCTCGCCGTCGCCGCTTTCCTCCTCCCCTTTCAAAGTTCTCAGTTGTTTTAATTACACTATGACATTGAAGCATCCAGCCATTTGCCAGACAAATAATCTTGTTATTGACATGTTGCGCACGGGATTTAAATCTTTTCTTGCAACTTGACCCTGAAATAAGCAGAGGGTGGTAAATTGGGGAAATGGTGGTAAATTGGGGAAATGGTGATAAATTGCAAAGAGATTATTAGAGCTTCGATTTTTCAACACATCATGACTTTTCAACATCCTATTTGTACAACGGAGGAGATTTCAACAAATAAATTGGGAAGACAGGCTGAAGTGATGAAGCCAGCTTTAGGAATAATGGTAGAAATTATCTTTTAAAATATTTTGTTTTAAAATAGATTAAAATAATATATATTTTTTATTTTAAATTTTTTTTATTTTTAATATCAATATATTAAAATATCCAAAACACAATAAATATTAATTTGAAATAAAAAATAATAATTTAAAATCTTTAAAAAACACGATTAAACCACACCTCCGTTGCTGACTCACTTTCCAGAATTCATGTTATAGGAGCTCAAACCACTAAAACTCACATCAATTTCATATATCGAGAAAAATCATAGAGAAGCATTGAGACAAGCAAACAAAGCTACACAAGAGTTGGATTTACAACCAATCAATGGGAGCGCAAATCTATAATTGCTTCTATCTAAAGAACCTTCTTAGATACATCTAAAGAACTTTCTTAGACACTCCAAACTGAGAGATTCACCAGCGTTAGACATATTCACAAAAGATATAAATTCAGTTTCAGTAATCCTAAACCACTAGCTTTTCACTTCCTTCCACCCACCATACTTTGGCCAGAAGATCCTGATAAGCTTGGCGGTGTGCTACCATTCATTTTAAACCTTCCATCAGCATTTCCCAGAACATTCAGATCATCAAACAACCTGTAAGAGGGAACAAAGGACTGCTTTTGTCCTGGAGGTGCAGGTACCCTAGAAGCAGAACTTGAATCACCATTAATAATTGATCCATTGCCTACTCTTGTGGGAAGGGAATTAAATTGCTGCATAGGTCTAGCTGCTTGCATGGGAGTATAAGATGCAGCTGAGTTGGATCGGGGGGATGAAAACATGTTATTTGTAGTGGATGTGTGAATTTGGTTGTTGAGATATCCAGGTGTAGCTGCCCAGGGTGGAGGTGGGTAGACAGATGAGTGTTGAGGATGTTGTGACTGCAACTGTGGCTGGAACTGAGGTTGTAATTGCGGTTGGGACTGATGCTGCAAATGCTGCTGAGGCTGAGGCACTGATTGCTGCTGGGGTTCAGGTCGCAACTGTGGCTGGAACTGAGGTTGCAATTGTGGTTTAGATTGATGCTGCAAATGCTGCTGAGGCTGAGGCGTTGATTGCTGTTCGGGTTCAGGTTGCAACTGTTGCTGCGGTCGTGATGGAGGACGTAAATGTTGGTAAGAGTGAGGCTGTAACTGGGTTTGAGATGGAGATTGTAATTGGTGCTGCTGAGTTTGAGGCTGGGCCCATGGAACGACATAGCTGCTGTATGGAACAGGCCCTTGGTTTACAGGATAAGTTTGAGAAACATAGGGATAACCTTGTGTGCTGGAGGAAGGAGGTATCTGAGGCATGGCTTGGTTGGAGACTGGTGGGGTGGGAGGGGTGGGAGGAGAGGTTGATGTTGTTGACAAGGCAAGGCTCAAAAAGTCAATCATATCCTGATCTTTCATGGTTTTAACTGGTAGAGATGGATCAGCAAGTGCCAGAGAATTGCTTGGGGAAGAGGTTGATGCAGTGGGCATGCCGACATCCAATGGCACAAGAGCTCCATTTGTTCCACCTGAGCTTTGAGATGAACCGGACTGTGTTTTGGAATGCCTGCGTTCACGGTACAAAACAAGAGCAAATATAAATCAAAACATCGGTAAAACCCATGATGGAGAACATGAACAAAGGAAATGGGTCAGTAATTTGTAAGATCTCCATAAAGGTTGGCCAGCTACCAATTTAAAATAAACTGAGCGGTCTTTTATCCAGCAATCAGTGCTCTAGTGCCTCATCATGCTGGCCGCCAGTAATGGTAAATGTTTTATTTCCCACCTAGTGATTGCCTTATGATGGGTTCCATAGTGATGGAACTGCAATACCCCCACATACATGTAATGTGCTAATAATAGTTCACATCACCCATGAAGAAATTATGATTATTTTCATAAGCATGAGTACCTGCGTGCAAGCTGTGCAAAGTCGTCCTCTTCATCCTCTTCATCTACTGCACTCCTTGTCACATTAGCAACTGGCATGGCAGAATTAGTCGTAGATCTTGGGCTGGCATCTCTTGCTTCAGTTGGCTTGATGTCAGAGGAACATCCTTCACTTGATTTGGGGCTTAAACTTATAACTTGAGTTGGCATAGGAGAGCCAGAAGAAATAGCATCATGTTTTGCAAGCAAGATTTGCATACTGTCATTTAGTTCAAGACCCTTACCAAGAAGTTCCTCGTCCCTGTATCACAACCAAGACACTTTTCAGATATTCATGCGCCAGACTTGCATGGGATCAACACGCATGTGCATGGAGAAAATAAGACAAGCATATAGCTAACTATCTTATATCAAGAACATGCTTTCAGCAAAATTGAAATTTAAACAGTGACTGACCCAGTTGTAGTTAGCATCTGCATCAACTTTTTCTGGTTGGATCGACACTGGTTGACAAGATCCACTATAACTTCATCTTTTACAGCCTGAAAAACGAGCAGGACCACATCTCAAATATTGTACTCCCTCGTTTCCCTAAGGTAAAAAGCTCACTGCACATACCTCACGGTCTCTAGGGTTAACAGCTTGAAGCATATCACTCAAGAGCTCCATAACATCCCGCATGGAATCCAAACTTGACAGACTATGATAATTAAGAAAAATATCAGTAAATACAAAATATGAGATTTGGGAATTTTAGAATACACCATAGACATATACAAAGTGCAAACCAGCCATCGATCCTTACCTTAAGCCTTCAATCTCCGCGGCCATTGTTTCATCGAGTCTACTAGAAGAATTGCTAGGCATTCCATAACCAGGTTGGGCATGCCTCAATGTTGGATTGGTTGCAGGTGGTGTAAATATTGGAGCTGCATTTGATGAACGCTGGGGAAATTGAACTCCCGCACGCTGCCATTCACACACCCCATAACTAAAAATTAATTCTTCTGTATATATTCCATATAATATTGGCATAATTTGTTATTTAACTACTACGAAAGAAAAAACTTATGATCTGGCTGTAAGAGCATATGGACAATATTTCCTCCATAGGATTTGGCTTGTATCTTGTTTGATTATACTCTTCCATAGCATCATTTGATTGCACTCTTATTATGAATCATGCATTAGTTTTAACATTGATCAAATCAAGAGCACATCTTTCTACCATTCAAAAATTGACAGTTCACTGCAATATTTGGTTGGATCCAAAACCTAGGAATTATGTTCAGATGCCTAACATTCAATGATTATAGTCCCACTTCCGAAGTCAACTTAAAAAAAAATAAATAAATCATGTACACATACTGAACCCAGCAAGAGTAGATCAAATAAATACTGACCCTTAATTCCTCGTATGCCCAATAATATTGAGAGTGTTTTCCTCCAGGCCCGCCAAATGCCTCTTGCCAAGAATCAATCAAAGCCAGAATCTTATCTCTCACATGCATATCTGTCTGCACATCCCATTAAAATATGTGTTAAATTAAGATCAAAGCTTCCCCATCCTAGCCCCTTTTTAGTTTTTTGAAGAAAATGTAAGAGGGTGATTAGATGAGAAAAAAAATACAAAAATCAAGGTTTCAACTTTCTCACGCAAAATCAACTATGTTCATCTTATTTGATACCAATGGAGGCCTAGGGCGAAGTAATTGGGAAATTTAACATCAAAACCACTATGATTTCTTATGGAAAAGGCACCAAGAAGTGCAATCATATTATATTTTATCTGTTATCCTAGTTAAGATGGGCCAAAACTACTGCTTACTATCCTACTCTTACATAAATCAGATTGCCACTCCTCCTGAACCATTTTTGCTGGCCTCGTTACAAGTTTTGAGGAGAACGACCCTTATTGGAATCTCCATAGAACACACAGCATAACAATGTATCAACTGCAACACAAACAGTTCCATCTCTTTACTGTATATCCAAAACTCTATTTCACTACTACATAATTCTGCTAACATTTTATATTTTCCATTGCTGGAGCTCAATATTAACATCTTCTCGAACAGAATGGCTGCAAGATTACAACTACAAGAGGACTCTGAATGGCAACCATCTATAGTGTGATATCTAACACTTGAACTGGTCTCTGATGGTTAAAAAGCCAACAAAAGAATTTCTACAGAGATCTTAAAATGAATACATATTAGAAGTCATGGAGAAATAATTATAGCAAGAAAATCAAGGAGTTACCTTCTTCTTTACGATTTTCACCATTTCCCCCAATATATTCCTTTCAGCAATTTGAAAATGGACATAATCACCACAGTTCTTCACCATTGTCTCCAAAAGCTACAAAGTAAATTTTTCACTCAATTAATCAACTCCAAAAACACCAAAAAAGAAAAAGAACTTTATAAACAACAGCTTCCACGAATTCCAAATACATAATTCAAATGCATGTAGTGGTGCAAAAATAATAATAATAAAAATTCTCACACACAAGCTCTAAGTGTTCAAATTCAAAAAACTGTAATGGAAATGAAAAATTAAGAAAAAAATAGAAAAAACTAAATTCAAGAAAAAAGAAGTACCGTCAAAGCAAGTAGTTGGACTCTAGGGCTCTTGTGCTGCAACCTTTTTTTCAAAGCTTTCACTACATCCTTGGGTTGCCTGATAAAAAAAAATAAAATCATCAACCAACACTACATCCTAATATTACAAAACCCACTTAAAAAAAAAGAACAACTCCCTGTAAAAGCTAATCTTTATTTCACATAAAATTCAAAGTTTTTTCAAAGAAAAAAAAACAAAAAAATTACTTTGATCGTAACTGACAAATAGCAAAGAATTAAGCTTTCAATTTCAGCTACAACACCAAAAAGAATTACAGAAACAGAATCTGCAACACATACATACGTACATACATACGTATACAAGTACAAAGAATACATAAAACCTAGCTGTTATCAAAATTTGAAAAAGAAAACGTAAAATTCTCAGCAAGAACATCAAAGTCAACACCAAAACTAAAAAAAGAAAAGATGGGCTATAAAGAAAAGAATAAAATAAATTACCAGTAATTAGAATTAACAGAATCACAAATATCAATATTCATAGTCCAATCAGGACCGATTAAAAGATCGCTTGTTGCTTTATCAACCGCTACAGTTGCCGAAGAAGATGAACCCAAACCCATCCCCATCCCCATAGCACGAGCCATCAATCTCTCTCCTTTTCTCTTTCTCGCTTCCTTTTCTCGTGTTTTCTGGGTGGTGTTTGTTTGACAAGAAAATTGAAGGCGACTGTGATTATGATATGATGATGAAGATAAATAATAAAAAGCAAGAAAGAAAGAAAAAGAGAGAGTCTTATAAGTATATCTCTGTCTCTCTCTCTCTCTCTCTCTCTCTCTTTTTTAATAATATTATTATATATTTTGTTTGGCAGAAAAGAATAAAAAGAAAAGAAAATTAAGGTGAGTTTCCTGTAATTTTCTTGGATTTTTAGTTCTTACTTATCTTGGGGCCACCTCACCTCTCCTTGATTTTTCTTTGCATTTTGTTTTATTTTGACTTGCTGTTTTTTTCTCTTTCCCCTTTTTTCCAGCCATTCTCTCCCCGGAAATTTCGTTTTTCTTTCTTTCTTTCTTTCTTTATATATACATACATACATACATATATATATATATATATATATATATATATATATATATATATATATATATATTGATTAAGGAGGTGTGGAAAGTGTGGAGGAGATTGTTTTTTTATAATATTTTTTATTTGAAAATATATTAAAATAATATATTTTTTATTTTTTAAAAAATTATTTTTGATATCAATATATCAAAATAACTAAAAAACATAAAAAATATTAATTTTAAACAAAAACAATTCAGATTTTGTTGAAACTCCGATGCAAATGCAGTTTTAAACGAGGTTTAAATGTGTGTTTGAGAGTATAGTGGAACCGTGCTTTCAAAAAACTTTGAATTTTTTTGCTATAAAATAATATTTTTGGTTTTTTGAATCATTTTGATGTGCTAATGTTAAAAATAAATTTTAAAAAATAAAAAATATTTTTTTAATATATTTTCGAGTAAAAACTCTTTGAAAAATAATTTCCATTGCACTTCTAAACAGGTCCTGATTATGATAGAATGGTTTCCAATTAAGTGAGTGTTTGATAATACGTTAGCTTTTGTTTTTGATGTGTTTTAAAATTGATTTTTATTTAAAAATATAAAATTTATATTTTTAGTGTATTTTAATTATTTTAATGAGCTGATAGTAGAAATAAAAAAAATATTTTAATATATTTTTAATGTATTTGATAATGTGATTGAAAGTATGTTTTAAAAATGATTTTTCCTCTAAAATACAACATGTAATAACATTTAAAAATCATTAATTTAATATATTGTTTTAAAAAAAAAACATAGCTACAACTTAGTTTGGTTACGGGAATAGTGTACCTAAAAGGCGAATACGAAAGACTTATTCTTAAAATATAAAAAATGTTAAAATCATAAAAAGAATCATAAAAAATACATTAATTTTGGATAAAAATAATTTTAAATAAGTATTTTCAACTTTACTAACAAATACACAGCAAATAAGAATAGAAGAGTGAGAATCAGGTCCAGGCTTTTGCTACTTATTTTTTGAGTTCTTTTTATAATTTTATTCGGATAATTTGAAGGCAGGGGTAGAGGGTAGAGAGAGATAAAGGATAGCTGTGACGAGTCATGAAATAAATATTAAATAAATAAAAAGTCATGGTAGATTGGACAAAAAAGAGTATTAAAGGTCACAATCAGGGTCGGCTCTCCGAATATGTTAGGAAATTGGATGGCCCAAAACTTTCTTAAAATTAGAGGGATATATTGCCAATTTCTTTTGTTCATTCAAGCGATAAACATAGGATTCATCATCTTGACTGTTTCCAAGTTGTTGAATTTTACTTGTTCATTTATGACTGTTTATGTCTATCAATGCCAAATTCTAAATTTTGTCTCTCTTCATCAATACTCTTTATATATATATATTTTAATATAGTGTTTGAGATTGTGGTAGCGGTTACTTTTAAAGTGTTTTTTTTCTTGAAAATACATCAAAACAATATTATATTTTTAAAAAAATTATTTTTAACACCAACACACGATTTAAAAACATAAAAAAAACTAATTTGAAGTAAAATCAAAATTTAAAATATTTTAAAAGTATTTTTGATCACAAAAACAAAAACACTTTAAATATTATAAAATTTGATAGGCAATTTAGAATAGTTAATTCATTTTTATACACAACTTATATTTGCTTAAAACTAATAAAATAGTTGTGGATTGAATTATTAGTAATGGCCCCTGCTCCCCTCCTTCTACAAGCTTAACAAAATTCGTTTTGGAGTGAATATAATAATTTCCTAAGTTATTCTGAAATTATACATTTTATTCAAATTTGAAAATCAGTCAAAAACCACTTTTACGTTTTAAAAAATACTATAAGAATTCTTTTTGTGCTTAAAATATCTTTAATTACTTTTAAGTAAAAGATAGTTAAAAAGTTAATCATATATATTTTTAATTAAAATATATTTAATTACTTTTAAAAAATAGATTAAATTATAACTTCACTGTTTGGACCAATTTTGATTTGAGTTTTTGTTGATATTATTTGTCTATTTTTTATTTTTTCTTGAAATAAAAATATTTGAGGAAAGTTTGGGGAATAAGGTTTTTCTAAATATTTTCCCAATTATGAAGGAAATTCTATCAAATACTTTTGAATAGTTTTTATTATAATTTAATCTTTTCTCTTGTCATAATTTGGGTGCTAAGTTTAAATCCAATTTCTATACACGTTGTCTATATAAAGTTAGTGCATTTATAATTAAAACTTTTGGACTTAAATTCAATAGTAATTAGTTTTATTGAACCTAACCAGATTGGGAGGTGGATTCCAAATCTGGTTCGAGCTGAATTAAAAAAAAGTGGAAGGTGACTCAATTAAACTTGAAGGATCTGATTGTCCCAAATCAAAACTCTATGATGAACTTTTTATTTATTTTTTAAATAATATTATTTTAATACGCTCACTCATATTGGAAGGCGAAGGAACATGATATATATATGACCTTTTTCTCCCTGATGGTTCTTAGTGTTCAGATGATGCTAAGTTACAAGTTGAGGCCATTAATTTCTTCAAATCTCGTTTTAATTCTAGAGTGGCCGGATTGATGAAACCGGTTACTAAAGATGAAGTGTTTGCAGCTCTCTCGAGCATGAAGCCTTTAAGGCTTAGAGTATGGATGGTTTCCAGCCTTTCTTCTTCAAAACTTATTGGGATGTAGTGGGAGAAGACATATGAAGGTTAATCCAAACCGCTTTTGAGCAAGGTAATTTTAGCAGAAAGATTTCAGAAACGTTTATGGTTCTGATTCCAAAACAGGAGAATCATTCCAACTTTAAGCTTATGTAATGTTATTTATAAGCTTATTACCAAGGTTCCGGTAAACAGACTGCGACCCTATCTTGATGATCTTATTGGCCCTCTTCAGAGCAACTTTATAACAGGTCGCAGTACTACTGATAATGTTTTAATCGCTTAGGAAGTCTTGCATCATATGCATAGGACTAAAAGTAGACATGAGATATTGGCAGCTAAAATTTGATCTTGGAAAGGCATATGATAGGATTAATTTGGATATTCTAAAATCCACCCTAAAAGACTTTGGACTCCTGACGGGTACTGTTAAGTTGATAATGTTTTGTGTTCATTTTTTTTCAGTTTCTCTCCTTTGGAATGGTTTGAAATTGCCAGTGTTTTCCCCAACAAGGGAATTGCGTCAAGGAGACCCACTTTCGCCTTACTTATTTGTGATGTGTATGGAGAAGCTTGCTTGTCTTTTTAATAAGAAAGTATCTGATAAAACTTGGTTGCCAATTCATGTCTCTAAGGGCGGCCCAAGTATCTCTCATCTGCTTTTTGCGGATGATGTCCTTTTGTTTACCAAAGCTACCAAGGCACAAATGCGTATGCTTGTTAGTGTCCTCATAGCTTTCTGCAGTGCTTCAGGTCTAAAGGTGAATTTTGATAAATCAAGAGTAATGTGCTCCAACAATGTTAGTAGAAGGGTGAAGCATGACCTCTCACAAATCTCTAATATTAAGTTTGCTAGCAATCTTGGTATGTACCCTGGCTTCCCTTTAATTCATGGTAGGGTTAAGAAGGTAGATCTAAATTTTATTATGGAGAGTATTCAATCTAAACTTGCAGCTTGGAAAGGTCGGTTGCTGAATAAGGCTGGAAGGGTTACGCTAGCAAAATTGGTTTTGGCGGCAATCCCTACTTACTTTATGCAGCAGATTTGGCTTCCACATTCGGTTTGCTTGGGAATTAATAAAATGGTGAGAAATTTCATATGAGACGGACATACTTCAGGTCGGGGAATTCATTTGGTGAATTGGAATATTGTGTCCTCACCAAGAAAGTATGGCAGATTGGGTATTAGAGAGACAAGATTGGCATAACGTGGCTCTTTTAGGTAAGTTAACTTGGCAAATCATAAATGAAGGAAGGAAACCGTGGACATCAATACTGCAACATAAGTATCTTCAACATTCCAGTTTACTAAATGAATTCCCCGACCTGCAGTACGATATATTAGGGTCAGAAATGGATGTGATACACATTATTGATTCAGATTTCAAAGTTTCAGATTTATGGTGTGATAAGAAATGAAATTTCTGTGTACTAGGTACACAGATTCCAGATTTAGTAAAACAGAAAATCAGGGCGATACCAATTCCAAGGCCAGCGAATTGTGTTGTGTCGTCTGCTAACATGAATGGTATGTATACTCCTAATTTAGCTTATTCTTGGCTTTTGTCCGAAGCTAGAAATCTTCTTCCAAATGTGAGGTGGACTTGGATTCGGAAATTGAAGGCTCTAGAAAAAATCAAGATGTTTATTTAGCAATTATTTCATAATAGCTTTCCCACTAATTTATTACGGTTTAAACGTAATATTTCCTCATCTCTAATCTATGGTGGCTGTAACTAGAAAAACGAGAACATTTTACATTGTATTAGAGATTGTGTGTTTGCTAGGAGTATTTGGCTTGAATTAGGTCTCATAAACCAGTAAGGGTTCTGGTGTTCTGATTTTGTAGAGTGGGTTTAAAGATTTGCCTCATCAAACATTTCCTCGTTATTCTTGTTTGGTCTCTGGTGGATTTAAAGGAGGAGGAATATCTTAACTTTTGGGGAGGAATATTTGGGGGACAACTGGTTATTACATCAACTTTCTAAAAGATATGTGTTGTGGTGCTTGGAATAATCCAAAGGTGGTGCATAAACACTCTACTACTGTCTCATGGCTTAGACCTGAAGAAGAACTTGTTAAACTAGATGCGGATGACAACTCGCTTTAGGAACCCGAGGAGGATTGAATTTGGAGGTTTCTTAAAATTTTTTGAAGGGAGATGGTTGATGGGTTTTATAGGTTATGGAGGTTTTGGTTCTTCCAGAAGTGCTAGCAATTAAATATGGTTTATTGGTGGTATCAAATAGAGGTTTCAGAAAAGTTACATGTAACTCTGATTATACAAATGCTATTCAATTGATTCATGATGATTTTAACAAGTATCACTTATTTAGAACTGTTATTTTTTTACATCAAAGAACTCTTGATACGAAATTAAAAAGTTCGTTTGTTTCGTACTTTGAGAAAAGCTTGCAGCTAAAAATTTTTCAAAAATAAATAAGGTATATTTATCAATTATATTTTATAAAATAAAGATTTCCCTCACTTAATAAAACACCCCAAATACAAAATATAAAAATTACAAACTCTACTTGTCAAATATACATAAAAAATAATAATAAAATATTTCTTAAATATTTTTAAAAAACTCCATTTGTAATTTTACCTTACGCCTGCCCATAAGCGCTGATTTCCTTGTGTTTTTAAAGTGGATGAGAGAAAATCTTAGACTAATTTTTTAATTTACCATCAGACCAGGATCAAATGACAGATTAAGGCCATGATATAAAGTAAGCGTGGACCAAGTTCTTATATAACCTTTGTTTCTTTACGGACAATAATACTCTTACTAATTAATGGCAATGAAAGAACATCATGTCTTATTTTTCTATTAGTATTCCTTCATGGAATTATTGACCCTCTAACCAGTGGGAATTTTTAAATTGTACTGTCAAACATTTCCTAATAAAAATTTGATTTTGTCATCATTGATTTA
>Ga0307515_10010623_pt1 | contig 17610 bp, 10 predicted proteins | sample 17_EM_MG_FD_194513 | JGI IMG/M metagenome (GOLD analysis project Ga0307515, IMG submission 194513) | Populus trichocarpa ectomycorrhiza microbial communities from riparian zone in the Pacific Northwest, United States - 17_EM | ecosystem: Host-associated > Plants > Roots > Unclassified | place...
GACGAGTCGGGCGTAAGCACTTCGTCCATCAGGGTCAGCGTGCCATCGGCGTCCAGGCCGAACTCGAACTTGGTGTCGGCAATGATGATGTCTTTGGCCAACGCAATCGCCGCCGCGGTGGTGTACAGCTTGATGGCGGTGCTGCGCACGCGCTCGGCGAGGTCGGCACCGACGATCTCCTTCATCCGCTCGAAGGAGATGTTTTCATCGTGGTCGCCCATCTCTGCCTTGGTCGCCGGCGTGAAGATCGGCTCCGGCAGCTTGCCCGCGTTCTTCAAACCGGCAGGCAGCTCCACCCCGCAGACCGACTGGCTGGCCTGGTATTCGCTCCAGCCGCTGCCGGCGAGATAGCCGCGAACGACGGCTTCGACAGGCAAAGGCTTCAGGCGCTTGACGAGCATTGAACGACCACGTACCTGCTCGCGCTCGGCTGGAGACACGACGCTTTCGGGGTCATCACCGGTCAGGTGATTGGGAACGATGCCTTCGAGGTGCGCGAACCAGAACAAGGCCATCTGCGTGAGCAGAGCGCCCTTGCCGGGGATCGGCTCGCCCATGATCACGTCGAAGGCGCTGAGACGGTCGCTTGCCAGCATCAGCATGCGGTCGTTGCCGACGGCGTAGTTGTCACGCACCTTGCCCCTCGCCAGCAACGGCAGGGACGTCAAAGAAGAATTCAGCAAGGCCGCCGTCATGAAGTGATTTCTTTCCGCACACGCCCGACGACGTGTCCCATGCGTTTTTTATGCCCGCGATTGTAGGAGGCACATTCCCCTCACCCGGCCGAAGACGGCACGGGTCCCAGGGGCATCATCAAGATGGATGAAGGTCAGACCACCATCTGTGCAAGCTCGCCCTTGGCGTAGCGTTGGGCGATGTGCGTCAGACTCTGCGACTTGATCTTGCCGGCCTGGCCTTCGCAGTTGAACTCGATGTATCGCTGCTTGCAGATTGCCTTGGCGGCTTCGCGCGCCGGCTTGAGCCACTCGCGGGCATCGAACTTCTCGGGGTTCTCGGCCAGGAACTTGCGCACGGCGGCGGTCATTGCGAGGCGAATGTCGGTGTCGATGTTGATCTTGCGAACGCCGTACTTGATGGCGTGCTGGATTTCTTCGACCGGCACGCCGTAGGTTTCCTTGATGTTGCCGCCGTACTGGCGGATCACGGCCAGCAGGTCTTGCGGCACGCTGGACGAGCCGTGCATCACCAGGTGCGTGTTGGGAATGCGTTGGTGAATCTCTTTGATGCGGCTGATGGCGAGAATGTCGCCCGTGGGCTTGCGCGTGAACTTGTAGGCGCCGTGGCTGGTGCCAATTGCGATGGCCAGGGCGTCGAGCTGAGTGCGCTTGACGAAATCGGCGGCCTGCTCCGGGTCGGTCAGCAACTGGTCCATGGTCATGGTGGCGTCGGTGCCGTGACCGTCTTCCTTGTCGCCCTTCATGGTCTCAAGCGAACCGAGGCAGCCCAGTTCGCCCTCCACGGTCACGCCGACCTTGTGCGACATCTCGACGACCTTCTTGGTCACCTCGACGTTGTATTCGTAGCTTGCAATCGTCTTGCCATCGGCCTGCAACGAGCCGTCCATCATCACCGAGCTGAAGCCCAGGTCGATGGCGCCCTTGCACACGTCGGGGTTCTGCCCGTGGTCCTGGTGCATCACCAACGGAATATGCGGGTACGCCTCGACAGCGGCCTGGATCAGGTGCTTGATGAAAGCTTCGCCAGCGTACTTGCGGGCACCGGCACTGGCTTGCAGGATCACCGGCGAGCCCACCTCATCGGCCGCCGACATTACGGCCTGCACCTGCTCGAGGTTGTTGACGTTGAAGGCAGGGATGCCATAGCTGTTTTCAGCGGCATGGTCCAGCAACTGGCGCATTGAGACGATAGGCATGGTGGTTCCCGGAAGTGACGAAACTGGGGTGCCGGCGCCAAACACCGGCCAGCGCGGCTGTAACCGCTCTGAAACTGAACGGATTGTAGCGACGCTCCCCCGTGAAAACCCTTCCAGAATGCGCGTCTCCCGCGCTTGAGGGGCGCACGGTCCGGCCCGCCGGATCGCAGCAACTGCGCCGGGAATGGCCCGCTTTTCTCCCTCCAGATTGAGACTCGCAAGCCGACACTGGCCTTCCACATGGAGACCTGGGAACTGCCGTGGCACGACGACTCGACCTGAACGCTTTGACGCTGCACATCACTGCAGCCGCTGTGCAACATCCGCACGACCTCGCCCATCACCTGACGCAATCGGCCGCTATCAGCCGCAGCACGGCCAACAAGGCGCTGCAGCGCCTGGTGCAGCTGGGTTGGCTCAAACGCGAGGGCTCAGCACGCAGCCCGCACTTTCGTCCGGGGGTGATGCGCCAGGTGGTGCAGCGCTACCCGCTCGCCGGCCTGCAGGAAGACCTGCCCTGGGCCCGCGACTTCGCCCCCTTCTTTGCCCTGCCGACCGGCGTGCAGCGAATGGCGCAACACATCTTCGGCGAGTTGCTCAACAACGCCATCGACCACAGCGGCGGCACGAGCGTCACCGTGTCATTGCGCCAAACACCGAGCCATGTGCAGCTGCTGGTGTCGGACGACGGCTGCGGCGTGTTCGACCAACTGTCGCGTTCGTTCGCGCTCGACGACCCGACGCTCGCGATGCTTGAGCTGAGCAAGGGCAAGCTGACCAGCCAACCCGCTCGCCACGCCGGTCGGGGCCTCTTCTTCACCTCGCGCCTGGCCGACGTGTTCGACCTCCATGCCAACGAGGTCGCCTTCCAGCACCGCGATTGGGAAGGCAGCGGCTGGCGCCCCGGCCGTGCACTCAAGCACCAAGGCACCTCCGTCTACGCCGCGATCTCGTTGGACACGACACGCACGCTCGAATCGGTGTTGCACGCCCACAGTCTCAACGGTGCGGGCTTCGGCTTCGAGCGCACTGTCGTGCCATTGCGGCTGATGGCCTCGCCGCTCACAGGGCTCGATTCACGCGCACAAGCACGCCGCGTGGCTGCGCGCCTTAACGCATTTCGCCGCGCCGAGATGGATTTCGACGGCGTGGACACCATCGGTCACAGCTTCGCCGATGAGCTGTTCCGCGTCATGTCACCCGAACTCGGCGACGTGGACTTGGTCCCGCTGAACGCGTCGCCGGCCGTCGCCGCGATGATCGAAAGCGTTCGCAGCGGGATCTAGCAGCAGCGGACCGCTGCCAAGCCGGCCCGCAGCTCAGCCGATGCGCTCGGCGCGATAACCGGCTGCGCGCATCGCCGCAAGAATCTCTTCGATGTGGTCCACACCACGCGTGTGCACCACCACTTCGATCTGAACGCGTTCGACTGACACCGAGCTGAACGCGCGCTGGTGCTGCACCTCATCGATGTTGGCGCCGAGCTTGCCCAGCCGCGTCGCCACATCGGCCAATGCGCCGGGCACGTCGCGTACATCAAGCCGCAAGCGAGCCAGCCGGCCGGACTTCACCATGCCACGCTCGATGATCTCGGCGAGCACCAGCGGTTCGATGTTGCCGCCCGAGAGCACCAGCCCGACCTTGCGCCCGGCAAAGCGTTCACGGTGTTTCACCAACGCGGCCAACCCCACCGCAGCGGCCCCCTCGACCACCGTCTTCTCGATCTCGAGCAGCATCACGATGGCCTGTTCGATGTCGCTCTCGCCAACGAGCAGCACATCGCTCACGTGCTCCTGGATCAGCGGCAGGGTCAGCAGCCCCGGCGACTTGACGCCAATTCCATCGGCAATGGTTGCCTGAGCCACCTCGTGGTTCTGCCCATGCGTGGCATTCCAAACCGCAGGGAAGCGCTCGGTCTGCACGCCGATGATCTCGATGCCCGGCTTCAGCGCACGTGCTGCCGTGGCGATGCCACCGATCAGCCCACCGCCGCCAACCGGCACCACCAAGGTGTCGAGTGTGGGCTGCTGCGCCAGCATCTCCAGCGCGATGGTGCCCTGCCCTGCCGCAACCGCCAGATCGTCGTACGGGTGAATGAGCGTGAGCCCGCTTTCACGCGCGAGCTGCACGCCGAATGCACGCGCGTCGTCGAACGTGTCGCCTTCGAGCACCACCTTCGCACCGAAGCCGCGCGTGCGTGCAACTTTTACCGGTGCCGCAAATCGCGGCATCACGATCGTGGCCGGAATGCCCAGGCGTTGTGCGTGATACGCCACGCCCTGCGCATGATTGCCTGCCGACACTGCCAGCACACCGCTCCCGCGCTCCGCTTCGGTGAGCTGCACGATCTTGTTGAGTGCACCGCGCTCCTTGAACGAAGCGGTGAATTGCAGGTTCTCAAACTTGAGGAAGACCTGGCAACCCGTCATCTCGCCCAAGGTGCGGGAGGGCGAGCACGGCGTCTCCAGAACCTGGCCGCGAATGCGCGCCGCGGCGGCGCGAATGTCATCGAGAGTCAGCGTTGATTCCATGCTTGCATTGTGGCCGGGCTCCAAGAACTTGCGTTGAACGCAGATCGAAACATGATGTCGGGCACACAAACCTCTTCGCACTTCGTTCCGATGACCTTTTTCCGCAAGCCCGCCCGGTTCCAACTCTTCCTGCTTCTCTTCTTCATTCTTGTGACGCCCCGCTGGGCCATTGCGCAGATATCACCCAAGCCCGACGGCGTATTCCGTTCGCTGTTCGGGCTGAGCATCAGTGCCAGCGAGGGCAACACCCGTTCGGCCACGGCCACGCTGACAGGCGAAGGCGTTCGCCAGACAGACGTCAGCAAATGGTCGCTCCTTGGCCGGTTGAACTATGCGCGAGCAGACACCGGTACCACGGCGTCGAACGTGGCGTTGGGCACGCAGTACGACCAGAACCTGATGAATCAGGAGTGGTTCGGCTTCAGCAAGCTCGACTACTTTCGCGATCGACCGGCCAACATCGAGTCCCGCGTCTCAGCCTACGGCGGTCTCGGCAAGCACGTGATCAAGACGGAAGAGAACACGTGGGACCTGTCAGCCGGTGTCGGCTACTCAGAAGACCGCTACGTAGAAGCAGCAGACGTGGGGGGCGATCTGCGCTCGAGTTACGGCCGCACGGAGCTCGTGTTGATCGAAGCATCGAACCACAAGCTGACGCCCAACACCTCAGCGAGGCAGAAGTTCGAGGTCTACCCCAACATGCGCACACGCGGGGAGTACCGCACCGTGCTCGATCTGGGCTTGGCCGTGGCCATCACCGACCGCATGCAGCTCACGACCGGGCTGCTACACCGCTACAACAGCGACCCGGGCCTGGGCCTGAGGCGCAGCGACGCACTGTTCACTACCGGCATCGCTGTTCGCTTCGATTAACCCGTCCCATCGGCTGGCACAAGCGCAGCTACGAACCCCTCAAGCAACGCCCGCGGAACCGGCTTTGCCGGGCCCGCCAGGCAGGCGCCCCTTGGGGGCAGGAGCGGAGCGACTGGGGGGCTCAACCCACCAGGCAGACTTTGAGCATGTTGGTACCACCGGGGTAGCCCATCGGTTCACCGCAGGTGATGGCGTAGGTGTCGCCGGGGCGCAGCACGCCGCTCGCCACGAGCAGGGACTCGGCGTGCTTCAAGGCCTCATCACGATCGGTGAAGTTGGGCATCAGCACCGGCTGCACGTTGCGGTACAGCGCCATGCGGCGCTGGCTGGCAATCTGCGAGGTCAGGCCGAAGATCGGCAGGTGGATGCGATGACGGCTCATCCACAGCGCGGTCGAGCCCGACTCGGTCAATGCGAGGATGGCCTTGCAGCCCAGGTGAAATGCGGTGAACAACGCGCCCATCGCGATCGACTGGTCGATGCGGCCGAACTTCTTGTTGGTGAAGCTGGCGTCGAGCGCAATCTCTTCAGCAGCCTCGGCTTCGACGCAGATGCTCGCCATCATTTCCACCGTTTCCACCGGGTACTTGCCAGCGGCCGTCTCGGCACTGGTCATCACCGCGTCGGTGCCGTCGAGCACGGCGTTCGCGACGTCGCTCACCTCGGCGCGCGTGGGCACCGGGTTGACGATCATCGACTCCATCATCTGTGTGGCGGTGATGGTCAGGCGGTCCATCTCACGCGCCATCTTGATCATGCGTTTTTGCAGCGCGGGCACGGCCGCGTTGCCCACTTCGACCGCCAGGTCGCCACGCGCGACCATGATGCCGTCGCTCGCGCGAATAATGGACTCGAGCGCGGGGATCGCTTCGCTGCGCTCGATCTTCGCGATCAGCGCCGGCTTGTGGCGCCACGGTTCGCCGGCCACGTTGGCGAGCTGGCGCGCCATTTCCATGTCGGTCGAGTTCTTGGGGAAGCTCACCGCGAGGTACTCGCACTGGAAGCTCATCGCCGTCTTGATGTCTTCCATGTCCTTGGACGTCAAGGCCGGCGCGGTGAGGCCACCACCTGCCTTGTTGATGCCCTTGTTGTTGGACAGGTCGCCACCCACCACCACCGTGGTGTGCACCTCCTGGCCGCGCACGACGTCGACGGTGAGCTTGATCAGGCCGTCGTTGAGCAGCAGCGTGTCGCCAGGACGCACGTCGCGGGGCAGTTCCTTGTAATCCAGGCCCACGCGCTCATTGGTGCCGAGCTCCGACATGCCGCCGTCGAGGATGAACTTCTGCCCGCGCTCCAGCACTGTCTTGCCGCCTTCGAACTTGCCGACGCGGATCTTCGGGCCTTGCAGGTCGGCCATGATCGCGACCTCCTTGCCACACGACTTGGCCACCTCGCGCACCAGGGTCGCGCGGTCGATGTGATCTTGCGCCGTGCCGTGCGAGAAGTTGAGTCGCACGACGTCGACGCCGGCGCGAATCATCCGTGCGAGCACGTCGGGTGAGCTGGAAGCGGGGCCGAGGGTGGCAACAATCTTGGTAGCGCGGGGCATCGTGAAGTCTCCGTTCTTTTCTTGGGTTGGCGTCTCGGACCGATCAGCCCTGTGCGCGTTTCTGCAGGATTTCGAAGGCTGGCAAGGTCTTGCCTTCCAGCACTTCAAGGAAAGCACCGCCGCCGGTGGAGATGTAGCCCACCTGCTTCTCGATGCCGTATTTGGCGATGGCGGCCAGCGTGTCGCCGCCGCCGGCGATGCTGAACGCGCTCGACTCGGCGATCGCGCGTGCCAGCGTTTCAGTGCCGTTCGCGAAGGCGTCGAACTCGAACACACCGACGGGGCCGTTCCAGACGATGGTGCCGGCCTTCTTCAGCATGTCGGCCAGCAACGCGGCGGTCTGCGGGCCGATGTCGAGGATCAGGTCGTCGGCTTGCACATCAGCCACGGCCTTGACCGTGGCGGGCGCATCGGCCGCAAACTTCTTGGCGGTGACCACGTCGGTGGGGATCGGCACCGCGGCACCACGGGCCTTCATCGCCTCGATGACAGCCTTCGCTTCGCCCAGCAAGTCGGGCTCGGCCAATGAATGGCCGATCGGCAGGCCGGCGGCCAGCAAGAAGGTATTGGCGATGCCGCCACCGACGATCAGTTGGTCGACGTTCTTGGCGAGCGCCTGAAGGATCGTCAGCTTGGTGCTGACCTTGCTGCCGGCCACGATGGCCACCAGCGGGCGCTTCGGGTTGGCCAGCGCCTTCGTGATCGCGTCGATCTCGGCTGCGAGCAAGGGGCCGGCGCAGGCGATCTTGGCGAACTGCGCAATGCCGTAGGTCGAGGCCTCAGCGCGGTGGGCGGTACCGAAGGCGTCGTGCACGAAGATGTCGCACAGCGCAGCCATCTTCTTGGCCAGAGCCTCGCTGTTCTTCTTCTCGCCCTTGTTGACGCGGCAGTTCTCGAGCATCACGAGCTGGCCGGGCGCGACGCTGACGCCGTCGACCCAGTTGGCCACGACCGGGATGTCCCGGCCCATCAGCTCACCCATGCGCTTGGCCACAGGCGCCAGGGAGTCTTCGGGTTTGAACTCGCCCTCGGTCGGCCGGCCGAGATGCGAGGTGACCATCACCGCAGCACCCGCCTTCAAGGCGAGCTCGATGCAGGGAATGGAAGCACGGATGCGGGTGTCTTCGGTGATGTGGCCGGCATCGTCGAGCGGCACGTTCAGGTCGGCGCGGATGAACACGCGTTGGCCCTTGGCCTGCCCGCGGGCGGCGATGTCTTCGAATCGGAGAACGTTCATGGTGGCGAAGCGTAGTAGGGATTCCAGAATCGCCCTATTGGACACCAGCAATGCGAGCGCCGGTTACCAACCCATTACAAGCTTCAGAGGGATCAGCACCACCATGCCGCTGACGATGGTTCCAAGGATGCCGCCACGCCAGAAGAAATAGGCGGTCGACACCGCCACGGCATAGAGCCGCGCGTCTTGCCAGGTGGAGATGAGCTGGCCTTGTGTCATCACTACTTCAGGCACGACCACCGCGGTCAATGCCGCCAGCGGGGCGTAGCGCAGGCCGCGCTTGACCCAGTCCGGCAAGACCATTTCCTGCTCGGACACGAGGAAGAACGCACGCGTGACCACCGTGATCACGGTGAGCCCGACGATGGTGATGAAGGCGTAGCTGTCGCTCATGCCGTGGCCCTCTCGTTCGCCTGGCCAACGGCGGGCTGCAACTTGCGACGGCCCAGCGCGGTCAGCACGCGGCGCCCCGCATCACCGCCACCATCGATCATCAGACCCACGCAGATCGCAGCCGCAATGGCCACCACGATGTGCAGGCGGAACGGCAGCGCAAATGCAGCCACCGCTGCGGCGCCCGCAATCACAGCGGCCAGGGCGGTAGCGCGGTCCGAGAGCAGCGAATACGTCAGCCCCAGCAAGGCCAGCACGCCAGCAAAACCAAGCCCCCAGTGCGTGGGGATCACATCGGCGAGCAGGATGCCTGCGACCGAGGGCAGCTGCCACGCCAGCCAGTTGGTGGTCGACGCGCCCATGAAATATTCGACCTGGCCGTCGTCGTCGCGCGGTTCGGGGAATCGCTTCATGAACAACACATAGGTCAGGTCACCGCTGACGTAGCCGAACAACAGGCGCTGGCGCAAGGGGTAGCGCATGAAGTAAGGCCGCCACTGCGCGCTGAAGATGACGAAGCGCAGGTTGATGCACACCGCCGTGGCCCAGATCACCCAGATCGGCGCGGCCACCATCATCAGCGGGATGACGGCCAGCTGCACGCTGCCGGCGAACACGGTGAAGTTCATCAACAGCGCCAGCGGGATCGACAGCCCGCTCTTGACCATCGCCACCCCGGTCACCAGGCCCCAGGCGGCGATGCCCAGGCTGACCGTGCTCATCTCACGTGCGCCGGCCCGGAATTGCGGATGGCGCAGCGTGTCTCGAAGTGAATGCATGGGTGACATTTTCGCCCGCATTCAACTTCAACGACGGCTCAGGGGGCAAACTCCACGGCCACTTCGCGTGTGTCTGTCACACCTTGGGCGTCGACCACGCTCAGCACGTAGCGGCCAGCGGTGGGCGGCGACCAGCTTAGATCTTTGCCGGCCTGGGCCTCTCCGACAAACGCGGCATCGGCAAACCAATACAGCGGGCCGGCCTGCGCGGCATTGGCACGCAGGCTCAGCGGCGTGGGGTGGCCGATGCGCAGCACGTAGTTCGCGCCACGCAGCGGTGCAACGATCTGCGGGCCATCGGCCACCGCCAGGGCATCCGTGCGCGTCGCTCCGCAGCGTGCCACGGGAGGGATGCGCCGCGGCAAACCGGCCTGCGCGAACAGCTGCAGCATGTCTGTGCCCCAGAACTCGAACACCTCGCTGCGCACGCCCGGGCCCGGGGCACAAACGGCACGGCCGCTGGCCTGGTCGATGAGCACCTCGCGGTGAAGCGTGCTGACCTTGATGGGCGATTTGCCCGGGATGAACCAGGTGCTTGCGAGGTCCTTGCAGTACGCATTCGGCAGGTCGCCACTCGCCGCGCACACCTGGACGCGCGCCAGGTTGGCAGGCGTGGTGGCGGCCATCGCGCCCGGGTCCAGGCCCTGGCTGCGCAGGCTGTCGACGATGTTGAAGAACAGCGGCGCCGCGGTCTGCAAGCCGACGAAGGCCGCGTTGGAGCTGCCATCGAAATTGCCGACCCAAACCACCAGCACGTAGCGACCGAACACCCCGGCTGTCCACGCGTCGCGGAATCCCCAGGAGGTGCCGGTCTTCCATGCGACGCCGGGAAATGGCGGCACTCCGGTGTCGGGCCTCGGGTTGCGCGACAGCATGTCGAGCGTGATGAAGGCGGCTTCCGGGCTCAACAGGCGTCGGGGCTTCTTCTGTTGAGCTTCGCTGACGAACGACAGCGGAGACAGTTCGCCGCCATTGGCCAGCATGGCGTACAGCGTGGTCAACTCTTCCATGCTGAGCTCGCCGCCGCCCAGCGTGAGCGCGAGGCCGTAGTGCTGTTCGCTCGCGAGCTTCCTGACGCCCGCCCGCTTGAGAAAGCCGTACAGCGTGGGCTGCGACAAACGCGCCGACACCGACACGGCCGGGATGTTGCGGCTCTTGATCAGCGCTTCTTGCGCCGTGATCGGCCCCTCGAAGCGGCCGTCGAAATTCTCCGGGCTGTAGGTGCCGAAGCTGGTGGGCACGTCTTTCAGGATGGTACGCGGGTGCAGCACGCCCTGATCCAACCCCAGGCCATAGATGAAGGGCTTGAGCGTGGAGCCCGGCGAGCGCTTGGCCGTGGTGGCATTGACCTGGCCATCGATGGCCTCGTTGAAGTAGTCGGCCGAGCCGACCCACGCCTTCACCTGCATCGTGGACGCATCGACCAGCAAGGCAGCTGCGTTGCGCACCCCCACCGATTGCCGTCGTTCAATGAACTGATTGATGGCACGCTCGACCGCCGCCTGCGTCGGGCCGTGCAGGGACAAGGTGGTTTGCGGCTGAGCCGGCAATTGCGAGAGCAGCGTCTGCACCGCATGCGGTGCACCGAAAGGCAGCTGCTTGACCGAGCGCAGCTTGAGCGGCAAATCCATCTCGGCCTCACGCGTGGCCAGGGCGCCATGCTGTTGCAACCACGTTTGCCAGAGGCGCTCGCGGGCGCCTTGCAACGCGATGGGCCAGGCGGCCTCGCCTGCGCCCCGGCGATTGGGGTTTTGCGGAATCACCGCGAGTGCCAGCGATTCGGGCAGCGACAGATGTGCTGCCCGCTTGCCGAAGTACACGAGGCTGGCCGCGCCCACCCCTTCGATGTTGCCGCCGTAGGGCGCGAGGTTGAGATAGGCCTCGAGCAGGTCTCGCTTGCTGTAGCGCGCTTCCAGCCACAACGCTGCGGCGATTTGTTTAAGCTTGCCCCGCGGCGTGCCGCTGTCAATTCGGTAGAGCCGTCGTGCCAGCTGCATGGTCAGCGTAGAGGCACCGCGCCGTGTACCGCCGCTGTAGCTCGTCCACGCACCGCGCGCCAGGCTCACCGGGTTCACGCCGGGGTGCCAGCGGAACCAGCGGTCTTCGTAGAGCTGCACCGCATCGACCAGGCGGGGTTCGATCTGGTCGAGTGGCGTCCACACGCGGTATTGCTCGTCGGCCGCCAGCGTGATGCGCAGCAGTGCGCCATCGCTGCTGTAGAAAGCGCGCGACAACGCGGCCCGTTGCTGCAGCGGCGGGGCCGGCCACAAGCGCAGTGCCAGCAGACACAGCGCCAGGGCAAGCCCAGCAACGATGACCCCGCGCAGCTTCACTTCGCGGTGGCGCCTGTCACGACAATGCGGCCGGCGAGTGAGCGCGCCTGCTTGTCGCGCTCGTACATCGACTCGGCGTAGGCCGGCGGCACGGTGAACTCTCCCGTGTTGGTGGCGCGCAGCTTGTAGCTGTAGGTCTGCACGCTGCCCGAGGCGCTGCTGTAGATCACCACGCGGTCTTCGCGCACATCGGCGTATTCGAGCGACGGGCCGTTTACCGTGCTGGCTGCACCGTTCGCGTCGCGGCTCTGCACCGGCTCGAAGCCACCGGGCAGCAGGTCGGTCAGCGCAACGCTGGGCACGCCGTTGCCTGAACCGCCACCGATAGCACGCAGGCTGAGCTTCACCGTCACCTCGTCACCGAGCTTGACGGAGGTGACGGGTTTGCCGTCGGCGCCCACGTACTCGCGCAACACCTCCATGCCCGCCTTCAATTCCTGCGTGGGCGGCGCGCGGTCGAAGCCACTCTGCGTGGCGCTGTAGTAGGTGGTGTTGCGCGTGTCGTTGGCGAGCTTGAGCTTCACCGTGCCCGGCCGGATGGCGGCTCGCGGCAGCAGGTTGGCTGGCAGCGCAAGCTCGCTGGCGGCGCCTTTGGCGTCGTACTGCGTGACCGACAGCTTGCCCATCGCATCGGCGCCGAGCGTGCGCGCCATCGCCTCGAATGCAAGCACGGTGTACGCCGACGACAGCGTGTTGAACGAACCGCGGCTCAGCGGCGCCACGAACCGGCCCATGGTCTGCGGCGACAGCGTCTTCAGCTTCGCTGGGAAGTGGCGGGCAATGAGGTACAGCGTCTGTGCGTCACGCACCACCGGGTCGTAGTACGGCCACCAGCGGTACGACGTGGCGTCTTTCTCGCTCGCCTGGAGCAAGCCGTCCATCAACTCGGAGGCAGGTTTCTCCTGCTTCAGCAGCTGGTAGGTGGCCGCCAGGTAGGCCGCGGTGGAGTCGGCCTGCCATTCCTTCGCAAACTTGGCGTCCAGCGTTTCGCGCAGGCTCGCCACCAGCGGTGTGGTGACTGCACCGTTGCGCGTGAGCAGGTAGATGGCATAGGCGCGGGTGCGGGCCGCGCCCAGATCGGCCGGGTTGCTGGCGGCGAGCGCCTGTGCGTAGTCGAGGCCACGGCGCAAGAGGTCGGGCGGCACGCTGACGCCGGAGATCTCCAGCTCGCGCGCTTCCAGCAGCATGTGCACTGCGTAGATCGACGCGAACTCATCGGCTTGCACCGATGCGCCCCACAGCCCGAAGCCGCCCTGCGCGTTCTGCCGTGAGCGCAGCACACGCAGCGCTTCGTCGAAGGCCTTCGCCGCAGCCGCAGGTGTGCTGGCACCGAACTCGGGCCGCTTGGCCAGCACCAGGCCCGGCAGCACGCGGCTCACCAGCTGCTCGGTGCACTGGTGCGGAAAGCTGTCGAGGTAACTCATGAGGCCCGGCGCCATGGCGAGCGGCAACGCGGAGATCGCCACCTCCTGCTTGCGGAACTCGGGCAGCAGATCGCGCGGCACCGCCACCTCGGTCGAACCGGTGAAGCTCCCCAGCGCGAGCGTGGTCGCACGCGGCGTGGCAGGGCGCACGCTGATGTCCATGCGGCGCGTGGCCGACTTGCCACTCGACTTGTCACCGAGCGAACTCGTGAACTCGAGCGTGGCCGAGCCGAGGCTCGCGGTCTGTGCGTCCTTCACCTTCAGGCGGTAGGTGGCCACGGCTTCGCGCATCGGGCTGATCTTGAGCGTTTGGCTCGCCGGGCCCACCACCTCAAAGGTGGCGGCCGGCTTCAGCACCAGTTGCACCGGCGAGTCCTTGGCCGAACCGGTGACGTTGTTGGCGACACCCACCGACACATCGAACTGGTCGCCCGGCGACACCGCCAGCGGCAGGTTGGGCGAGAGCACGAAGTCGCCGCGCACCAGCGCCTTGTCTTGCGCAACGCCGACCGATCCCTCGTTCACCGCAACGGCCATCACACGCAGCGTGCCGTTGAAGTGGTCAGGCACGGTATAGCTGAACTCCTTGTCGCCGTTCACGTCGACGATGCCCGACCAGTACACGGCCGGTGCCTCGCCCTTGCGCTTGAACGGGTTGAGGAAGCGCGCATTGGCGCTGCCCTCGTCACCGCCCGGTGCCGACTGCGCCATCAGCCGCTTGAACTCCGGCAGCAGCAAGTCGAGGATCTGCGAGGTGCGCACCTCCAATGCCCGCTTCTGGAAGAAGTGACCCAGCGGGTCGGCCGCCTGGTACCGCGCCACCTGCAGGATGCCTTCGTCGATCGCGAACACCACGGCGCGTGTGGGTTGGTCGCTGCTGAGCCTGATCTTCAAGTCCTGGCCCGGCTTGGTGAGTTCGGGCACAGCGAGCTTGAGCGTTTGCGTGCGCTGCGCCAGGCTGGTCGCGAAGGGCGCCACGCCATAGCTGAGCGGGCTCATGAAGATCTCGTCCGACGCCGGGTCGCGCACGAACTGCACGCTCACATAGCCGTTGCCTTCGAAGTCTTTCGGCAGCCTGATCTTTTGCACCGATGCCGTCGTCGTGGTCTTGAACCATTGCTGCGCGAACACCTTGTCGCGCTCGATCGTGATGAGGCCGGCACCGACGTATGGCGCACGAACGCTCAGCTCGATTTCTTCGCCAGGCTCGTAGTCCTTCTTGTTGAGCGTGAGCTGCAGCTCGGCGTTGCGCTCCAGCGAGCGCGTCACATTGCCCTTGCCGGCCACGCTGTAGTCGATGCGGCTCAGCTCCAGGCCGCTCGCATCGCGCAGCACGTAGCTGTAGTTGCCGGCCTTCTTGGTATCCAGCGTCAACGCGTAGCCGCCAGCCGACAGCGACAGCGGCTGCTCAGAGATCGTCGACTCCTTCTTGCGCGACTCGTAGCGGTAGGTGTCGTTCGGCTGCCGCATCAGCACCGAGACCGTCTTGCGTTCGATGAGCTGCAGCGTCAGGTCGGGCGCTGCGGCCTTCTTCGCCTGCGGATCGATCGCGATCCACTGGCTCACCCGTTTGCTGCCGAGCGACACAAACCCCAGGTCGCCGTCGTTCTTCACGCCGACGAGGAAGGGCCGCTCCGACACCAGCGCATTCGTCTCGGCCGAGACGCTGCGCCCGCCTTCGGGCTCGAACACCCTGGCCAGCAAGCTCAGGCGGTAGGTGGCCTTCTCGAAGCGGTTGAGCTTGAGATCGAACTCGGCGTCGCCGTTTGCGTCCGTCTTGCCTTCAGGCAGGTTGTCACTCGTCCCTTCCTTCGCACGCTGCGGGTCGTAGAACTGGTAGTCGGGGTAACCGCGGAAGGCTGGCCAGGTCGGGCTCAGCGTCATCGCCAGCTCGACGCGGCGGTTCTCGGCCGGCGTGCCGAACAGGTTCTGCGCGTTGATGCGGCCCTTCAGGTCCTTAGGTGCGATCCACCCATCGCTCAACGGCACCGACAGCTGCGCCGTCACCTTCATGCGGTCGGGCATGAACTCTTGCACCTTGATCGTGGTCGAGCCGATCTGGCGCTCGACCTTGTCGTCTTTCACGATGTTGAGGTTGATCGTGTAGTTGCCGGTCGGCGAGGTGGCCAGCGTGCTGTGGCTCAGCTCGGCGAAGCCGCCCGCCGCCAGGCGCAGCCGTTCGCGCTTGACGGTCAAGCCGCGCGCATCGAGCACCTCGGCTTCGAGCGGCAGGCCGGCCAGCGTCTTGTGCCAGTCGGCGGCCTTGATGATCATGCCGATGTGCATCGATTCGCCCGGGCGGTAAATGCCGCGATCGGAGAAGAGGTAGGCGCTCAGCTGGTCGCTGGTGCGTGCGTTCTGCAAGCCGCCCACATCGAAGCGCGACAGGTCGAGATTGCGGTCGTTGCGGTTCAGCGGCATGAAGCTCATGTCGCCGCCCTTGCGAACCATCAGCAGCAGCGGCGCGCGCTCGCGCGTCAGGCCTTCGAGCTTGTCGAAGTGCGCGCGTCCACTGGCGTCGGTTGCCTGGTTGAAAAGCGTGCTGCCGTTCTTGGCAACCACCTCGACATTGGCGCCCGCCACCGGCAGGCCGGTGAAGAGCGATTGCACGAACACGTCGCGCGAGCCGTCGGTGGACTGCTTGACCACGATGCCGAGATCGGTCACCAGCACCAGACGGCGCTGCTGCAGGCTGCTCGGGTCGACGTTCGACTGGGATTCCGGCTGCGCTTCGCTCTCGTTGCTTTCGCTGTTTTCGGTGCTGTTCTCGCTGCTGTTCTCGGTCTCGGTGCTCTCGCTCGGCTTCGCGTCAGCCGTCTTCGGATCGAAGCCTGCAATCTTCAACAGGAACAAGCCCTTGCGTTGCTCGCCGTCCTTGGCGAGGTACTCGGCCAGATCGATGGCTTCGTAGTGCGCCTTGCCCGGTGGCAGGTCGCCGAGCTTGACCGTGCGCTCGAAGCGATCAGTCAGGTTGTCGGGCCCGAAACTGCCGAGGAAATCCGGGTTGGCATAGCTACCCTGCGACTGCGAAACGAGGTGCTGCAATTGGTTGGGCTGCACGCGGCCGACTTCGATCTTCAAACCCGGCAGATCGCGCACCAGCACAGCGAGCTTCTTCTCGCCGCTCATCGGCAGCAAAGCGCCCTCACTCAGGATGCGCAGCTCGGGCGGGTACGCCGGCATGGTGACGAGGTGCTGCGCGCGGTCGCGCATCAGGTAGCCACCGAAAGACTTGAACTTCGGCTCGATCTGCACATAGACCACGCGGCCCACGTCGGCGCGCAGCTTGAAGCTGTGGGTGTCGGTGTAGTCGCGCTCCGCCGGCACCGGCGACAGCGGGAGCTTCGTCGACGCGGCCAGGACGGTGGCCGTGATCTCCTTGGTGTCCGACCACGAATAGGGCTCGTCGCCCTGCTCGTCCTTCTTGATGTCGGGGTTCTTCAGCGGCAGCACCCAGGCCGACACGTTCTTCGCGAGTTCGCGCTCATGCACCAGCTGTGAGGTGTGGATGACCAGCACATGCTCGGGCTCGAAGCGCTCGTTGGTGACCACCAGCGGCGTCACCTCGGTGATGCTTAGGCCGTATTGGCCCGGTACGGCGATCGATTGGTTGAGCTTGGCGCCACTGCCGGTACCACCGGCCTGAGCGGGCACGCCTTTGTCGACCGTCAACGTCAGCTGGGTGGATTCTTTCGGCACGGCAAGTTGCGCCGAATGCACGTAGGCATTGAGCTTGAGCTTGTCGTACGAGACGGTGAAGGGAGTCGTCTCGCGGCCCACGCCCAGCACGCCTTCGGCCTGCCCCGACAAGCGCAGCTCGATGCGTTTTTCCAGCTCGGCCGCGTTGACGGAGTGGCTGAAGTGCAGCTCGAACACGCCTTTCTTGAGATCGGGGTTCTGCGGGTCCTGATAGAACTCGGCCTTGCGAATCTTGGCGACGAACGGCGCGCTGTTGAACGCGAACTCGTAGGTCTCCAGTTGCATCTGCGGCGCGAACAATTCGCGGCCCATGCTGGCTTTGAACTCCACGCCGACGGGCCATTCGTTCTTGGGTTCGAAGCTCAGGTGACGGTCGTCTTGCCACTTCCAGCTGCCGTCAACCGCGGGCGTGACCGTGATACCTGTTTCGACCGGTTTGCCCACCGCAGACAATGCAGCGACCGATTCATTGAAGCTGACGACGACGCCTTGCGGCACGCCGCCACTGGCGAAATCCGTGAGCGCCGGACCGCTGACGGACAGGCTCACTTCAACCGGCTTCGGCCGCGCCTGCCACCATGTGTAGGTGTGATATCCCGCCACACCGGCCGCGACCAGGCCTGCGGCAATGGCCGCGCTGATCCGCGGGTGCTGCTTGACTGTCAGGTGCGTCGCTTGGAGGCCCTGGCTGGTACGCCTGCCACACCAACGCAGCCACGGCGGGGCGTTCCACACGCCCACCAGCATTCCCAGCCACGCGCTGGCGTAGCCCCAAACGAGCTTGATCGCTCCCATGTCCGCTCCCTGATGTTGTGCTGGAGATCAGTGGCCCACGCCACGTCAAACCGGGTCGCATCTTGCCGGACAAAGAAGCAGGGATCGGGAAGGCTCCGTG
>Ga0307515_10010624_pt1 | contig 17610 bp, 15 predicted proteins | sample 17_EM_MG_FD_194513 | JGI IMG/M metagenome (GOLD analysis project Ga0307515, IMG submission 194513) | Populus trichocarpa ectomycorrhiza microbial communities from riparian zone in the Pacific Northwest, United States - 17_EM | ecosystem: Host-associated > Plants > Roots > Unclassified | place...
TTTTTGGCGTAAAAACGAGGTTTTTGGGCTGCCGCTTGCTGAGATTTAAAGATATCGAAAATCGGAGACGGCCAAAAGATGCGCCGTGCAAAGCTGCATATTTCACATACCAAACACTATACTCTCTCATCAATATTTGTGGCCTTAAAGTGATGGTTCGATTAAAAAATCGTCGATTTTTGATGGGGTAAGGCCGTTGCCACGCAGACCTATAATACCCGCCGGGTCCAAAACTGGAACCGTTGCTAACACTACGCATCGGCACTCACTGAGCTATGGATAGCAAAACAATTGTTGCCTAGGAGGCGGCAGTACTGCCCAGATGTTAGTATCATTGACATAGGAAGAGTCGATGTCAGAGTTAAACGTCTGATTCACATGTCAGAGCTGATGTGAGTGACACAATGTGGGAATGTGAAAGGAGTGCTAACCTGTTCGACGAGCCACTGGGTAAGTGGCCAATATACCCACAGAATCGCTTTCACTCAATTGTGTTTTGCTGTCAAGGTGTTCCAGAGATATTGATTGAGCCAAGTCAACTTTGCAGCCCCAAACCGCAATGCAGCCTGAATCTGATCATATGTCATACCCTTGACCTTCCCAGGCGGAGCCATTCATACTGTCTTCCCTGGGAAAGCCTTTGCAAACTTAGAAATTACCATCCTCAGCATGATCAGGTTCGGTCTGCCAGGGTCAGCAACCCCGGATGGTAATTTCAATATTCATTTCGATGTATATATATCTGGATCCATTGAGGCAGGGCTAAGAATATGTTCTACGGATATCAGACAAACAAACCGCCAAGAATGCCCAACAGGCTTGATCTTGCCCATTATTGTAACCTGCGTGGAGGCTACCCCTGTGATTCTCTCTCTGAGCCCCTTATAGCTACCATCTACAGAATTAATGTAGAACTGGCTAGCTCCAGCGAACTTCGTGATTGTAACAAGTTTGGTGGTTACATGCATAGGAGGGATGTTGAAGATAGGTTTTGGGATCTTGAACGGGATGTGGCTCACCATCGTTCACCATAGCATTAACGTGAATACATCACCAATAACTCACTTACCAATCGTTTCATCATAGCGGTGCCGTCTGATTGATATGTCAGATGTTTAGGTGGCACTTGTTAATTTCCCCACTTCACCAGTTAGGGGCAACATACACGCATCCCAAGCGATTGTTGTGCAGTGAACAAGTGATCCGAATTCAGAGCCTTTCTTGTATGGATCGGCAACTTGCGCGAACCCTGCACCATGTTCAGTACCAGACATATTACTCCCATCCGCGACCCAATGGTCATCAAAGGTGAGAGTATAGTCGAATGTATCCGGTGGCAGCTGTGGTGTCCACAGGGATGAACTCTCCACAACACGCAGGATCCAGCGCAAGTCTTCGATGCCATTTACTAATGGGGTTGCCGTTGACATCCATTTGTATTGCAGCTCCAGACTGAGTAGATCGGATGCCACATGCATATTGTAACTGCGGGAGTCCATTTTCACCATCCTGCCATGAGACTTCCTTAACTTGCCGATTGGGGTCCTGCTCATTCTCAACCTTTGGGTCTCATCCGAGATAACCCGATGAAATATGCCTGGGCCCTGAAATTTTGAACCATTGGATTCCTCTCAGTTGAACCGCTGGTAGAAAGTCTCAATGGTTGAAATCATAACTATTCTTCATGGATTGTCATGAAGAGCGGCTCAACGGGATGCACTCCTCCAGGAAGAAGTGCCATAATGGAGATGTGGAGTTAACTCAGTCAACTTAGTCACCGCAGCTTCCCATTCTGCCTCCATCGGTTTAGGGCGATTTCGACATTACCTTGCAGTCACTATAGTTGTATGTATTACGGTCATACTATAGAATTATTGTTGGGAGGTGGACCTCCCACCGCGGGTTTTGTCGCTCCCTTCCACCATTCTCACCCAGGTTAACATTTGCGGTGTGGTCGTTGATGTTGATCTCCCTTTTGTTGAACCCATGAGGTGGATAGTTGATTTTTTGTTCATAGACATTAACCTGGTGACATATTAAAGCCAGCGCTGTCAGAGTCTGATAATTGTCAGTGTGGCGAACAGTATATCAGAAGCACTGCAGAGTCTAACTTTGCCAGGACCGCAGTCGTCAGCCAATAAACCACCTTTCACCAAGCTATTCTCCTTCTCTACCATGGAATTGATCGCAATAATTTGGTGAGGTTGTAACTGCGTGGGTTTGTTGAGCGACTTGCAAGTTCTGGTCTCCATGGTGATGCCTAACACTGCTATTGACTCCTCCAAGTTTTCTCTCTGAAATTCCTGGTTATCCATCAGCTCCGCTAACCTGTGAGTAAAAATTAGCTTCATTCTAATATTCTGACAGCAGCTGAGCTTTGACAACAGCTCTGACTGTAGCTCTGACAATAGCTGACAGCGGCTGAGCTCTGACAACAACTCTGACAGTAGCTCTGACAGCAGCTCTGACAGTGGCTGAGCTCTGACAACAACTCTGACAGTAGCTCTGACAGCGGCTGAGCTGTGACAGTGACTCAACAGCTCTGATAAGGACAGTGACTCACTAGTCCACATCAGCAGTATCCGCATTGTCCTCAATCTGTGCTTGCGTATTGGGGTCGTTGGCTCCCTCTAGTTCTATTCAGGCAATGTTGTTGAAGTCAGCGTCTAGCTGATCCAAATCTTGCACGTGTTGAATATCGAAATCTCAGTCCCCCAGTTTGACAGTACGGCTGCAGCATTATCGCAGTGGTGAATTCTTCGAAATCAGGATGATCCCCAGTTCCGAATCATCCTCCGTCATCCCCGGTAGCTCTCCCATCCCTTACTCCTCCTCCTCTTCCTCCTCCTCCTCTTCCTCCTCCTTCTCTTCCTCCTCCTCCTGCTCCGCCATATCATCCAATTCATCTCCACTGATTTCGCTTTCGGACTATCTACTAAGTCGATAACTAATGGTTTGCAATCTTCCTCCTCCTGTTTTGCCCTACTGGTCGAAGTTTGTTCCAGGTTGAGGGGGTTGGTATTGATATAAATGATTTCGTTGTCAGTGTCGTCCGCCATGACCGTCCTATTGATGGTAATGAATGTCACCATCAGATGACCATCAATTTCGGCGAGGATCAGACAGTCGTCCGAGCTCAATTCATTCAATGGACTATCAATTAGTGCAAATCTGGACAATGGACTATCACCATGAGTGGATGTTGTACACGCCAAACAGGAGTCAACAGCCCTCAAGTACATCAGCAAAATGTATTTTAGTCACTGGAAGACTCCAGGAGTGTCTAAGAGGATGTGGAGTGTAAACTTAGATGCGTCAATTTCAGGAGAGTATAAGACACTAGGAGGGCATTCGTGCCAGCCTTCAGAGTAACTGGGAGCCCCGACGACAAGCCTGGGAGCACCTGGGATAGCGGGCGACACACCTGGGAGCGCCGGCGACAAGTCTGGGAGCAGCTTGAATCACAGTGAAGCAGTCTGGGAAAAACAACAGCTTCTTTGGGAACGCTGCTGGTGTGCCTGGAAATCATAGCTACTACTTATTGTTCAACCATTTTTAAAACTCATGTATTCAGTTTGTATTCACATCTATGTATCTATGTATCTATATAGCTACCCATCGACAGACGGTATATCTCGACTGGCTGCAGGCGGTGCTTGAGAGCAATTCAAGGTGCACCTGAAAATAATGGCTGAGTGAACTCAGAGATACACTCCAAGGCCGTGATCGAGCTAGTTTGGAGATGCACTTGCACGCTGTGATCCAGCGAGTGTGTAGACGCACATGGAGGCCATGATTGTGCGAACTTGGAGGCTGGAATCGAGCAAGTTTGGAGATAGACTTGGAGGCCGTGATCGAACGAGTTTGGAGATATGCACTTCAGAAGCCATGATCGTATGAACTTGGAGGCCGTAATCGAGCGAAATTGGAGATACACTTGGAGGCCGTAATCAAGCGAGGGTGGAGATGCACTTGGAGGCCGTAATCAAGCGAGTTAAGATGAGTACTGGGAAGCAGTCGATGGACGGCGCACCGGGTGCTGAGACTCTTTTCATCAGTTAGTTAACTCACAACCGTGGGAATGTGACAAGGTGACTTTACCTTTGAGCTCTCATGGAGAGCTGGCTGATGGCGGTCGATCGTGTAGGGAGGTACGCCGGAAGCTGCAGCTACATTCAGAGCCCAACTCGTAAACATGAGATTGAAGGGAAGACAAACAATCTCGGGTGTATGCTGGACTTGGTGTATGCTGTACTCGGTGTATGCTGTACTTGGTGTCAACTGATGATCAGGACATGGAGAGATAGAGAGGGATGACTTGACTTTGTGTTCTGCAATGATAGTAGAGTTGTGGACAAGAAAGAGAGAGATGGGGGATGGAGATGGGAACGATGTGGAGGATTCCGAGTGGATATGCGAAATCAGGAGTACGACTTGCCTGATTGGCTTGGGAAGACCTCGTATAGGCGTTATTACACGCCGGATCTGGACTCGTACCTGCCATATCGGGGATGGTAAATTGACTCGCAAATGAGATTCTCTTAAGTCCCAGTTTCTGATGATGATTTCCCCCATACCATCTCATCTCTCTCTTTCTTGTACTCACTTCTACCATCACCTAAGAACACAAAGTTATATCATCCCTCTCTATCTCTCCTTGGCATGATCAAGAGTTAACACCGAGTGAACCATACATTGAGTACAGCATACACCGAGGTCAGCATACACCGAGTACAGCATGCATACACACACCGCGTACTGCATCATCCCAGGATCGACTGTCTCCCGCTCCCAGCCAGTCTCTCATGTCTTGGCGGACCATGTTGTACTCTATTCTCTACATTCGCACAATTACGAGTTAACCAATGAATAGAGTCTCAGGTCCTGTCGCGCCTCCGTCCTGAACTACCCCCTCCATATCGCCAGCCTGCTAGTACTCCTCCAATCTCGCTTGATCATGGCCTCCAAGTGCATCTCCAAACTCGTTCAATCACAGCCTCCAAGTGCATCTCCAAACTCGCTCAATCACAGCCGTCAAGTGTATCTCTAAACTCGCACGATCACAGCCTCCAAGTGCATCTCCAAACTTGCTCAATTACAGCCTCCAAGTTTATCTCCATACTCACTCAATCACGGCCCTGGAGTGCATCTCTATGTTCACTCACGGGTGAGAGGATATGAAGGGATACCCGGCCATGATGAACCACACAAATTGCATAGAGCTATGAATGCTTGCCATGAGTGCGTGAGGATCCACACAAATCGTGTGGATGTACAAAGCTTGGCAAGAGTGCATGAGACCAAGAGCTGGGAAAGATTGAGTGTGTATTTCATATAATGAGATGATGTCTATCTACCCCGGGGTATCCCAAATATATACTCCCTGTCGCTGAGTCCATCTCCATTGTCCCTGTATCTCTGTATGTATATATCTTGAGAGACTTCGATAATACATGCCATATTGTGATGTAACAAATCTTGTGACTGTAACAAAGACCAATATGATTGATGAAATGCCTTGTGGTTATGGAACTCTAAGAACCACTGCTGTGAGAATACGGCACCAAGTCTCCCGCAGAGCTTGTGCAGAGGTCTCACCAGCTGCAACAATTGACTATCCTAATAGTCAAATCTCATAGCATCCTGAATGCACATCCATCCCTGCAGGTGCTTTCAGGAGCATGTGAGAATGCTCTTGCAGAGTCTGAGAGCACTTTGCAAAGCTCCAGGGGGGGCTGGGAGCATCTGGAAGTACTTAGAAGCACTGGCGAGAGCTACTGGAGTGCCTGGGAGGTTTCGGTACGGCTTCAGGACCGAATTGCATTTTGCTGATGTATGTTGCTAGTTCATATTGCCCAGGTATCCAGGCAACAAGTTGGTCATAACACTGGGGGGCATTAGGATTCTGTGTGAAGTCTCTCAGAACTCGAGGCCTTTTCAACTTTTCTGCATTCTCTACCAGGTGATCATCTTCCATCCACGTGAGTAAAAGATCAATACAGTCTTCGCTGGCTCTTTGGAATAGATTTCCACGTGAGGTGCCTCTCACAACAGAGTGAGCTGGTGAACTGGTTGCACCAGGTTTAGGCCTCCTGCTGTTGAGATCTACAAGTGAAAGTGGCGAGGGATCTCATGCATCATTCCGTCCAAAACAGGGTCGCTGGAGGTCGCTGCCAGAGCTGTTGATCTGAAAAGGGTCGAATCTCGGCAACTGAGCATCTCTCTAAACTGCGCAAACTGTAGAACAACATCAGCAAAATGTAAATCGGTCTGGAAGCCACACACAATCCTCCCAGAGACTCCGGGCGACCTCACCGGTGCTTCTAAGTACTTCTAGATGCTCCCAGACCCCCCTGGAGCTGAGCAAAGTGCTCTCAGACTCTCCAAGAGCAGTCTCAGAATGCTACGAGATTTGACTTATAGAATAGTCAAATTTTGGAGCTCCTGAGACCTCTGCGCAGATCTGCGGGAGACTTCGAGAGCAGGTGAGACCCCTGCGGGTGACTTGGTGCCGTATTCTCACAGCAGTGGTTCTAATATAACCACAAGGCATTTCGTCTTATCATATTTGTCTTTGTTACAGTCACAAGGTTCGCTACATCATAATATGGCATGCATTAATTAGGTCTCTCTATATAGATATACATACGGTCAATCTGGCCGCAGATGGTAGTCGAGCATAATCGGAGGAGCACCTGGACACGCCCATTGAGAGAACTTAGAGATGCACCACTGGGAGCTAGAAGGCAGAGAGCCCACCATCAACACTCTGCCGCACCTCTCGCGACATCCAAACGGAATTCATGAGAAAGAGCGGTTCTGGCTCGAGCAGCCTACGAATCGGGTGAGAAGATATGATACTACCCGGCGTTGAGGATCCACGCAATTGCATGGCTCCACGAAATCTCGAACACAGCGAGTGAGACCAAACGTTAGGAAAGATAGAGTGTGTATTGTCATTATATGATAAGATGAGATGGAAATGAGATGATGTCTATCTACTCCGGGGTCTGCCGAATATACACTCCCTGTCACTCTGTCCACCTCCGTTACCGCTGTATCTCCGTACACCTGCCGTCGCTCCTTCGAGATGCACTTGGAGGCCGTGATCGAGCGTGTTTGGAGATGCACTTGGAGGCCGGGATCGAGCGAGTGTGGAGATGCACTTGGAGACCAGGATCGAGTGAACTCAGAGATGCACTTGGAGGCCGGGATCGAGCGAGTGTGGAGATGCACTTGGAGACCGAAGATCGAGTGAACTCAGAGATGCACTTGGAGGCCGAGATGAAGCGAGTTTGGAGATGCACTTGGAGGGCGTGATCGAGCGAAATTGGAGGAGTACTTGGAGGCAGTCAATCTGCAGGCGGTAGTTCGGGAGGGAGGCGCGACGGGAGCTGAGACTCTATTCATTGGTTAACTCGTAATTGTGGGAATGTAGAGATTTGAGTACAACATGGTCTGCCGAGAGCTGAGACTGGCTGGGAGCGGGAGACAGTCGATCTTGGGATGATGCAGTACGCGGTGTATGCAGTACTCAGTGTATGCAGTACTCGGTGTATGCTGTACTCGGTGTATGCTGTACTCGGTGTATGCTGTACTCGGTGTATGCTGTACTCGGTGTATGCTGTACTCGGTGTATGCTGTCCTTCGTGAATGCTGTACTCGGTGTTAACTCTTGATCATGGCATGGAGAGATAGTGAGGGATGACTTAACTTCGTGTTCTTAGGTGATGGTGGAGTTGAGGACGAGAAAGAGAGATATGAGAGCAGATGGGAAATCATCATGAGAAACTGGGACTTAAGAGAATGTCGTGCGCAAGTCAATTTACCATTCCTGATACGGCAGGTACGAGTCCCGATCCGGCGGGTAACTACACCGATATGAGGTCTTCTAACCCCAATTAGACATGTCGTACCCCTGATTTCTCATACCCGCTCGTATCCTACATATCGTTCCCATCTTCATCCTCCATCTCTCTTTCTCGTCCACAACTCTACCATCATCACAAGAACACAAAGTTAAGTCATCCCTCTCTATCTCTCCATGCCATGATCAAGAGTTAACACCGAGTACAGCATACACCGAGTACAGCATACACCGAGTACAGCATACACCGAGTACAGCATACACCGAGTACAGCATACACCGAGTACAGCATACACCGAGTACAGCATACACCGAGTACAGCATACACCAAGTACAGCATCCACCCAAGATTGTTTGTCTTTCCTTAATTCTCATGATTACGAGTTGACCCCTGAATGTAGTTTCAGCTTCCGGCATGCCTCCCTACATGATCGACCGCCATCAGCCAGCTCTGCATGAGAGCTCAAAGGTGAAGTCACATTGTCACATTCCCACAGTTGCGAGTTAACTAACTGATAAATAGACCCGGCGCACCGTCCATCGACTGCCTCCAAGTACTTCTCCAATCACGCTCGATCACGGCCTCCAAGTGTAACTCCAAACTCGCTCGATTACAGCCTCCAAGTGCATATCTCCATACTCGCTCGATCACGGCCTCCAAGTGCATCTCCAAACTCGCTCGATCACGGAGTCCAAGTGTATCTCCACACTCGCTCGATTACGGCCTCCAAGTGCATCTCCAAACTCGCTCGATCACGATCTCGGAGTGCATCTCTTACTTCACACAATCACGGCCTCCAAGTGAATCTCCAAACTGGCTCGATCACGGCCACCAAGCGCATATCTCCAAACTCGCTCGATCACGGCCTCCAAGTGCATCTCTGAGTTCACTCGGTTGGCATTTTCAGGCGCACCTCGAATTGCTCTCAAGCACCGCCTGCAGCCAGTCCAGATATACCATGTGTAGATGGGTAGCTATATAGATACATAGATACATAGATACATAGATGAGAATACAAACTGAATACATGAGTTTTAAAAATTGTTGAATGATAAGTAGTAGCTATGATTTCCAGGCGCACCAGCAGTGTTCCCAAAGAAGATGTTGTTTTTCTCAGACTGCTGTACTGTGATTCGAGGTGCTCCCAGATTTCTCGCCGGCGCTCCCAGGCTTGTCATCGGCGCTCCCAGACTTGTCGTCGGCGCTCCCAGGTGCTCCCAAAGTTCTCTCCGGCGCTCCGAGGTGTTCTCAAACTCATCACAATCACTCCCATGGTACTCCTGTACCAGTCATCAGAGATCCCAGTTACTCTGAAGGTCGGCCGGAATGCCCTCCTAGGGTCTGATACTCTCCTGAAATTGACGCATCTAAGTTTACACTCCACATCCTCTCAGACACTCCTGGAGTCTTCCCGTGACTAAAATACATTTTGCTGATGACAGTATCCCGGACGATACAGCCGATCATGTAGTGCCTCCAACATTCGTAGTCCTACCCCGCGGTACCGAATCTCCTCTTCGCCTCAATGAGTTTGAGCTTGAAATTGCGGCCGTTGTAGACTCAACACAAACATCTGAAGTGCATTTCATCGGTGAAGTAGGAGTGCACTGTATATGGTCAAATGAAGGAGCTGGTGTGAGCTTCGTCTTTGGCACGGTGCTTGATGCGATTTTTGGCTTTGCGGCTGGGCTCATTGTGGTCTTTGATTTTCTAGCAGGGCATGGTGGCGCTTTTTGGGTGTGGTGGTGGCCCTTCAGGTGACTCTTCAGTGTATGCATGAGATGAGTCTCTGCATTATACAGACATCATCATCATGTATCTTCGTGTCTGGTGAGAGTCCCAGGAGATCTCGAGAGTTATCAACAAGCGTCTCGCAGATGTCGGTAAACTCCTATTTGTCAGGTCGATGTCAGGTCGATGTCAGGGACTCACTGTCAGAGTCTCAATCTCAGAGTCTCAATGTCAGAGTCTCAATCTCAGAGTCTCAATGTCAGAGTCTCAATCTCAGAGTCTCGATGTCAGAGACTCAATGTCAGAGACTCAATGTCAGAGTCGGAATTACTAACCTAGTCACGCACCTTTCCTACGCCTCGCACCTGGGTGTACCATTTGAAATTGGTCTACTGAGGGATAGTGGATTTGTCGTGTTGGGTTTTCCATTCCTGGACTGCTGCAAGCCCTTCAGTGAATGCAGACTGGCTACTCACAGCATCTATGTCCTGAGTCGTCTTCTTCAGCACGAAGGCAAAGATTTCTTTGGTCCAGTTTGACACGCCGGTAGGCCATCTCTGTGGGACTTGTGATGGTGCAATAGTGATGATTGTTCAGCAGATATGAGGGTCGCTGAGTGGATATCAGGATCACTGAGTGGATAGGACCGTCGTCAAGTTAATGTTGATTGATCTGAGTGAATAGGTGAGGATTGTTTGTGTTATATAACAACTAGTACTACTAGATGCGCTCTGACCCACACTCGAAGGGATGACCACTCCAACACACATTGTCACAGTGATACAAATATGCAAGTCGATCCGGTTGAAAAAGGTCCACAGATTGAAGTGAGGAGGGTCTGAAGAAGCGAAATGCTAGTTAGTTGAGACAGGTCGAAAAGGTAAGATGCAAAAATGTCAGTGGTTTTTTTGATGGCCGAACTCAATGAGGTTGAGAAAATGAGGGGTTGGGCGGAGTAGCAATGCTGATCGGTTTATGGCCGAAACATCGGCTCACACTGTTCTGTGTAAGGAAGCCGAAAATTGTTCTTCGAAGCGGAACTCCCCACACAAGGAACCAAGTGGGGCTAAAGATAGTGTGTGGTACAACAAACATCAAGAGGATAGGCTAGAATCCAAGTCGGTTTAGGGTAGGCTGAATACACAACATTGGGACACATGATGGAAGGCTCACTACAATTATTTCCAGGGCCAGTGGCACTCAATCGTAACCTTTCACCTTCAACAATGCAGTCCTTAAATTGCTCTTCATGTGGCCGGGTCTATTCCCAACGAAGTGGTCTCACTCGTCACCGCCATTCAACACATGCGCATCTTCACCCAAATTCCAGGAATCATTCCACATCAGATGGGCTAGACTATGAACTAGCAGATGACATTCCCCAATTCGATGACCATACACAAAACCAGCAACCTGAGATGGAGATATTCCTCAACGCAGGAGCCCCAATCGATGACACAGCATGCGTTCAGTCATATGAGGATGATGACTGGGACTTGTTTTCTCCGTTTGCTACATCCCAACAATGGCAACTGTGTTGTTCCATTGTGGCTACTAACCAAGGTACAACAAAACTCAACAACATCCTCAAACGAAGACTTATTGTAGCTGACGCCAATGCCAAAAAGCCTGATCACCTCTATCAACTCATTACAGACATGGAAGAAATGGACGGAATGGGATGCGGATGGGAGCAGAGTTCAATCAATATTGAAGGAAAAGCTACCCTGGTCTGGTATCGGAACCCAATTCCAGTGGTACGACATTTCCTAGGACATCCCTCATTCAATGATCGACTCCGGTACATGCCGGTCAAACAATTGGATTCCAATAGTGAATGTATATATGCTGAGCTGTGGACCGCAGATTGGTGGTGCAAAACGCAGGCAAGTTTCCTTGTATTGTCAGAGAGAGTGTGTCAGAGAGAACATGTCAGAGAGACTGTGTCAGAGGGAACATGTCAGAGAGCGTCAGAGTCAGATTGTCAGAGAGAGCATGTCAGAGAGCATGTCACAGAGTGTGTCAGAGAGCGTCACAGTCAGATTGTCAGAGATTGCGTGTCAGAGATTCATAGCGGCAGAGCGGGTAGCGTGTCAAGAGTGTCAGCACCAGTGTTGACAGGATTTCTCTAGATATGAGAACCTCATGGCTCATTGCTAACACATCCTAGCAATCTGTGCGAGACGAATCAACAGTTGTCCCCATTATACTCGGCAGTGACCTAGCTTTGCTGCCTATGCTAAGCGGCGACAAAACAGCTTGGCCATTGTATCTCAACATCGGCAGACTCTCTGTAGTGAACCAATGATCGGTTAAGTCGAATGGATTAATACTAATCAGTCATTTACAGTAATGTCCAACCGGACCACAAGCCCACACCAATCGGTTCACGTATCAACAATCTATTGCAATGATATAGCGTGCTCTAGAGGAGCCGGCAAAGAGTGGAATAGCGGTTCAGTGTGCAGGCGTTCACACTCGTCAGGCATTTCCCCGAATTGCGTCACTCATTGCAGACTACTGAGAGCAGTTCACCATAACTAAGGTGAAAAATCTTTGGTGCACTCGATGCGAGATATGCCCAGATGACGTGCCCGGCTTCGCCCACAGGCCCAGCTGCCGCCATCCTCAACCATTTCTTGATTTGTCAACAGAGACTGCCAAAGAGGTGGGGCTAGGGAAGTTTACCAACTGTCCAAATTGCGCCGATGCCCATGCAGGTTGTAATATATATAGTTGCATGAATGTTGACCGGTTGCACCAGCTACTGAAGGGCTTGTTTAAAGCTCACACCTGCGAATGGATTGTTGGTTTTCTGAAAGATACTTATGGTCAGGAAAAGGGTTTGGACCTGATGGTGAACAATTCTCCATCAATCCTCACTTCTCTCACATACACCGGTTTGGAGACACACTTACCCGCGTGAAACAAAGAACCGGTGCTGAGTACAAGAACACAGTGAAGGTCTTGCTTCCAGCCCTTGCCCCTCTTATTAATGGGCATCCCGACCACTGTAAATTGATCAAATCTGTCACCGACTTCATATTGATTGCCAGCAACCACTCCCACTCTGAAACTATGCTCAAATACCTACAGGATGCGCTTAGTGGCATCAGCAGCAACATCCACGTCTTCCTACCATACCGCAAGAGCCACAGTATGTGCAAGATGCCCAAAATTGATTCCATTCTCCACTATATTGAATGTATTGGAGAAATGGGCTCTGCCGATAACAGTGACACCGAAATATCTGAAGCCGCTCATAAAATCCTCATCAACGATGTCTCCTGTTTTTCCAACAAGGTTAACAACATTCCGCAGATGTTACAATGGGAAATGTGCCTATCTCACATCAAGTCGAGAGTCAGTATTCAACTGCATATTGTTAAATCAGATCCCCTCTCGCCGAAGGCAGATATATGCAGACAGCTTCTTCTGGGGGATTCTCAGGTGTCCGACAAAGTATTACGTAGTATCATACCTCGCATCAAACGAGTTATGAGCAAACGCAGCATAAATGCAAATCTGACATTGCCAGACGGTATCAGCATATCAGAGTTTATTGATACTCTGACATCCAATTTTTTGACATTTCAAGCGAATATGAGCACCAGTTTAGACCTACCGACCTCCAGATACTGTGCATCGTGAGTTCTCTGTCCAATGATTCACTGAGCGAATAGTGTCACAGTCACTATACAGCAGCACAATAATCCAGATGCAGTTGTAGTCCAAAAGGCAAGGTGTGTGGAGAGGTGGCGCAGACTAGGCAATCAATTCGACAATATTTTGATACAAGGAGATCATGCAGCACGAGACAATAACTGGGTATTTGAACAAGGATACTGTCCTGCCAAACTGCTATATGCTTTTCGTTTCAGCGATAGAATCAATGCAGGGGAAGCCAACGCCAATGGGAGTGTATTATGGCAGACTGTACATCACGACCTATTGCTAGTAGAGGATTTGGAGTATCTATCATCTGCGAATCCAAACTGAACCCATGGAATGAGAACGTGTCAAGATGCACCACAAAGAGTATGACGCATTGTAGATGTTTGTTCGATTCTTACACCCATGCAACTTGTTCCAAGTGATGAAGATAACCAATACCTACTGAACCTGTACACATCATTCGAATCATATAACATCATATACTTGATGGCCCGGATATGTTGATCCCAACAGGGATGCCTGGTATGCAGTGCCGGCACTTATCAGTGCCGCCTTTGCACCTTGTCAGAGCCAGAGTCCATGTCAGAGTCGCACTTATCAGTCACATTTATGGCAGCCGGGATTGTCAGATCATGTCAGAGCGCACTTGTCAGTGCTATGTTAATCAGAGCCAGGATTATCAGAGACCATGTCAAAGCCACACTTGCCAGAGCCACACTTGTCAGAGCCACATTATCAGAGCTGGAATTGTCAAAGACTATATCAGAGCATACTTTCATAGGCAGGATTGCCAGAGACTATGTCAGAGCCACACTTGTCAGAGCCACGTTAATCAGAATGGGATTGTCAGACCATATCAGAGCCGCACTTGTCACAGTAAAGTGGCGATGAATACCAGGTAGTGTTGCAGTACCAATCTCATGAGGAAGATATTGTTCATCTCAGGACAGTCCCTTACTGCTGATATACAAGTCAAACCAAGTTATCCTCAGTACGTGCACATTGCCATTGGTTGATGAACACGTCTCGAGCGTCCGCTTACTTCACGCCAACATACTTTCCGATTGAAACAGTAACCTTCATCCGTGTTAGTTAGAGATCACTTTGCCGGAGTGGTGAGAGTTACTGGCAGGAGTGGTGGAGAAGTTGTCGAGCTTTGTGTATATATTTTGCTAAACGAGATTCTACACCAAAAAGTAACATATATCGTGATTAATGACATGGTTGCTCTGATATTACACCCGATTGTGCCTTATCATTATTTGTATGTGAACAACACCTTGTAGGTATCCGAATCAATATTAAAAATCATCTGCATAAGTTGAGGTTCTCACAGGTGAGATGTCATAATATCTTGAAAACAGTAACAATGTAAGTGAAGGTACCATAAATTCCTGTGAGCCTCAGTAATGTTGTATGGTGGCGTGTGCTCGAGTAGTCGAGTGTGCACGGGCGTATGCGAAGGTGTCTATTGTATCGTGTAACGACACATGTCGCATCGACATAAGGTCGATCGATGACTAATGGCGCTAACTACAAAAGAGGCAAGTTACATCATAGTCCTTGGCATAGTGATATCTGTACTTCCAATCAGCTCAACACTCCTCCAGGACGGCTATCACGTCTGTTTCAAAAAAAAACTATAAACAAAAGAGGAGAGGAGCCAATCACACAGCGTGGATCTCCTCGAAGCAAACGTGCCCAATCAATTTACTTTCCGACGGCATTCCCGATGCCATTTCCAATTCCGATACAATTCCCGCGACCATTTCCAAGCGTACCAAGGCTATTTCCGAGTCCTATTGCGATCATTCCCATTGCAGCACACTGCTTCAAGAAGGCAGGCTTCGGCAGTGGCTTTGTGAAGCAGTTAGCGAGCATCTCAGCAGTCGGTACATAGCTCAAGTCGATCTCTCCATCTCTAGCCATATCTGCAGCAAGATAGTACTTGGTCACATTGTGTGCAACTGCAGTTCCGCGGTAGATTCTGTTCTTCATACTCGCGATCGGTGACTGTGAATCAGAGAACATGTGAGGGATAGTCGGGATGCCGATCTCGTTCAAGAGATGCCAGATCTGTGTGAGTCTCATGCAGCCTACTCCGAAGGCATAGTATTGGGCATCGGTTGTGGACTGGGCCGTCGACTTCTGTTTTCTCGATCTCCAGTCGACCGCTCCTCCGAAGGTGATGACCAGTCCACTTGTCGATGTATTGTCATCCGGGCATCCAGCATAGTCCGAATCGAAGTAAAATTTAATTGCGCCTTCTCCGAGTGCTCCTCCGAGGCGCAGTTGCCAGTTCTTCGTGCCGTTGAAGTACCGAAACACGCACTTGAGAGCTACCATATGCTCATTGCTCGGGTCGTGATTGTACCCGGTGAGATCTCTGATGGCATATGCAATATCGGGCTGAGTGGCGGTCATCGCATACACAAGGCTTCCGATCATCAATTGGTATAATGTCAGATTGCAGGCTTCTTCGTCGGGCTTTCTCTTGTGATGCTTCATTGCCATTGGTGTGGCAACTGGCCTGGGCTCGTCCATGCTGAACTTCGCCAAGATCGTCCGAATGTAGCTGTGCCGATGTATCTCAATCGTGTGATGCTCCCGATGCATTCGATGTTCATGCCGAGGTAGAAGGAGACACTCCCGAGATCATGCATCCGGAACCTCTTCTTCATCTGGTCCTTGATCTGCCCAATCAAGCCCTTGTTAGCAATGATGAGGCGATCATCGACGTACAGAACGACCGCGGCCACGATGTCTTGATCATTATTATGGAGCACGAACAGTCCTCTGTCGACACGTGATGCCATGAACCCAATCGAGATCACGGAGTCCTCAAAAGTGCCATACCAAATGTGCGAAGACTGGTTCAGGCCATAAAGAGACTTTCTCAAGTGGAGTACCATCTTCCGCGAAGTCTTTGTTAATCTCCCTGTTTGGAGCCAACACAAATATCCCTGCGGCAGGTGCATATTGATCTCTTCCTCCAAGTCGACTCCCAAGAAAGCCATGCATACGTCCATTTGATGGATCTCGAGATCGTACTTGATGGTGATGGCGAGTGCCAGCGTAACGTGACCCAAGCGAGCAGTCAGTGCATACGTAGCCTGGTAGTCGATGCCTTTGATTTGGTGATTTCCTCCACAGACTAGCCTGGCCTTGAACCGCTGCACATTGCCTGCTCCATCGCGCTTGATCTTGTATACCCAGTTACTTGGCGAAGCCTTTCTCCCTTCCGGAAGCTCCACAAAATCTCCAAAGACTTGATGCTGACCACTTGCATCTAACTCTTCTTTCATCGCTGATCCCATTTCTCGGCGAGCTGAGACTCGGTTGCTGCTTTGGATGACTTTGGATCATCGATGCCATCCTCATTATTGTCGGAGATCGCAGCTGCAGCGTAGATGGGAATCATATCCTCGAATTCCTCATCTTCGAGAGCCAATTGTGCAGACTCTGCCAACGTATCCTTCCCAGCGCGGTTTCAGCGACTACCTTCGGCCGGCGGCTTCCATGCATCTCCAAGTGATGTCTCAAGGCCAGCCAATTCTCGTGACTCCTGCTTTGGCATCGGAGGATCCGCAGGTGAATGATTGTCCAATGTCTCCTCCGTTTGATGTTCGGAATTTCCATCTCCGGTTTGCTGCGAGGTTTCAGATTGCTTCTTGGAGGGTGTGGGTTCCACGATGACATCTCTATAGAAGTGCTCGTTCAAGATCGCTTCGTCTGCAGCATTTGGTGCTGTGCACCGCTTTCCTTCTCTGAATACCACGTCTCGGGAGCGGTGGAGGGTCTTGGCCAATGAATCGTATACAACGTACTGCTTAGTCGATATGCTGTACCCAACGAACGTGACGGGAGTGGCTCTGTAATCCAGCTTCTCTCGTTTCTCTTTCGGAACGTGCACGATAGCCAAGCATCCGAACACACTGAGATGCTTTAAAGATGGCATCCTTCCGGATCCCTGACAGGCCTCGTACGGAGTCTTGCCGACTACGGATCGCGTCGGAGAGCAGTTCTTGAGATAAACCGCCACTGAGACTGCAAAGGCCCAGTACATCTTCGAAAGTCCGGCATTGTCCAGCATGCATCGTACGCGCTCCATGATCATACGGTTCGCCCATTCAACGACTCCATTAGACTAAGGAGTGTAGGGCGTAGTCGTTTTCTTTATTATGCTCTCTAATTTTAGATATTCCGCGAATTTCTTGGAGGTATACTCACCGCCTCCATCAGCAAAATGTAAATCGGTCCGGAAGCCACACGCAATCCTCCCAGACACTCCGGGCGACCTCACCAGTGCTTCTAAGTACTTCTAGATGCTCCCAGA
>Ga0307515_10010625_pt1 | contig 17609 bp, 2 predicted proteins | sample 17_EM_MG_FD_194513 | JGI IMG/M metagenome (GOLD analysis project Ga0307515, IMG submission 194513) | Populus trichocarpa ectomycorrhiza microbial communities from riparian zone in the Pacific Northwest, United States - 17_EM | ecosystem: Host-associated > Plants > Roots > Unclassified | place...
TAGGTATCCCTGGTGATACCAACAGTAGTCAATACGTACGTATATACGCACGCGGTCTTTAACGGACTTTAGTAGAATTTAATTAATCTAGTAGAATTCGGTCAAAGCATCGGAATTTATCTGTTAAGTGTTTCACTAAGACATTCCTACTATAACTGGGCTAGTCCCATTACAACGAAACAAAGTCAATTAACTATTTATATTAAAACTGTAAATAGAAAAGCTAATTTTAGGATTTATAGCTAGAATAAAAGGAAAATAAAATATTCTTCTTATAACTCTAAAAGAGTATAATATAGATTTCCTAGTCAAATATAAGGAAATCTAGTATAATTACTTTACCTTTTAAAGAGAACAAAAACTAAAACCTTAGGTTTAAATTATAGCCTATAGGGTTTTTACTCTACCTTTTCTAGAAGAGAGGGGCTCTATATTACGGACACTTTAAGTATAATATTACGACTACTTAGGGAAGAGTTAGAAGAAGCTAGTTAGTTAATATAAGCACGGTTTAGAATAGAGCTAGTAGAGCTATATAATGAGGAATAGTAACCAAGGTTATATAATATAATCTATATAATCTATAGGATTTATATAATCTATAATAGAGCAGATAGAACACACGTATATTATATATAAGAAGGATTTTATAGGAGTACGGTTGTGTATTTAAGGACCCTTAGTCCCTACCTAGATAGTTCCTTCCTTATAATAATTCTTAGAATATAATTAGAGTTAATTTATTAGGCAACTACTCCACTAGTTATTATTACGTTATTAACTTTAATTTATATTACCTATATACCTAGCCTAATAATAAGCTTACCATAGTACTTACTATAAGGTTCCATTATATAATTACTACCTAGTTACAGTATTAAATATAAAAAGTTAAATAATATGCTACTAAAAGCAGCCACTATAACGCTATTAACGGTGGAAACTACTTTAAGGTTAGGAGGCAATACTAGTATAGTAGATACTAACTCGCAATAACCTATAACGGTTAAATAGTTATAAGAGATAGTTAACCAGTTAATAATAAATAATGTAGTATTAGAGGAAAGGGTTAATAGGATAGGGGCAGTAAAGATTAAGTTACTATTAATTAAAAGGTACTTGGGAGAAAGGTTAAAACTTAAAGGATTTCTTATATAAATGCATTTTAAAGTTATATAAGAAGGGGTAAAGCTACTAATACCTATAGATCGAATAGCCTATATAGGACTATTCCTATTAGGAAGAGCACTTAAGTGGTTTAAGCCTTACCTTATAGAAATATAGGCAAACAGAATAATAACTACTAATTAGGAGGTACGATTTATATTCTTAAGCTAAGAAGGGTTTATAGAGCAACTTATATAAATATTTAGAGACCTAAAGGGAGTAACTACGGCGGAAAGAAAACTCTAAAATATTATATAATAAACCTTAGCAATTAAGTATATAACGTAATTCTAGACGCTAGCGATATAAGTTAAGTGGAATAATAGGGCGCTTATAGTACAGTATAAGCAAGGACTTAAGGCTAAAGTTTAGGACGTAATTATTCTAATAGAAGATGCGGATACCCTATAGGAGTTAATAGATTAGGCGATTAAGATTAATAATTAGATCTACTAAAGGAAATAGACTAAAAAAGGTTAGGATAGAGTTCTATAGTTATATAAGACGTAAAGTACGCAATAACTAAAGCTAAATTAGAAACTATAGTATAGCGCAGAGCTAATGGACCTAAGTAGTACTAAAGAAGCCTATAAGAGATAGAGTAAGAAACTATAGAAACCTAAAGGTTAAGGATTTAGTAATTATAGGACTAAGGAGTAGAGGCTAAACTAAGGATCTTAGTAGTAAAAGACGTTTAGGCGGACTTTATAGTAAAATTAGTAGTTTAAAAATAGAGCTTATATAAATTATAGAAAATAAGGTTACTTTATAAGGGATTATAAAGATAGTTAGAGTTACTATATAATAAAGGGAACTAGATTAATAGTAGATGGCATACACATATAGAGGGATAATAGTATACTATAAGGAATAAAAGAGTATTTAATTAGAAGTTTTGCGTTTTGTTATAATAACGTATACTAAATTTATAAAGACGCTAAGTATAGCGTAAGCTATTAGCTATAAGAGCTAAAATTTATAAAATATAGAGGAATTAACGAACTAGTTTATAGATTGGATATTAAGGATAATAAATTTAATATAGGCGAAATATTCTATAACGATAAGGTAATAAAGGTAGCTTACTAGAAGTATGCGGACCTTAAAGATGTTATATAAGAGATAGAGGATAATTTCACTATAGAATAGGGAATATTAGTAGGGATTAAGACCCTACTAGACATAATATTTATCGCTTCGCAAGATATAAGAGAAGTAGGATAGCGAACTACTTCGGCACTTAATAAAGGTAAAAGGCTAAAGGTTTAAGATTTTTAGGATGAGATAAGAGACGACTAAGATTCTTAAGATAAGATAAGGTAAGCTTAAGGACCTATAATAGATAGAAACTAATAGAGTAGAGTAGTAGCTTAGTTTAAAGATATATAAATAAGTTTAGGATAGAGTTTTTTATAAATATAAGACTCTTAAGACGAGATAAGTAAGATTTAAGATTCTTAAGATAAGATAAGAATACCTAAGTTTAGTTAAACTAAAGTAGGAGCTAAGCTTAAGTTAGAAGTAAGCTTAGGATTAAAGAATTTAAAGGACTAAGAATTCGAAGCATAAATTAGGGCACCTATAGATAAAAGGTAAGGAGCTTCTTTATAGATTAGAGAATCTGCGATATAAATAGTAATTAGGCTAGAAGATAAGTATATAGACCTAAAAGACTTACTAGGGGAACATAGTGTTTAGCCTAAAGATTAAAAGGTTAATATTAAGATTAAGAAGTAAGAAGACTTTAAAAATCTACTTATAAGACGTAAAAAGAAAGAAACTATAGAGGAATTTAGAGCGTAAATTACCTTATAGCAAGAATAGAAACTAGATAAGAGATCTAGTATATTAGGACGTACTAAGGATAGAGCACCTATATAAAGAATCACTAATAGGCCTAGGGTAGATATACTAAGAGCTAAGTAGCTTACTAAACTGAAATAAAAAGAGGATCTAGGGATTCTAACTAGGTTCAAAGAATAATATATAAAGGGCTATTATAACGCAGTAATAAGAAGATACTTCCTTATAGATAAACCGTATACACTCTAGCAGCTATATTAAAAGTAGTATAGATAGAGGTATAATAATAAGTGGAAAGATTTCTATATGTAGTTAGATAAAAAAGTTATTTAAAACTACCTAATTACGGAAAAAGCTATAAGTTATATTAAAGGAGCCTTAATTATAATATTAAAAGATCTAAAGGAGTAATTAGAGGACTAGAAAAGTAAGAGGTAAATCTTAGTACTTATAAATAAAGTTATAACGCTTAGATTAATATAAGAAAGGTTTAAACTTAAGGATAAAGATAAGCTAAGAGCTAATCTAAGACACCAAGTATATTATATATTGGTATGGATTATATATATAAATAATACGTATAATATATATAGAATACCTAAAGATAAAAACCGGAAGTACCTAGTAAGGATATATTAGGTACTAGATAAGGTAAAATATTAAAACGCTAAATATATATATAGTTAGCACCTAGTAGAAGTATAGACCTAAGGGGACTTAATACTTTAGCTAGGAAGATTCCTTATAGAAGAATGCCTAGATAGATAATAATAGTGGGAATATCTAGAGAATACCTATCTATAGTATATTAAAGATAAAAAACAAACTAAGTATTAGCTAAAGATGGACTAAGTATAAATAGGATTAAGCAGCTAATAGTTGGGAAAAGTAGAGGCCTATAGGACTAAAGGGAACTAGTAATAAAGCCTTAAACCCTTAAAGGAATTTAAGGACAATACCTAAATCTATAAGCTAAGTAGTAAGATTAGCAGTTTAAAGCATTAATAGATAGTGGAGTAATAAGAAACTATATATTACTAGTAATAGTTAAAAGAATAGGACTACCTTATAGGCAGAAGGAGCAACCTTACCTATTAGTGACGATTTTAGAAGATCTAATAGCCTACGGAGGAAGTATTATTAATCTTAAAATAGGACCTATTTAGTTAACTATTAAAGGAAGATAAATTAAGATATCTTTCGACATATTACTATTAGGGAATAATAAGGTAGTACTAGGAATGCCTTAGTTATAGGAATACAATCTAAGGATTAATTAGATTATAGGTTAGGTCAATATTAGGGATACTTAATACTATAAGATGCGATAATAAGCTAAGTTAGTATAGTACTAAGTAGGAGCAACCTATAAAGAACAGAAAAAGGATTAAGTTATATACTAAAAAGATACTATAAGTATAGCAAGAAACTATAGTTACTAAAAAGTAAAAAGCTGTTAGAGTACGTAGTATAGGATTATAAGATAGAATTAGAACTAGAAATAAATCTAAGGTTCTTTCTAATCTACAAGCTTACTAAAGAGGAGGATAGAGCATTAAAAGAGTTTATCTAGGAAAACTTATAAAAGGGATATATTAGACTATCGTAATTATTAGCAGGTTATCTAATACTATTTATACTAAAGAAGAACGGTAAACTAAGGCTATGTATTAACTATAGATAGTTAAATAGTATTATTAGGAAGGATAGATATCCTTTACCCTTAATTAGCGAGATTTAAGATAGAATAGATAATGCGCAAATTTTTATAAAGATAGATCTAAGATAGGCGTACTATTAGATTAGAATTAAAGAAGGCGACAAATAAAAGGCAGCCTTTAGGTTAAAGGAAGGACTATATAAACTATTAGTTATATAATTTAGGCTTATAAACGTATTAGCAATGTTCTAAAAGCGGATTAATAATATATTAGGAGAATACTTAAATAAATTTGTTATAGTATATCTTAATAATATTATTATCTACTTAATAACTAAGGAAGAATACGGAGAATACGTTAAATAGGTTTTAAAGAGACTATAAAAAGAACAGATACTAGTAGCAATTAAAAAATGCGAGTTCTTCACTAAGAAGACTAATTTTATTAGATTTATTATTAAACTAGGCTAACTTAGTATAGATCTAAAAAAGATCAAAGCTATAGTAAATTAGTAGAAACTAGAGAATGTTATATAGTTAAGATTATTCCTAGGGTTTTGCAATTACTATAGAAGGTTTATAGCGTAGTGGTTAAAAAATATTAAACTACTTACACGGTTAATAAAAAAAGAAGAACTATAGGTATAGGAAAAGGAACAGCGGGAATTATTTAAAAAAGTTAAAGAGTTATTTACCTAGGAACTAGTTCTTAAGATCTATTAACTAGGACTAGAAACGGTTATAAAAACAAATATATTAGACTTTATACTAGGGGTATACTTTATATAGAAATATTAGGATAGATGGCACCTAGTAGTATATTATAATTAAAAAACAACACTATTAGAGTTAAACTATAACATCTATAATAAAGAGTTATTAGGTATAATTACAGCACTAAAGAAATAGAGAGCATTCTTATAAGTTATAGAAAAACTATTTATAGTTAAGATAAATTATAAGAACTTAATAGGATTTTTAATAATAAAGGAACTTAACTAAAGATAAGTTAGATGGGTAGAGATGCTTATAGAATACTATTTTAAGATTTAGTATACTAAAGGTATAGATAATATATAAGCAGACGCTCTAAGTTAAAAGGCTAAACTATAAAATAACGAGAAGCTATTAGGGGCTTTACTATAAAAAGATATAGATAGGTTAATTAGATACAACCACCCAAAAATTATAGCAACTTAAGAGAATAATAAACTAGATAAAGTTTATAAGATATTAGAAAGCTTTTAGGTATAAAGAATTTTAAAAATATAGCTAGAAGATCTATAAATAGATATATATAAAAAGTAAGAAGTAAAGTATATCCTAAAAAGTATAGCAGAATAGTTTATAAAAGATTTCTATAAAGGACTAACTTAAGGATATAATAGAGCTATAGGCTTAGTATTAAGACTCTAAAAGGAGTATATTATTAATAGAATCTAAAGTTTAGCATAAAAAATTACTAAGAAATGTTTAGATTGCTAAAGAAATAAATTAATAAGGTATAAGCTATACGGAGGGCTATAACCTATTAAAATACCAAAAAGACTATAGGAGGTTATATTATAGGACTTTATTATTAAGTTGCTAAAGTTAAGAGATTCTATTACTAGGTAAGATTATAATATAATCCTAGTAATAGTGAATAAGCTTATAAAGTAGGGATACTTTATAGTATATATAGAAGAAATATTAGTAGAAGATATCGCTAGAATCTATATTAAAGAAGTATTTATAAAATATAGAGTACTAAATAAGATTATATTAGATAGAGATTTAAGATTTATAATAATATTTTAGGAGGTATTCTTAGCGGAATAAGGAGTTAGAGCAGTAACTTTTACCGCATATTATCCGCAAACAGACAGTTAAATAAAAAGATTAAATTAGACACTAGAGCAGTATTTAAGGCACTATATTAATTACGCGTAAAATAATTAGGTATTATTATTACTAGTTATATAGTTTATATATAATATAACACTATAAAAAGGGATAGGCATATTACTATTTAAGGCAAATTATAGATATAAGCTAAGAATATCATTATTATTATAATAAGCGAAGAAAATAAGTAGTATAGCTAAAAAAAAAAGAATAAAGACGTTAATAAATCTTTATATAAACCTTATAGAATTAGTAAAGGGAGTATAGAAAAAAATAAAAAAGTACTATAATGCTAAGAGATCTAAGGGACTAGATCTTAAGGAGGGAGATAAAGTATAGCTACTATATAAAAATTTTAAAAGTTAATAATTAAGTAAGAAGTTAAACTACGTTAGACTAGAACCTTTTAAAATTAAGTAAAGGATTTTACTAGTTATGTTTAAACTAAACCTACTAGCTAAAATAAAGATCTACCCTATATAGTATATTGTAATACTAGAGCCAGTATATAAGAATATTAAGCTACTAGCCTATAAAGCAGACACGTATAGAGGATAGGAAGAAAATAAATAATAAGTTTTAAGGGTTATTAGTTATAAGGATATTAACAATAAAATATAGTATAAGGTAAAGTAAATAGGCTATACTAAGACTGCCTAAAAGCTACTAAAGAACCTAAAAAACGCTATAGGAAAGGTATAGAAGTATTAAAAGAGATTAGGTTAGGTAGTATTAATAAAAAAGGATCGCTAAAAAATAAGTTACCTAAGGGGGACCTAAGAAGAGCAATTACTAAGCTACTTAAATCTATTTTCTTCTTAGTAGAAAGAGGATCCATTCTTTTATTACTAAGTTTCTATAGACCCTATTCTATAAGCTTCCACTCCTTAAAATAAACCTTTTTACGCACCTTCTTAAGACGGATTAACTAAGCGGACGCCGTAAGATAAGACTTAAGGGCCCGTTACTAAGTATTAGCAGCCTTCCGTTCTGCGTTATAAGAACGGCACAACTCCACTAAAGTAATAGACAGTTTATTATCTAGCTATATAGCAGCAGATTAAATATAAAACCCTAAAATTAATTAATTAGGGAACTAGACGACTATTAAAAGTAATAGGTTATATATATTTAGTATTAGAGACGGAGTAAACGTTATAAAACAAATAAATATTTACTTTAGTGCACTCTAAATAAGAGGACGGTTATTATAAAAATAGGTTCGCTAATATAATATAGACTAACCCCTCTTTTAAACAACGAAAATATAGAGACGGTATAATCTCACCAAAAGATAGTAATATAGTAATAGTGCGAACACGACGGGCAGTTAAAGAAGAAGAAATTACTTTAGGTATAATAAGTAACAATATTAACCAAATTAATTAAACGGATATTATACCTTTAGTAGACGACCTAGAGATATTAAGGATCTTTAAGGACGAAGATAAAAAGGAGGAAGATAGTGTTACGGACGCTTTAAGTACAATATTATAACTACTTAGGGAAGAGTTAGAAGAAGCTAGTTAGTTAATATAAGTACAGTCTAAAATAGAGCTAGTAGAGCTATATAACGAGGAATAGTAACTAAGGTTATATAATATAATCTATATAATCTGTAGGATTTATATAATCTATAATAGAGCAGATAGAGCACACGTATATTATATATAAGAAGGATTTTATAGGAGTACGGTTGTATATTTAAGGACCCTTAATCCCTACCTAGATAGTTCCTTCCTTATAGTAATTTTTAAAATACAATTAAAGTTAATCTATTAGGCAACTACTCCACCAGTTATTATTACATTGTTAACTTTAATTTATATCACCTATATACCTAGCCTAATAACGAGTTTACCGTAGTACCTACTATAAGGTTCCGTTACACTCTAAGATTTTAAAAGAAGAAATTAAGACCTTTAATCCTATAGGGATATAAGGACTACCTAGATAGATCTTATTTAGTAAAAAAAGATATAATCTATAAACCAGATTTAGCTTTATAGTTTTTACAATAGAGAATAAGGAGAAAAGATAAGAAATTCTTAAGCAAAAAGAGATTCTAATTGCGGGTACTACTACTAAGGTAGTAAAATACCTAGAAGTCTCTTCTACTACGCAGTATACTAGCTACTAAAAATTTAGCTATATAGGAGATAGATGCTCTACTAGGGCCTATAGATTTTATACGGCTGTATATTTATCTAAAGACTATTACTGTCCTACTTGCTTAATAATGGGCAAGCCTTATAAATATACTACCCCCCTTTATATTAATTGTAAAGAAAAACACTTTACTAATAGTAAAGACTATAAGACTCTTAAAATAGCTAAACTAGTAGATACTAGCTTAGAGGATTCTATAGAAGAATAAAATAAATAGGATTTTAGAAGGAGGTAACTCCTATTAGGCTTCTAGGTAAAAGATAATAAAGAGTAAAAAGATAGAAATAAATTGCAAAAGGACAGGGATAGGGGTTAGAATTTTTTATTTTCTACCATTTTCTTATTCCCTAGTAGTTGCTTATAAGTTAGTATTTTACTAAGGAACTATAAACCCCTAGTTTAGGGGTTTATAAACTACTAGGATATGGTTACTAGTATATATTAAGCTGCCCTAAGGGATTTATATATATAGGACTATAGCGCTATAGCCTAGAGGCTGCATACGTAGTATTATACGTAGTATAATATAACGGATTTAAAAATAAATAAAAAAAGGACTTCTACCTAGCCTACCCTAACCTCCCTAAACTACTATTATGGCTTCGTAACGGATCTAGTTAGGGGGCTCGCTTAAGCCTTGGCATATATATATAGACGTATCCTTTTCCACCTCCTGCTCCTTATCTTAATATCCTTATTAATAGATATTCCAATTATACAGGCTTGTATACGTTTTTTACGGCGCTCGTACCTCGATTAACTAAGTCCCATAACAACCACTACGTAATTAAATAACTAGATTAGGTGCTAGGAAGAAGGGTTAAATAACTATAATAACTTAGACAATAATAAGGAGCTTAGACAATGCCTAAGGGTAGGCTTTTTTAAAAGGGGGGGGGGTAATATAATAGTGCTAGAGCGTATTACCTGTCGTATTTAACTAATTAGGATTTCGTATCCCTGGGAGGGAAAATTGCTATTAGCTCACTTACTACTAGCGCCTTAGCGGCTCCTTTATATATCGTTTACCCTTAATGCCCTTTTCTCTTCTTCTTCTCTTTGCTTAGTATCTTTATTAGATAGCAATTTATAAGCTTAGAGGCATTTATACAAGCCGTTATAGGACTACTGGATTTAAAAGTATATGTACTAGGTCTTAGAGATAAGTCTCCTTAATTAACTAATTAATACCTTAACTATACTTAATAGCCTAAAGGCGAATATAAAAGTAATGCGTTAGTAACGCAGAGGATTATAAGAAAAGATTATGGATTATATCTTAGCAGTTAAAGATAACGGCAAGCTAAGGCCCTATACGCTAATCTTATACTAAAGGTTCTACGGAACTATATAAGGAATACTAAATTACTAATAATACTCGCGATTAATTATAGACTAGTATAAAGGCTTAGAAATAGAGTTATATAAAAATCCTTAGCTTAGCTTAGGTAGCTACCGGTATACTTCTAGTAGGCTTTTAATAGGTCTTCTAGTAATCTTCACATCTTTTCTCTAGTTATGTTTTTTCCTTATTAAGGTTTTTAGGAGTTTAAAGTAGGGATTAGCTAGATAGATAATATATAGCGGTATACTAATATTTCTTTAAACCCCTTCTAGAACGAGCCCTTATAATCTCCCTATTATAAGGTAATAGCGATTAGGGACTAACTGTAAGAAGGGGGGGGGAGGGCAATATAAGGGATATTAAGGAAGTAGTAAAATTGTACTAGTTATAGAGGTTAAGGCCTTAGTTTAAAAAACCTTTACCGCACATGCAACCTTACCAAAAGGTAGCGCCACACTTCAAAACTTACGCATACCCATCTTACTATCAAAAACAATCGATTTTCTAACTTTTAAGACTTAATTCCTACTGCCTAGCGAGCTAGAGGTGGATTTATTTGTCGTTTTACCCCCTTTCCCCCAACAGAAAATTCTTCTTAGGGGTGGTCCTAGCTTGTAAGCGAGGCACGGACAGGAACACTAAAACTAAATACCAAAACCACGAAATATAGAGGTTAGATTTTCTACTACCTTTTAGCCTAATCTCCCCAGAAATCTTCTAGTAGGATTAGTAAGGAAAAAGGGTATAAGGATAGTAAAAACTAGAAACCCCTATATAAGATACAAAATGCCAAGGCCTAATAGGTCTAAAAAAAAACCTATAGAAATAAGTGATGAAGGTTCTACATCTACTTATTCTCCCCCTTCTCCTTCTCCTAGCCTAATTAGAGTAGGAGAAAAAAGAAGACATCCTTAGTCTTCTCCTAAAAAAGAAAACTAAAAACCTGTAAAAAAAGACAATAAAACTAATAACTACTACGGATAGTATACCTAGTATACCTTCCTTTTCCCTTTCTCTAGAACAACATCTATATAAGGCTTTAGAAAGCCTAATCCAGGCCTATAAAGTGCTAGAAGAAGAAGAAGAAGAAAAACAAGAAGAAAAATAAGAATAAGTTAGATAGCTAGTAGATTACATATAAAGTATACTAGAAGGAAGGAATCCCTTTACAACCAAAGAGAAAGAAGAGGCAAAAGATACCCTAAAAGGGTTTATAGAAGAAATAAGAGCTCTCTGGAAGGAGGTAGCTCCTATTAAAGAAACTTACGCAGAGAGGCTAAAGAAGGGCCTCCCTTCTTCATCCTCCCTACCTTCTTTATCCTCCCTACCTTCTTTATCATCATTATCGTCTACCCCTCCTTCTTCTAGTAGGGTAACTAGTAGCACGCCTAGCTCTACCTCTACTAGAAGTAAAAAAAAGCAGCTATAAGAAAGGAAGCTAGTCCTAATTATAGACGAAAAGGACTAATTCCTAGATATATTCTCTATACGAAACAAAGTCAATTAACTATTTATATTAAAACTACAAGTAAAAAAGCCACTACTAGTGTCTATAGCTAGAACTAAAGGAAAACAAAATATTCTCCTTATGACTATAGAAGAGTATAATGTAGATTTCCTAGTTAAATATAAGGAGATCTAGTATAACTACTTTACCTTTTAAAGAGAATAAAAATTAGAACTATGGGTTTAAATTATAGCCTATGGGGTTCCTACCCTACCTTTCTTAGGAGAAGGAGGCTCTAAGCTTCTAAAAGAAGAAATTGAGACCTTTAATCCTATAAGAATACAAGGACTACCTAAATGGATCTTATCTAGCAAAAAAAGACACAATCTACAGACCAGATTTAGCTTTATAGTTTTTACTATAGAGAACAAAGAAAAAAGACAAGAAATCCTTAAGCAAAAAGAGATATCAATTGTAGGTACAGCTACTAAGGTAGTAAAATACCTCGAAGTCTCTCCTACTACGCAGTGTACTAGCTGCCAAAAATTTGGCCATATAGGAGACAGATGCTCTACTAGAGCCTGTAGATTTTATACAGCTATATATTTATCTAAAGGCCACTCCTGTTCTACCTGTATAATAATAGGTAAGCCCTATAAGCATACTACTCCTCTTTGCATCAACTGTAAAGGGGACTACTTTGTTAATAGTAAAGACTGCAAGGTCCTTAAAGCAGCTAGGCTAGTAGGTAATACTAATTTAGAAGGTTCTATAGAAGAATAAGACAAAACAAATAGGATTTTGGAAGGAGGTAACTCCTACTAGGCTCTTAAAAAAGATATTAGAGAGTAAAAGGATATATATAAATTGCAAAAAGGACAGGGATAGGTGTTAGGATTTTATAGTTTTTCCTACCGTTTTCTCATTCCCTAGTAGTTGTAGTAACTTAGTTTACTAAGGAATTATAAACTCCTAGTTTAGGGGTTTATAAACTACTAGGACATAGCTACTAGTATATATTAAGCTGCCTAGAAAGGATTCATGTATATAGAACTATAGCGCCATAGCCTAGAGGCTGCATACGTAGTATTGTACGTAGTATAATACAACAGACCTAAAATAATAAAAAAAGGCCTTAGTATAAAATGGCTTTTTAGGCCTTTGGTATAATTTTTAAGGTATTAATTTCTTTACTATTATAGTGGATTTTAATAGAGTATATAACTGTTTTAAGTTTAGATATATAGTTGTCTTATAAAATAGAAAGGCTAGTATAGGGGTTTAGTGTTTTAGAAGAAATTTAAAAGGTTAGGTTTTAGCGTTTTAACACCTAACTACTTTATAGATAGTCTTTCTAAACAACTTTTTTCTATACTTTTTAATTTTTATTAGTTCGTGTATATTATAACGTAACTTACTAGGTTATAGCGGACCACCTAATTATAACAGAAATCTAACCACCTTTCTAATTAGGAAAAGCGGTTTCTTATCTCGGGATTCTGCTGGAAAATATTAGTAGCCTTATAAACTTTACACTTTATCTATCTTTATTATTAACCTTATTAACTATACCTCGTTGGCCTTAAGCTCCTAATATAGAAGATAAGATATAGCTAGCTATTAAGGCCTAAAACTCGGGCTACTATAAAAGTAAGGAAGCCTATGCAGTCGCGCACGAAGTTAATTAAAATACTTTCCGCCGTCGCCCTAATAGAAAGCAAACGTCTTATAAAGTCGCCCATACTAACCAATATCGTATAACTCTTACTAGTAAAAATGTAATAGTTTGACACTATATATATCTTACTAAAGCTGGGTTTCTATGTCGATATTGTGTTATTTAAGCCTTTTCTAACCTTATCCTGCAGCGCAAATATACCGACCTTCTACGCTACCTTTTAATCGATCCTTTAGGCGAAAATTGGGTATATAAGTTTCTAAAACGGTAGGAAGAACTACGTACTTACAATATACGCTCGCTTAATATAAAACAAGCTCTTACTGCTAATAATCCTGGTTATATATAGCAGTTCTTTAATAACTACACCGACGCTAAGACCGAGTATAATGTCACCGATTTAGATATTTGGAATATAGATAAGACTGGCTATACTATAGGCTTTGCTTATAGTGCTAAAGTAGTTATACTGCGAGGCAATATTACTAATTTTAAGACGGTTAACGGCTCTAGAGAGTGGGTATCCTAGATTAACTTAATTGGTATATATAGCTAAATTATACCACCGTTCTTTATTTTTAAGGGACGCTAGCACATAGAAAGCCTATAGGAGGAAGCTGTAGAAGCCGTAGGAGACTATATAATTAAAATAAGCGAAAATGGCTAGTTAAATTAGCAACTCGGTATAGCCTAGCTACGATACTTTAAGCAATATACTCGGCGACCAGAGGTATAGCAGGCGAGCTAAAATAATAAGAAAGACTCTTAATACTATAGCTATTAACTTCTTATTATAGACGGCCACAGTAGCTACGTTAATCTTAAGTTTATCAAGTTCTGCTAGTTGCATAAGATTATTCCGATTTGCCTACCACCGCACTTTACCTACCTCCTCTAGCCTCTTGATTTAGTTATATTTTTAGTCCTTAAGCGTTTATATTTAATAAAAGTTAATAAATATATATTAAATAGAATTACTAGTATTAATAAGGAGTACTTCCTAAAGATTATTAGTGAGATTAGGCCTTAAGTCTATACTACTGAGTTAATTAATAGCGCTTTTAAAGCCGCAGGTCTCTTACCTCTTAACCCTAAATAAGCGCTAAGGCGCTGCACTAGGCAGCCTTTATTTAAACAACCATCTATACCACCTTAAGATACACAAGTAACGCTTTTATCCTCCCCTCTACATCCTTGTACGCCCTAAACTTATACTAATTAAGCTTAATATGCCCACATAATTCTTTACCCTAAAACTACACCTAAGGCGGCTGAGGTCGTTATTAGGAAGTTAATAAGGCGGCTATAATCGTTAGAGGAGGGTATAGAGTTAATAGAGGTTAAAGCTACTAACCTTTATAACTATACTGCAGAGAGGAACAAGAGGAAGCAAAGGAAGCGTACTATACTCTCTCGCGAATTAGTGCTTACTACTAAAGCGATAAGGGCAGTTGTTGCTGCTAAAAGGGCTACTAAGGAGTTTAAAAAAACATACTAAGATTGCGCGAGAGTAAGCTAAAAGAGGCCGCTAGGCTACTGCTATAATTGCTAAGGAGTAAGTTAAAGTTAGGAAAAAGGCTCGTATTACTACTATAAAGCTTAAAAAGGTTGCTAATTAATACTAGAGGGAGGCTAGTGAGGCGGAAAAGGCAGTAAAGAAGGTATGAAAGGCCTTTTAAACTGCAGCTAGTATATATAGAAGGAAGCTCACCAAGGACGCTCTATAAGCAGTAACTTAGGCAGCTAAAGATATAGTATCTACGTAAGCTACTGCTAAACAGCTTTAAGAACAAGCTAAGGTGTTACTTAATACTGCCTTTACTACTTTAGCACACTATAAGGAACTTATTGCGATCTTAAAGAGGATTAAGGAGGCAGCTACTTAACCAGACAAGCTGCTTAATAAGGAGGAGGATAATAAGGATAATGAGGAAGACAGCGCCTTAAGCAACAAAGAGGCCTTAGAGGAGGACCCTAACCCGCCGACTCGCGGTTATATAAGCCTTCTAAGCAATATACCGTAAAAAGTCGATATAGACTCTCTCCTATATATATTTAAGGCTTTATTTAAGTTCAATAATGAAATAATACTTTGCGATGGTTTTTACTAGCAATTTGCCTACAAATTGGCATTTAGCAGTATTTTGATGTTCCAAGGGCGGTCAGATTTCCGTTATAACTAGGTGGTCCGTTATAACCCAGTAAGTTACATTAAAGGTATATAATAGAAATAGCTATAAGGCTATAGAGTCTTTCTTTAGAATATATTCTTTTAGTAAGTTATATAATTAATTATAAGGTATAGTAAGACTTAGCTAATTTAATTTGCATAACCCGGGCTTATAACCTATACTTTAATCGCTTAATTCTATAATCTATAAAGGTTGGTAGCTATATAATACGGGGTACAGCTAAGCGTGGTCTAGAGAAAGTTAAACGTAGTCGCCGATGGGGGTCGGCGAAAGTTAAGCGTAGTCGCCGATGGAGCGCCGGCAAAAGGTCAGCGGTACTTAACTTTTACCCATATAGAACGCGCATTGGTAGTCACATTTAACTTAAGCGGCCGCATAAACTAAAATATCTATAGTATATACTATGTATATATATAGAGATATATATACAGAGATATATACATATATATATACATGCGTATTTATACTTCCTTTACTATACTAATAATAAGTAAAAACTATACTAAAGCAAATAAGAGTATAGTAGGGTAGTTAAATGGCCTACTAGTTAGTATCTATAACTATATACTACGCATATACTAAGTATACGCAGATACCCTAAATTGCACCTAATATTAAATATAAAGATAATAGTTCTAAAGATAATACAATTAGTAGAGAGAGTATTAAAGATAAGGAGGATAAGAGGGGTAAGGAGGTTAAGGGTTAATATAGTATATAATAGCGGCTTCCATTTTATATAGGTCTCTCTAAGTAAAACTCTATACCGCTTTATATATAGGCTATGCATAGGCTATATATATACTTAGGATAGCTAGAGCACACTTTAAGACTATAGAGCACTTATTAGCTCCTATAGTAGGCATTAAATTATTATCTAAAAGGTAGTAGACTATATTGTAATGCTAGAATATCCGGTAACTAAAAAAGAAGGAATTATATACTTTATCTATAAAGTAATACCTCTACTATCTATAGATGTAGATAAAGAAATAGTATATAAGGTTGTTAGGTAGTATTTATTAAAGGTAAGCGATACACATACTAGGTATATGCTGTATTTATACCTTTAGTAGATTTAATTCTTATTCTATAAAACTGGTAACCCTAAAATTATATAACTATAGCTTCTTAGAGAAAATAATAGGGAGAGTAGAAAAATATTTTATTAAGCGTTTAAATATAGCGGTATTAAACACTATAAGCACCCCTATAAGGATATCCTCTATGTATACCCCGCATATAATAGGGTTAAGCTTAAATTAATTAACAACCTCTAAAAGTGTAGCAGTTATCTATATTAGGCGGTAGAGATTAATAAAAAGCTTAAGTAAAGTATAGAGAAGTAAGCATTAATTATATATATTAAATATATACTTATAATATACAGCTACTACTACAGTATTCTATAATTATAGCGGTAGTATATTTACCCTAGGACACAAGAACGTATATATAGTAAAAGTAGACTAACAATTTTTTTCGGCATGGAGTACGCGTACGACCAACGTATGCGTAATATATGCTTATTATATATAGATTAAGCTTATCAGTTGTTCTAGTAGCAGTAATACTAAACTATAGCATACTACCTAGCCTTTATCATCAACAACCGCCTAAGTAGATATTTAATACCTTTGTCTATTTATAGAACATAGAATTTAAAAACTAAAACAAGAATGTACCTATATTGGATATTTAATATTAAAGCGAAAATATTGTGGTATATAATATTATATGTTATATACGCTAGGCATATATTAACCCTATATAGAGTTTAACCACCTATAAGGCTAAGGTAGAGCAGTAAGCCGAATATATGGTGCATAGCTAGATTGCTATATTCCTATTAATATAGCACAGTATCCTTATATTTGCCTTATTACGCGGAATTCTTATATATATTATCTACTATACCTAATAAAGCTACTAATTAACCTTGCTAATGATGTGGTTAAAGCAATAAGGCAGATAAAAGTCCTAAGCCTTACTATATATATACCCCGTATATCCATAGTATATACATAGTATATACAAATAAAATTACTTACTATAGTATAGGTCGATTCATCCTATTATTGGAATATTATACTTTATGCAGGAAGTATAGGATGTAGACACTACGTGCAGTATATAGTAGTCTTAATATTAAGGATCGAATTACTACTTTAATTTAAAAGAAGAGGTTGCTATAATTCCTAGAGGGGACGGCATATGTAGGTAAGTATAGGTTAGATACACGCTATGTATATATAAGCCTA